>Ga0181535_10000748_pt1 | contig 46463 bp, 21 predicted proteins | sample PEATcosm2014_Bin_44_FD_119774 | JGI IMG/M metagenome (GOLD analysis project Ga0181535, IMG submission 119774) | Peatland microbial communities from MTU Mesocosm Facility, Houghton, MI, USA - PEATcosm2014_Bin17_30_metaG | ecosystem: Environmental > Terrestrial > Soil > Wetlands > Peat | place... | reverse complement strand
AATCTTGGATCTCAAATCCTGACCCCTGACCCCTGACCCCTGACCCCTGACCCCTGACCCCTGACCCCTGAACCCTCCCATGCCACCGCCGCTGTTCGCCTTCGGAATCGCCCATCTGCCGATGCTCGGCTGGCTGGCGGCGGCGGCGGCGCCCATCCTGATCCATCTGTGGAACCGGCGAAAGTACCGCGAGATGTCCTGGGCGGCCATGGAATATCTGCTGGCGGCCGCCAAGCGGCAGTCGCGCCGGCTGTTCCTCGAACAGTGGCTCCTGCTTTGCGTCCGCACGTTGCTGGTGGTCTTGATCGTGCTGGCCGTGGCCGAGCCGTATCTCGAGCGGAGCGGCTTCGCCACAGGTTCCGTGGGGCACACGCATCGCGTGCTCGTGCTCGACGGCTCGTACTCGATGGCCTATCAACCGACCGACAAGACGCGTTTCGATCGGGCCAGGCAGGTGGCCCGGCAAATGGTCGAGGAGAGCCCCCAAGGCGACGCCTTCACGCTGATCTTGATGTCTTCGCCGCCGCGCGTGGTCGTGGGGCGGCCGGCCATCGAACCCAGCGAAATCCTCCGCGAGATCGACAGCCTCCGGCTTACCCACGCGACGGGCGACGTGCCGGCCACGGTGCGGGCGATCCGCCAGGTGGTCGACGCCGCCCGGGCCGAAACGTTCCGCCTCGCCCGGCATGAGGTGTACTTCCTCACCGATTTGCAACGCTTGAGCTGGGCCCCCAAACTCGCCGCGCCCGCCGCGGCCGAGTTCCAGCGGCAAGCCGACCAGCTCAGCCAACTGGCGGCGTTGTTCCTGATCGATCTCGGGCAGCCGGCGGCCGAAAATCTGGCCGTCACGGGACTCCGCGCCCTGGACCCGCCATGGACCGTCGGCCGCCACGTGCGATTGGAGGCCGAACTGAAGAACTTCGGCGACCAGGCCCACCGCCGTCAAGCGGTGGAGCTGCTGGTCGATGGGCAGCGCATCGAGCAGAAGCAGGTGAACCTCGGTCCCCGGGCCACGGCCTCGGTGGCGTTTTCCTATCGTTTTGATGCGGCGGGCGACCATGCCATCGAAGTTCGCGCCGCCGGCGATGCGCTGGACGTCGACAATCACCGTTTCCTGGCCGTGCCGGTGCGGCAGACGATCCGCGCGCTGTGCATCGACGGGCGGCCGGCGAGCAACTCGTTCCGCGGCGCGGCCGATTACCTGGCCGTGGCGCTGACGCCCGAGGCTGGCCCCGGCCGAGCGCTGGTGCAGGCCGAAGTGGCCCCGGAAAGCGCGATCATGGATCGCAACTTGGCCCGCTACCAATGTGTACTGGCCTGCAACGTGGCCCAGTTCACGGCCAGCGAAGCCCGCGTGTTGGACGCCTATCTCCGCGGCGGCGGCAACCTGGTCTTCTTTCTCGGCGATCAGGTCTTGCCCGAGCGATATAACCGCGAACTCGGCCCACCGGCGCCAGGCCGCGCCGCTCCCGGCAGGGCAGGGCGGGGCAGGGCAGGGCATCCAATCTCCCCTCTCCCTTTGGGAGAGGGGTCGGGGGTGAGGGCAGGGCAGGGGAGGGCCTCAAGTCTCCCCTCTCCCTTTGGGAGAGGGGTCGGGGGTGAGGACAGCGCGACGTTGGTCCCCTCTTCTTCCGGGAGAAGTGCCGGGGGTGAGGGCATTCTCCCCGCCCAACTCGGCTCGGTCATCGACCACTCGACCTCGCGCCTCGACCCGCTCGGCTATCGGCATCCGATTGTGCAGCCGTTTCGCGGCCGCGGCGAAACCGCGCTCTTGACCACTCCCGTGCTGAAATATTACCGGCTGCGCGTGCCGCAAAACTCCCCGGCGAAGACGGTGCTGGCAATGGCCAACGGCGATCCGTTGATTGTCGAGCAGCCGGTGCATCGCGGCCGGGTAGTGCTGGTGGCCACCTCGGCCGATACGTCCTGGACCTACATGCCGTTGTGCCCCAGTTTTGTCCCCCTGGTTCAGGAAATCGTGGCCTGGTGCGTGGGCGGGCAGCTCGATCAGCAGAATCTGCTGGTGGGCGAGCCGCTCGGCGTCTCGCTGCCCCTGCCGGCCGCGCAATCGCCGGCCACCGTGCAAGGGCCCGATGGCCGTAGCCGTAGCGTGCAACTGCGTGCCAGCGCCGCCGACGCCACGCTGAGCTATCCAGATACCATGCAGAGCGGCATCTATGTCGCCCGCTTCGGCGCCCCCCTGAATCGCACGCAGGCCTTCGCCGTCAACGTCGACACGGCGGAAAGCGACCTTGCCCAGATCGACGCCGAGGAATTGCAGAACGACGTGTGGCCCGGCATTTCCTTCGTCCATCAGACCTCGTGGCAGGACATTGCCGCCTCCGGGCCGGGCCATCCGATCGGCAGCCGCAGCCGCCTGCACGTCGATCTGCTCTACGCGGTGTTGGGGCTGTTGTTGGTGGAAACGTTCTTGGCTTGGAAAATGGGACACGATGATGGGTTATACCGTCCCCAACTGGATTGAGCGCCTGTTCGGCATCAAGACCGAGGCCGGCCAGGGCACGGTTTGGGGCATCGAGTATGCCTGGCCGTGGCCGCCGTGGCTGACCGTGTTGTTTGCCGCCTGCGCCGCGGCGTTCGTGGTGGCCATCTATCTCCGCGATCATCGGCGCCATTCGCGGCCCTATCGCCTGATGCTGGCCGCCATGCGGCTCGTGCTGATCGCCATGGTCTTGCTGATGATCGCCCAGGTGACACTGTCGCTCAAACGGACCGGCCTGCCTTGTGCGGCGGTGCTCGTCGACGATTCGTTGAGCATGACCACCGTCGATCAATATGACGCCAAACTGGGCAAGACTATGGGCGAACGGATGCGGCGGGCCCGCTTGGGCAATGCCGAGCCCAGCCGCTGGAATCTGGCGCGAACGGTGCTCACGGAAGACCGCGGGGCTTGGCTGCGTGGCATCGCCGACGGTCACCGGCTGCAACTGTATTTCCTCACCGGCGTGCGGCCGAGCCGGCACGAAGACGTACCCGGCATCGTCAAGGAAATCCGCTCGGCCACGCCTACCGGCGATCGCACCCGGCTGGGCGCCGGCATCCAAGCCGTGCTCGACGAGCTGCGCGGGACGGCCCCCGCGGGCCTGGTGGTGCTCAGCGACGGCATCAACACCGACGGGCCGCCGCTGGCCGACGCCGCCGAATACGCCCGCCGCCGCGGCGTGCCCCTGTTTCCCATCGGGCTGGGCAGCCAACAGCCGCTCCGCGAGCTGAAACTCTCCGATCTCCTGGTCGACGACGTGGTCTTTCTGAACGACGTGGTCACTTTCGACTGCCGTCTGACGGCCAGCGGTTTTCAGGGGAAAAAAGTCGTCGTATCGCTCCGCCAAAACGGCAAGGCGGCCGTGCTGGCCAAGACCGAAGTGACGGTCGAGGCCGACGGTCAGCCCCAGTCGGTTCGCGTGCCGTTTCGCCCTACGGAGGTCGGCCGCTTCGAGTTCGTCGTCGAGGCCCAACCGCAGGACGGCGAGCTGAAGACCGAGCGGAACCGGCAGGTCCGCACGGTCCAGGTGCGGAAGGAGAAGATTCGCGTTCTGCTGGTCCAGGCCTATCCCAATTTCGAGTTTCGCTATCTCCGCAACATGCTCCAGCGCGACGAAATGATCGCGTTGCACAGCGTCCTGCAAGAGGCCGACTTGGAACATGCCGAGCAGGACGCCTCGGCGCTGCGGGTTTTTCCCGTGCGGCGCGAGGAACTGTTCGCCTACGACGTGGTGATCCTGGGCGACGTGAATCCGGCCCTGCTCAGTCCTGCCGCCTTGCAGAACCTGGCCGACTTTGTCGATCAGCCGGCCAAAGGGGGCGCCTTGGTGCTGATCGCCGGGCCGGCCTTCATGCCGGCGGCCTATCGCCAAACGCCGCTCGGCCGGCTGCTGCCGTTTGCCGCGGAAAGCGTTCGGCCGCCCGATCCGGCCCGCGTGCTCACCGAGGGATTCGTGGTGCAGCCCACCGACATCGGGCTGGTGAGTCCCGCCATGCAATTGGGCGACACGCCCGCCGAAACGCAGGAAATCTGGCGCCATCTGCCGCCCCTGTACTGGCTCTTGGAGCTGCCCGCGTTGAAGCCGGGCGTGCGGGTCTTGGCCGAGCATCCCGCGCGGCTGGCCCCCGACGGCCGCCACCTGCCGGTCATCTGTTTTCAATACGTGGGGGCGGGCAAGGTCCTTTTCCACGCCACCGACGAGACGTGGCGCTGGCGATTCCGAACCGGCGACGCCTATTTCGCCCGCTACTGGGTGCAGACCATCCGCTCTCTCTGCCGCTCGAAGCTCGCCGACGCGGGCCGCTCCGTGCTCCTCTCCACCGACCGCCGCGAATATGCCGAGGGCGAGCCGGTGCGGCTGCGGGCCCGCTTCACCGACGAGCGGCTGGCCCCCGCCGAAGATAACGGCGTTACCGTGGTCGTGGAACGCTCCGGGCGACAATCGGAGCGGCTGCAACTGCACCGCACGGCGAGCGGCTGCAGCTTTTTCGAGGGCGTGCTTAGCCGGCCCGCCCCCGGCGACTATCATGCCTGGATCGCCATCCCGGCCCTGAAGACCGAAACGCCCGCCGTGGATTTCACCATCCAGCCGCCGGCGGGCGAGTTCGCCGACATTCGCATGGACGCCGCCGAGTTGCGCCGGGCGGCCGAACAGACCGGCGGCCGCTTCTACACCTTTGAAACGGCTGAGCATCTCGTGAGCGATTTACCGCCCGGCCATCAGGTTCCCATCGAATCACTGCCGCCGCTGCCGCTCTGGAACACCTGGCCCGTCCTGGCCCTGTTCCTGGGGCTGTTGATCGGCGAATGGATACTACGGAAACGCCGGGGAATGATATAAAATGATTCAATCTCCCCTCTCCCTTTGGGAGAGGGGCCGGGGGTGAGGGCGGCTGGAACTAACTTGCTGGCCTGTCCCGCCCTCACCCCTAACCCCTCTCCCAAAGGGAGAGGGGACAGCGTTGTCCGCCCCTGACCCCTGAACCTTGGACCCTGATCCCGTGCCCCATCCGCTCGAACAGAAGATCGCCACCTTGCGACGCCGCGTGCGGCGAACGACGGCCGTCTATGGACTCAGCATCGCTACGGCGGTGCTGCTGGCCACGACGGCGGCCCTGGGGCTCGGCGATTACTTATTGCGGTTCCAAGACCGCGGCCTGCGGATCATCGCCTCGCTGCTGGCGCTAAGCATGCTCGGGTGGACCTTCTACCGCTACGTATTGGCCGCTTGGCTCGCGCGTCTCGGCGATCTGGATCTGGCCTTGCTCGTCCAGCGGCGATTTCCCAGCCTGGGCGATCGCCTGCTGAGCGCCGTGGAGTTTTTGCACGCCGATGGCGACGATCCGGCGGCCGGTTCCACGGCACTCCGCCAAGCCATGGTCGCCGCCACCACGGCCGAGGCCGAGCCGCTGGATTTTTCCGCCGTGCTCAATCGGCGGTCGGCCACCTGGGCTGCCGCGGCACTAGCCGCCGTCTGCCTGCTCACCGGCGTCTGCGTCCTCATGGATCCGTCTGGCGCGAGGATCGCCGCGACTCGATTGGCGAATCCCTTTGGCACGACGGCCTGGCCGCGGATGACCCATTTGGCGATTCGCCGGCCGGTCGTGCGCGTGGCCCGCGGCCGGGCCTTCCAACTGGAGGTGGTCGATGCCCAAGGTGCCCGGCTGCCGTCGGAGGTCCGCATCCATTACCGCTTCGACGCGGCGGAGGCCGAGGCCGTCGAGGAGGTCGACCGCCTGCGTTACGCGGGCGGCGCGATGACGGCCCGCCGCGAGAACGTCCTGCGGCCGTTTTCCTATTGGATCGAAGGTGGCGACGACCAGTCGCTGCCCTGGTACGATGTTCAGGTGGTCGAGCCGCCGGCCATCGAAGTGGCGACCGCGCGGTTGATCCCGCCGGCCTACACGGGCTGGCCGCCCGTGGCGGCCCAGCGGAACATCCGCGCCTTGGAGGGCACCCGCGTCGAAATCACCGCCACGACCACCAAGCCGCTCCAGTCGGCCGTTCTGTGCCTGGAAAGCGGAGCCCGCGTCCCGGCGCAGCTTGACGCCAACGGCAAGCGGCTGTCCGTCGCCTTCACGGTCGAAAAGTCCGGCTCCTATTGGTTTGACCTGACCGACCGTGAGGGCCTGACCGGCGGCAGCGACGATCGCTGGGAAATCCGCGCCATCCACGATCCGCCGCCGACGGTAACCATCGAGCAGCCGACGGCGAATCTGTTCGTCACGCCGCGGGCAGTGGTGCCGCTGCGCGTCGCGGCCAAGGACAACCTGGCCATCCGCAGCATGGCCCTGATGTTCCGCCGGTCCGATTCCGAGCCGGAAGCCGCTCGGCCGCTCTGGACGTCCGCCGCCACGGCTCGCCCCGAACAACCGCCCGAGGACCAGGAGATGCCGGAGGGCGACCGCCGCGTCGTCGAGGACCGCTGGGACCTCGGCCCGCTGGGATTGAAGCCGGGCGCCCGCGTCACCTTCTACGCCACGGCCACCGACTATCAACCGCAAACCGGCAAGAGCGAGCCGCGCAGCCTGACCATCATTACGGCCGAAGAGTTGCAGAATCGCCTCGCCGAACACGAAAAACTCGTGCTGGCCGAGCTCCGGCGCGTGCTGCAAATGGAGCGCGGCTGCCGGGCCCAGCTCGAATCGCTGGGGGCGCGGCTCGCCCAGCGGCGACCGATCGGTCAGCCCGACGTCGATCTGCTGCAAGCCCTGCAGCACAATCAGCGGGAAGTCGATCGGGCGCTCAGCAGTCGCGGCGAAGGCGTGCCCATGCACGTGCTGGCCCTGCTGGCCGATCTGGAAAACAATCGCGTCGCCGGCGAGGACATCCGGCAACGCATGGCCGCCTTGCTCGATCAGCTCGAGCGGCTCAGCCGCGAACATCTCTCGCCGCTGGGACAAGAGCTAACTGCCGCCGCCAAAACGGCGCAAGCCGCACGGGAAGACAGCAGCGTCTCCCCTCTCCCGCAAGCGGGAGAAGGGCAGGGGGGGAGGGCAGAGCGTCGAGTCTCCCCTCTCCCTTTGGGAGAGGGGCCGGGGGTGAGGGCGGCAGAAACCGCCAACCCCGCGCAACCCGCCCTCACCCCTAACCCCTCTCCCAAAGGGAGAGGGGACCAGATTGCCGGCCTGTCCGCCAATAGCGAACCGGTGGCCGTGCCGCTCGTTGCCGCCGGCCAGCACCAGGACGCCGTGATCGCCGCGCTCGAGCAGATGATCGGACAACTGGGCCAGTGGGACAGTTACCGCCGCTTCGTCTCCGAGTTGGGCCAAGTGGCGCGCGACCAGCAGGCGCTCGTCCAGCGTACGGCCGAGGTCGGCCGCCGCACCTTGACGCAAGCGTTGCGGGACCTCGCCCCGGCGGACGCCGAAGAATTGCAGACGGTCGCCGATCGCCAACTCGATCTGGCCCGGCTGCTCGACCACCTCCTGCGCGACATGGATCAGGCCGGCGGCGCGCTGCGGCAGAACGACCCCACGGCCGCCCGAACCATTGCCGACGCCGTGGACCAACTCCGCCGCCGGGCGACGGGCCAGCGGATGCGCACGGCCGGCGAGCAGATTCAGCAGAACCAGATTGGCCAGGCGGCATCCGAACAGAAACAGATCGGCCAGAGCCTGCAAGACATTCTCGACCTGCTGGGACAGGGCCGCCGCCCCGCCACCACGGAGCCGACCGGAGAAGAAATTGCCCGGCTGGAGGGAGACGTCGAGCAATTGCGCGCCCGCCAGCAGAAGGCCCGGCAAGAAACCCAGCGGCTCGACGAGTTGCTGCGGCCGCCCCACCAGTCGACGCGGATGGAAGCCCTGGCCCTGCGCGAGTTGGCCAAGCAACAGCACGCCGCCGCCGCCGATGCCGCCCGGCTGGGCGAGCGGTTCGCCACCGGCAGCCCGCCCGGCAATGCGATGACCGCCGCGGCGCGCGAGATGAACGCCGCCGGCGCGCTGCTCGACGGCCGCACGACCGGCCAGGCCACGCAACAGGCCCAGCAGAACGCGATCGGGCAGCTCGACGCACTGCTCACGGCCATGAAAACGACGAAATCGGCCACGGCGGCGGCGGGCCAACTCCCCTCGTCGGCATCTCCTTCGCCGGCCGCTGGCACGCGGAAGAAGCCCGACGCGGCTCGCGATCAGACGGCCATGGCTCAGCCCGGGGCGTCCCCCTCGCAACCGGCCGCCGGCGACGGCAAGAGCCGCAAGGCGGCACGGGAAGAAGCGCGGGCGGCAATCAAGCGGCTGTGGGGCAGCTTGCCGGAGCGTGCCCGCCAGCAAATGCTCGAAGCGCCCGTCGAGGAGTTCCCGCCCAAGTATGAGGAGCAGATCGAGCAGTATTTCCGCCGCTTGGCCGAGGAAAAGGGGAAATGATGACAGATGCAGGGAAAAAGGGGACTGTCCCCTTTTGTGTAAAGCACCCTTCGGGCCGTTCCGGCAAATGGGGACTGTCCCCTTTTTCCCTCCGCTGCCTCTGTTTCCTCGTCGCGTTCTGGTGTTGCACCGGCGTTTCGGCGGCCGACAAGGACGCCGAGCGAGCGGCCGCCCAGCTCGTCACGCCGGCGGCCGAACGGGCGATCGAGCTGGGGCTGAAATGGCTCGCCCAACAACAGCACGACGACGGCAGCTTCGGCAGCGGTCCGTATCGCGGCAACGTGGCCGTGTCGGCCCTGTCGGGCATGGCCATGATGTCCGCCGGGAGCACGCCCGGCCGCGGCCCCTACGGCAGCCAACTCAACCGGTGCGTCGATTATCTGCTGGCGAGTAGCCAGCCCAGCGGCTTCATCGCCGGTCCCGACGCCAGCCGCGGACCGATGTACGGTCACGGCTTCGCCACCATGTTCCTGGCCGAATGTTACGGCATGTCGCCCCGCCCCGAACTGCGGCAGAAGCTCACCAGGGCCGTCAAGATCATCGTCAATTGCCAGAACCGGGGCGGCGGCTGGCGCTATCAGCCGGTGCGGGACGACGCCGACATTTCGGTCACGGTGTGCCAGATCATGGCCCTGCGGGCGGCCCGCAACGCCGGCCTCTACGTGCCCAACGAAACCATCGACCGCTCGACCGACTACGTGAAGCGGAGCCAGAACGCCGACGGCGGTTTCATGTACCGGATTCAAGGAGGCGAGAGCGCCTTTCCGCGCTCGGCCGCCGCCGTGGCGGCCCTGTACAGCGCCGGCATCTACAAAGGGCTGGAAATCACCAAGGGCCTCGACTACCTGATGCAGTTCTTGCCCAGCGAGGGCGCCACGCGGCACGAAATTTACTATTTTTACGGCCAATACTACGCCGCCCAGGCCATGTGGCAGGCCGGCGGCCAACGCTGGAGCCGCTGGTATCCGGCCGTTCGCGACGAGCTCATTAGCCGCCAGCACCCCGACGGCGTCTGGATCACCTCCGAGGGGAACGAATGCGCCACCGCGATGGCCTGCATCGTGCTCGAAATGCCCAACAACTATTTGCCGATCTTTCAGCGATGAACGCAGGGAAACGTTTCTGGATCGTTGTCAGCTCGTGCCCTGGTGCGCCGTTTAGCCGGCGTTCTTGCACGCCGTTCCTTCGTTTGGCCGTTCTTCTCTCGGTCTGTTTCCTTCTCACTTCGGCGGCCGGCGCCGTGGCCCCGCGGGGCGTGCCGGCGGCCGGCGAACCGTTTCACGCTGAACTCACGGGCGTCACGGCCGACTGGCAACTCACCTTCAGCATCGGCGGCAAACAGCATGCCATGCCCGCGGCCGACCTGGTCTGCTGGGGACGATGCCCGGAGCAGGGCAGGGGAGAGGCGCTCGTGCTGGCTGACGGCTCGCTCGTCATGGCCGACATCGTCGCCGCCGACAAGGAACGGCTCACCGCCAATTCGGAAGTGCTCGGCACGCTCAAGCTGCCGCTGGAATCGCTCGCCGGCCTCGTCTTCCAGATGCCGTCACAGCCGGCCGACCGCGACAAACTCCTGGATCGCCTGGCCCGGGCGACTGGCGACGCGGATCGCCTGCTCCTGCACAACGGCGACGAGCTGGCCGGACTGCTGACCGGCATTGCCGACGACGTGGCCAAGCTGGATACCGACGTGGGCCCGGTCGAGATCAAGCTCGAGCGCGCCGCGGCGCTCATCCTGAACCCCACGCTCAAGCACAAGCCGCCGAAAAGCGGCCCATTCCAGGTCTGGGCCGGCCTGAGTGACGGCAGCCGTCTCCTCTGCACCCGGTTGCTCATGGATCGCCAGTCGTTGCGGATGACCGCCTTCGGGCAGGCGTTTACGGCCCCGTCCGCGGCCATTGTGTTTTTGCAGCCGCTCGGCGGCCGGGCCGTGTATCTGTCCGATCGGAAGCCGGCCGAGTACCAGCAGACGTCGTATCTCGACTTGTCCTGGCCTTATCAGATCGATCGCAACGTGACCGGCGGCCAGTTGCGCTCTGGCGGCCGGCTCTATCTGAAGGGTCTCGGCGTTCACAGCGCCGCCCGGCTGGTGTACTCAATCTCCCCTCTCCCTTTGGGAGAGGGGCAGGGGGTGAGGGCTGAAGGGCAGGGGGTGAGGGCGGCCAGTGTTCCAACACGTTTCGAGGCTGATGTCGGCATTGACGACTCGACCGGCGGTCGCGGCAGTGTGCAGTTTCGCGTCCTGGTCGATGGCAAGGAGAAGTTTACGAGTCCGATCGTCCGCGGCGGTGACTCGCCGTTGCCCGTTTCCGTCGATGTCACCGGCGCCGAAAAGCTGGAACTGGTGGTTGATTATGCCGATCGCGGCGACGTGCTCGACCACGCCGATTGGCTCAATGCGCGATTGGTCCAGTAGAGGGACAGTAAAAATTGGCCGCAAAAGAACGGTCGAGTAGCGGAGGGGCAGCAGAGCTGCCGCCTCCGCCCTCATCAAACCAGACGGGCGGGTTTCCCGCATCCGGCTTACCCGAAAACTCTCGGCATGGCAAAGCATGCACAGGACTCCTACGTCAAACCGGTTACAACAACTCCAAGCCCAAGGCTTGAAGATGGGCGGTAAACGGCACGCCCTCCGGAGGTCGGAAGGGACGTTGGCTCCGACGTTGCAAATGACGGTACAGGCGGTCCGCGACAAACCAGTTGACCGAACGGAAGGCCATCCGTGGATAACCCGGGCGAAAGTAGTTCGCCCAGCCCCGCAGAACCTGGTTCACCTCGGCGATCACCTGGGAAATCGGCACACAGCTCCGCGAGCTGTCGGTGAGGCCCCGAATCCGTTCCCGCAAACGGGCCACCGACTTGTTCGAGGGAAAGACATTCAGGTAGCGATGGTCGCGGCCATGCAGGTCGCGGTCGTACCGAAACGTGAATCCCAGGAAGTCCAGGCTCGCCCGAGGTTGTTTCAGGTCCACCACCCGGGTCTTCTGGCGATTGATCGTCAGCCCAAAGCGGCCTTCCAACAAGCTTTCCACCCACTCGATGAGGTGGCGGCCTTGATAGCGAGCGAGGATCACAAAATCATCCGCATAGCGGACGATATGGGCCTTGGCCCAGTGGGCCGGACCCTCCGGTCCCTGGAACACCTTCTCAAACCAGTGCAGATAGATGTTCGCCAAAAGCGGCGAGATCACTCCGCCCTGGGGCGTTCCCTGCTTCGGTCGTGTGACCTTCCGCTGACCGTGGTCATCCTCTTCCACCACCACCGCCTGCAACCACCCGCGGATCAGCGACAGCACCGAGCGATCGGCAATCCGCCGCTGAAGACACTTCATCAGGTTGTCGTGGGAAATCGTGTCGAAGTAAGCTTTCAGGTCGGCGTCGTACACCTCCCGCTGCCCCGTCACCAGGTATTGGCTGATCGCTTCGATCGCCTGGTGCGCCGACCGACCCGGTCGAAATCCGAACGAACTGTCCAGAAAATCGGCCTCGAAGATCGGCTCCAGAACCAACAGCGCGGCGGTTTGGACAATCCGGTCTTTGATCGTCGGGATACCCAACGGTCGCATCCGGCCGTCCGCTTTCGGGATGTAGACCCGCTTGACCGGTTGCGGACGGTAGCGCTTGGTGCGAAGCTCTTCCTGAAGCGTTTCCAGGAAGTGGGTGGCCCCGGGGCCGTCGATGATGGCCTGACAGGTCATTCCATCCACGCCGGGGGCTCCCTTGTGCTTCAGCACCAGCCACCATGCCGCCGTCAACACGTCGAACCGGTACACCCGGTCATACAGCACGTAAAACCGGAATCCCGGCTCCTGCTTGGCCTTGCGGCCCAGTTTCCACCTCAGCTCAGAGACTTTCAGCGGCAGCGTCACCCCAGACTTGACCTCCGATTTCGGCGGTTGGTCAGGCAGTGGCGCGGCCGGTTCCGTAGTGGGACTCTCGTCCAAGCGGTTCTCCTTACCTCTTGTGGTCACATGTTTTCGGCAGGGCCCCTTCGCTCCCCCGGCGTTGCCCGGGTTCCGCACTACTATCGGCCCCTCCGACTCCCGACGTGGCCCAAGGGCGGTTATTTGTTCCCGTCCTCGGTTGTTCACCGCGTGCGCCCGCACGAACAGCGATCCACGCCGGGTCTCTCAGGTTTCTCGATGGAACTTTCGGCATCCGCCGTCCCCAACCACCCCGGGGAGCCCGCGGGCTGCACGCACTCGTTTCTTCACCCACGGTTCCAGGCTTCACCATCTTTGGCAGGCTGGCCACTCCCATGTTAGCGTCACGAGGCCGAATCGGGTTCACTTACGTTACGGCTGACACCTTCGTCGTCCAGAGCTTCACCCAAACGGATTGCTCCGCTGGATGTCCGGTTGACTACACGGCACACGAGCAAATACCATGGTCAGTACCTTTCAACTGACGAGATCCATCGGACTTACTGACGCACCGAAGGCGCAAAGAAAACCGACGGCAAATGGATGATCGCCACCGCCGCGACAGGCTTCCCGTCATCCCCTCTCAAAGCTCCTTTGCGCCTTAGCGCCTTTGCGTGAGCTCTTCGTGTCCCCTGCGTTCTTTCGCGGCTTCAATAGCTGGCTGGAGGGTTTTGTTGCCCACAAGAAGGCACGAGGCAAGAGGGGTGGTGATTTTGCGTTTTTGCGGCCGCCCCCCGGGCGCGCACATTTTGGACGATGCGGGTAAACAGCTTCTTTTCAGGGACTTTCGATCACTTTTCCGGTACAAATTGGAGAAAGTCCGTGCACAACCGCTTTTTCTTGCCGTAAGTCGTTGAGACACAAGAGGTTTCCTGGCCTGCAAAAGTCCGGACAGTGTAAGGAAGGGGAAAGGGGAAGAATGGGAAAAGGGAAAACAGAGAAGCGGAGGGAGAGCGGAAGAAAGAAAGCCGATGGCTTACCGCTTCTCCTCTTCTTGGAGTGCTTCCCCGTTTCCCCCTTTCCCCTTTTCCCGTCTTACACTGACCTTCGCTTCGTGAATCGCCTCCTGATTCGTTCTGGGCCCCGAGGGGTTTTGTTTGGGCAAGACCGGCAAGGGACAACCTTTGCCAAAGGGCTGCCTTCTTCACTCGCCGCGAACAACCTGACGGGCGGAATTGGCCATGTTCCCTGCACGTTCCAGGGACCGCCAAAAGAAACGGATTTCCGCCGTCCGACGAAGGTGTGCCACAAGCGGTCGATTCCCGCGGGCCTTGGGGGACTGATCGCAGGATTCTTGCACTCGACGGTCACACGCAGGCACGAGGCGGGTTGTTTTGCCGCGGTAACAGGTGAAGAGGAGGCCGGCCTTGCGAACTCGGCTCTCCGGGGCGCAGAACGCGACTTGCCAATGAGCGGCCGGCCGTCGCCGGGCGCGAAAACGGCCCCGCAGCAGCGTGCGCCGGGCCGCCTCGCTTTCATCCGCGAGCATAGCAGAACCGCTGGCCTGATTTCAACGGAATTTTGTGGTTGTGGGTGGCGCTGGCGTCCCGCCAGTGCTGGGTTTTGTCGGTGACGGCTTGGAGCGAATTTAAGGCTTCCGACCCGTTAGGTGAGGTGGGGCTGCTTCTACGCCGCTCAGAAACTTGGTAACGTTGACTCACCGCACTTACGGGGCGCGACCCGTGGTGGAGACATTCTCATGGTGGGGATGGATGAATAATTTGTCATGATTAAGCAGGCCATAGCGATACTTGTGTTTTCCAAAAAACAAGCCTGCAACGCGGCAAAAAAGGGAAAGAATAATGGCCAATATCTACGAACAGCGGACAGAAGAGATCAACGGGCTGCTGGACCGAGCGTCAACAGCCAACGGCGCGACTGTCGTAATTCCTGATCTGCAAAGACCGTACATCTGGCAACCGGACCAGGTAATTCTCTTGGTCGATTCACTCATTCGGGGATGGCCATTTGGAACGCTACTAATGTGGAAGGTGGATCACGAAGAACTTCGGATGATCCCGCACCGAGAGTTTTGGCAGGTAGTAGACCGGACCGAGCAGTCTACGGGAACTGCGGTCATTCGTAAGGACCCGCCGGCGTCCTACCACATGGTCCTGGATGGTCAGCAGAGGGTCCAGAGTCTGCTATTGGCGTTGGGGGGCGATGGCTGGGGATTTCGCTTGGAGGACCGCGATTGGATCGAACAACTCGAAGGCACCCGTCCTCGCGGACGAAGAGCCAAACACCCGCACTGGTCCAAGGGAACATTGTGCTTTGACGTTCAAGCCTTCCTTAATGAATATCAGCAATTCGAGGACGTGGTTGGGATCGACTACCGAAAAGTGCTAAGCTGGGCAGTGACGGATCCAGCGCACGGACAATCGAATTGGCCAAGACCCGACAACTACCGTGAGCCTCTCGCGAAAGCGTTCGCTCCAGAGAATAAGGGTCGCTTCATTCGTCTCGGACGCCTTTGGTCGCTAGTACCAGCGAACGCCAATGTGAAAGAAAAACAGTTCCGCGAGATTGCTAGCCCGTTCTTGAGCGACAACGGCGTGGCAGCCGCGATGGTTGAAGAATTGTTGGGACCGATGGGAGAACTAATGTCCACATTACGTGACGTGAAGCTCAGCAAGATCACATACCTGGAGTTACGCCCCTTCGATGGCAATCTCTGGACGGAAGATGAGTACAACGATGCCATTGTAAACATTTTCACGCGATTGAATACTGCTGGCCGAGCCTTGACTAAAGAGGAAATCACATTTGCGTGGCTAAAGGTGGGCTGGGATGCAAACATTACCGGCAATCGAACCGCTGGCAAGTGCTTTGCATCACTCTTGGAGCTGACTCAAGAGAAGGGACTTCCTATCACGATGGATGATCTCGTGCGGGCCGTATCCTTCATCTGGTCCGTTTCCTATCGAAATGGTGAACTGCTCTCTGATAAGGACCTGCTTAAAGGAAACACGGTACGCCCAATGGCGAGGGATTTGGCAAGTGCTTGGTCGGACATCGTGGAGTCTATTGGAACTGTACTGGACATCGCCGGAGACCGCGATCTGCGGTATGGTCAAAACGGGCAATACTACTCGATCAACGCATTGAACGTTCTTTGGTCTTGGTTCTTCCTTTCTCGTCGATGGCTTCGAGACCACCCGCAGAATGTCACAAAACGGGATTCGTTCGAGAAGAGCATCCGTAATTGCTTGGACGACTATCTGGATCGCTGGGTCATATGCTCGCATTGGGCTGGACGCTGGGGAGGATCATCTGGGACTGTGCTTGCCAACTACGCTAAGAACCTGCACTCAGACCATCAGAGTCTAGCAGCCACAGTCGACAGCGACGATGCTCTTACGATCTTCGTTGGTCACATGTCCTCCCTCCTGGATGGCCTCGCATCCGAAGCGACGACCTACGCTCAAACCTACAGCGTTGGTCGCCGAGAACAGGTTTCGCGATACAGTACCTTGCTGTGGGTATGGCATCGGTTGGATGACACTCGCTGGAAGATGTCACGGATTCCGCTGCGAATTGGGCGTCGCCAAAAATGTGACCTCGAAGTGGACCATAGCGTGGCTCACTCCCTTTGGGAAGATAAGGTGAAGATGCTGCCACCCAAAGATGCAGACCATGAAGAGGAATTGATGGAGGTGGTCAACGGCCTAGGCAACTGCGCCCTTCTCGAAAAAACCTTCAATATTTCGAAAAGCAATCGACCTCTGAAAACGTTCATGGAGGAAGTCCACGAAATCAAGAACGGCGACATCGCCCTTGTAGATTGGGCTAGCGCTTTGGGGCTTTCTGACTGTCTTCTCGATCCATCGGGATATTCGATTCAGAGTATCCGTGACGCCATCGAGAAACGGGACGAAGACATGCGACAAGAGCTGACGGATTTCGTTTTAGGCAAGCGCGTAAGGCAAGACATTAAGGTTCCCTCTTCCGACGATGAAGATGCTTAGGAGCTTCAATCAAAAAACGGTGGCACGTCGGGACGCACCGTCGCCTGACGAAAGGGGCGCAAGAAAATGTGGATAAGTCCAATAGGTGTTCACCCTCGGCATAAGCGCCGGGCACGGCCGTAATGCCTCTGCACCACGCGCGCCAATCATTGGATTCATCGCTCTTTCGCTCCCCGTCATCTCGCCGCTGACTGGCTTGTCGTTCGTCCGCACGTTAGAATAAGCACGGTCGCGGTGGCGCCTCCAAAACGGTCCCACCCCCGGGTCGCAAAGACAGCCCGCCGTCTTCATCCCGCCTTGCATCCAGGAGAGGCATCATGAGAAAGTGCTGCGTCCCGTTGGTGGTCATTGTCGCCTTATGGTCGTCGGCGGCGGCGTTTGCCGCCGCTGTCCAGGTGTATTGGGCCTCCGATCCGGTTGGCCCCGGGGCGGCGGTGATGGTGATCGGCGATGCGCTGGGCGCGCATGCAACGGTGGAGATTGCCCGCCTGGCCGACACGGCCGCCGGCAACCCCGCGCGAGCGCGCTTCACCTGGCCCGGCGAAGGCGCGAAGGTCGAAGCCTTGCAGGCGACGGAGAATTCGCTGAAGTTCGTCGTGCCGGCGACGCTTCCGCCAGGCGTTTTCGCCTATCGCATCACGACGGCAAGCGGCGTTGTAACGGGGCTGCTCAACCGCCCGGCCATTTGGTGGACCCAAGGCAATCGCGGAACATCGACCAGCCCGGGCGGGCTGTTGCACTTGTTCGGCAAGAATCTCGCCGCCAGCGGCGCGGGCGGGGCGGCAGCGACGGTCTTTCTCAAGGGACCGCGGCTGCCGGCCGGCGGCAGCGGCGAGACGCCGCCGTCACCCCTTCGGACCGTGGCGCTGACGGCTCAAGGCGACGCTTATGAAGCCACCGTCGCTCTGCCGGCGGACTTGCCGTTCGGAGACTACGAGGTCTTCGTACACAACAGCCGCGGCGGCAGCGGGGCTTGGAGCGAGCCGGCGATCGCCCGCGTGGAAAAACCGTTGGCCTGGCCGCAAACCATCTTCAACGTCAAGGATTTCGCTGCCGCGGGGACCGGTGCGAAGGACGACACCACGCCGGTCCAGGCGGCGCTGGCGGCCGCCGAGAAGAACGGCGGCGGGGTGGTCTATTTTCCCCGCGGCCGCTACCTCGTCTCCGCCATGTTGCGCGTGCCGCGGTTCACGATCCTGCGTGGCGAGAAGCGGGAGTTGGTCAACCTGCTCTGGCCCGATTTCCCCCATCCGCCCGAGTCGCTGGTCCGCGGCTCGAACAACTTCGGCATCGAGGACATGACCCTTTACTGCGCGAATTACAAGACGATCATCGCCGCCGACACGCGCACCCCCGAGGCCGGCGACGTCTTCCTGCGGCGCTTGCGAGTGCGGGCGAATCTGTACTACGGCCATCCCGAGCCCGAGGATGTCGATCGGCGTTATCGCGAGGGCTTGAAGGTCGGTTTTGGCGGCGGCTATTGGCTGGCGATCCTCGGCGGGCGCAACGTCGAGGTCCGCGATTGCGATCTCTACTCGGCCGGCTGCGTGATCAGCCTGACCGAGCCGCACGGCACACGCATCGAAGGCAACGTCCTGGGCGCGGGGCGTTGGGGCGGCAGCGGCGTTTTTGGCGGCGACGGCGTCGTCATCGCCGACAATAAATACGTCGGTTGCGACCTGATGTCCTGGGGCGCCGCCGGCGGGCTGGGCTTTGGCAACCTGCAGCACGTTTTCATCCGCCGCAACTCCTTCGCCCTGGAACACGGCGGCGACCGCGAGTCGATCACTTCCGACTCCTCCGGCGAGATCTACCACGGGCGGATCGCGGCGGCCGACGCCTTGGGCATCACGCTGCCCCAGGGCGTGATGGAGAAAACGCCGCCCGAGCGCCGCGACGCGATGAAGGGCGCCGCGGTCTACGTGGTCGATGGCAAGGGGCAGGGGCAGTGGCGGGCGATCGCCCGTTTCGAAGGGCCCCGGATCGTCGTCGATCGCCCTTGGGACGTGGTCCCCGACGCCTCGTCCACCGTCGCCACCACTTACCTCCTGCGCCAGTGGCTGATCCTGGACAACGACTTCTTTGACACCGGCGTGGCAGTGCAGATCTACGGCGCCTCGTTGGAGCACATCATCGCCGGCAACCGCTCCGCCCGAACCGCGGGCTTCCACAATTTCGGCATGCACTACAACGGCATCCAGCCGAGTTGGTTCGTCCAGTGGCTGGGCAATGAAATCCTCGAAGGCAACATCTTTCACGGCGATCACGATAACTGTTGCTTGTCCGGCGAGGCCCACCTCGGCGTTTTCGGCTCGGTCGGGACCGATTGGCAGTTGCCCATCACCATGGGCACGGTCCTCCGCGGCAATCGCCTGCACAACAACGCCCGCATCGCCCTGGGCAACGAGACGCCGGCCGGCGACCCGATTCCGGGATCGCGAACCGATCCGCTGGTGAAGGACCTGATCGTCGAGGACAACCTGGTGGAGAACAACGGCGTGGGGATATGCATCAGTCGCACCGCGCACGGCGTCTTGCTGCGCAACAACCATTTTCACAACGTCCGACAGCCGGTGTGGGAGGAAGCCGCGGAGTTGGCTGCCGCGGAACGGCGGACCCGGGAGATTTGTGCCCAGCGCGGGCCGGTCGCCGCATGGAGCGGCGCGAAGACCCGCGTCGATGGCATGGACAAGACGCGATTTCCCGACACAACCGGCCACGGCTTCGACGCCGTCGGGCTCGGAGTGCAGGCTGCGCCGGAAGGCGTTCATGGCGGGGCGATCAAGTTCTCCGGCGAAAGCTTCCTCCGCGCCGACGATGCGCAAGTCTTCAACCGGCCGTCGTTCACCCTGAACCTTTGGATCAAGCCGGACGCCGTCGCCGCGCGCCAGGGACTGATCGGCAAACGCTGGGGCGGGGTTGCCGCGCCCTTCGTGCTCAGCCTTGGGGACGGCTGCCTGGGATTGGAAGCGACCGACGAGACGAACCAGTGGAGTTTCAACTTCCACTCGTCCGCCGTCGTCAAGGCCGGCGTGTGGAACCATCTGGCCGCGGTCGTCGAGGCGGGCAAAGGCGTCATCCTGTATTGCAATGGCAAGGTGGTGGGCAAACTCGACAACCCGAAGAAGCTTTGCTTCAATGCCGAGCCGCTGGTGCTCGGCCGCGAAGCCTGGAACGGCGGCAGCGATGGTCGCCCTTGCTTCTATCACGGCCTGATGGACGGCGTGAAGATCTGGGCCCGGCCGCTCGCGGCCGGAGAGGTGCAGGCTGAATACGAGCGCGGCCGCCCGGCAAAGTGACGGATGCAAAGGTCCCGCCATGCGGTAATTGGCCTGCCTTACAGCTTGCCGTGATGCTTGCCTGCGCCCAGTTCGACGGTCAGGAAACGAGGTGACGACTCGCGGGACCCGTGAACCGATTGCCCATCAATCATCAACTGAATGTTTCTCGCGGGACGCGGGACCGAGACGCGAGCAGTGACCCCGGCGGGGATTTCGATAGCAAAACTCAGCCGGCCGCCGTTAGCGGACCGATCCCAACCGACCTGCACAGGCCCGCATTCGGTCACCACGACGCCTTCAGCCCGTTGGAGATTGCCCAAGCGCGGTTCGATCAGCAGCCGGCGATTGGCGACCGGCCCATCAAGCTGGACGCCCAGCACATGGCGGCTCAGGTAGATCGTCGGTGCGCCGCCTGCTTCATGGCAGTTTTCGCCTGGCCCAAAATCTTCGAAGGTGGTCTTGGTTTCGAAGCGGGCCATCGGCGCCCAACGTTTACGAATCAGTTCGATCGCACGAAGGTCCGCTTCATCGGAATCCATCCGTGCGAGGACTTCAAAATAGAACGCATATTGATACGGAAGACAATCTTCCTTTTCGATATTGGACAAGAACCACCGCTCAACCTGCTTTCGCCGCTCGGCGGGAACGATGTCAAAGTACAGGCACATTGCGGCAGCGTGAACGGTGGCAGGCGTTTTCTTGCCACCCTGGATGCCGCCATGGTACGCCCCCGCGTTTTGGTCCCAAAGCTGCGCATTGATGGCATCCTTGATCGATCGGCTTGCGGCGGCGTACTGACGTTGCCGGTCGGCATCGCCAAGAAGTTGGGCCAATTCGGCGGCATCGGCCAGCGACTTCGCCAGAAAGGCATTCAGCGTTGCCCCTTCGCATGTCTGATAGATCAGCGGATTGCCGAAGTAAACAAACTCCCGGGCCAGAACCAGCCCGCGCTCGCTGCGACGGTCGAGAAACCACTTGAGCTGGGCCGTGACGGCGGGCCACATTTCACGAACCAGTTCGAGGCTGCCGGTGTTGTCGTGCCAGGCGTGCAGCCCTTGAATCCAGAGGCAGGAGTAGTCTTCGATGTAGCCATGAATATCCCAACGATTGGACGGATGATGGGCTTTCACCCGTCCGTCCGGCTGTGCGCTTTGCCCGATGTGCCGCAAGAGGTTGGCGAACAACCGCGGGTCGCTCCAGTACGGCTTGCCGTCGATGCCTGGCCCGGCCATGGTGAGCCGCGAAATGGGGTAAGCGACCATGACGGCGTCGGCCAGCCATTCCACGCGTTCACGCGAGGCGCAATCCACATAGGCGTCTTCGCTGCACGTCTGGATGGTACGCACGCCGAGGGACCAAACGTCATTCAATAAAGGATCGTTGCTCGCGAACTTTCCCACCACGTCGAACGGATAGAGCCGACTGACCAGTCTGAAAGCCAGCAAGCGGATCTTGCCCGACGCACAGCGAACCACGACGTAGTTACCGCCGAACGTGTCGCCGCTGTAAAACGTCTGCCGGCCCTTTCTGGCGGTGTAGCGACTGGCCGGAACGCCTTGCCCTGCCGGCTTGTTGCCGCTGGAGAAGAAGGTTTGGGCGTACTGCAACTCCAGTTGGCTTCCCTCGTCAGCGTCCACGTCGATGACCGTGTAAGCCTGGACGAACCGGCCGGCGTCGAGGACGAGCTGGCTGCCGGCAGTCAGCTCGATGGGCAGGAACGTGCGGAGGTCGGGCTTGTCGGCGAGGTTCTGGGGAACTGCCAAACCCGTTTGCCGCTGAACGACGCGGAGCGGCTGCACGTCCGTTTCGCGCAGCAGCGGGATACTCCTCGCCCGAAGTGCTCCCCACTGTTTGCCGCCGACCGGCGCGGCCTTCTCCCATGCGGAATCGTCAAACGCGGCCACCGCCCAATCGCCGGCATCGCGGCGGGCATCGACGTTGTCGGGGATGCTCGACCAACTGGCAGGACTGGCTCCAAAGCGGTTGCGTGTGCTCACGGACCATGTCGAATCGGTGCGGACCGTCCGTACTTGGCCGCTCACATCGCTTAGTTCAAGCGATGCCGTTACGCCTGGCGCGTGACGCATGATGCGGCCACAAAATGAGTCGCCGTTGCCCAACGGCTTGCCGTCGTGATAGTGGTGGACGACGATCGCGAGAGCATTGGGCCCAGGTTGCAGAAATCGCGTTACCTCCAGCATATCGTATTCCGGTTCGATCGGGTCGAAGCGGCATGGGCCGCGATTAACGCATTTCCCATTGATCCAAAGCACGTACCGCGAGTCGGCGAACAATCGCAGGATGGCCGACTTGGGTAGCTCTTTCAGGTTTAGCGTTTTGCGAAAGACCGCGTAGGCTTGTTTGCCCGTCGGAGCCGAGGGCGACCAAATGAACGAGCCTTGTAGGGCGCCAGCCTGCTGTGTAGCTTCGGCGGCGAACGCGGGAGTTGAAGCGGCAATCGCAACCAGGATTCCGGCAAGGACGCGGTAGGGTCTCATCGTGTTGTCTCGTCGTGCTTCGTTCTGTTGAGAGGTGCTATTGTCGCCGGAGATGTAGCCTGATTCTCCAGGGCCACGCACGCATCAATAATTGACCTTCCCTTTTTCGCTTTTGGTTTCACTCGCCACCGCGGAACGCCGCGGAGGGCTACGGAACGCCACGGAGGGCGTTCCCTAGAGAGGACTTCTCGCTGAGCCGATCAGGCGTTGGGCCGTGTTGCAGAAGAGGTCTTCGATTTGTTCCCGGCCGAGGCCCAGCCGCAGCACGGCACGCCGCATCGCCCGCAGTTGTTCGTAGCGGACGAACGTCATGCGAGGGTCGCAATGCGTCAGATCCAGGGAATTATTGCTTTCGGACAGGAAGGCCCAGGCGCGGCCGAAGGCAATGTATTTCCCCCGCAGCACGCCGACGGGCACGTCGTCGCTGCCATACATGACCCGCTCGGGCCCCACGCCGGAGAGCAGGGCCTCGACGGCGTCGGATTCGCAGACCGAGGAAGTATCGTACCAGACGTTGGGCAAGCCGCGCAGCCGCGGGGCCGCCCGCTCGATCGCCCAGGCCGAGTAGCTCCGCGCGCAATGGGCGAGGATCCACTTGACACGCGGGTATTTGGTCGCCAGTTGGACGACGTCCTCGATGTTTTCGGGATCGGCGATAGCGTCGCGCTTGGCCAGATGGAGCATGACCAGCAGGCCACGGCGGTCGGCCACTTCCATCTGATGGGCGGGCAGAAAGTCGCCGATCCGGCAGTCGACGGCGTCGCCGGTGACGGAATAGAAGCGATAGGGCTTGAAGCCCAGAAAACCGAAGCGGTGTATCTGCTCGTCGAGATATTCCCCGCTCATCGACGGATGCACCGCCATCAGGGTTGCTGAGCCTGCGTCGCGGCCCGCCTCGGCGGCCACGAAGCGGTTGGAACCCTCGAAATCGCACGCCGGCGAGAACGGAAAGGGAAAGCTGAGCCGATGGACCTGCCGGCCGGGCATCAACTGTGCGTCGCACGCGTCGAGCCGCTCCCAGTCGGAGACGGGAAACTGCCGCCCGATCAATTCGTAGTTCGGCCCTTGGTCCTTTGCCTCGCCGAGGTTGAACTCCCAACGATAAACGTGGGTATGAACGTCGAACACCTGGCGGGGAACGAGCCCGTCCAATTCCTCGGTCCAGATGCGGCGGTCCAGATCGTTATAGGGCAGAGGAAACTGCGAGTCGGTCATTGGATCTCCTCGAGCCGGACCATCCGGCCCGACTCCTGGCGGCTGCGAACGCCGGCAATGATGATCTTCATCAACTCCACGGTTTCGTCGAATGGCACGGGCGGTTCCCCCGTGCGCAGGTAATCGACGAACGCCACGAGTTGTTGCTTGAAGGCGTAAAAGGTGCCTTCCAGGGCCGCCGCCAACGAGCCAGTGGTGCCGTAGACGTTCAGCTTGGCGAACGCACCGTACATGTCGGCCACGGCGGCCAGCACCACGTCGCCGCCGCCGGCGTGCCGCGCGTGCACGATGTTGGCCGACTCGGTGCCGGTGTTGGCGACGGAAACCCAGCCGCCGGGCGCGAGCAGCGGATAGACGGCCTCCAGGGCGTGAATGCCATAGCGCTCCCAGCTTTTCGGCGTGGTGACGGTCATCAGCCGCGGCTGGCCGACGGTCTGCGCCATTCGCTCCCGCGCCGCCACGAACTCCTTGGCGTAGCGCATGGCGCTGGTCGAAAGGAAGGCCTTGCCTTCCCGGTGCCAGGCGACGAATTGCCGCAGGTCCTCGATGCGGTCGCAGAGCGGCTTGTCGATGAACAGTGGCAGGCCGGCCTCGATGAACGGCCTCGCCCGGTCCACGTGTTCCCAGCCGCGATCGGTGGGGATGACCACCGCATCGACGGCTCCGATCACGTCTTCCGGCCGCTTGACCACGTGAGGAATGAAGGCCGCCTTGGCCACCTTGACGGCCTCGGCCGGATCGTCGCACCAGACGTGGGTCACTTGCACGCCGGGAATGCCCAGGTGCTCGGGCGACTCCGCGGCGAGATATTGGGGGATGGAAGGGAAACCGCAATCGGCCATGGCCGCCCGATCGTAGCGGCCGTTGATGATGGCGCTCCAGCTATACGGATGGCCGTTGCCGTCGACCAGGCCCAGCATGGCCAGCCGGATGGCACCGGGATCGGGAACCAGCGGTGCGCTCGTAGGTTTGGGCACGGCGATGTGATCCTTTCGGAGAAGGGTGCGGCCCCCCAGATCTTAACGGAATGAGCGTAGCTTTGGCAATACGCCGCCGATCCAGTGCGTGGCTATTGATCTTCTCCATTGGACCACACAAAATGGGACAAGAGGTGATAACAGATGCGAGACAAATCGACCGAATCCGATTGGACGTTGCGGCAACTGGCGGGGCCAGTGCGACTGCTGGCCGCTGTCGTCGGCGTGCTTTCCTTCGCGGCCGTGAACCATCGCCTCTATGCGGACGATTGGCCACAGTGGCGTGGCCCCACGCGGGACGACATTTGGCGGGAGACGGGGATCGTCGAGAAGTTCGCTGCGCCACGGATCGCGCCGCGCTGGCGGGCGGCGATCGGGAGCGGCTACAGCGGTCCCACGGTGGCCGGGGGGCGCGTCTACGTCACCGATCGGCAGACGGAACCCCGCGAAATCGAACGCGTCCTTTGTTTCCAGTGGGAGACGGGCCGGCCGCTTTGGAGTTACACGTACGACTGTCCCTACAAGGAAGTCGGATATACGGCCGGGCCGCGCGCCTCGGTCTCCATCGATGACGGCCGGGCCTATGCGCTGGGCACGATGGGGCACCTCCACTGCCTGGATGCCGCGACCGGCCGAATGCTCTGGAAAAAGCAGCCGGGGGTGGACTACAAGCTGCGAGTGCCGACGTGGGGCGTGGCGGCCGCCCCGCTCGTCGACGGCGATTTGGTCTTCGTCCAGATCGGGGGCGCCGACGGCGCCTGCATGGTGGCCCTGGACAAGAAGACCGGCGCCGAGAAATGGAAGGCCCTCGACGACGGGGCGTCGTATTCCGCGCCGGTGCTGATCGAGCAGGCGGGCCGGCGCGTCCTCGTCTGCTGGACCGGCGAGTACGTTGTGGGGCTGGATCGGGCTTCCGGCAAGGTCTTTTGGCAATATCCGTTCGCGCAGCGAATGGTGATCAACGTCCCCACGCCCGTCATCCAGGGAGGACGACTCTTCCTGACCTGCTTCTTCGACGGCTCGCTCATGCTCAAATTGCATGAGGACGAGCCGCGGGTCGAAGCATTGTGGCGGCGGCACGGTACGAGCGAGCGCCACACCGATGCCCTCCACACGATGATCAGCACGCCCTACATGGAAGGCGACTATATCTATGGCGTGGACAGTTACGGGGAACTCCGCTGTCTCGACGCCCGCAACGGCGATCGCGTCTGGGAAGACCTGCGAGCCGTGCCCAAGGCGCGCTGGGCGACAATTCACATGGTCCGCAACGGCCCGCGGGTGTGGATGTTCAACGAGCGGGGGGAACTGGTGATTGCCACGCTTTCACCGCAAGGTTTTCACGAGATCAGTCGGGCGAAACTCATCGAACCGACGACCGAGCAACTGGGGCAGCGGGGCGGGGTCTGCTGGTCGCATCCGGCCTACGCCTATCGGCACGTGTTCGCCAGAAATGATCGCGAGTTGGTTTGTGGAAGTTTGGCGGCCCCGTAGCATGGCCACGATAGCGTGCCGCCGGCGTCTCGCCCGCGCCGGCCAGCGGGGCAAAACTTACGGAACGTGAACTGGGACTCACCAACCATGAAGATGCTTTCCTCTACGTTGTGTCTGCCGCCGTTATTTTTATCTCTCGCCGCCGTGGCTTTGGCCGCCGACAGCGAAACCGTCTCGTCCGCGAAGGTCAGCTTGCCGGTTCGCTTCACGGCGCCCGACAAGGGACTCGCCAGCCTGGCGATCTACGACGCCAAGGGGGTTCTCGTGCGCAGCCTTCTGAGCGCCCAAGCGGTTGAGCCCGGCCGGCAAACGGTGGCCTGGGACGCCACGACCGACTTGGGGCTGCCGGTGGCGGCGGGCGTCTATTATGCCAAGGGCATCTTCTTTACCGAACCGCCGTCGTTGCGATACGTGATGAAAGTCGGCAAGAGCGGAAATCCTCCCTGGCGAACGCCCGACGGTCGGGGCGATTGGGGCGGCAACCTGGGCGGCCCCAGCGCCATTTGCGCCAACAGCCACTCGCTCATGATGGCTTGGTCCTGCGTCGAGGACAACCAGGTTACCGGCGTCCAGCAGATGGACAACGAGGGCAACGTCAAGCTCCGCTATTTCACGTTCTATCCGTGGGACTGCCGCTGTGCCGGAGCCATGGACGAGACGAATTTCTACCTGGGCATCGAGAACTGGGGGAAACGGCAACTGGAAATCGCCGTTTACAAGCTGGGCGAGCCGCGCGGCAAAATCCTCACCGTCCTGCCCACCGGGGCCCACGCGGAGCAGACCGAAACCCGCTGGCGCGGCCGCTGGAGCGCCTGGCTGGACGGCTTGGCCTTGACCGAGGATACGCTGTACGCCAGCATCGCCGCGGACAATGCTTTGTTCGTCATCGACCGCCGCTCAGGGAACATCCGGCAGAAGCTCACGCTGCCCGCTCCGCGCGGATTGGCCGTGGCGGGCGAGCGATTACTGGTCGTCAGCGGCAAGAAGATTCTCAAGCTGCGACTGGACGGCTCGTTGGACGGGTTGTGGATCGAGGATGGCCGCCTCAAGGCGCCAAACGCACTGGCGGTCGGCGCGACGGGCGAGGTTTACGTGGGCGACAGCCGGCCGCAAGGACTTGGCGGCAGCAGATATGAAGAGGGGAGCCGGCAAATCTATGTTTACTCGCCGCAAGGCAAGCTGCTGCGCACCATCGGCAAGGCAGGCGGCACGCCGCGATCGGGCCGATTCGAAGCCGAGCGGCTGGGAGACATCATCGCCTTGTGCATCGGGCCGGACGGCCAATCGCTATGGGTCCAGGACGTGGCGACCGGCTTCCCGCGGACCTCGCGGTGGTCGCTCGACGGCAAGCTCGAGCGGCAGTGGTTCAGCCGCAAGCTGAAACATTTTCCTGATGCAATCAATCCCGGGCGGCCCGGCGAGATCCTCGAAGTCCGCAACGCCTTCAGCGACGAGCCGGGCATTGCGGCCTGGGAGATCGACCTGGCGCGCAAGAGCTGGCGGCCTTCGTGGCACTACGATTGCACCTGCGCCGACATGTACCGGGAAGACGTCTTTCTTAGCCACGACCACGGCGGCAATCCGCTGAAGGGAAAGCGGTGGCCGGTGTTCCATTACGATTTCGGCCCGCTGGTGGTCTGTGGGGGCCACACCTACGCGATGAACTCCTCCGGCAACGACGACGGGGCGATTTATATCCTTCCCGCGGGCGAAAAACCCCGCCCCGTGGCCATGGTGTCCTACCATCGCGCCGAGAAGAAGGGCGGCAAGGTCCGCGGCTTTTACGATCAGGGGCCCAACAACTGGTTCACCTGGGCCGATCGCAACGGGGACGGGCGGATCTCCCTCGACGAAATCATTTTCACCGAGGCCCCGCAATCCTTGGAGACCACCGGCCGAATTTTCGAAGGGCGGCTGGACGGACAATTGAACGTGCATATGAAACGACCCCTCCGCGAGGGCCGCTCGTTCCGGCTGGTCGATAGCGTGCTGCCCGTCAAGGAAATCCTGGCCAACGGGGCGCCGGTTTACGACTGGAGCCAGTTGCGGGACGAGGTCCCCTTGCAGGCGCCCGACCTGCGGGGCGGCGACGGCTGGAAGACCATTCGCGGCTACATGCTGCCGTTGCCCGTGGAAACCGCGGAGGCCTTTTACTCGCTGGTGGTCCCCGAGAACGACCAGAAGTTGAAGCTGCCGGGAATCGACGGCGACACGTGGTGGGCCAGCCGCAACTGGCGGACCAAGTTGGTGCGGTTCGACAAGCAGACGGGCCGGCCGCTGTGGGCCGTGGGACGCCGAGCCCCCGGCCGCGCCGAGCCGGGCCAGATGTACTATCCCGCCTCGCTGTCGGGCACCGCCGGCGACTTCCTCTTCGTCCTCGACACCATGGGCATGGTCTGGGTCTGGCACAAGGACGGCCTGTATCTCGGCCGGCTGTACCACGACACGGGGCTGGGACAGATGGACGACCAATCGATCTACTGCGAGATTCAAGGTTCCTCGATCTATCACGATCCGCGTACGGGCAAGGCATATTCGCTGGTCGTCGACACGGGCACGACGTTTCACGAAGTCGTCTTGCCCAAAGTGGCGCGGCTAGCCGGCGAGCCGGTGACCGTGAGCGTCCCGCAGGCGGCCCGGGCGCGGCCGTGGGACCCGGATGGCGTGGCCCCCACCCAGCGGCCAACTTGTGAAGCCTATTTCGCCGTGCGGCCGCCCAAGATCGAGGGCGAATTGGAGGCCCAGTGGTGGCGATTGCCCGACGGTCGGCCCCGTCCGGAGATGCTCGTGCTGCTGGACGGTCAGCGGCTCGGTTCGGTGCGGGCCATGTACGACGAAAAGAATCTGTACCTGGCCTATGTCATCCGCGATGCGGTGGGACCGGAGAACAGCGGCAGCGAACTGCCCTACTGCCCGTTCGTAAGCGGGGCCTATGTGGATTTCTGCGTGGCGCCCGACTGGGCCGCGCCGCAGCGAGAGACGGTTCGCGAAGGAGACTTGCGCGTTGTGCTGGCCCGCGTTCACGGCGCGGAAGGCGAGCAGGACTTCCAGCAGGGTTTCTGGCAGCGGAAGAGCGGCGGAGATAACCCGCAGACCATCGCCTCGCCGGCGGCGAGCGTCCATTTCGATCAGATCCGGCCGGTGCCGGGACTGAAAATGGCCTACCACGTGGGCCGTAAAGATGAACGAACCGGGCTGCTGAGCTATGAGGTGCAGGTGGCCGTGCCGTTGGCCAGCCTGGGTCTAATGGAACCCTCGGGGTGGCGAGTTGGTTTCGACGCCTCGATCGCCGTGGCCAACGCGGCGGGCGACCGCCGCGAGCGGGCAGGACACTGGGCCGGCCAGTCGGAAGGCGTCGTCGTGGATCGCCCCGGCAGTGCGCGGCTGCTGCCGGACACGTGGGGCACGCTCCATTTCGTGCCGCGCTAAGCATCTCAACAGTCATCCGCCACTGCCGTATCGCCTCACGTCGGGCGAGAACTCGATGCACACGTACGGCTCATCGCCGACGACCCAACCGTCATGTCCCGGCGGGATGCTGACAAAGTCCCCCGGCCCGAGCTCCAATTGGTCGCCGTCGTCCATGACGACGTGCAACCGTCCGCTAATGACCAACTCGCCGGGTCAGGTCGCGGCTGATGCCCACCAGCCCCACGACTCTTCCCTGGTCGTCCTTCAGAGGCACCTTCGTGGTGACCACGTCCTGCAGCGCGCCGTTGGCGTCCCGGCGGGGTTCGTCCCTGTTGATCACCGGTTGCCCGGAGGACAGCAGATCTTCCTCGTCGGCCCGATACTGGGCGGCCAGGTCCGGCGGGTAAAAGTCGGCATCCGACTTACCCAGCAGGTCGTCCGGAGTGGCCACACCCATGATCCGTGCCGTGGCCAGGTTGGCTGCCAGGAAGCGGCCCTGCCTATCTTTGACATAGATGCAATCCGGCAGGTCGTCGATGATCGTGCGAAGCAGATTGCGATCGCGGGCGAGCGCCTCTTCCGCCCGCCGGCGGTCGGTAACGTCGCGGCAGGCTTCGATAATGTGGGTCACCTCCCCCGCCTCGTCGAAAACCGGAGCGGCCATGACTTCCACGAAAACCTCCCGGCCCTGGGCATCGTAGTGCGTGTGCGTCACGGTCATGGGCACCTTGTTCTCAATGGTCTGGCGAAGGGGACACGGATGGCCTTCTTCGACGCAGGGGAAGTCCCGGCGGTGGGAAATCTGATAGCACGGCAGGCAGCGGGACACGATATCGCTTTCCCCGCTCAACTCGCGCGCCGATCGATTGGCCAGGACGATGCGATAGTCGCGGCCGATGACCAGGACCGAGTCGGGAATCGCGTCAATTACCGTCTGCAAGAACGCGTGGGAGCGGCGAATCGTCTCCTCCATTGCCTTGCGCTGGGTCATATCGGTGATGGCGGTCTTGCAGAAGGTGGCGTCCTCTTGGAAACCTTTCACGGCCATCGAGCCCTGCATGGGAATGCTGTGCAGTTGCGCGGGGATGAGCCGGCCGTCCTGCGCCACAAGCCGCAACTCGGCGGTCACTTCGCGGCGATCGTCCAGGCACTTCCGCAGAAGATTCAAGAATGCCGGCACGTCCTCTTTCGCCACGTAGTCGCTGAAGGGATAGCCGGTAACGGCCTCTCGAGCCGCAGCGAGCAATCGCGCCCCGGCCAGATTGATCTCTTGAACGTAACCGTCCTCATCCAGGGTGACGTAGCCCAGGGGGGCAAAATCGTAGAGATCGACGTAGCGATCGCGATAGGCTTCCAAGCGTTTTTGCGTCTCTTGCAGCTCCAGGTTCTTTGCTTCCAGTTCTTGACGCTGCGCACGAAGCTGCTCCTCGATCTGCTTCGATCCATGGCATAATGGATCACCCGGCTGATGGTCGCCGCGTCGCTTTGGCCTTTGAGCAGGTAATCCTGCGCGTCGCTGTGCACGACCTCCGGCACGACCCCGGCATCGGCTCCACCGGTGAGCACGACGATCGGCACCTCGGGGGCGGCAGCCACCAGCGTGTGGATCGTGCGCAGCCCCTGGGAGTCGGGGAGAGACAGATCGGACAGTATGGCGTCGAAACCATGCTGGCCGAGCAACGATTTGGCCTCGCCCGTGGTCGCCGCGATCGTCGTCGCGTACTGCCCCGGATAATCGAGATCCAAGATACTCTGCAAGAGCAAGGCATCACCCGGATTGTCTTCAACCAGCAAGAGGCGGACGGGCATAATGCCCTCCTTCAGTCATTTGTTGTCGGCGGCGGGCCGACCCTATCAGGGCTTGTCCTTACCTACATTTCTGTCCCGTAGGGACAGTCGACAATAGCCCAACAGTTCAGACGAGTTGTTCTTTACGGGTCCTAATCATCCTGCCTGGGCGCGGTGGCGGCCTGATGCTGAACCAACGCGGCCTTCAAAAGCTCACACTCCCGCACAAGTATTTGCACGGCTTCTTCGGCCTTCGCCTGCTCGCTGTCTACGCCGAGGTGTTCCACGCGCAATGCGGCTTCTCTGGCTGGCTCGGCAGCCAAGTGGGCAATCGTCCCTTTCAGCCGATGCCCCAGCCGTCCCATTTCCGCCAGGTCGCCTCGCTGCAAGGCCGAATGGACTTGCGGCAACAGCTTGTCAACGTCGTCGAAGAAGAATCCTATCATTCGGCTGAGCAGATCTTGCTTGCCAAGGCACCGGTCGAGCGCCGTTTGAGCGTCGAATACCGCCGCGTTGGGCTGCGGGGCCGTCACGAACGCGTCACTCGATCCCGTCCCCTGTCCGTCGGCAACCGCGGCCACAATCTCTACGACGGCTTCGCGGGATGCCGGCTTGGTCAGGTGGGCGGCAAAGCCCGCTTCGTAGCTTCGGCGGATGTCGTCCTCGCGGCCATATCCGCTCAGGGCGATGCCGGGGAACCGGTGTCCCCCCTCGCGCAGTTGACGCAGCAAATCGTGGCCGCTGCCGTCCGGCAAGCCGAGATCACTCAGCAGCAGATCGAAATCATGCTGGCCGGCCAGTTTCAGGGCCGTCGCCACGTCGCCGGCCGTTTCGACGGTGTGGCCTTCCAGCCCCAACAGCGTGCGGATCAGCCGTGCCGTGGCGCCATGGTCTTCCACCAGCAGGATGCGCAAAGGGCGCCGGGAGCGCGGCGGAGGCGCGGGGCGCGCGGGTGCTTCCGGCTGGCCCGCGGGCGCCGTCAGCGGCAGCCGCACGCGGAAGGTCGCGCCCTTATCCCGTCCTTCGCTGGCGACTTCGATCGTACCGCCGTGCATCTCCACCAGCGCCTTGCTGATCGTCAATCCCAGGCCCAGTCCGCCAAACTGGCGGGTGATCGAGCGTTCGGCCTGCTCGAAGGCGTTAAAGATGCGCGGCAGCGCCGCCTCGTCGATGCCGATTCCGCTGTCGTTCACCTCGGCCACGACTTGCCCCCGTTCGGAGCGGCAGCGCACGCCCACGCAGCCGCCGTGCGGCGTGAACTTGATGGCATTCTTCAACAGATTCCAGAACACTTGTTGGAGGCGGGCGACGTCGGCCTCGATCCAGTAGGGGGCAGCCGGCCCCAGGTCCACGTCGAAATGCAGCCCGCGGGCCTCGATGTCGGGCTTGCAGACCTCGACTGCCCGGTTGATCACGGTACATAACTCGACGGTGCTGCGGCTGAGTTCGACCTTTCCCCGCGAGATGCGCATCACGTCCAGCAGGTCGTCGATCAGCCGCGCCTCCATCTCCACGTTGCGGCGGACCATATCCAGGGTGTTGTGCACCTCCGCGGCCAACTCTGGCCTGTCCTGGAGCATCGAGATGCCCAACACCACAGGCGTCAGCGGCGTCCGCAGCTCGTGACTGAGGACGGCCAGGAAATGGTCCTTGGAGCGGTTGGCCAGTTCGGCGGTGGCCTTGGCCTGCTCGGCGCTAGCTCTCGCGGCGGCCAGTTCGTCTTCGACCGCCTTTTGCTCGGAAATGTCGGTGTTCGTGCCGAACCACTGCATGACGCGGCCCTGCGCGTCCTTCAGCGGCATGCCACGGGTCAAGAACGGCCGGAACACGCCATCAGCCCCCCGCAACGGGAAAATCATGTCGAACGGTTCACCGCTCTGGATGCAACCCTGCCACCGCTCGAGCACCGTCGGAAGCGTCTGCGGATCGTGGACACTTTGCCATCCCCAGCCCTCCATTTGCTCGGGCGTGGTGCCGGTGTACTCGTACCAGCGGCGGTTGTACCAGTAGATCCAGCCGTCAGCCTTGGCGACCCAGACAAGTTGCGGAATCGCGTCCGCCAGCGTGCGGAACCGCCGTTCACTCTCTTGCAGGGCTTCGGCCGCCTGTTTGCGCGCGGTGACGTCGATACAGACGCCGATGTACTCGCGGACCGTGCCATCGGCGTTCCGAACGGGCACTCCGCGCGCCCTGATGTTCCGCCACGATCCGTCATGGATGCGGAGGAGATATTCGACTTCGTAGACCCCCCGGGTATCGAACGCCTTCTGCCACGCCGCGGCCACGCGGTCGCGGTCCTCGGGGCGAATGGCATCCATCCAGCCGAATCCGCGCGCCTGCTCGGCGTTTTGGCCGGTGTAAGCCTGCCAGGCCGGGATCGCCATGTCCACTTCGCCGCGCGGATTGGTGGTCCACACGACCTGTGTCGTCGCCTCGACGAACGAACGGAACCGCTGTTCGCTCTCTTGCAGGGCCCGTTCCACCCGTTTGCGCGCGGTGATGTCGCGGGTGATCCCCACCAGGCCCACGATCTTTCCTTGGCCGTCCGCGATCGGCACTTTCGTCGTGAGTATTTCCATCAGACCGCCGTTGACATCGCGGTGGGGTTCGTCTTTGTCGACCAACGGTTGCCCTGATCGCAACAATTCCTCCTCGTCGGCGCGGTAGCGGGCCGCCTGCTCCGGCGGGTAGAAGTCGGCATCGGACTTTCCCAGGAGATCGTTCGGAGTGGCGGCGCCCATCAGGCGCGCCGTAGCCAGGTTGGCCGCCAGAAAACGGCTTTCTGTGTCTTTGACGAAGATGCAATCCGGCAGGTTGTCGATCAGCGCGCGGAGCAGATTGCGATCCTGGGCGAGTTCCTGCTGCATGCGCAGGGTTTCCAGGATTTGCGTACACTTCACGGCAAGCCACTCGGCCAGGCGGAACTGCTCGGCGGTCCACTCCTGAGGCTTGTCGCTGTAGATGGTCACCGCGCCGAAGGCCAGGCCGGCCCGCTGCATGGGGGCGCAGAGCGCGGCTTGGAATGCCTCCAGGCCAGGAACGCGCAGCATCGATAGATCGGCACGCAGCGATGCGTCGCCCAGCGAAGCGGTTCGATTCTGCTCGATGACCAACTCCGCAAACGCATGTTCCGTGGGCAGCGAGTCGGGCGCAACATCGACTTTACCGGCTGCCGCCATCGCCCGAATCGTCAGTCGTTCGGCCTGCTTCTCATAGACAACCACGGCCCTGGCCGCTTCGCCAAACATACGTCGCGTTGCGGCGCAAATCTCCTGCAGGGCCGCTTGCTCGCCGCCGGCCAGACGCGCCGCATCCAAGAGCGTTTGGAGCAGTTCTTCGCGGTGACCCAGTTGGTCATTCAGGGCCTGGATTTCCTCGGACTGCGTCTGGAATTCTTCGTTCTGCCGCGACAGTTCCTCGGATTGTTGGGACAGCTCCTCGGTCTGCTGCGACAATTCTTCCGATTGCTCGGCCAACTCTTCGTTTTGGCGGGCCAATTCCTCCGCCCGCTCCTGCTGGGCGACCGTGAGCGCCTCGGCCCAGCGGGCCCGCCGCAGGCGCTCCGCCAGGACGCACAGGCCCAGGTTGGCCGCGGTGAAGATCCCCAGGGCGAGAATATCGTTGGGAGCAACGACGCTGAACGAACCATACGGGGCAACAAACCAATAATCGGCCGCCAGCGCCGAGAGCACGGTGGCCACAACTCCGGGCCCGCCCCCGCCGATGCTCGCCACCAACAGCACCGCGGGATAGAAGGTGACAAACAGCGGCAGCGGGCCGAACGATTCCACCAGCCGCCAGCGCAGCACGACGGCAATGGCGACGATCAGCACGGCGGAGCCGTACCGCATAGCGATGCCTGCCCATGCTTTGCCTGCCGTGCCGGGCACGGCGGTGGGCCCGCCGAAGCGCGCCGTGCGCATCAGCACGATCGCGGCAACGGCCAATATCACCAACGCCAGGGGCATCCATAGGGCAACCGTCCAGATGGTCCGGCGGGCGCTCTGCTCGGCCACGGCCGTCCGCTCCTCGAGCAACGTCTGCTCGCGGGCCTTCATCTGGCCCACCACGTCCCGCAACTCATCCATGATCTTCTTGCCCCGGTCGTTAAGAACGCCGGATGCGGCGCCTTCAAGCCCCGAAGCCTTCCGCAGCCGGATCGTCTCCCGCAGGTGGGCGAGCTTGGCATCGGACAGTTTTCGCACCTGGTCGAGGCTTTCTTGCTGGCGCGGATTGTCGCGAGTCAGTTCGACCAGTGCGTCGATGTCTTGTTGGATCCGGCTACTGCCCGTGGTGTACGGCTCCAAGTACCGTTCTTTGCCGGTAATGAGGAAACCGCGCTCGCCGGTTTCGGCATCCAGGTGCGCCGAGAGAACGTCTTCCAGCTTCTCGTGGACCTGGTGGGTATGGACCACCCAGCGGTTGGCTTCGAGCAGGCGTTGCGTGCTGAGGTAGGCACTGCCGCCCACCGCGGCAAGCAGCAACAGTCCCAGGGCAAAGGCAACGCCGATCTTGCTGCCAACACTCATGCGTAGTCCTCGTGCAAGGGTTGCGCCGCCGACGGGCGACGATAGATGCACCGGCACACCGGCACCAGGTCCAAGCCCGACGGGGGGCGATCGGCCTTGCCCACGACCAGGAAGCCCTCGGGGGACAAGGCCTCGGCCAGCCGGCTCCAAAGGATTTCCGCGGGGCCGGCATTCAGATAGATCGCCAGGTTTCGCCAAAGGATGATGTCCCAGGGACCGTCGGCGACCTTTTTGGCCAGGTTGGCAACCTCCCAACTCGCCTGCCGCTGCAACGGTCCGACGACCCGCCAGGACTTGCCCTCCGGCTCGAAGTACTTCCGGCGAATTGTCTGGTCCGCAGGGGCCGCGTTATAGAGCCCCGCGCGGGCCCGCTCGACGGCCTCGGTCCGACAGTCGGTGCCCAAAAGGAGGCTGCGTGCCAATAGGCCTCCCTCGGCCAAAAGGATGGCTACACTGTAAAGTTCCTCGCCGTTGGAACACGCGGCGCTCCAGACGCGCAGCGGCCCGCGGCGGATCGCCAAACTGGGCAGAACGGCCGCTCGCATGCCCTCAAACACCGGCGGGTCGCGGAAGAACTCGGTGACGCCGATCAAGAGCGAATCGACCGCGGCCGGCAGCAACTCCGGCCGCTGTTCCAAAACTCCCCGGGCTTCCTCCGTGGAACGGACCCTGAGTGTCCGCAGGCAGGCAGGGAGCCGCCGCAAGAGGGGCCCATGTCGATAAAGGTCCGCGTCCAGCCCTGCCCGATTGATGACCCAACCGACGAAACCATGCGCCGGCTCGGTCGGCGGAAGCGGAGAGTGCGTGGAGACGGTGGACGTGCAGGAACTTCGCCTGGCCATCTGGCCGTTGCCAGTGGCCGGCTTGCCCTCGAAGCAAACGTGGCGTAAATCGAACGTCGTTGGCATGGTCCGGAACAGTTGTCTCCAAAAGTGCGAGCAGAAACCGCTTTGGCCTGACAATAATGCCAATTTAGTAGTATCGTCCATCCCGCATAGCTTCGCAACCTCGCCACCACTCGGCAGGAGTACTCTGTATGACTGGTCCGCTTAGCCATTCCGACAACAGAATCGTCATGGGTGCAGTTCACGCCCGCAGCTTGGCCCCTTGCTGCTCCAGCCGCTTGGGCGACACCGGGATCGCGGTGCCCAGCTTTTGGGCGAACAGCGAGACGCGGTATTCCTCGAGCATCCACCGCAGCAAGACCAATTCCGGGTCGACAATGCCCTGCGCCTGCTGATGCCGGGCTTGTTCCAAGTAAAGCTGCCAGCGCGGTTGGAACCCCTGGAACTTCTCCCAGTCGCGCGGCACGCCGCCCGGCAGGTTTTCCAAGCGGCAGCAAATCGCGCGGAAATAGCGCGGGTATTGTCGCAGCCAGTCCCAGGGCGTTTTCGCGAAAGACTGCGGTTCCATCAACTCGGCGATCTGCCGGCGCATGTCGTCGACCGCGTATTGCCAGCGGGGCGCCGTCGCCGCGTCGTGCTCCTTGCTGCGCAAGGCCGGAGCGCCGCCAAATAGCGTGGGCTTGCTTCGCCGTGTTGCCGCCCGGGAAGCACTGCTGGGCAAGCCAGCAGTGGCACCCGCCGACAAAGCCCGAGCACCCGTGCCGGCGGCCGCGACGCAAAACTCCTCGATGGCCAGGCTGGCTTGATGATAACCCTCGAAAAGCGGGCGCACCACGGCCACGAGCTCCTGCACGGCCCAGGTGATTCGCGCGCGGCCGGCGGCCAGCAGCCGCTCGAACTCGTCCTTGGTGCGCGGCACGGGCTGGTCGGCGACCATGGCCCGGTCGGCCAGCAACTCGGCGAGCTGCCCGCGCAGATCGAAGCCCGGGAGCGTTGCCGCGCAGAGCTCCATTGCCGCGAGGTTCGGCAACCAATCGACCTGCGTCTTTAGCTCGCGGTGGGCGGCCAGAAAGCACAGTCGCCGCAGACCAAAATGCGTCTCGTGCTCCGCCCGCCGCGGCGAATCCACCAGCCGCACGGAGACCGAGTCGTTGCGATCCACTAGGGCCGGATAGGCTTTCACCGACAGTCGCCCGCGCGGCAGCTCGATTTCCGCCGGCAGCGAATCGAAGTCCCATCCGGTCAGGCCGTCGCGGTTCCAGCGCGGGTCCTCCACCTGCGAAAAACTTTCGGCCGCTTGCTGGGCGAGCTCCTCGCGGATGGCCGCCAGGTCGCGCCCGGCGGCCAACTGCCGGCCGTCGGCGTCGCTCACGCGGACGTTCATCCGCAATTCCAGGGGCAGGCGATCTTCTTGAAAGGCGTCGGGCGGAACCGGGACGCCGCCCAACTGGCTCAAGGCGGCCGCCACCGCGGCGCGAATGTCTCCGTCACCGAAGCGAAGCATCGGCACGACGCGCCGCGCGGTGTCCGGGGCGGGCACAAACCGCGTCCGCAACGACTTCGGCAGCGCGCGGACTAGCGCCAGCACCTTTTCCTCGAGCATGCCGGGCACCAGCCAACCCAGCGGCTCAGGAGTGACCTGGCTGAGGGCTTCGATGGGCACCTCCAGCGTCACGCCGTCCTGCGGCGAACCCGGCTCGTAGTGGTAATCGAGCGGCAACTTGAGATGCTCGACGTGGATCGCGTCGGGAAAATGCTCCTCGCCCAGATCGCCCAGTCCTTCCCGCAGCAGGTCCGATTTGCTCATCGTCAAAGCGTGCGGATTCGCGCGGAGCCACTTGGCGAGCGTGGCCCCATCGTAGACGTCGGCCGGCACGCGGCGGTCGTAGAACTCGTAGCGGGCGAAATCGGCCACTAACAAGTCACGCCGCCGCAGCTTCGCCTGAAGCCGTTCCAACTCCTCGACCAGCGCCTCGTTTTCCGCGAGGAAGGCGGGCTTCGGCTCGATGTGCCCCTCGACCAGCCCCTGCTCGATCATCAGGTGCCGCGACATCACCGGGTCGATCGGCCCGTAATGAATCCGCCGCCCGCCGACGATCGTCAGGCCGAAGAGCGTGAGCCGCTCGAGGGCCATGGCCGACGCGTGGGCCGGCTCCCAGTGGACGCCGTGATAGGTCCGCTTGACCAGGTGCCCGGCGATCCGCTCGATCCAGCGGGGATCGATCTGCCCGCAAATGCGCAGATAGCGCCGCGTGGTCTCGACCAGTTCGGCCGCCACGAGCCACTTGGGCTTGTGCTGGAACAGGCCGGAGCCGGGCCAGAGGTGGGCCTTGCCGCCGCCCGCCACGCTGTATTCGTAGTTGTCGCCGCGGAAGGCCACGCTGGAAAGCAAACCCGTGAGGATGGCCCGATGGACGTTGTCGTATTGCTGACGGTCGGTGCGGCCTTGCTTGACGCGATGTGCCGGCGGGGCGGGGACTGTCCCGATTTTCGCGGCGCCTCGCGGGCCGCCATCGGAAGGCATCTGACCGCCGCGAAAATGGGACTGTCCCCCTCCGGCGTGTTTGACGAGTCCGGCCTGCTCGGCCAACTCCAGCAGCTCGCGATGCACGTCGAGCCATTCTCGCATCCGATTGGACGACAAGAAGTTCTGCCGGCAGGCCTTTTGAAGCTGATTGCGGGAAAGTTCCGCCTTCAGTTTGTGATAGAAGTCCCAGAGCTTCAGGTAGCCGACGAAATCGGACCGCTCGTCGGCCCGCAACGCATGGCAGGCGTCGGCCGCCTCTTGCTTATCGAGCGGCCGTTCGCGGGGATCCTGCACGGCCAACGCGGCGGCAATGATGAGCACTTCGTGCAGACAGCCCTCCTCGGCGGCGGCCAGAATCATCCGCCCGAAACGCGGGTCGATCGGCAGGCGGCTGAGCTGGCGGCCCACCTCGGTCAGTTCGCCCTGGGCGTCCAGCGCGCCCAACTCGACGAGCGTTCGGTAGCCGTCGCGAACGGCCTCGGGCTTGGGCGGGTCGAGGAACGGGAACCGCTCGATGGAACCCAGCCGCAGGGCCTTAGTCTGGAGAATCACAGCCGCCAGATTGGTCCGCTGGATCTCCGGCGGGGTGTAGGCATCGCGGGCCGCGTAATCCGCCTCGCTGAACAGCCGCACGCAGACACCCGGCCCGATCCGCCCGCAGCGGCCCTTGCGCTGGTCGGCCGACGCCCGGGAGACCGGCTCGATCGGCAGCCGCTGGGTCTTGCTGCGCGGCGAGTAGCGGCTGATGCGTGCCGTGCCCGGATCGATCACGGAGCGGATCCGCGGCACCGTGAGCGACGACTCGGCCACGTTGGTGGCGATGACGATGCGGCGCTGGGGGCCCGGCTGGAACACCCGCTGCTGCTCGCGCAGCGACAGCCGGGCGTAGAGCGGCAGGATTTCCGTCTGCCGGCCGGTCGGATCGCCGGGCAGGGGCCGGCCGCGGAGCGTCTTGGCCGTCTCGTGGATGTGCCGCTCGGTTGGCATAAAGATGAGGATGTCGCCCCCGTCGACCGCCGCGACTTCCTCGACGGCCGCCAGCACGGCCTGCTGCAAGTCGGCCTCGTCGCCGTCTTCGTCGGCCGTCGGCGGACGCCAGCGGACCTCGACGGGAAACGTGCGGCCGGAAACCTCGACCACCGGCGCGGGGCCGTAGGGCGTGGCAAAATGGGCGCTAAAGCGGGCCGCATCAATGGTGGCCGACGTGATGATCAATTTCAGATCCCGCCGCTTGGGCAGCAGACGCTTCAAGTAGCCGATCAGAAAATCGATATTGAGCGACCGCTCGTGGGCCTCGTCCAAAATGATCGTGTCGTAGTGGTCCAGGTAGGCGTCGCCCTGGGTCTCGGCCAGCAGGATGCCATCGGTCATCAGCTTGATGTAAGTCTGCGGCGAGAGGGCCTCGGCAAAGCGGACCTTGAAGCCCACGTCGCGGCCCAACGGCGAGCCCAGCTCCTCGGCAATCCGCGCGGCGACGCTGCGGGCGGCAATGCGGCGGGGTTGCGTGTGGCCGATCACGCCGTCGATGCCGCGGCCCAGCTCCAGGCAGATCTTCGGCAACTGGGTCGACTTGCCCGAGCCCGTTTCGCCGCAAATGATCACCACCTGGTGGTCTTGAATGGCGCGGCCGATTTCGCCGCGCTTGGCCGAGACGGGCAGATCGTCGTCGTAGCGGATCGGCGGCACGCCGCGGCGGCGGGCCTCGCGCAGGGCCACCGACCGGCGGACCGCGTCGGCCAGCCCGCCAAGCCGATCATCGGGCGCGTCCCGCCCCTTGCCCGGCTCTCCCAGCCCACGCAACTGGCGGCGAAAGCGATAGCGGTCGGCGCGCATGGCACGGCCGATCTCGCGTTCGAGCTGCTGCTGGATGGACATGGGGCCTCGCCTCTGCTCTGACGCCGCTCGCGGAGAGACTCGCCGGGAGTCAAATAGTCCGTAATTATAATGCCAACACCCCGCATGGGGCAAAGGAGTGAGACACCGGGTGCTGCTGGAGAGTTCGGAACGGCACCGAGGCCGTTTCTGATATCGCCCGACACCCGGTCGGTCGCTTCCTACGGACGGACGCCCTGCGACTGAAGCGTGGGGGAGTCCTTGCCGCACCTGTCATCCAATCAGTGCGGCTTGCCTTCACGCTTCAATCGCCCTCCTTGGCAGGCATGATCTTGAGGATTGCCCCCTGATACGCGTCCAGGGCGATCGCGAAGCCGCTTCCCGAGAACTCCGATCCGCGCCAAGAGGGCTTGCCGGATGGATGCCGCACAAACTCACCCGTCATCAGATTGCGGATCTGGTACTTTTGGCCGGAAGAGAGCCGGAGCGCCCGCGGGTTCGAGGTTTTCGCCGTGACGGTCTGCGCGACATGGTCTGCATTGAGCAGCACGATCGATTCCATTCCCGGAAGCGTCTTCACAAAATGCACGATCGACGGCGACGAAACTTCGACAGCGTCGAATACCGTGTTTCCCCGGCGGATCTCGATGTTTTCCCGGCGAACCCGGTTGATGGTCTTGAAGGCGGCACACCATTTCCTGAACTTCTCCTTCTCCGCTTCGGCCTTCAACCGTTCGGGATCGTTTTCCGTGCCCTTCGCCGCCGGCGGGTGCTTGCCTTCGCTCAGCAATACGCCCAGCGGCCAGTTGAAGCCGAAGTAGACGGGCACTCGATCGAGGGTGCTCACCAGGAACGTTTTTGCCAGCCAGCTATCCTTGTACTTTTCGGCCAGTTCACGGCTTGCCTTGTCGCCAAGTTCCGCATAGAACCCCTTGCCCAGTTCGAGCTGCTCGAATGGCCGCATGCCCGGGATCCGATTCAGTTCCTCGGCCGTGACCAATGTCTGCAATTCCTCCGGCTTGATGACGGGCCAAATGCCATGGCAGTGCAGATAGTTGATATCCACTCGACTCATGAGCTCCACGCCGGAGCTTTCGCTCATGACCACGGCATCGGGGTTGGCCGTCTTGGCGACGTCCACAATTTTGCCGATCAAATCATTTTTCGCTCCGTTCGGCCCGCCATACCATCCGTCGGCGGTCTTATAGTTCAGCCCGTGGGCCTGATACGATGAGTCGAGCCAAATGCCATCCAGGCCATAGCCCTCGATCACGCGACGAACATTCGAGAGGCAGAATTGCCGCCAGCCGGCGGAGTTGCTGTCTGGGGGAAGAATCGACGGATACCATCGGCTCAGTTGGCCGTCTTTGTCATAAATCCACCAATCCGGCTTCGTAGCAGCTTCAGCGGAGTGGTTATCGATGCCCGCGAGCGAGGTGGGCCCCCAGGCGAATAATTTCATCCCCAAGGAATGGGCCTTGGCGATCAATCTTCTTAGCCCGGCCTCTCCGCCCGTCGTCTCCGAAGGAACGATTTTGCCGCGCTGCGGTATGGGAATGAATCCGTCCACTCCGCTCTTCGGGTCTTTATCGAAGTAACAATGCCAGGTCCTGCCTCCGATGATGACGGCATTGATGCCCAGCTCTTGGTAGCGCGGCAGCAGCTTGGCAAACCCATCAAACGTGTCGAACCCTACCCCCGGGAAACCGTCCCAGAGGATGACAAGATCGTTGACCCATTCGGGCCGCCGCCGGGGTGCTCCGTAGCCGGCCTCGCGCATCAGCAGGTCCTGCTCGGCCGTCATGCTCGATTGCCAATCCGTGTTGCGGAGAGAAAGATATGCCGCGCCCAGTTCCTGGCTTTCGGCAGGATTCAGAAATTTGTGAAGATCGAAAGCCGTCCGCAGTCGCCCGGAACCACTGCATTGCACGCCGACCCATGCTTTGGTTCTGCTGTTGACGGCGGCCAGTGTCACGCACTCCCGCGCCTTGTCGTTATAGACCATCGAATACGGCAACTGCATCATGTCGGTCGATTGAAGCAGACCGTAGATGTATTTTCGTCCCATCGCCGCTTCGTCCGCCGCACTGCTCATGTCACCCTTCATGAAATGAAAGAATGTGGGCGGGTAGATGAAGCGGTTGTCGTCCAGGCGGCCGCCGATCGACAGGTTTGCCAGGGTAAAGCCATACCGCCCGATCATCACCTTCGTTTTCCGGTCGTTGCGATAGATGGCCTGGCACTTTAGCGTTCTTCCGTGCTCTTTCAGCGCATAGATTTGCAGCAGTTTGCCGCCGGGGGTGCTACCGTGTAGTTGAAGTACGCACTCACCGCTGCCGGACGTATACTCGCCGTTCCTGTATTGGGTGCCGGACGAGGCGATGGCACCATCGCTTAGCAGATCGATGCTCCACTCGGCCGAAATCGCTTCACGGGACGCGTGGAAGCGAACGGATGCGTTCTCCAGGTCCTTGATATCCGACAGCGCGCCCCCGTGCGTTTTGTCGAATACGCACTCGATCACGCCATTGCTCAAGACCATCGTCTGGGCGGTTTCCTTGATGCGGCACGGGCCCCCACCGCCGCTCTTGATGGTTAAGGTGCTTGTCTCGGGGGCGTTATGGGGTGCCTCAGCGGCCGGAGTCGCCGGCGGCCGGGGCGCGAGCATCAGCAGGAACACGGCCGTTGGCAAAGCCCATTTCCGCGAGCGCAAGACCGTCATGTCCGTGGCTTCCTACTAAGGGCAAGAGATCCGGTAGACGTGCACCTCGAAGGGATCGTACATGTCCTCGAAAGTCTTCTGGCCGGGTTTCAACTCGAAGGGGGGCCGCTCTTCGAAAAGCGGTTGTACCGATGTAAAGCCGGCCGGGAACTCGAAGGTTGCCTTCATCACGGCGTCGTCAATGTTCACGGTCAAGAGCACGTAGCCGCCCTGCGGGTGCGGCTTGAGCAGGCAGCGGATCGGGGTGTCGCTGATCGGCTGGCCCTCGGTCTTCACCGAGTATTTCACCTGCTCGGCGACCGTCGGCGAAAGCAGGCTTGGCGTCAGTTCCTTGAGTTCGCGGTTGAGGAAGGTCGTGGCTGTCCAGAGGGCCTTCGCCTGGGCGATTTCCATCGGCTTGACCGGTGTGGGGTGCGTGCGGTTGGGGCCGCCGGGGGAATAGGCCGTCCGCGGGTCGGGCGCCATGCCCATCACGCCGCCGTCGCGGCAGACGTAGCTGTCCTGGCAAAAGTAGATGATCCCCGTGGCACCGTGGATCAGGCCGGCGTAGACTTGGGCCCGCAGCTCCATCGGCGTGGGAAAGCGGAAGGGGAAGGCGTCATGGGTGTGCTGGGTAAAGGCACCCACGATCAGCCACACCGGCTTCTGCTCCTTATTGATCGCGGCGGCCAGGCTCACACTGGTGGGGATGCCGCTCTTCGAGGGTTCGTCGCCGATGGTCCGCGCGCGGTGCTTGCGGAACATGATCGGGTAGTTGTCGTGGCACTCGACGTCGCCGGCCGTGTTCCAGCGGGCCCACCAACTGGTCGCCGGCACCGCGATCCACGGGACATCGTTGACGAACACCGCCCGGCCCGGCGCGGCCGCATTCAACCGGGTCTTGTACTCCAGAAACTCCTTGAACTTCCCTTCCATCTTCTCGCCCCAGAACGAACCGGTGGGTTCGTCGGTCCAGACGTTTCCCAGCCAGTTGGGATGGTCTTTAAGCCGGGCGGCCGCAGCCAGGTCGAGCGCCCCCATCGGCACGACCTGCAAGCCCGCTTTGCGGCCGGCCTCCAGTTGCTCGTCGAGGCTGTGGCCGGGCCAGGGCCACATGGTGTTGAAACCGGCGTCGGTCACGACTTTCAGATCATAGTTGTAGCCGTAGACCTCGCCAAACGGATTGCCCCAGACCGCAATCTGGAAAAACGACCGCCGCGGATCGTACTTCATCAGCCGGTTTCCGTTCTTGTCGATGTGCGGGACGCCCTGGCGATAGATCACCTGCACGGCATTGAAATCGGAAGAGGCCTTTAGCAGTTTGTCGAGGTCTTGGGCGCCGGCGCAAGGAACGCCGAGCAGCAACGCGGCGGGTAGCAGTGGCAAACAAGACTTCATCATGTTGATCTCCACCTCAGTCAATTGGCCAAATACTCTCGAATCAGCCGGATGTTTGCCGGCGGGGTCTCCAGCGGCATGGCGCCGGTACCCATGACACAATTGTTGCGGGGGCCGACGATTTCCAGCACGTGGTCGATCGCCCGATAAATCCGCTCGGGATCATGGCAGGCGACGACGCCGGGGTCCAAGTTGACGCGGATCTTCACCTGGGGATGAGTGCGGGAAACGCGCTCGACAAAGGCCGCCTGATCGGTCTCCACGTTGCAGGCGACGTAATTCGTGCCCGTGGATAGTATGTCGTCGATCACGGGGTAGGTGTTTCCGCCCGAGATGCAGGGCACGGGATGACCGGCGCACTCGGCGGCGATTTCGAGCACGCGCCGCAGGGCGGGCATTTCCAACTCGTGGAACTGGCGGGGCGAGAGAATGGGCGGCGCGGCGGCCGACTCGAAGAACGCCACGTCCAGTCCGGCCTGGGCCACCGCCCGGCAGAGCGCGGCCTGGTTCTCGGCCAGCCGCATTAGCATCCGCGCGAGCTGCTCGGGATGGAGCGCGGCATCCAGGCACAGGTTGTTGATGCCGCGCAGGTTGAAGGCGATCGAGAAGGGGCCGCCCACGGGCAGTCGCACGTCGGCCCCGGGGAACTCGCGCTTCAGTCGCTGCCCGACCGCGAGCATCATCGCGATCCGTCCATCCTGCCCGGGATCGAACGGCCGCAGTCGCATCCCCTCTTCGATCGAGGACAGCAGCGGCTGATGGATCGCCGGGATGGCGTCGGGCGTCGAGGCCGCAACCTTCGCCCCATAGGCCTCGGCTTCCAGATTGTAGATATCGATGGCCACCGCGATCACCTGCTGGCGATACTCCAGGTAGGCACGCCGATGCGCCTCGAACAGCAGCTCCGCGTCGCGCGAGACTTCCCAGGGGGTGCGCCCCACAAAGCGGGCCGCATGCTCGTAGATCACGGGCGTGAAGGGGATTTTCATGGCTGGTCCCTGCCGATCGGGATCGACCAGGGCGGAGGTGTGCGGCGGGTATTTATTGGTTCCGTGGTTGATTGTGGAACACTTTCGGCGTCCTCGACCGGGAAAACGGGCTCGTTTCACTCGCCCTCGTTCCGTTAGCAGCGTAGGACCCGATAGTCGACTACAAGGAAGGAAACGCATATCTGCTCCGTGCGGCCGACCGCTCCATGGTATAGCGACTCAGGCGGCGATGCTATCTCCCCTCGCCCGCAAGCGGGAGAGGGGTCGGGGTGAGGGGGGCTGGAATTGGCTTCCGGCCCGCCAATCACCCTCACCCTGCCCTCTCCCAGTGGGAGAGGGGACTGCGTTGCTACAATCGAAAAGGAACCCCCTAAAATCCCCACCGATGGCGGCGCCGAAAACGCGGCGATGGCCTCGCTTTTCGGCCACATGCGCATGAAAAAGCCCCGCCGGAACGAGCCGGCAGAGCTTGTGGAGATTCAGGTTTTTGGTCAAAGGTTAGCTTCGGCACCGTCGCCAAGCGTAGGCAAGCAGGCTGACGGCACCGATGCCGAGGAGGGCGAGAGTCGAGGGTTCCGGAACCGGAGTGATCTTGACTACCACCTCGTTCGTGTACGTCTGGCCGTTGATCGTTGGGGAATCCGCCCAGGTCAAAGTTTCACCTGCCGGCAGGGCCGTGTCGCGAATCTGGCCCGTCTGGAAATGGCTGGCGGCTT
>Ga0181535_10000747_pt1 | contig 46597 bp, 50 predicted proteins | sample PEATcosm2014_Bin_44_FD_119774 | JGI IMG/M metagenome (GOLD analysis project Ga0181535, IMG submission 119774) | Peatland microbial communities from MTU Mesocosm Facility, Houghton, MI, USA - PEATcosm2014_Bin17_30_metaG | ecosystem: Environmental > Terrestrial > Soil > Wetlands > Peat | place... | reverse complement strand
GGTTTTTTGGTCTATGATATTTCGTTGCCGGAAAATATCGATCCTATCGGCATAGATTTCTTGGACAGCGGACGACTGCAGGAGCTGGCCTCGTTTGTCGGTTCTTTGGCTCAGCTCGGCTTTGTCGATGATGATATCGCTATCCCGTCAAGCGGAAATTATGACCTGACGCTAGAAGAATCCGAAGGTCAAAAGTATCTAGTCGCCAGTCAAGAAAACAACGGCTCGGTTCTTGGCGCTAACGGTCAGAGGATTGTCATGTCATCGACTTCCGCTCCCATTTTACATTTATTCATAGACGAGAACCGGCCTTTTGCAGAGACTCTAGAAGATTTCTCGGCATTTTGGCAGGAATATATGGCTTCATCCACGAGATCATCGAGCAAATCCGCTGCGGTTCTATCATCTGTCGATATGCGCTATGGCGACAATATAATATATAAAACCAGATGAACGGCCTAAAATTTAAAATATTTTTCCAAATAGGAGGCATCGTCTTTCTTGCCCTCCTTGCCTCTTTTGTTGCGGCGGAGGCAAAGCCGTGGACGGAAAAAATCATCAGCAATGCCTTCAGCCACAAAAACCAAGACGCCGGTTCGGCTTCGATCGACAATAGGGAGATAAATGATGAGGATCCGACGCATGTCTCAGGGCTTTCGCGCGTCTACACATTTGTCCCAGGCGCCGTCGACATAGAATCGGAAGACAATGCTTGGATCGTTCCAGCGATCACTGGTCCGTTGACCGCGCAGGAATATATGGTCCTCGATCTGCATTCTGGCGCTATCCTCGAAAATAAAGATATCGACAAGGTGGTTCCGATCGCATCCTTGACGAAACTCGTCACTGCCGAAGTTTCGCGCCAACTCATGCCGCCGGACAGAGAAATCACTATCACTGCCGCTATGCTGGCAGCATATGGATCGAACGGTCATTTGCGTCTCGGCGAGGTCATCTCGGCTGGCGAGCTTCTGTATCCTCTCCTATTCGTCTCTTCAAACGATTCCGCCGAAGCGCTGGCCCAAGGATACGAATCTGATCCGGCCAAGAGCCGTAAAGATTTTATTCGCGCCATGAACGATTGGGTCCATTTGATCGGCGCATATCACACTGATTTTTATGACCCGTCCGGTTTGTCTTCATATACTGTCTCGACCGCTCGCGACCAAGCGACCATTTTGGGATGGATCTACAAGAACGACCCGGCTCTGATCGCCGTCACCGACGAGCGTTCGGCGACAGTGCGATTGCATACTTGGACGAATTCCACTCATTTTATGAATCTCTCGAATTATGAGGGCGGCAAGGACGGCTATATCTCAGAAGCTGGCGAAACGGCCGCCTCGCTCTTTTCCGCCGATGCCAATACTGCCGCTTCGTCTTCTCCTGCGCGCTATCTGGTCGTCGTCCTCGGAAGCCAGAACCGCGACAATGACGTTTTGTCTTTGCTTAAAAAAGTCGAGGGAAGGTAGAGGAATGGTCAAGGATTTGACCTGAAGATCCGGCTGTTTTGAAAATTCCGAATGATCGCCGATACACAAAGCGATCAAAAGATATTTTGTAAAGAGCGGCATTTCATGTACCATACTCGTGATGAAAAGAAAGGACAAGGAATCAATAGATCTCGGCTTTTGGAAAAAAGTCAAGGAGAACGCGGACAGGGAAAAGCGGCCGATTTTGACCTTGGCGCCGATGGCGGACGTGACTGACGCGGCTTTTCGGCGCATCATCGCTAAGTATAGCCGTATGGGCGAGGAAGGCGGCGGACCTGATGTCATGTGGACTGAATTCGTCTCGGCTGACGGATTATGTTCGCCCGGCAGGAAGATTCTCCTGCGCGACCTCGCTTTCTCAAAAAAGGAAAGACCGATCGTAGCACAGCTCTTTACTTCGAATCCTGAAAAGATGCGAGATGCCGCACTGCTCGTCGCACGCCTAGGTTTCGACGGTCTAGACATAAATATGGGCTGTCCAGATCGTTCCATCGAAAAGCAAAAAGCCGGCGCGGCGATGATGAAAGACGCAGATAATGCGATCAAAGTCATCAAGGCGGCTAGGGAAGGGGTACGTGATATCGATGGCGCCAAACTTTCGGATACTATATCTCTCGGGGCACTCGAATTTCTTGGTAGAAATTCGCTCAAATCCTCGGCCGTCGCCTGCGGAGCCCCCTCGAAAAATGCATCCAAAAGTTTGTCTTTGATTCCCATTTCCATCAAAACACGCATCGGATATAACAAAATCGAGATAGACACCTGGATCCGCGCTCTCCTTGAACAGAGACTGCCTGTTTTGACTGTTCATTTGCGGACTAGAAAAGAGATGTCTGACGTGCCGGCGCATTGGGAGCTAATGCCGGAGATCGTAAAGCTCCGCGATGAGATAAGTCCGGAGACCTTGATCATCGGCAACGGCGATGCCGAGTCATTGGAAGACGCATATAAAAAATATGAAAAATCAGGTTGCGACGGCGTCATGTTCGGTCGGGCTATCTTTGGGAATCCGTGGCTGTTCGATAGAGAAAAAGATCCAAAACTCATGATTCAAGATTCAAGAGGCGAAGGAAATAAGAAAAACAAAAAAGAAGAAAAAGAAAAAATCGAAGAGAAGCTGCATGTCATGCTCGAGCATACGGAACTTTTTGAAAATCTCTTCGGCGATATAAAAAGCTTCGCCGTCATGAAAAAACACTACAAGGCATACGTGAACGGATGGAATGGCGCCAAAGAATTGCGGGCAATGCTGATGGAGGCGGATAGTGTTTCGGAAGCCAAAGATATCGTGGACAGATATATTGTTGCGCGAGGGTCTTTTTTGCGATAAAAAAGCCGCAAATCTCTCTGCGGCTTTCATGTCGTTTCGTCCGGCCATACGCCGTTCACGACGATTATTCCAGAATTTTTCTGCAAAAGACTGACAGGATATGTCCCTCGCCAAAGCATGCCGTCGGCTGCTTGCAAGGACGGTTGGCGCCTCTTGCGTCTCGCAGCATCTTCCCTTATCAATTTTTGCGAATAGATATCTGGTTTGAGCTTTTCTTGGTCAAAAGAACGGAAGTTTGATTCGCCTGACCGCTTGTCGTGTCGCCGTTCTTCCAGCTCCGCATTTTTGATGAGAAAGCCCATCAATGTCCATTCACTATATCTTGGATACATCGGATCATATACCCATTTGAACATCTCGGTTTGGACCGTAGCGTCTTGCAACGCATGCAGGGCGGCTGCGCATGTGGCGCCTGGAGGACGCTCGCGCTTTATTTTCTGCTTTGGGCTGACGATCGGCATCTCGATCTGTTCGCTATGGATCGTTTTCGGTTCGATCTCTAGAATGACTGTAGTCGGATCATTTTTGGCTTTTGGAGGTGTATCTTTCGAGCTCCTCGCCTTGGTCGTGACAAAACGCCTTGCGACGCTTGTCTTTATCGTTCCGGCCATGAAAAGAAGCCGGACGATGAATCGTATGAATATATTCATTGCTCGTTCCTTTTTGCTTTTTGTTGTTGAAAGAATCTAAAAAGTATTGTATCATGATATCGTAAAAGTTCAAAGCGCGAATGCTCCGCTTTATGCTTTCTGATTTTTGTCTTATACTTTCAATCAAACCAACATGGAGAACAAAAAAGAATCAGTGTTATATCGCGCATATCGCCCGCAGACCTTCGGCGAGATCCTCGGTCAAGAATCCGTGGTTGCCGCCCTAGAAGGATCGATAAAAAACGGCCGCATCTCGCATGCATATCTTTTTGCCGGATCGCGCGGCACCGGCAAGACTTCCATTGCGCGCATTTTTGCCAGAGCAATAAAAGTCAGCGCGAATGATCTGTACGAGATCGATGCCGCGTCGAATCGCGGTATCGACGATATCAGGGAATTGCGCGACGGCGTCGCCGTCTTGCCTTTTGAATCGCCATACAAGGTGTACATTCTCGACGAGGTCCATATGCTGTCAAAGGACGCGTGGAACGCTCTCTTGAAAACATTAGAGGAACCGCCAGCCCACGTCATCTTCATACTTGCCACAACCGAGCTCGACAAAGTGCCGGAAACAGTCATCTCGCGCTGTCAGGTTTTTTCATTTAAAAAGCCGTCAAAGGCGATCCTAAAGGGCATGATCGACAGGGTCGCAAAAGAAGAAAAAGTAAAGCTAGGCCAAGGAACCTCTGAATTGATCGCGCTCCTCGGCGATGGATCGTTCCGTGACGCGCTCGGCATACTTCAAAAGATAATCGGAGCTTGCGATATGGATAAAAATGGTGAGGGCAAGAAAAACAGCGAAGTCTCGATTGAAGAAGTAGAAAAATTGACAGGAGCTCCAAAGGGAAAATTGGTCAATGATTGTGTCAAGGGAATCGCCGTTAGGGATACCGAGCTCGCTCTGACTGCTGTTTCAAAAGCCGCCGAAGAGGGAATATCCATGAATCTTTTTTCCGAGCTGTTATTAGAACGTCTGCGTGCCATCCTGCTCGTCCGATCTGCGCCCGCTTTGGCAAAAGAGATTGAATCCTCATCGTCAGAAGACGATTGGAAATTAGTCAAAGAGCTTTCAAGCAATCCAGACGCCATTAATTCAGAGACCTTGCTTGCCTTTATCCGTGCGGCGAATATGATCGGCCGCACTTCGATCGAGTCATTGCCGTTAGAGCTTGCAGTGATAGATGTGTGTAAGATTAACTAAAAATAATGAAAGAGATTAACACCATAGCTTCTGCTGACAATATTGAAGCGATAAAATTTTATAAAAAGCACGGATGCAAAGAAGTCGATATTGGTCTCGAAAAAGAATTTTAATTTCCCATTTACTACTATGAATCCCACAACCGCGATTTCTGAAAAAAAGACTGTCGACTGGCTCTTTGGAGTCGGCATGTTCATAAAGGCAGGCGCCGCTCTGTTCGAGATCGGCACGGGGATCGGCACCCTTTTTCTCACGACCAACGAAGTTCTAGGTGTGACTCAGCTCTTGGTCCAAGGCAAGCTAGCCGCTGACCCGGATAATTTTCTAGCGAATTATATCCTCGACCTCGCTGCAAAATATACGCCTGGTCAAACTAACTGGTTTCTTTTTTCATATCTCGCAGGTCATGGCATCATCAATCTGTTTCTGGTCATAGCTCTGTTGCGCAAAAAAATGTGGGCATATCCGCTCTCGCTCGCTATCTTTGGACTATTTGTTATCTATGAAGCTTGGCAGTCCTATTCTACCTATGCGCCGTTGCTCGTCGCTTTCACCATATTCGACCTTGTCGTCATTTGGCTCATTTGGATGGAATATAGATATATCCTGAGAAAAAGAAATGTAAAGTAGCTTTATATAGTTTGATCTATTGAGATCGTTATTAAACCTTGCCGTTCTGCGTTTTTCAAGTTAATATGAAGTCTATTGCGAGATCGTCTAATGGTAGGACAGGAGCCTTTGAAGCTTCTAATCTTGGTTCGATCCCAAGTCTCGCAGCAGACTCGGTAAATCAGTATTTTTAGGGCTATTTGCAAGTATGGCAAATGGGTTTTTGAATATGTATTGAGCCACGGATTTGTTTTTGAAAGTTGCGTTCGAGAGTAACTTTTCTAGCATTTTTCTCTTTTCATATTCATTGAGCGTCAAATATTTTTCCGAGGCTCTGTTGCCGTCCAAAAATATATTTTTGATCTGTTCGAGAGTATGGACTGATACCCCGCCTTTTATCTCCACTTCAGACAATTGCTTTTTAAACTCAACCCGTCTGTTCTCTATCTCAAGCATTTTTTGCTCGTATAAGTCTTTCCGGAGGACTTGGGAAGTATAACTATCGACTAACAGGGATTCTCTCTCTGTAAGGGCGTTAAGTTCGTTTAAGAGGTTCTCCTTGGCGGCCTCGACATAAGTAAACTTGTTCTGATTTCTAGCTTTGTACGCCTCATAGGAAATTTCGATTAGTTCAGCATCATATTGAAGCACTTTAAAGACATCAGACAGAGCTTTGTCGACATACTCCGAGCGCATGTATCCTTTATGCTGATCACAGATGCCTTTGCCGTTCGTGCAGTAGTAATACTTGAATCCTTTGCGAGTATCGACTGTCAGGGCACAACCGCAGTTATCGCACTTCAAAAACCCTTGAGCAGAGTAAAAATATTTCTTTGGATGAGGATGAGCGCGACCATGCAGAATTTCTTGAGCCTTGTTGAATTGATTGACCGAAATGATGGCCTGGTGTTTTCCTTGATATATTTTCCCGTCCCTCTCCATGAGGCCGCAATAGAAGCGGGTAAGGAAGAACCGATGTATCTGGTTAGACCTGCACATACCGCCCGTTCTTGTGCGCAGACCCTCGTCATACAAGACTTTTGTTATTTGTTTAAGTGTATATCCGCCGGTAAGGTACAGCTCATAAGCTCTTACAATATACGGAGCAAAATTCTTATCAATCTTCACCGTCTTCGTTGCTTTGTCGTTTGTGTAACCAAGCGGTGCATGATTAGGCCATTCGCCACGCTCAAGTTTTGCACGGTTTCCGCGCTTCACGTTAGTTGAGAGATCACGGATATATTGATTGGCCATACCGAACTGCATAGAAAGCATGAGCACGTTATCAGAAGGGAGGTGAAGGCCTTCATACGTCCTGATCTCTTTGATGATGCCTTTTTGCAAGGAATCAATGATCTTACCGCCATCGATGAAATTTCGCGCAAGGCGGTCAAGCTTCCAACAGATGATCCCGTGAGCCTTGCCTTTCTTTATCGTCTCCATCATCTTGTTAAAGACAGGACGACCCTCAGACTTTGCAGATTTGCTTTCAAAGAGAATCTCCAAGACATCGAGCTTGTTCTGCTCGGCTATCCTTTTAAGCTCACTTTCTTGAGACTCCAAAGACATGACTTGTTTGTCCTCGGTGTCAGTGGATTTTCGGCAGTAGATGATGTATTTCATTTGAGTAAAAAAATTAATTAATAAATTAGAAGATGATAAAGGGAATTGTATACGAGAAAAAATTTCAAGCAAGGGTATAAACTTTATAATGTGCCTCGCCAAGCCATGCAGTTATGTATTTCTTGTCCACTTTTGGAGGACCGGCGACGCCAAGCTCTTCCATAATGAGTTCAAGGGTGGCCCTGTTCATACCAGCTGAGACTTCAGGCCTTTTCAGATTGCGAGAGCAGACATAAGCTTTCTGATTTTTCAATCGATAGTCTATGAATGACTTAGCCATATACTTTGAAAGATATGTCGAGATCTTTTCATGGCCATCGGTTAGGACGACATCGACGAATCCGTGCCCCCAAATCCCCGCAACCAGTCTGGTAGATCTCTCGGTTTGGGCGATATCCGCGGGTAGCCCCCAGAACAGAGCGTGGAAATGAACAGCTCCACGCTTTTGAAATTCTGGAACCGCGATGTACCGGAAAACTTTTCCGAATTTATAGCGCATAGCTTGGATAAAAGAGCTGAAGTCCTTGTATCCTTGTTTGATATCTCCCTGGTGCGTGTTGTAGGTGAAAGAAACAAGTAGAGGAAGGTCAGCTCCTCCAAGGTTAGATAGTATAAGCCGCTTAAAAGCCATTGAAGCGCGGGCAGCGTTATCTTTGCGCTTTCCCTCGAATTGCTCTTGTCGTAGTGAATCGCTTGCACATGCATCCATACCCGACACATCATCTCTATCCTTACGGACTCGGCGTTGTCGAGGGCGAATTGGGAGAGGTTTTTCATATGTGTACACTTCCAAGGTGTTATTAGATCTAATAATTTTGTTGTAGCCCATTGTCTTATTTGATTTATCCTATGTTAGGTAATTATCAAGTCGGAAAGCCGTCGGCGCCGCCGCGGTCTTAAGCCCGCGGCACCGCCTCGACGACCCCGCTCTCGGCAAACACAGCAAAGACGCCACCCAGAGAATCTAGGTACTCGTTTGCAGTTTCATCAGAAATACTCAACCTGTATTTCTTTTTGAAATATGCTTGTATGCGCATGATCAATAATTTATCGAACGATTGCATACAAATATCTTGGCATCATCGGCAAGTAACCTCTAGTTGACCCCAACATAAAAAAGGCCATATCAGAGGCCTTTTAAGTGAGGTTTATAACAACTACTTAAAGTTTTCTTCAGGTTTTTACGTCAAACTTGTCTCTATTGATAGAATATACATTGGTAGGCAATCGAGTAATGAGGTCATCATCAATAACTTTTTTTCTAAAATTAGAATTGATTTCTCGAATTTCTTTTGAGATAAGTCCATGTGCCTGCTTGGTCTTTTTTCCCAATTCTGAAAGTGAAACTCTGTCTTTGTTAAGAAGACAAAGAACTATTTTCATTCTGCTTGCAGACATTTTAAGTGGATAGCATAATTCTGGATTATCTTCTCTAAATATACCCCTGCTAGAATTGATCTTTATGCTCGTTTTTGTTGGTGTGGTTAGAATAGGATCTAAGAATTCATCATATTCAATATCTGGGTATTTCAACTCCGGGTATTTCAGCCGTTTTGTGTAGAATTCAATATCAGATGAGACGGATAATAGTACAGTATTGACGTTATCTTTAGAAGTAGAATTAAAATTTTTAATATAACCCGCAACAAAGATATCCTTTATCAGTGAGATAGCCGAGTTCAAGGAGAATCCCTCTTTTTTGAAATCATCTTCAGTAAGAGTGACTTCTTGAAATTCTTCGTCACAAATTTCTCGAGGTATTAGCTCGGCGCAGATCATCTCCAAAAACTTGATTGTGTCTTCTCTTAGGCTCATAGGACAATTTTATCATTACACTTTTAAAATGTATAACGAGTCAACACCGCGCCGAGCAGTACGCGGTCGCGGAACATACTCCAGAGCGTATGTCCGCTTCAATAACAGCTTGTAGTGCGCCTTTGCTTATATCCGCATGGCTACCGCGCTATCTCGTAATTGCTTCGCAATACCGAGGCGCGTCCGCCATGCCGATAACGCAGGCGCAAAGAGTATGGTGGTATGAAGCGGACGTAAAACAACCCCCGCGACCGCGCACCTCTTGGCGCGAATGACCCACCTAAAAATACCTATTTTATTGTAAGGGTGGTATAATTTAGAAAATTATTATTTAACACAAGGTAACTACTTATCATGTCTCAAAATACTTTAGAAAAGAAAGAAGCAATAAGATCAATCGTCCATGCCTCCGTTGAATCTTTTGCAGTCGGTTTTCAGGGCAGGCACGAAGGTGAATTGGATGATCCTGAAGGCACTTTGAATATGAAGATACACAATGTCTTTATTGCTGTTCTTGGACCGGAAATACAATACTACACAGCTCTTGTCCGTTCACTTGATAGTTCTTTGGGTAATATGCTAGAAAAAATGGCAATAAATATTGCCAAATTATCGTATGAAGTTAAACAAAATGTTGAAGGGCCTCTTAGCTTAAAACAAACTCAAGATATTGCGGAATTATTAGAAAAATACAAGCGCAGAGAAATTACTCCACCTACGATAAAAGACTATCAATTTTTGAGAATCAAACCAGCAGAAAAATCACTCGTTACAAAAAGGCATGATAGCGATTATTATTTAATCGACAAAGAAACAAGCGAAGAATCTTTGATTGAGTTAAAAATAGGCGGTGATCTTGATAACAAAAAAGCGCGATCAGAAAAAGAAGCTTTATTGGAACAATTCGCTATTTTATCAAATACACAGGCAAAGGACGCTGGTATTAAAATATTTTTTGCGACTGCTTATAATCGTTTTGGTGAGGGTAAGCCGTGGCGACAAGAAAGAGTACGTCAGTTTTTTGCTGATGATGAACTTTTGATCGGAAAAGATTTCTGGGATTTTGTCTGTAAATCGAAAGATGGATATAACATTGTGCTTGAAGCGTATAAAGAAAAAGCCGGCCTTATTAAAGCTTCGTTAGATTCAATAAGGAAAACTTATTTAGGATAATTATTATGCAACCACTTATCAAATGGCCGGGGGGTAAATCAAGAGAGTTTGAATACATTAAAGATATTATCCCCCAATATGATCGCTATATCGAACCGTTCTTTGGCGGTGGAGCTGTCTTTTTCCAACTAAAACCACGCAAAGCCATCATAAATGACGTGTGTGAAGAACTGACGTATTTTTATAAATTTGTAAAAGGCCAAGAAGATAAAAAAGAATTTAAAAAAGCTTTATATGACTATGTCGATAATTGGGAAAAAATACCAAAATATATTGATATTTTTGAAAACAAGATAATAAAATTATATGTTGATTTTAAGGATGATAAAATATCTATAGAAGATCTTGAAAAATCAGTAAATAAATATTTAGAGTCAGAGGAAAAGAGATTTAATGGCCTATTTAATAATGATTTTTGTCTAGATGATAAAAATTTATTGAGACAAATCATATCAAATCTTACTTCAAAACTTGGCAGAGTAAAAAAGATTGAAAAAGAACGAGGAAAAATTGGCGATGGCGATCTGATAAAAAATATCGAAACAGCATTTCGAAGCGGCTTCTATATGCACTTTAGGGATGTGATGAATTTCAATGGAAATAAATATAAGACATCGTTAGCCAAAAAAATAGCGAATTATTATTTTATTCGAGAGTTTTGTTATGCTTCAATGTTTCGTTTTAACGCAGACGGACACTTTAACATCCCATATGGCGGTATAGCTTATAACGCAAAGGACTTTAGGGGTAAAGTTGATTATATTTTTAGTGATGAAGTTGAGCGATTATTTAATGGCGCAAAAATTGAGGATAAAGATTTTGGAGAAATATTCAGAAAAAATGGTTTTACGGACAAGGACTTTATGTTTCTTGATCCTCCATACGATACTGATTTTAGTGATTACGAAAAAGCGTCTTTTGATAAACAAGATCAAGAAAGGTTAGCTCAGAATCTATATCACACAAAAGCAAAGTTTATTTTAATTATTAAAAACACACCTTTTATTTTGAATTTGTACAAGAATAAGCCAAAAATATCAATTTCTAGCTTTGATAAGACTTATTTATACAACGTAAAGGGTAGGAATGATCGAGATGTCGAACATTTAATTGTAAAGAATTACTGATGCTTAAAGACGTTAATAAAATTTTTCATGGCGACTGTTTGGAAATATTAAAGACATTTCCCGACAATACTTTTGACTTGATTTTTGCAGATCCGCCGTATTATTTACAATTACCAAAAGGGAAAAGATTGAAACGAGCAGATGGTTCAGAAGTAATACCGGTTGATAACGATTGGGATAAATTTGAAAGTTATGAAGAATGCGATAAATTCACCGAGAATTGGTTAAGAGAATGTCAAAGAGTTTTGAAATCAACAGGAACAATTTGGGTTATTGGAATGTATCATAATATTTTTCGTGTTGGAAAAATAATGCAAGATTTAGGTTTATGGTTTTTGAATGATGTCATCTGGGTAAAGATTGGCGCACTACCGAATTTAAACTGCAGGAGACTGACTAATAATCACGAGACTTTAATATGGGCTGTAAAAAATAAAACCGCGAAAGGATATACATTTAATTACAAACTTTTAAAAAAGATGAATGGTGGAAAACAAATGAAAGATACCGATTGGAATTTTTCTATTTGTCGAGGAAATGAGCGATTAAGAGGTGCGGATGGAATAAAATTACACCCCACCCAAAAACCTCTTAAACTTATACAGCAAGTTGTATTAGCATCTAGCAAAAAGGGCAATTTAATCCTCGATCCATTTTTAGGTAGCGGAACGACTGCAGTTGTTGCAAAAGCTCTAGGCCGTAATTGGATTGGAATTGAAAAGGAAAAGAAATATGTTGATTTAGCAAATAAACGGGTAGATTCTTATAAAAAATAAGAAAATTCATTAAATTCATTCTAGTCAAGGATCAGGTTGAAAAATATTCAAAAATATGGTAGATTATTTTCTATCTACTATGGAATTTAATTCCGACAATTTCAGTTCAGAATCATACGGAGCATTAAGTCTATATCTTGATAAACGAGACAATTTTCAGACTTATTTCAATCATAAAACAAAACGAAGAGACTTCCCATTTTATCGTCAAAATATAGTTCCTTTTCTACAGGAAAACCCAGAAGTTAAACTATATTTTACACTCAACTCGAACATTAGACCTTTCTTAAAAGTGGATGGTGGCTTTCTGATTAATATGGACGATTATCAAAAGTTCTGTATAACTATAGGACGTAAAACCGGAGGGAGGTTAAAAGCATTTCTCGGACAAAATATATCATTAGAAAATATTACACTTACTGATGATCAAAAAGATAATCTTGTGAAAATACATAGTAATGAGAAAAACGTTCTAGATGCAATTAGAAAATGGCCTGATGCGAGGAAACAGAATGTTATTACTGAACTTTTAAGAGAACTTCCTTTACAAGAACCTGTCGCTCTAGTGCCGAAAAATGAAGCAGATATTATTTCTGAACTGCGTGGACGATATGCAGGAAGTGTAGTGAATATTATAAAAAGTCTTTCAACATCAATACCAGACCTACAATTTTCTAAGGAAGACCTGAATATGGTTCTTAAACGACGTGAGAAACTTTCTGAATTCAATACTGCAATTTCTAGTCAATCGAATGATGAAGGTTGGTGGCAAGACTTTTTTGAGAAAAATAAGTGGATATTTGGATATGGTTTAAATTATCAAATCTTGAAGCAAGAACAATCTCAGCCAAACTACGGCGGTCAGCATGTTGATGGACAGGGTGGACAAAGAGGAGATTTTTTAACCTCTACTGTTGGAGATATAAACTTTACTGTACTTGTCGAGATCAAAAGACCGTCAACACATTTACTTCAAGGTAATAGTGAAATCAGGAACGGTGCATGGAGTTTGTCTAAGGAGCTAACAGATGCATTATCACAAATTGGAGCAAATATTCAGACATGGGAAAAACAGGGTTCTGAACAACCCGATAATCGAGATAGATTAGAAAATAACGATATTTACACTGTCCAACCCAAGGGGATTATCGTTATTGGCTTATTGAGTGAAATTTCTACTGAAAGAAGTAAACGTGAGACCTTCCAACGTTTTCGTAAGTCAATTCATGGTATAGACATCATTACATTTGACGAGCTCTATAAAAGAGCAAGCTTCATTGTTGAGAGCAGAGAATAGTTCCATAATCGGCCTTTAACGGCTTAACTCTGTTCGAATACTGTCCCACACGGCCAGCATATAAGTTTGATATAATACGACCATGAATAATTCAGAAAACAGGCCAAAAGTCGGTGTGGGGGTGATGATATTTAAAGACGGGAAAGTATTGATGGCGAAGCGCAAGGGCTCTCATGGAGCGGGCGAGTACGGGTTTCCTGGAGGACATTTGGAGCTCATGGAATCTTTTGAAGATTGCGCGACAAGGGAAACGAGGGAAGAGTGCGGAATAGAAATAAAAAATATCAGATTTTTGTATCTTACGAATGTCACAAAGTACGCTCCAAAGCATTATGTCCACATAGGACTGGTGGCGGATTGGTCAGACGGTGAACCTCAGACTTTAGAGCCAAATAAGGCAGAAGAATGGAAATGGTATGGGATCGACGATCTGCCGAAAGGACCGACTTTTGAATTCTGCAAGCTGGCATTTGATTCCTACAAGACTGGTAGAAAATACTATCCTTCCGAGAACTTGAAAAAGTGCTAAAGTAATCCGCATGAACGAACAATATGACGTCATCGTGATAGGCGGCGGGGCATCCGGTCTTATGGCTGCAGGTCGCGCGGCTGAAGCGGCGCAAGAGGCCGGACGCGCGGCGCGCATTTTAATCATCGAAAAGAACAAGAAGATGGGCGAGAAGCTAAAGATAACAGGCGGCGGGCGTTGCAACATCACCAATGCCGAATATGATATACACGAGCTGTTCAAACATTATGGCGATTCGGGAAAATTCCTCTTTTCGACATTTGCTCAATTCGGCGTCAAAGACACTTTTTTATTCTTTGAATCCAGAGGTTTGCCGTTAGTCGTGGAAGAACGCAAGCGCGCTTTTCCAAAGACACAGAAAGCACCCGACGTATATGCTGTCCTTGAAAAATATATAAAAACGGGGAATGTCGCGGTCAAAGCCGGCTCGCCTGTGACGAATGTCTATTTCGACAATGGCCGCATCGTCTCGGTCAAATGCGGCGGCAAGGATTATTTCGCAAAGAGCTTCATATTAGCGACAGGCGGCGCATCGCATCGGGAAACCGGTTCTACCGGCGACGGATTCGGTTGGCTCAAAAAAGCCGGTCACAGCGTCATCGATCCGACTCCTTCGATTGTCCCGCTTTCGGTAAGGGATCAATGGGTCAAGAAGCTCGCGGGCATTGCCGTAGAAGAAATGAAGATCACGTTTTTCACCGACGGCGTAAAGGCCTTTTCAAAAAAAGGAAGGTTGCTTTTCACTCATTTCGGCCTGTCCGGTCCTCTTATCCTAAACAGCGCTCAGAAAGTATCGGACTTGTTGCGTTCCGGGATAGTCACCGCGACGATCGATCTGTTTCCGGGCGAGGATCAAGGCGCCCTTGAAAGAAGGGTCATAGGCGTCTTCGATCAGAATAAAAATAAGATGCTAAAGAATGTCCTCGGCGATATAGTCCCAGCCGGTATGGGCAAGGGCATCGAGCTTGTCTTTGGCGGTCAAATAAACATCGAAACGAAAGAAAAAGTCATACTGGAAAAGAAAGTGCATAGCGTCACGGTCATCGAACGAAAAACGCTCGTGCGCCTCCTCAAATCATTGCCGTTGACCATCATTGGTCTGATGGGCGAGGATAGAGCTGTCGTTTCAGACGGAGGAGTTTCCTTGGAGGAGATAGATATGAAGTCGATGAAGTCAAAATTGATCGATAATCTATATGTCACAGGCGACCTCCTCCATATCAACCGTCCATCAGGCGGCTATTCCCTGCAATTGTGTTGGACGACAGGGTACGTCGCTGGAACGAGCGTCGTTTCTCAAAACTTGGCGGAAAAATACGATTCTCTTGACAAAACATCCATTTAAGTATACTATCAGCGTATAACTGATTTCTCTTTGGTTTGTGCTGTAATAAAAAGATAAACCTCTCGAGACTGACCGGCGACATTATTTTAATGCTGGAGGTTATCCAATATATGCAACAAAACAATCCAAGACCTGTCTTTGCCGCTTCTGCTTCAAAATCTACGGAGACCAAGAAAGCGCCAGCAGTCAAATCTATCCAAAAAAGCGACGCAAAGCCGCCGTACGTTCAAAACAAAAAACCTTATCATTCTGCCCTGCATCAAGATCGTCGTGGAAGCCAATATCAAGCCAGACCAACGGTAGGCGGTTATCATGCTCGTCCTACAACGGGCGGGTATTCATCTCGCTCGACAACTGGCGGTTACCAATATCGCCCGTCATCCGGCGGCTATCGTGCTTCGACTTACTCTGGACGAAGCGGCGGCGGGCGCGGCGGTCAATCAGGCGGCAGAGGCGGACAAAGAGGAAGGGCTGTGAAGCAATTCATGGATTTGTCCAAGTTCGTCAACAAAGCCGTTATCACAGAGCAAGTGCCGAATTTCAAACCAGAGCATTCTTTCCTCGATTTCAAAGTCGAAGAAAGACTAAAGGCAAACATACTAAAGAAGGGCTATACAGACCCGACGCCTATTCAGGATCGGGCCATTCCGCATGTTCTAGCTGGTCAAGACGTCGTCGGCGTCGCTAATACCGGTACCGGCAAGACGGCCGCTTTTCTCATTCCTCTCATCGACAAAGTTTTAAAGAATAACAAGGAAAAGATCCTGATCATGGTGCCTACGCGCGAGCTCGCTACCCAAATCGACGATGAACTGCGCGAATTCGCCCTAATGCTATCGATATTTTCGGTCTGTTGCGTCGGTGGTGCGCCGATTTCGAGACAAATCAGCAATCTGCGCAGGATCAACAATTTTGTCATCGGCACACCAGGCAGACTAAAGGATCTCGTCGAGAGAAAATGTCTCAATTTGGCTGAATTCAAGACGGTCGTGCTGGATGAAGCAGACCGCATGCTCGACATGGGATTCATCCATGATATGCGTTTTATGATGGCAAAGATGCCATCAGTGAGACAGACGCTATTTTTCTCGGCCACGATGTCGCGTGACGTAGAAGTGCTGATAAAGGACTTTCTACGAGATCCAGTCTCGATCTCGGTGAAAACTGGCGACACGGCAAAGAGCATAAACCAGGATATAATTCGCGTCGGTGCACGCAACAAGCTTGACGTCCTAGACGAGCTTCTGAAGCAGAGCGATTTCACTCGCGTGCTCATATTTGGCAGGACAAAGCATGGCGTCGAACGGCTCAAGGACGATCTCGTCAAACGCGGCTTCAAGTCAGAATCTATCCATGGCAACAAAAACCAGGGCAAGCGTCAAAGGGCTCTCGATCTATTTAAGAGCAACCATCTGCAGGTTCTCGTCGCTACCGATGTCGCCGCTCGCGGTATAGACGTCTCGGATATAAGCCATGTCATCAATTATGATCTACCTTCGACCTATGAAGACTATATTCATCGTATCGGTCGTACTGGACGTGCAGGCAAAAAAGGCAAAGCATTGACTTTTGTTGAGTGATATCGGGGAAAATAGGTTCGTTTATGCGCCATTGCACCCGCTTTACCATTAAAAACGTAGTATAATCGCACAAAGCCGCATTGGCTTTTAATATTAAAAAATAAAAATATGTCTAATATATTCGCTTCGATTTTTACTGGATTTGGAGCTTTTTTTACTGGTATGTTTGGAGGCGGCCATGCTTCGACTACGCCGCCTATGATGCACCAACAGCCGAATTCTGCTTGGGAATCATCGACGACTGCTATGCGCGGCGATATGGCTATATTCAAAGACGGTGTCTTTGGTCTTGTTGAAACGATCAACGGCACGACCTTAACAATTGATGGTCGAGAGGGCACTTCTACGGCAACCACTACTTATAGCGTCGATGCTTCGAATGCAAAGATCATCAAAGGTTCTGCCGTAATGAATGGTTCTGCTACGACGACCGCAACTATATCTGATATTTCTGTCGGAGACCATGTTGTGGTAGAGGGAACTATTAACAGTGACGATACTATTACAGCCACGACTATAATTGATGGGATGTTCATGAACGGCGGTCCAAGCGTTCAGGGCGGTCTAGGTGGCCGGGGTGGTCCAAAAGGTTCCGGTTTTGCTACTTCGACTGGTTCATGGATTGGCAGGACGGGTACAACGACACGTATATGGAATGCTTCCAGTACGAGAGGATATGATGGTAGGATGGGTTCAACCACACCAGGCAGGATGTATCCTATGCAAGGCCAAGGCGATCAATCGCAGGACCGCGGCGGCAATTTTCCAGTTCCAGGAGGAGTGAATCCAGGAGGTCCAATGCGCGGAGGTCAGGTACAGCAGTAATCAAACAATCGATTTTTCTACAAAAACACTCCTTAAGTTAAGGAGTGTTTTTCTTTTCCAGGAAACCCCGCACGTAGGATGCGTCGCTCGAGCTTGAAGTAGCAAGCCGCAGTGCGGGGATGAATGGATCCGGAGCGAGCCCGACGAGCGGAGCAATGCTTCGCGAAGCGGCCTCAAAAGGAAACCCCGCAGGAACTGAGGGGAGGAGGTCATTTTGATAGTGCAGGAAACATCGCACACAAGCGTGGCAAACATGCGCGGGTAGTAGGAGGTTATTATTTCAAGAAAAAGAGTGCGGCGCTAACGGCTCCGGCAAGGATGCAATAGATGGCGAACGGATTGAGCGTCTTTGTCTTGAAATATCTCAAGAGAAATTTAATGGAAAGCCAAGCGCCGATGGCGGCACAGATAGCGCCAACAAAAATCGGTCCAGTCGGATATGAATGCATATGCAAGAGAAAATGGGGAAGCTTCAAGACGGCCGCGGCGCCGATGATCGGTGTGGCGAGGAGGAAGGCGAATCTAGCGGCTTCCTCATGATTGAGGCCGACGAGCAATCCGCCGCCGAGAGTCGAACCGGTACGCGAAAATCCTGGTATGAGAGCTAGGACTTGGGCTATGCCTATCTTGAAACTGTCCATCCATGATAGCTTGGCGAGCTCTGTGTCCTTGTTGGCATCTCGGATGTCCATCGTCGCTTGTCTTTTCCTTCTCAAATATTCTGCACCAAAAAGGACGAGCCCATTGCAGATCAGAAAGATCGAAACATATTTTGGCGATGCGAATAGTTGCTGTAGTTTGTTTTGAAAAATGAGCCCGAGCAATCCGGCCGGCACAGTGGCTAATAGCAATAGCCAACCGAGCCGTGCATCGGCATCATTGACGATGGTTATGCGCTTTATCGAGCGAAGAATGCCGACAATGATCTTCTTCCAATCTTTCCAAAAATAAACGAATAGGACGAGCGCTGTAGCGAAATGGGTCGCTACCAAAAAGGTCAAGAAAAAATCGGCGCCTTGATCTATGTTCCAACCAAAAATAGCCGGTAAAATGACGCTATGACCGAGCGATGATACCGGAAAGAGCTCGCTCACGCCCTGCACTGCACCTAAAACTATGGCTTGTAGATAAGTTAGCATGAATTGTATTGTACCACATCTATCGTTTGTATGAGTGTGGTCACGAAGTTATAGTAATGCTTGGAGATTGTCATTTCCCCGTGTTATACTGTCCGCTAGAATTATCACTCAATGATAGAACGTCGCCTTGTTTGCCGTAGCACTAATGGTCATTTAATCGATAACTACAATGAATAATAATCCACATAACAATACCAATAATAATTCGACAAATCACAATTCAAACAACGGTTCGATGAATCGCGATTCTACAAATCGTAATGACAAGCGCTTTTGGGTCTCCATAGTCGTAACGATAATAATAGTCATGCTCATCATCTGGGGAATGAATGACCATGGCGGTAGGAGGATGCCGTCAGAAGTCCAGACAGGTATTGTTTCGACGAGCACGCAAACAGCCGCAGAGATATCTGAAAATCTTGCCACATCATCGCCGGCTTACACTTATTCATGCGATGGCGGCAAAAAAATAGCGGCGACATTCCATCTTCCAAAAGATAATTTCATTAATATACATCTGAGCGATGGTCGAGGCATGGTCCTTGCCCATGTCATTTCTGCTGACGGAGCGCGCTATGCGAACGCAGACGAGAGCTTTGTGTTTTGGACGAGAGGCGACACTGCCTTTGTCATAGAAAATGGCACCTCTACGTATTCAGGATGTGTAGCTACCGAGCTCCAGTGATGGTTGGTTCGCGTAGATAAATTGCCGGCGAATATATTAGCTGAAAAATCCTGATCCAAAAGAAATCATTGAAATAAAATCATGCATCCATTCGTTATTTTAATCGCTCTCGCTACATTCTGCTCGACATTGATCGGCGGTTCTATCGCCTTGAAATTAAAGGATAAGTTGCATCTCATACTCGGCTTTTCTGCTGGAGCAGTCATCGCTGTGGCTTTCTTTGACCTAATGCCGGAGGCGATAAATATCGGAAGCAAGTATTACGCTGTGGCCACCATACCATCGATAGTGGCGCTCGGTTTTTTGACATATCTCGTGCTTGATAGAATGATCTTTCTCCATGCTCACATCAATGACCATGACGATGGTCATCTACTTCCGACCGCCGGAGATCCGGTCGCACATCATCGCCGCGGCACTCTAGGAGCTGGCAGTCTCTCGATACATAGCTTTCTAGATGGTGTAGCGATCGGTCTGGCATTCCAAGTTTCTGCGGCCATAGGAGCCATCGTTGCCGTTGCTGTCTTGGTCCATGATTTTTCAGACGGCATAAATACCGTCAATCTCATTCTAAAGAACAAAGGCGCCGGTCAGAGCGCTTTTCATTGGCTCATCGTAGACGCGGCGGCGCCAGTAGTCGGCGTCATCTCAACGCTATTCTTCACTTTGCCAGAGAGCGCTCTTGCGATCATTCTCGCCGTATTTTCAGGTTTTTTTCTGTATATAGGAGCTTCTGATCTCATTCCTGAAAGCTATCATGGTCACCCAAAATTTTTGACTACTGCGATGACAGTGCTCGGCGCAGGTATCCTATATATAGCCATTCACGTCGCCAATCTTTAAATCCTATCCGTAGAGCGCACCGTCTTTGGTATGAATACAGTAATATCAATGAGATGAAACAGGACAAATACACGCATAAAAAACCACACATCTTGGTCATCGGCGCCGGCTTTGGCGGTGTCTATACTGCCAGATATTTAGTTCACGAGCTCCATGACGAGGCGGATATAACGATCATCAGCCGCGACAATTATTTCCTATTCACGCCTCTTTTGCACGAAGTGGCTACTGGAGGGCTATCTAATAGATCAGTGACCGAACCGATTGCCGAGATATTCCGCGGCACGGATGTGCGTTTTGTTCAGAATGAAGTGCATTCCTTGGACTTTGAGGGCAAGACTGTCGAAACGGATATGCGCGCTTTTTCTTATGATTATCTTGTCGTCTCCTCTGGCGCAGAGACGAATACATACGATATTCCTGGCGTAGCTGAATTCACTCTAAAATTAAAGACCTTGCCTGATGCTGTAGCTTTGCGCAAACGGATAATCGAATCTATCAAGACGGCCTCGCATACGGACGATCAAAATGAACGAAAGAACTTGCTTTCTTTTATCATCGTCGGCGCCGGTCCGACCGGGGTGGAGTTGACCATAGAGCTGGCCGAATTCATATTCCAAGTTGCAAAGTCGTATTATGCCTCCGCTCTTTCTGCGCATGAGATCTCTATAACTCTGATCGCTTCCGGCAACGATCTGGTGCCGCAATTCTCGCCGGAAGTCCGTGCGAAAGCTCTGTCCGTTCTAAGAGAAAAAGGCATCGAGATACTTCTCAATACTGCTGTTATAAGGGTCTCCGCCATCGGCGTCGATATGAGAGATAATTCAAAGATCGGTGCAGCAAAAACACGTTTTCTGCCTGCGGGAACGATCGTTTGGGTAGCGGGTGTAGAAGCTTCTCTGCCGGAAATGAAAGGGAAGATGCGATTGCATAAAAACGGCCGTTTGATGGTCAACGATTTTTTGCAAGTCGAAGGATATGCGGATTGCTTTGCGCTAGGAGATGCGGCCATCCTTCCGACAAGAGACGGCGAGCCGCCGATTCCTCAGCTCGCCCAATCTGCTGTGCAAGAAGCGAGAATCGTAGCGAAAAACATTTCAGTTTTGATCAAAGGTGAACAAGATCGCACGACATTCCCAAACTTGACGAGTTTTACTTATAAATCAAAAGGCATGCTCATCTCCCTCGGCTCATGGCAAGCCGCAGGAGATATGTTCGGCATGCATCCTTCCGGTCGTCTGATGTGGTTTCTCTGGCGTACAATCTATTTGTTCAAGTTCAATTCATGGAGAAAACGCCTTTCGATCGTCTTCGAATGGACGATAAACATATTCACGCCTCGGGATATAAGCGAGATTTAAAAAACCGAGATGTCACCTCGGTTTTAATCTGTCGGCAACGCGGGGAGCCCTTTCTCAAAGATCTCCTTGTCTTTCTTGAACCATCGTATTGCTATACTGTAGATGCTGTATGTTATAAAGAACGCCGCCGCGACATCGATAGAATAGTGCAGATGCCCGAGCAAGACCACGATGCCGAAAAACACCGCTACGGCCGTGAAAATGTAAAAATACCATTTGTTCAATGCTCCAAAGATCAAAGCCATCAGATACGGCAATCCTGTATGGGCCGAGAAAAACAGATCGCCGCCTTGGGATAGCCACCAGATCCAATCAGAGTTGTAATTGATCGGCACTTGATATGGAAATGGACCTATATGAGTCAATGTGACGAAACCAGCGCGGATTATTACAAAGATGGCTATGCTTTTTGCCAAAAACGGCACCCTCTGCGGTCGGTGGACGCAAAGTAAAAAAATGAAAGCCCAAAAAATGAAAGGTCCAAAGACAAATATCCCGTCGACGTCAAAAACAGGGATATTGCTGAGAATGATATCGTTGACAGGATTTGAAGCGCTATCTGTGGCATAGACGCTGGCATAATAATTTGTGACGAAAGCTAAAGCCAAAAAGGCGATGCTGACGATGCACGATAGTACGAATCGTCTGTTCGAAAGGTATGATTTGTAGTTTTTCTTCATTTTTGATGATCAAATTATCGTTAGATATCGCACTGTAGCACGATGTCCCACAAAACTGGCTTCTAGAACATGCCAATTATATATTAAATATATGATAAAAAGTATTTTTTATCCACATGGCCGCTTTTCTCAAAAAATGCTATAATGCATGTCTACCAAACCTTGGTTCAAGCTCCAGACGTCTCGCAGCTTGCCAAAACTTTTATTAGCATAATTTAAAATTAAAATGTCAAAAACAGGAAAGGCAGTAGTCAGTGTGATACTAGTCATAATAATCATTTGGGTCATTTGGTGGATTGCAGGAAAATCTTCGTCATCGTCTGTCACTCTAACCGAGACTGTTGCATCCAGTACGCCAGCTACAGTTGAAACAAACGCCAGCTCTACGTCTGATATAACAGCATCATCGTCTATCAGTTCTGATCTCAATTCGATCGACAGCCAGCTTAACGGGTTGAATCAGGATAATACCGATGTAAATTCGAGCGTCGCTTCATCGAGCGTTACGCAATAAGCTTCTAATCCATACATTAAAACCATGCCTAAAAATAAAATCATCATATCGAGCATTATTGGAGCCGTTTCTCTTGCTCTAGCTTTTTCCGCTTCAGCCAAAGTGGGCACAACGGCAATCCGTATGCGTCTCGGAACCCATCTAGCAAGCACTACGTCTGGAATGCATATGCGCATAGCCAGCACTACACGCATGACATCTCAACAAAAGATCGCCAATATCCAAGGCCGTTCTGATACGGAAATATCAAACCGCGTCAACGCTCTAAATCAGCTGTTATCGCGCGTAGAATCTATGAAGAACATCTCGTCCAGCGACGAAGCCAGTCTATCCTCATCTATTCAAACCGAGATCGCCAACCTGACCTCGCTAAAGGGCTCGATCGATGCTGATACGTCTACTTCGACCATAAAGACAGATTTTCAATCGATAACGGAATCATATCGCGTATATGCGCTTGTTTTGCCACAATCCTCTATAATAGCCGCAGCGGACCGAGCCCTCGATCTGATCAATGATTTCAACGCTTTATCGACGAAACTCCAGGGATACATTGCTACTGCCCAATCGAACGGCACGAATGTATCATCCGCATCCTCAGCTATGGCAGACATAACAGCAAAGATAGCCGATGCTGGAACGCAAGCCAATGCCGCTATCTCTCTAGTTTCAGGATTGCAACCAGACCAAGGCGCCACGAGCACATTAAAGGCAAACACTGCCGCTCTGAAGAGCGCCCAAGCAGACATAAAGACCGCTACAACCGATATCACCGCCGCCCGTAAAGACGTCACTACGATAGTCAACATAATAAAGGGCTCGCTGAGTCTTTCGACAGACAATTCGACTTCATCGACAACCGCCTCGACAACGACGCAGTAATCCAAGATCCGATCTTGGAATGAAAAAAGGGCGCATAGGCGCCCTTTTTCTCATAACAATTTCGTTCATCATTACCGGCATCCTGCTCTATTTCTCGAATAGTTTGCTTGAAATCTTGTAGTCATCACGCCTCTGCCATGGCTAACTCTTCTTGCTCTTCTTGCGATAGAGCCGCCGTTTTTTTTGGTGTTCTCATGAGAAAGACAGAAAAAGTGCCGATCAATACGACGACAGCGGCAAAGCCGTCGATTTGCGAATAAGCCATTACCTGGGCTTTCAGTTCGATCAACGCTATGACAGTCGCATGCTGTGCCGGAGTTACTGCGTGGATGATGCTATTTTTTGCAAGGGCGAGGGCGTTGCTTTCCGTCAAGCTATTGAGCAACGTGCCGAATATAGCTATGCCAAAAGCGCCGCCGATATTTCGTACTAGGGCAAGGACAGAAGAAGCGACGCCGATCTCGGAACGAGGCACGGATGATGCGATGATGCTGGTTCTCTGGGCCATGGCCGAACCCATGAAAAGGGCCATGATAACGAGCGGTATGATGATATCTAATGCCGTCGAACGAGGATCGATATATGATAGGTAATAAAAAGCCCCAGCACATCCGGCAGTGCTCCAGAATATGGCCGATCGCACCGATAATCTCGCCGTAAGCCGTCCGAGAAATATGGCGGCGATCAACATGCAAAAGCCCATAGGGATGAAGAGCATGCCTGATTGCGTCGCGTCCATGCCGAGAAATGTTTGAGCGAATATAGGTATGGCAAAGACGCTGCCCATCATGCCGAGGAATATGATGAAATTGTTCAAGAGGGCGGCGTTGAAGGTACGATTCTTGAAGAATGAAAAATCAACGATCGGTTCAGGATGATTCTTTTCAATGAAATAGAATGCGGCGCTGGATACTATTATTATCGCGTATGAAAGAAGAGCCGTGGCGGATGTCCAACCCCAATCAGTGCCTTGGTCTAATATCATGACCAGAAACGCCAGAGCAGTGCCGAGAGAGGCGGCTCCCCACCAGTCGAATCTTTTTGTGCCGCGATCTGATACTGATTCATGTATATATGCCAAGGCCATGAATATGCCGAGGAGACCGATGGGCAAGTTGATGAAGAATACGGATCTCCAGCCGAAAGTATCGATCAATGGCCCTCCTATGAGCGGTCCAAAGACTGACGCCGCGGCGAAGGCGGACGACCATATGCCCAGGGCCTGCGCGCGTTCCTTGCCTTCCTTGAAGGTGACAGTCAATATGGCCATGGCTGTCGGATAATCTGCGGAGACAGCGATCGCCTGTATTATGCGAAAAACGATCATCGAGCTAAGATTCCATGCCATGCTGGCTAAAACCGATCCAATGATGAATATGGTGAATCCTAAGATATAGACTTTCTTGCGTCCGATCGTGTCGCCTAGCTTGCCCCATATAGGCACGAATACCGCGTTAGCGATTATATAAGCCGTGGCGATCCAACTGGCGGCCGTGATAGTGATGCCATAGTCGTTTATGATCTTTGGAATAGCTAGATTGACGATAGTCTGGTCGAGTCTGCCCAGGAAGGTACCGATAATGACGGTCAAGAGCACGAGCCATTTTATGGAGCTTTTTTCGGTTGTTGGAGTTGAAGTCATTTAAATTTAATTCAATCTTTGTGAAAGAATAGGAACATCTCTGTTAGGGCACGCCGTCATCGCGTGCTCGTCATGCGTCTTGCTCTCGTGCCATCGCGCTCCGAGAATCCTTTCCGAAAATGTTTCTATTCATTCCCCAATTCATTCTTAAATCACAGATCTTATTCCTTGAGTTTTGGTTTCTGACTATTTCGTATACACCCACAATCTCGCTGACATCCCGTTTTTCAGATCAGGGTATTGCGTCGTATCAAAACGAACCTTGACGTCAAAGATCTGCTCTTCGCGTTTGTCTGAAATCTGGAATACCACGTCGGAAGATTGAGCTTCTGGGCTCACTTCATCTACTATACCGGAAAATTTCTCCGATCCAAAAGCGTCGACTGTGAATGTGGCATATTGGCCGACGGAAATGAGGTTGAGGCCTTTATTCTCGTCGATTTGTCCGACGACGCGCAGAGCGGTTGGATCTATCATTGCCACAACCGTCTGACCGGCGGCGTATTGCTGACCTATATTCGCATTTGCCATAGTGACCAATCCGGCTATCTTTGTCTGTATCAGTTCATTTCCGACGCGGGCAACGACTTCGTTTGCCGTAACGGTGTCGCCGGCTTCTACATACATGTTTTGAAGGATGCCAGGCGTTGTTGGGGCCAGGTCTATTTCAGGGGCTTCGATGGTCGAATTTTCTATGTAGACGCTTTTGTCAGTGACCAATAGATATGCTCCTATGCCGCCTCCGATCGCGGCCAAAATCAGTACGAGGGCTATGATGCCGCGCATCGATATGCGGCGAGCAGTCTCCTTTATCTCTTGCTCGTCCTTTTTTAATTCTGTTTCCACTTTCTTTAATTCTTGTTCTATTTTTTGTTCTTCTTTTGTCATGGTTTTTGAATAGATTCAGTATTCAGGATTTAAGAATGTAATCGCGGATTTTTTGTGCTTTTCTTGAATCTCGAATCATAAATCTTGTGTTTTACTCTCCAAATGTAGCTACTAATTCTCCGGCCGACAGACCGGACTTTATCTCCGTAAAATTCCCATCCGATACGCCTGTTTCGATTTTTTGCTTTTCAAACAAGCCGTTTGCGCCATCTACCAGCACAAAGCTTCCATCGCTCTCGGATATGATGGCCGAAGAGGGAACAGCCAGGACGTTCTCGACTGTCTGACCGAGGATCGTTGCGTTGGCTGTCATTCCTATGCGTATATTCGGATTAGATCCGCTCAAATATAGCGTCGTCTTGTAAGCGCTGACTCCGTTCGTCACTGTTGGAGCCAAATCGATCGTAGAAACTGTGGCTGTCGCTGTTAAATCTGCGCTGGATGTGAAAGTGAGATCAACCGGATCTCCTACGCTTATGTTTGCCACCTGATTTTCCGGGATCATGAGGTCGATCTTGTAATCTCCGGAGCTGACCAGATCTATGGCTGGTGCCGCCGCCGAGTATGCCTCGCCGACTTTTAGATTTACGCTGGCCACTATCCCGTCGAAAGGCGCGGTTATTATCCCGTCGGCGATCTGGCTTTCGATGGCTGAAACGCTCGCCTCGGCTTTGGCGACCTCGGCTTGCGCCGCCTGTATATTTTCTGGCGTACTAGAGGCAGTTATGACCGCGAGCTGGTCATTTGAAGTCTTGTAAGCTTGGACAGCTGAATTGAATTCAGACAAAGCGCCGTTGATCTCGGACTCCGAGGCGTTTATCGTCGCGACATACGCGCTGATCTGATCCTGCGAGAGTCCAGAATTGCCGATAGTCAATCGAGTGGTCTCTGTCGTCAATGTATCGAGGAAGTTTTTTATAAAAGAAAGATCGTCTGAAGATTCGGATATGAGAGCATCGCTCGCGGTCGTGCTGGCGGCTAGATCCGCCTTCCATTGGCTTAATCTGGTTGAAATCGCGACGCGATCATTGTTCAGGGCGAGACCGATCGAATATGAATCAGTAGGGATCACGATGGTCGGATTGGCGCTGGTGCCGCTTTGGAAAAGGGTATCGCTCTTGTTCAATATGGCGTCTCCCGCTTTCAAATATGAGTCTTCGATAGAAGTGGAGAGGGCAAGGGAAGCGGTGGAAACGCCCTGATTGTAAACCGCCAGCGTTTGCGGAGTGGCGCCATTTTGCAAGGTTGCCAAATTTGCTTGGGCTGCTAAGACATCGGCTTGCGCTCCTTGCAATTGCGCTTCTAGATCGCTGTTATCGATGCTAGCCAACACTTCGCCTTTGTAGACATGATCGCCGACTGCGACATTGACTGCCGCGACTGTGCCGCCGCTCTCTCCTACCATAGCGTTGTTTTCAAAAGAAAGGGAGACGTTTTGTTCGGAATCTATGTCGCCGGATGCAGTCACGGATTGCTGTATATCCATGACGGTTACCGGCGATGTCGCCAAATTTTGTCTTGTTGGGCGCAGGACAAAATATCCGCCGACTATCAAAACGCCGATCAGGAGGATCGTTCCGGCTATGAAAGTTATCTTGTGTTCTAGGATTTTTGCAAACATGTTGGTGTGATACCTGGGTCGAAAGCTCCGAGCCGAAATACTTGTTTTTCTCTGCCCATAGTCGGGGGGTGGTTCAGGGGGCATGTCTCTAATTCGGAGTTTTTAACTGGTTTTTATTGTGAAATTATTTTAGTAATCAGCTTGTCCAGCATGTGTCGCTCTCTACCGTCTAGGACGGCGAGGAATCTGTCCATTCCAGCGATGCTGTCTTTTATTCCGTTCTTTAATATCTTCTTGCCCGCCTCTGTTATCCCGATGCGCACGACACGGCGGTCCTCCTTGTCTTCAGTGCGCACCAGCTCGCCGCTTTCGACGAGGCGATCGATCATGACCGTAGCCGATGGTCCGGTGATGCGGAGCATATCGGCTACGTCTTTCATCGAAGGGTTGTCTTTTTCCATGGCGGCATGCAGTATCGCGATGTCCATGAAAGAAGAAGAGCAATGCGGCTTTGCGCAAAATATCTGCTCTCGAGCCATGCGAAAGAAGGCGAATATCCTCGCCGCCGGCGTATCTAATTTCTGGTTGTTGATAAAGAATGACATTGCTGGTATCCAAGCGAATATAGGAAGCGAGACACGAACGGATTCTTCAAAATACTTAGTACTACTAAATAATAGCATGTATAAGTAAAAATGCAAATGCTTATGTGGATAAATTATGGGGTGATATAATGCCCAAATTTCCTATAACATAGCATATAATATGATCATGAATTCAAAAGACTTTGAATCGCTCGTCTCCAGCATCGGATTTTCGTCCGTGCCGGAAAGATTCCGCAATCTGATATCCAATGTGGCGCTAATCATCGAGGATGATGTCTCCTTCGAGCTTCGTCGCGATATGAGATTGCCTGATAATGAGACTCTGCTCGGTCTGTATCACGGAATTCCTTTGACAAAAAGAGGGGATAATTATACCGGAGCATTGCCGGATACGATAACTCTATATCGTCTGCCAATACTTCGATCCGCAGAACAGGAAGGCGTTACTGTCAAAAAAATGATCGAAGAGACCATTTGGCACGAAGTCGCGCATCATTTCGGCTTGAATGAGATGGAAGTGAGAAAAAGAGAGAACGAGAGATCATCTTGATTTTTTATGAAAAAGCGGTAAATTGGTGTCAGAAAACAGCACAGCGTAAAAACTAGAGAAAACTTCAAAAACAAATACTAGAATTGACATCACGAAAGGAGCAAATCATGGCTAATACCAGATACACTTGGTTTATCGACACAAAAGGCGATCCGAAAACGAACGTGCTCATCGCCTCCGAATTGGATGAATGGTATGAATGCAGAGACAAGCTCTGCCAAGACGGAGTGAGGCGCAATCTATGGCGATGCCCGAGCCGCGAATTTCTGCAAAGTTTCCAAAGGATAGCGAACGCGAACAGATTTAAATATGATATCTATGTTCGCGAAGGAGACTATGGGCCGATTCGTTTATGGATTTTTGAACGTCGTTCCAAGGAGGAACGCAAAAATCGCATAAAAAAAATGCCGCTCAAGCATTTGATCGAAGAAGCGGTAATGATAGCTGGCGCCTGAAATCCAAAGATCTACAGAACCGCCGTGGCCGAAAGGTTCAGGGCGATTCCTATGATCAAAGCGTACCATTTGAAACATGATGCGCTTTTTTCTTTTCCAGAAAACCCTGCAAGAACTGCGGGGAGGAGGTCATTGAATTGACGAATAAGCGTCCGGTTAATACCCTCAAAATACAAGGCAAGGCACAAGGCGCTATTTTGCATCTAGGATCATAACGACAGATTCCCTTGTGCCCGTATACCTTCGACTTTAAATCCATCTTCGATCGTAGCCGAAGGCATGATTTTTCCGTTTATGACGCTAGCCATGGCGATCATCAATGCGTTATCTCCGGATAGGCCGCGAGCCGGATGAAGGAATGCGATCCCTCGCCGCGCAGAAAATTCTTTGCAAGTCAGCAATATGTGCTTGTTCGCAAAAACGCCGCCGCCGACGATGAGCGCGTGCGCCTCATGAGAGCCAAAAGCGCGCTCGAGCTTGGCGATCACGACATCGGTGACGGCATCCTCGAATTCTCTGGCAACCTCCATTTTCAAATGCTCGTCTATTTTTTCATGTTTGCGCAATTCATATAGCACGGCTGTTTTTAATCCGGCGAATGACATGTCGAGAGTGTCGGCATCAATCATTGGGCGAGGCAAAGATATAGCTGATATATCTGCCTTCGTTCTTTTTGTCCTCTCTATTTCCGCCATTCTCGATATCTCCGGACCGCCTGGATATGGGAGCCCGAGCATGCGTGCCACTTTATCGAAAGCTTCTCCGGCGGCATCGTCTCGCGTCTGTCCCAAAATCTCATATTGGCCGATTTTCTTGACCAAAACTATTTCTGTATGGCCGCCAGAAAGCAAAAAAGCCATAGCGGGAAAAGGACAATTGATCAATTTTTCAAAATCATGCCTTATCTCTGTTTGCGGCAAAATGCTGGAGGCGATATGCCCTTCCATATGATTCTCGCCGATCACGGGGACTCTCCAGAGTTCAGACAGGGCATTGGCGAAGTTTATTCCGACCCAAAGGGCTGGTTCGAGACCTGGACCATGGGTAACGGCGATCCTGTCGATGGCTGGTTTTTCTTTGATCAGAGAAGACGCGACGATTGAGCGCCACAGGTCTTCATCATGCTCGCCGCAGATCTTCCTAATATTTTCCAGCGTAGATTGCGGTCCTGCCGGATCGTCTGATTGGATTGCTTCGATTTTTTTTGTTTCGATGCCGGATTCCCTTATCGTCTGTTCGAGGAGAGGAACGATCCGTTTTGCGTGCTCTCGCTTTGCCATCATCGGATATACGCCGCCGTATTTTGAATGGACATCAATCTGTGAATGGATTAGATGCGCCAAGACGCGATATTCTAGAGCAGGATAATCTCCTCTTGTTTCAAGAAGACATAAGGCGGTTTCGTCGCATGATGTTTCTATGCCGAGAGTGATCATAATATATTTGTGCACCCTGCAAGGCTCGAACTTGCGACCTCGCCCGTGTGAAGGGCGCGCTCTAGCCAACTGAGCTAAGGGTGCTCTTATTTAATTCATATTGTCCAGCTTACGTTATTTTTTGAAATTACTCAAACGATATGATAAGATTGAGAAATCCCGGGCCTATAGTCTAATGGTACGACGCGTCCATGGCATGGACGAGGCGGGGGTCCGATTCCCCCTAGGTCCACAACGAGCACAGAGCATATATCAAATTGTCTTGACTTTTAATTTCGACTGGCGTTTTTTGTCTAGTTTTGGTAAACGGAGCATCAGCAAGCCGTGTTTTTCTATCGCTTCGGCTTCATCCACATCGATCTCTTCTGGCAGGGAAATATCGCGCGAGAAAGAGCCCCAATAGAGTTCGCGGATAAAATAATCATCGGAAGAGCTGAGGCGCTCTTCTTCACGTTTTCCACGGATAGTCACCATGTCGCGGCTGATATTTATATCTAGATCTTCCGGTCGGACGCCGGCAATCATGGCCTTTATGAAGATAGTGTCGTTGTTTTGATAGACATCGACAGTGAGCTCGCCCTCCTCGGCGCTTTCTTCTATCCATGAACCGGCCTTGACGGACGGAGTCTCCATGGTCCGCGTCTTTGAGACGCTGATGGGATCGTTTCGCTCCTCCGTTTCGTCCAATTTGACGGCGCCTGTCAGCCGTTCAAAAAATGATGGTTTGTTTTTTGCCATAGAAATTAATTTTTTAAACTGTATGAGTGGATTATATCACATAACACGGCTTTAATTATGTTGAATTGACTGTGGATAAAGATTGTTTTTCCGATTCTCTTGTTCTAATGCTCTAGGTCGCTGGTAGAAGCGGATGAACTGCTTTGACCTCTTCAAACAAGATTATCAAGACAATAACGGCGCACCAGATCCATGCGAAAATGGAAATTGTATTCTGCGGCGCAGATGAAAGGACAGATAGATTGAATGCGCTATGTATCGCGGAAGCGCCGATAAGGCCGATGATTCCCATAAAAATCTTTGTCCAAAATCTTTGATAAAAAGCCAGAGCAAGGCAAAAGCCGATAAAAGTCGAGGAGACAGTGTGAACGAGGGTGGCGCCTATGAATCTGAAATCGCCGACAGCGATCGATGCCGATATATTGCCATTCGACAACGGATTGAGTAGAAAGAAAGAATTCTCTATGGCGGCAAAGCCCAGGGCGGCGGTGAGGAAATAGATCATGAAATCGATCGGCTCGTCTATCTGATCGGTGAATAGAAAGATGATAAGGACAGCGAGACCCTTGACCACCTCTTCAATGATAGCCCAGACGATATATTGTTCGGTCTGGCTTTTGACAAAAATAGTGACCACGCTCTCGCCATATATAGCCAGAGCGACAGACAACATACCGAGAAGGAAAGTCAACGCTATGACCAAGCGCGGCTCCGGATGAAGATTGTCTTCGCGGAGCCAAAAGAAAAGCCACAGAAGCGACGGCAAAATGCCAGCGAGGAATGCATATGTGATGGCTGTGCCGCTCATGCCTTCATTATGGCAAGTGATGAACGTGTATACAAGTATCATTGTGCACATTGTCTATCTATTAACATCAAAGAAGATAAGAAGCGTGCGAAATCATCATGATAATATGACCACATAATCACAATCGGAGTTCTCTTACACTTCATTGACAAAAGGTCAAGAGTTTGCTAAAAAGTATCCAGAAGTAACCCGTATAATTTGCAGCTAAAAACTTAAAGAGGGCTCTTTTATGGGCTTTCGGCTGAGGATTGTGGGTAAAAAAAGAACACACGAAGAAAAAAGGACATTATGAAGAACATTAAAAATTGGTCAGTTATCGGGGTCATACTTTGTATGGCCGGTCTCGGATTCAGCGTCATCAACAGTCAAGCGGCGCCGTTAAAATCAACACATGTTTTGGCAACTCCGCCACATGTGTTGTGGTATCCGTTTCCCGCGTCGCTTATTAACGATACGAACTCACAGTTCTATCTATCACGCGGCACTTATATGAACGGGCTCGCCATTCATGGCGGCGCTCCGATTCAGACGGCCAATCGACTCAATAATCCGATTGGCGTCGAGATCAAGCCGTTCTTCCTGGCAAGCGACCTAATGGTCGTCACACCAGGGGTTACCACAAATACTTTGTGGTTGGGGCAGCTCAATCCGGCCAACACTAATTATGTCGGCATGGAAGGTCAACGTCTGTATTGCGGTGGTGTATTTGTCGGAAACGGCGCGCAGATTACTCTGGATGGCTTGAGCACGAGTGTTATTGATTATCCTGTGGGTTACCTCGATAACAACTCAACATTGGCAGGCCTTGGCTATAGCGTTAGCCGTGTGGGTATAATAAAAGGACCAAGCGGCGTCCTGTTCGGGAACGATCAGACACTTGTCACGAGTGGTCCAGGCAGTATCCCGGTTGATGCGATCGTTTTCATAGGCGCTCGTGTCGGAGCCGATGTGAGCCAATATGGTCAGACGGCGGTCAATGCTGTCGAATCTTATATTGGCACCGGTCATATGTTTACGTTTACCTACACTTATACATGGACAAACGAAAGTGGCCAATTTAGCGAGAACCATTCATGGACCGTGCCTGTTTATCAGGATGGTCAAGCTCCTACAAACTTCTTGTGGAGTTATTGGCCCACGCCGCGTGGTAACACCAGGTTGTTTTCACTGATGGCGCCGGCGACAAACACCTACACTGTGTCGGTGGCACTGTCTACGTTGTATGATGGATTGCCCAGCCGTTACAATGATGTTGGTTGGACATTGGACAATGCTTCGGCGAGCACGGGTTACTCATATGAAGACCCGAGCTTTCCTCCGCATGAAGTCGTGTTTGTAAAATTGTCACAAAACACGAACGTCATTCTCCAATCTGACACACTTGTTCTGCAGCCGCATTCAATATCTTTGGCCAAAGGTATGTTGAGCTCATACTCAACAAATTTTTTCAAGCCGAGCAACTGATTGCTGCGACGAATCATCACAAATGCAGGGCGCTTCAAGCACCTGCATTTTTTCTTTTGCCAGCCAAGGATTGTACGGATGTTTGTGCGCGCAATATCCGAGCGAAGTCAAAAGAATACACTTGTTATTTACAAGAATCATTTTAATTAAAGGGTCTAACTTAGAATAGGGGGTAAAATATTTGACAATGACATGCCTTTATGATAGGGTTGTCTTCTCTAGTAATTTATATATAGGGGACGCTAAAATATCAAATTATTATAAAATCATTACAATGAAAAACAAAATTAATTTATTTACAAATACAGCTTTAATTATGGCTTTTATCCTTGGTTTGAGTCTATTGCAACCGATTTTGACCAAAGCCGATGAAGATGCCACCGGGACATTCAGTGTTAGCCCTTCCACAAACCTAGCTCAAGATAACTCTATAATTGCTCCTTCTCCTATTATTACTGTCCAAAATGTGCTTCCCGTTGCTGATCTCGGCACCATTAATTGTTCTGCTGGTCCTTTTGTATCCTGTTTACCAAGCTATTTCATTGTTTATTTGAGCAATGGAACGTATGAAAATTGGAATGTCACTACATGGACTAGTTCGCCGACTTATGATGGTGATATCAATGGTACATATACTTTCACGACAACTTTGACCGAGTCTGCCAATTCCGCTGTTACTTCTAGTCCGAACCCTCCTTTGACTGGCAGTGTGAATTTCATAGTGACTGGTGCAACCGACCCTGGAAATTTTTCAAACAATCCATCTAACAACGGAAACCAAGACGGATCTGGATCAGCAAGTTCAAGTTCTTCTACAAATCCTAATCAAGACGGAAATGGGCTATTCGGTTCAAACCCATCAAATAACCAGAATCAAGATAATTCTGGTTCTGACACCACTCCTCCAGTTATAAGCTCTGTTTCCGATATATCTACCACGACTTCTGGCACGAGCGTCATAGTCAATTACACGCTTCCTTCAGCTACCGATGCTGTAGACGGTTCGATCACTCCTGTTTGTGTTCCAGCGAGTGGTTCATTGTTCAGTGCCGGGACAACAGCGGTCACATGCACAGCCACAGATAATGCAGGGAATTCTGCTTCGACAACTTTTAACGTTATTGTCACACAGACGACATCTCAATCTACGACTACTCCTACTTCAACTCCCGCGATCCAAACTATAAATTACGGTGGCGGTTCATCGAGCTCGAGCAGTGGTTCATCGATTAATCCTCTCGTCTCTTCGGCAACCACCACAGCTACGACAACCATCGATTCTTGCCCGCTATTGACTTCTTATCTTCAATTTGGCTCAAACAATGATGCTTCACAGGTATCGAAGCTACAGGCCTTCCTCCAGGAATCGCAAGGCCTCAACGTGGACATTAATGGTATATTCGATCAACAGACGCTCAACGCCGTGAAAGCTTTCCAACAGAAATATCTGTCTGACATCATGGGTCCTTGGGGTGCGACGCATCCTTCCGGATACGTCTATATAACTACGGAAAAAAAGATAAATGAATTGGCTTGCAATGCGTCATTGACCTTTAGTCCGGCTGAATTGGCTATCATCAATGCTTACAAAAATCAACAAGGCCAAAACGGTTCTAATAATGCTACTGGTATAGCTGTCCCTTCTAACGGTGCGGCTAATTCCACGACTACTCCGAACGCTAGCACTACGCCTTTGACGCCTATAATTGGACAGAATGGCGCAGGCGCTTCTACCAACGTGGCTGCCGTCGGCGGTTTTGCTCCGGCATGGAATAATTTCTGGGGATCGGTTTGGAATCATATCGTAAAAGCATTCTAGATTTCCAATCCAAGGGTAGCCCTTGGATAAACACAAAAAGCCCCGCAGAGGGGCTTTGTTGTACGAGGGTAGCATTATAAAAAGTACAAGGGCTACCCTTGTCCTTTCGCAGGAATGATATAAGGGATACAATATGAACATGAATTTATCGCAATCTCTGGGCAATCTTTCCCATCACGCATATTGCGTCGTCGGCGGTGCGTCTGTGTGCCAAGAGGTAGCTTCTTTTTTAGAAGAAGAATGTGGTGTTGTAATGCGCGGCAATCCTGATGTTTTTATGCAAAAATATGAGGTTTTGACGATAGATGACGCGCGCGGACTAAAATTAGCCCATGCCACGAGGCCTTTTTCTTCGAGAGGCGGCAAAAATGATGAAAACGACAAAAAATTAGGCGGCGGCCGAAAGTTTTTCATCATCGAGACAGATTCGATCACTCATGAAGCACAAAACGCCTTGTTGAAGATTTTTGAAGAACCGAATGAATACGCACATTTTTTCTTGATCATTCCGTCCGAAGAATTGCTTTTGCCGACATTGCGATCGCGGCTGTTTATGGTACGCGATCCAAGGGTAGCCCTTGAAAAAGATTCCAAGGGTAGCCCTTGGAATATAGCCGATCTCATTGTTTCATCGCCAGCCGAGCGCATCGCCTTTGTCGACAAGCTCGCCGCTGACATTTCCGATGGCAAAAAACCGAAATCTGCCGCTCTAGATTTTTGTGCCGATCTTTCTCGATATCTTCTAAATAATGGCATAAAAGAGAACGCCGCTATTCTTGCCGTAATTGCCCAAACAGAGTCCTATCTGCGTGACCGCGCGCCGTCGACCAAACAGCTTCTTGAATATGTGATGCTAAGGATGTCAAAAAATGAACGAAAGAACAATGGAAAATAAGCAAAAAATAGAGCTGATTTAGCTGTTTGACTTTGCTTATAATTGCTTGTCTGAAGTTATTTTTTATTGACTTTTTCATTTGAACGTGTATACTTTTGTTGTAAGTTCTTTGAGCAAGTGGAATCGACGGATGGCGAGCGGATCTTGTATCGGCTTTATATGACTCTAATTTTCAAGTCCTCTCAGCCGCATTTTTTGCCCCGATACATTTTCCATCTCCCATCCTTCTTTTCCACTTCTCATCCTTACACTCTGCACATTTTGTGCAGGGTTATTTTTTTATCCCGATTTTCCGCTTGCAACTTTTTACTTTTAACTTTATACTTCTCGCATGACATACGACTTTTCAAAATTAAAAAAGAATCTCGCCGGCGTGGAGGAGTGGATAAAAAAAGAGTTCGCCAATATCCGCACAGGCCAAGCCAATCCGGCCATATTAGACGCTGTACGCGTCGAATCCTATGGCGCACAAGTGCCGATCAGCCAGGTAGCTAATATAGGCATCGAGGGTTCGCGTACCATTCGCATCACGCCTTGGGACATGTCTCAGGCAAAAGGGGTAGAGAAAGCCATCAGTCAGGCCAATCTCGGCCTGTCAGTCGCAGTCGATGACAAAGGTCTCCGTGTCAATTTTCCGGAATTGACTTCCGAGCGCAGGACGGAGATCGTGAAGACAGCAAGAGAAAAATTAGAAGAAGGAAAAAAACAGATCCGCGCTCACCGCGATGAAACGATCAAGGACATAAAAGGCAAGGAAAAGACCGGCGGTTTTGGCAAGGACGACATCTTTCGTTTAGAAAAAGACGCCCAAAAGCTCGTCGATGACACCAATAAAAACCTCGAAGCTGTTTTTTCAAAGAAAGAGAAGGAGATCTTGAGCTAAATGGATATCTATAAAATCCTCATCTTGATAGGTGGAGCATTCGGCATCCTCGGCGCTTGTGTCGCGTATCTCGTCACTTGGAATGAGGTCAAGAAACATGATATTAGAGGCAAGAATGCGGTGGCGGAAGGCGTGAAGATGTCCGTATTTACTTTCACGTTTTTTATATTACTGAGCGTCGTACTGGCATTCGTGTTTACAAAGATCGGTCTGTGAATCATGCCGTTGATCACATTTTGAAATATAACCAATAGGTTATAAACATAAAACTCGTTGAAAGTAATGTTCCCACTCCTTTAACTATGGAAATAGTGATTGCTTGCTTTTATTTTTACGAAGTTGGATCCTTGATTTTTATGATTGACGAGATGTTTTATTTCGTTTAATGTATAAACAGCACAAAAAGAACATAAAAATTTAACAAAAGGAAAGAGTCATGAAAAATGAAATATGGGCTGTCTTGAAGAAATTTTTTGTTTTGAACGAGGAAAACCAGAATCTTCGACTGCCAAACGAAGACCATCATAAAATCTCGAAAGTTATGGAGCTTAGTGTCTCATGGAGGAATCACTCAACAGATGAATATGATGAATACAATATTCTTGTAAAACAAGGATATGAGCGCAAAGCGGCTATTCAAGTGGTAGAAAAATTGCGCAAGGGCTTTCTTGGCGGCATCGATCTGCTTTTTTACAAGGAAAACTACGATATGCCTGAGTTTGACAGTGTTCGTGATAAAATTCCTCGTGTAGTTTTTCAGTATTGACGACAATTGCGTGACAATAAAAGGTCGATGGCATGACAAATCCTCGATCTTTTTCTTTTTAAGAATGCTATACTTTCTCCATGCTTGAAACCATAATCATCTTCATAATCGTCCTGGCTGCGCTCATATTCGTCCACGAGCTCGGGCATTTTATAGCTGCGAGGAGCTTTGGCGTCAGAGTGGATGAATTCGCCCTTGGTTTTGGTCCGCGTCTTTTTAGTTGGAGGCTGAAAGGCGGCGGATTTTGGGGCGAGACTGCATATGCCATAAATGCGATTCCATTCGGCGGTTTTGTAAAGATTTTCGGCGAGAATCCGGACGAAGAATCGGTGAAAGGCGCTGATAGCGGACGGAGCTTTGTAAATGCAAAGCGTTGGAAGCAGGCAATCATTCTGGTCGCCGGCGTCCTTGGAAATTTCGTATTTGCATGGCTTCTGATCGTCATCGCCATGTCGATCGGCACCGCCGCAAGCCCATCCGATTATCCTCAATATGCAAATCGCATGACGAACGAACGCATAATGATCGACGCTGTTTCTCCAGGAAGTCCAGCAGATAGATCCGGAATAAAAGAGGGCGATGTCATTACAGGAATTTCTTTGCCTTCTTCAGCTTGCAATTTCAATTGCAATTCTAATTTGCGATCTTCAATTAAAACTGGGCAAGGAATTAATGCAGAGCAAGCCATAACTATCGACGCTATCCAATCCGAAATTGCGTCATCGACAGGCGCGTCCATGACCATTTCTATTCTGCGCGACGGCAAACAAATGCCTATTAGCGTCGTAGCACAAAAAAACATCATCCAGGGCGAGCCGAATCAATATGCCATAGGGATTTCCATGGAAGACACCGCGACTCTGCGTTTGCCTATATATTTGGCTGTGTATGAAGGCGCGCGATTCACCTGGTCGCTCATGCAAGAGATCGTCGTCGGTTTCGGCACGCTTGTCGCAGGGCTTTTTCAAGGCAGCGCCTCGGTATCAGATCTGACCGGACCAGTCGGTATTGCTGGTATGGTCGGAACTGCCGCACGCCTCGGATTATCGTATCTTCTGATGTTTACGGCTTTCATTTCTGTGAACCTCGGCATAGTAAACCTTATCCCGTTTCCGGCTCTCGACGGCGGACGGCTCCTCTTTGTGGCTGTCGAAGCCGCCACTCGCCGCCAGATCAAAGCCGGCTTTGCCAATGCTGTAAATCTGGTCGGTTTCGTCCTTTTGATGTTGCTCATGGTTTTTGTGACTTATCGCGATATTTTGAGGTTATTCCGTTGATTGGTCCAAGGGTAGCCCTTGGACTTGTATTACAAGGGTAGCCCTTGGACTTGTATTATCGATGCTTGTGCTCTGCTTGGTTCCGGTGCATGTTTTTCATGTTAGAATAATTATACATTTCAAATGAAAGCCAATTTCACCCATTATTCTCATCGCAGTCGCCACGTTCACAAAGTATCGCTATTAGAAAAGCTGTCCATATGGTTTCTTATACCGATTATTCTTGTCGCGCTCACTGTCGGAGGCCTTCGATTGGCCGGTATGAATATTAATGCAAGCTTCTTTATCGAGAGCATAAAGAGCGCGCCGATAGGATATCTTTCATTGGCTTTCTTGTCCTCTTTTGCCAGACTTTTTATCTCTTATATATTTTCGCTCGTCATAGGCGTGGCTTTGGCCCTGTTCGTCCTGCGTTCGCATGTGTGGGAGCGCGTGCTTATTCCTGTATATGATGTGCTCGAATCAGTGCCTGTGCTCGTATTCTTTCCAGTTATCATCCTCTTTTTCATCCATTACAATCTGCTCAACACTGCGGCGATATTCATACTCATACTCACCATGATCTGGAGCATCGTCTTTGCCGCTATCGGCGGTCTGCATGTGATACCAGAAGACGTTTTATATGTGCCAAAAGTTTTCGGACTGACCAAATTCCGGTCATTTCGCAAAGTAATTTTACCAGCGCTGTTTCCATCTATCGTTACCGGCTCGCTCTTGGCTTGGGCGGCAGGTTGGAACATTCTGATTGTGGCGGAAGTTCTGCACACCTATGTGCCGGCAGGGCAGAATGTCGGCGATGTCTTCGGTATCGGCAGTGTTCTGGTCCAAGCATCGTCAAGCGGAAATCAATCATTGTTTCTCTGGTCGATTGTTGTGATCGTCGCTGCGATAACCCTGATCAATGTCTTTGTCTGGCAGAAGCTTCTCCGGTATGCTAGCAGATTCAGGTTTGATTAAAAATAATGAAAAAACAAGGCAAAAATCAAAAGGCAAAAGTGAAACTAAAAGATGCTAAAGTCAATTGCTTTATATTTTAACTTTTGCATTTTGGCTTTATTAACATGCAACCAATTCTTACATTCAAAGACGTCAGCTTTAAATATCACAATGGCAGTGCCGATGTACTACATAATGTCTTATTTTCTCTTGAAAAAAGCTCGTTCACAATCCTCGTCGGCCCGTCCGGCTGCGGCAAATCGACTCTGATAAAGCTCGTCGCTGGCTTGACGGAACCTTCATCTGGATCGTTGGATGCTCCAAGGAAGATGTCGATGGTCTTCCAGAACGGCGCGCTCCTGCCATGGTATTCGGCTTTGGATAACGTTATGCTTGCTCTTGGTTCAGTACAAGGTAGCACCTTGGACAAGAAAAAACTCGCATCGGATGCGCTCGCTCTCATGAATATAAAAGACCTCGCCTCGGTCTATCCGCGCGATCTTTCGGGCGGTCAGCGCCAGCGCGTCGGCATTGCGCGCGCCCTGGCCGCTGAACCGGAGCTTTTGCTTTTGGACGAGCCGTTCTCTGCTCTTGATGCCGAGACGACGGAAGCCCTGCATGGCGAGCTTTTGAATATTTGGAAATCTCGGGGGATAACCATTTTAATGATCTCGCATTCGCTCGAAGAGGCCGTCGCTCTCGGTGAGCGTATTTTGGTCATGCACGAAGGTCGCATCATCCATGAGCATGTGGTAAAGCTTGCCTATCCGCGCGATCCGACGAGCGAGACTTTCGGCAAATATGTCGCTTCTATCAGAAAAGAATTGAAAGATAAGAGGAAAAACACAGGAATAAATTCCTAACAACGATCTGTGAGATGAGCTGTGGTTTATTCTACGATGGAACCGGAAAAGATCTGGAAGTTGTCTATTAGGCCTAAGAATGGACCAGCACCACTGCCTGCACTGCCGACATACAAGACATTGTTTATCCCCGTGATGACTGTTCCTGGCGCAGTGGATACGCTGGTTGTACTCTTTAAAACACCGTCTACATAAAGCATAAGATTGCCACTATTTACATCATATGAACATGTCACATTGTGCCAGTTGCCATCATTAAAAGAAGGCATGTAAACTGCCGATTGTCCTGAGATATTTCCTAAAAATTTGCATATTACATAATAATTTGAGTAATATCCTTGAAGAATAGAATTTGAAGAAGGAGTATTTGATGTAATATAATATAGGTTATATGCTGTATTAGTAATGTTATCTGTTGAAAGAGTGTTAGCCCATATGGAAACTGTTAATCCACTCTGATCGGTGAGATTGAAAGTACTAACAGAATAATTATTTATCATAGGAAGATCAAAAGAACTACCAATACTAAGAGAGTCGCCGTTATCACTGAATGGAGTGCTGTTACTGTATGTTGTATCATTAAGTGTATAACCAGACCGTCTGATAAAATTCCCTGTTTGATCGTTTGGTTCGCCTGATCCTTCATTGAAATTCATAGACAAAATAGTATTGACTCCGAGCTTGTGATATACGTTATCGGCAAACTCTATAGCACTTCCGACGGTCCCTTTTTGTCTGGCGCCGTTCAGGGAGACCAAGATTATGCTCGACAGCAATGCAATGATCGATATGGTCACCAGGAGCTCTACGAGAGTGAAACCGCGGCTTTTATTTGGAGAGATTTTCATGTGTATTTGTGCCGTAGATCTGTTTGCGGCGGTATTAAGTATATGAATTATATAAATATGGACATATTATAGCAAATGACATAGTGGATTACGAATGATTTTCTGTCTATAGGTCTCTTATCATTGGTCATGTCGAGAGTCGTGTCAGATGATTGTCATATACACTTACACTGGGGTGAGCTTCTCTGAAAAGATTTCTATATGCTATAATAATGCTAAGTAATATCATGCGTCAGAGCCAATTATTCACCAAAACCCGCCGTGAGGCGCCAAAGGACGAAGTCGCCAAGAACGCCGAGCTTTTGATCCGTGCAGGATTCATCCACAAAGAGCTCGCTGGCGTCTATTCCTACTTGCCCCTCGGCTTGCGCGTGCTCAATAATATCGTTCAGGTTATCCGTGAGGAGATGAATGCGATCGGCGGACAGGAGCTCTATTTGACGGCTCTCCAAGATCCGAATGTCTGGAAAAAGAGCGGCCGTTGGGATGATGTCGCAGTGGACAATTGGTTCAAAACAAAATTAAAGAACGACACTGAGCTTGGTCTTGGTTTTACTCACGAAGAGCAGTTGACGAACTTGATGAAAGATTACATCAGCTCTTTTCGCGATCTGCCTTTTTCTGCATACCAATTTCAGACGAAATTCCGCAATGAAGCGCGCGCAAAGAGCGGCATAATGCGCGCCCGCGAATTTTTAATGAAGGATCTGTATTCTTTTAGCCGCGACGAAAAGGAGCATGTCGACTTCTATGAAAAAGCAAAAGCGGCATATGTCAAAATCTTTGAGCGGCTCGGACTCGGTGACGAGACGTATATCACATTCGCTTCCGGCGGCTCTTTCTCGAAGTATTCTCACGAATTCCAAACGCTCAGCGACGCCGGCGAGGATATGATCTACATCGATGAAAAGAAAAAGATCGCCGTGAACAAAGAAGTGCTGAATGACGAAGTCCTCAATGACCTCGGTCTTGATCGCAAAAATCTGATCGAAAAGAAAGCCGTCGAAGTCGGCAATATATTCTCGCTCGGCACGCGCTTTTCCGATGCATTCGACTTGAACTATCTAGATATGGATGGCAAGAAGAAACCGGTCGTCATGGGCAGTTATGGCATCGGACCTGGCCGCGTCATGGGCGTTATAGCGGAAACCATGTCGGACGATCACGGCCTCGTCTGGCCTCGCGGTATTGCACCATTCGACGTTCATCTCGTGGTTATTTTTGATAAAGGAGGAACTGCAAAAAAAGAAGCAGATGCGCTGTATGACGAGCTTTTAAAGAATGGAACAAGCGTCCTCTACGACGACCGTGACCTCCGTCCTGGCGAAAAATTCGCCGACAGCGACCTCATCGGCATTCCTACTCGCGTTGTCGTCAGCGAAAAGAATTTGAAAGAAGGCAAGTTTGAAGTAAAAGACCGTAAATCTGGCAAGGTGGAGATGGTGGTAAAGGGGGAACTTGGAAAAATTCTCGAGAAATAGATCGAGAAATAAAAAGACCCGCTTGCGACGGATGATACCGCTTGCGACAAACTCAGGAATTTACGTCAAATTCAGGCGTTTTTTCTTTTCCAGGAAACCTCGCACGTAGGATGCGTCGCTCGAGCTTGAAGTAGCAAGCCGAAGTGCATGGATGAATGGATCCGGAGCGAGCCCGACGAGCGGAGCAATGCTTCGCGAAGCGGCCTCAAAAGGAAACCACGCAGGAACTGCGGGGAGGAGGTCATTTAATAGACAAGCAGATCGGCGCCTTGAATGGGTGCATCAAAGATTAGCGCATTTGTAATATTGGATTAAATTTTAATCCAATAATTTTATGCAGGAAAAGTTGGGAAGCGAAGATGGCGGAGAAATGAAAAATTTTGGGTATTATTATGTCCTAAATTTGGTAGTGAGTGATATTGTTTTGTAAGCAAGGCATCGAGATGTGGCTTTAGTCCAAGGGCTACCCTTGGACTAGTTATCCACAGGTGACCTATTGCAGGTGAACGATTGTTCACTTATACTATATTCATTAGAAGGCAGTTATAAATTTAGTCATTTTAAAACCATGAGCCAATATAAAGCATTCAAAGTCATAAAAAGCGAGCTGAACAAGCTCAATCATCGCATCGATCTAAAAATCATTCAGGGTGTCCCGTATTACAACGAGGCCCGCAGGCATAAATTCCTGCGCGCACAGTTACGGGACCTTTCTCTGCGAAAAAGTCCTTGGTTGCGGGGTTCGCTTCGATTCGCCAGTCTCTTCATGTTCTAATCCTGTATAATAAAGAACATGCCAGATTATAAAGACAAAATATTCGATTTTTACTCTGATCACAAGCGCATGCCTAGCTATGCTGAAATCATGCGTCTCGTCGGCTTTAAATCAAAAAATGCGGTTTACAAGCTTGTCAATCGTCTCATCGATGAAGGCATTGTATTGAAAGACAAGACCGGTCGTCTTCTGCCCAGCAAACTTTTCGGTGAGGTGCCTCTGCTCGGTCTCGTCGAGGCGGGTTTTCCATCCGTGGCCGAGGAAATGCCGTTAGACAGTTTGAGCTTGGATGAATACTTGATCGAAAAGAAAGACAAGACATATCTTTTACAGGTAAAAGGCGACTCGATGATAGACGCCGGCATTCACGAAGGCGATTATGTTTTGGCTGAACGAGGCAAGGAAGCCAAACCTGGCGATATCGTCATCGCGTGCGTCGATGATGGATGGACCATGAAATATCTGCGTCATGACAAAGCCGGCAAGTCATATCTAGAGCCGGCCAACAAGAATTTCAAACCTATCTATCCAAAAGAGTCTTTTAATATCGCCGCAGTGGTAAGGGGGGTAGTTAGGAAATATTAGATCTAGAAAAAATTATGAAAATCAAAAACTCAAAATCGCTATTCTAATATGATAAATATGGTAGCGTTGTAAACTTTAGAACTTGCTTTGACTGAATAGTAAATAGAATAGTAGATATGTATCATCGCGCAAAAATTCATTTTAAAAAGGTAGACCCGATTTTGTATCGGGCGGCAAAGCTGCACGAGATAGCAAATATACGCCGCTCAAGAGACATGTTTGGCGATATCGTTCATGCGATTGTGAATCAACAGCTTTCAGGCAAAGCGGCGGATACTATATATGATCGGCTCGAAGCTCTCGCCGTCGGTCATACGCATACGCGGTTTGTAAATGACAAGGAAAAAGAAAAGAGCAGCAAAGAATGGGGCAAGGGGGGTAAAGCAGGCGCAATCACGCCAAAGAATATTCAAGCTTTGCGAAGGGTAGATCTTCGCGCATGTGGTTTGTCTGAAGCAAAGGCAAACACAGTCAAATGCCTGGCACGGGCGGTCTTGAAAGGAGAGATTGATCTTGCCAGAATCCACAAACATGACGATGCGAAAGTCATCGAGCTTCTCACTTCCATCAAGGGCATCGGCCCATGGACAGCGGAGATGATCCTTATGTTTTCACTTGGCCGACAAGACATTTTTTCAAAAGGCGATCTCGGCCTGCGCAAGGGGATCATGTATCTGTATAAATTAAAGAAGATGCCGAGCGACCGGTTCATGGATATGCTCGCAAATAAATGGTCGCCGTATAGTACGTATGCTGCGCGAGTTTTATGGAGGGTGGCGGATGAAAAAAAAGTAAAAAAGTAGACAAAAACCTCTGCCAGGATGGGTGCATGGGGTGTGATAGAATAAAAGCATGAAAACAAAAGACGATTACGCTCCCGGCTCGCTCCTTGTTTCCGAAGCCGGCGGCAAGGTCGCCAATATCGGCAGCACGAAATATGATTTCAAAAACCTGGATTTCATCGCAGCGAACAAGGCGCTCTACGATGAATGGACAAAAGGGGAGGATGCGATTTTTCCAATTAAAATTAAATAAGCTCTTTTTTTATCGTTGAGCAAAAAATATTATAATTGTCAGAATGTCAGGCAAGAACAGAATTTTTGCATTCATAGACGCATCGAATGTTTGGCAGGCCCAAAAGACAAAGGGCCGCTTTTTTGACTATGCAAAGCTCAAGGATTTTCTCACAAAGAAATTTGATGCTTCTTCTGTTGAAATGTTCTATTACACCGCTTACCCCAAAGAAGGCACGAGAGATTATGACCTTGATGGGAGGCATAAATTCTTTACGTACCTCAAGAAAGGGCTCGGCATGACCGTTCGTAAGAAAGAACTGAAGCGGATAACCGTCACGTCGCCGACAGGAGAAACCATCGAAGAGAAAGGCAACATGGATGTGGAAATAACCATAGATGTGGTTACTCACATGAAAAGATATGACACGGCAGTACTATTTTCTGGTGATTATGATTTCTTGGCGCTTACCTCGTATGTGCGGAATGGTGGCAAGAAAGTCTACGTATTTTCTTCAAAAAACAACATTTCGCAAGAGCTAAAGACGGGAACTGACGGGTATATTGACGTGCTCGACATTACTGAAGATATTTGGGGCAGGGAATTGAAGCATCGACAACAGCTCAAGTAGGACAATAAAGAAAGCAGCCCTCCGCGAGGAGGGCTGCCCTTGGATGTAAAACCCTTTCGGTCAATGTCATCAAAAAATAGCAACCTTTGAAGTAGGACAGTTAGAATTAATCATTAGCCACAATTAATTTAATTGTCATGAAATATCATCATTTGTCTTTTGAGGAAAGATTTGTAATTGAAAAGCTGTATTGTGCAGGT
>Ga0181535_10000746_pt1 | contig 46610 bp, 54 predicted proteins | sample PEATcosm2014_Bin_44_FD_119774 | JGI IMG/M metagenome (GOLD analysis project Ga0181535, IMG submission 119774) | Peatland microbial communities from MTU Mesocosm Facility, Houghton, MI, USA - PEATcosm2014_Bin17_30_metaG | ecosystem: Environmental > Terrestrial > Soil > Wetlands > Peat | place... | reverse complement strand
GGCGCGGGTGCGTAGAGATCAGGGAAAAAGCGAGATTCAAATTCCCCACCCTGTCGCAGAAGACGCGACAAGGGTGGGGCACCCGCGAAAGTGGTACAGCTTCCATTCTTTGAACATTGGCGTCGCCGAGATTGTCGCGTGGTGTCGTGGCGAGGGTGCGTAGAGATCAGGGGAAAAGTGAGATTCAAATTCCCCACCCTGTCGCAGAAGACGCGACAAGGGTGGGGCACCCGCGAAGGTGGTACAGCTTCCATTCTTTTAAGCATTGGTGTTGCCGAGATTGTCGTGTGGTGTCGTGGCGCGGACTGCGTAGAGATCAGGGGAGAAGTGAAATTCAAATTCCCCACCCTGTCGCAGAAGACGCGACGAGGGTGGGGCACCCGCGAAAAGGGGCACCCGCGAGATGCGTGACTTATACGCGCAGTAGCGGGCGGGTGAGGCAGGTGGGGCCACCGCTGCCGTTAATGCAGAGTTCGCTGCCGGGGAAGGTGCAGACATCGAATCCGGCTTGGCGAAGGCGGGCGTTGGTTTTGCAGTTTTCTTCGATCGCAAGGAGGCGATTATTTCCTAGAGCGAGGATGTTGCAGGCAAGAGTGTCACGCTCGGAGGGATCGATCTCGATGAATTTAAATCCGCGGGAGTTGAGTAGCTCGACGGTTTCAACGGCGAGCCAGGGAAGATCGACTAAGGCCGTGTGGTTATCGAGCAGGCTGATCAACGACATTAAGTGAAGGCAGGCGGAGGGGCCCGGGCCGGAGGGGAGCGGCGCTGAGAGAACTTCTACGCCGCGAGGAGCGAGCAGGGCTCGCATTTGCTGAATGCCGGCTGTGTTAGTCCGGTAGCCACGGCCGATGAGGAGAGTTTTGGAGTCGAGCCAGACGATGTCACCGGCTTCGGTGGTGCCGGGAGCGGTGATGGCGCCAAGCGTGGGGATCTCCAAAGAGGCGAATAACGAGGCGTGGCGCGGGCCTTCGGAGACGCGGTTCGGCTTGCCGGGACGCATAATGATCAAACCGTAGTCGGTGGGAAGAGAGGCGTCGTGGGTGTAGACGGCGTCGAGGGAGAGATCTGGGGCGGGAGGCATTTCGAGGAGTTCGGCACCCGCTGATTTCAATTCGCAGCAGAGAGCATCGTGCTGGGACTGGGCTTTGTCGAAATCGGGGGCGTGATGGAAGCCTAAGTCCTGCCAGTGAGTTGCGCGATCAGGCTGGTTCCATCCGGCGGTGTGCGGGGAGCAGACCATGACACGCTTCAGCGGGGCAACCATGGAATGTCCGTTGAAATGGATTTTCGTCGGCGTCTCTAGCATTTGTCCCTCAATAACGTTGTGAAGCGGTTGCGGCTGTTAGGAATCTATATGGGCATTATGGCAAAAGCAACGTGGGAAGGCGCGGTAGTGGCGGAGAGCGGTGCGACGATCGAGGTGGAGGGGAATCAGTATTTTCCACCGGATGCGATTCGCAAGGAATATTTCAAACCGAGTGATGCACACAGCATTTGTCCGTGGAAGGGGACAGCGAGTTATTACGATGTGGAAGTGAATGGTAAGCGGAATGCGGGGGCGGCTTGGTACTATCCGGAGCCGAAGGATGCGGCGAAGCAGATTAAGGGATACGTGGCGTTTTGGAAGGGCGTGAAGGTGCAGAAGTAGGCAGTGAAGTAGTGGTCCTTGTGACGGAAGCACGAAGAGATGGTCGAGCTTCGCTCGATGGACAGCCGAGGGCGGCTGTCCCCACATAAGCGCTAGAACTCGACATGAAGACGGAAAGAGGGGACGAGGACGGGGCCGCGGTCGCGGTTGTAGCCGGGATCGTTGATGTGTTGGAGGCCGGGCGCGACGTAGATGCCGCGCCAGACATGGGCGGTGTAGTAGGTTTCCACAATATTTTCGCGGCCGTAGTTGAGAGCGCCGTCGCCGAGAAGAAAACCCAGGCCACCATCGGCGAGGTAGGTCTGATGATCTTTGCTGATTGCGTTCGAGATAAAGGCCACGCCGGCGCGATCCTGTTTGCGATGCCACCAGGCACCATTCGCGCCCACTCCTTCGGCGAAAGTTTGATCGACTTCGGTGTAGGCGAAAGACTCGGTCTTGCCATTGTCCCAGCCGAAGCGGGCGAACGCGGTTAGATAGTGCGTGAGGTTCTGCTCGAGATTGATGCCGATGCCGTACTTGCGAGTGATGTGCCAGGGGTGATTGGTGATTTCGGGAATAGGGGTCAGGCCATCTTCAAAGTTGGCGATGGCGTCACGATAGATACCCATGTTGGCGTAGTTGGTGTATGCAAGGAGACGAACCACGCCTGCCTTCTTCGGAATCATGCCGCGCCGTAATTCATATTCGAAATTTTCGGCGTGGACCTGCCAGGGCCGATATACCAGATCAATTCCATTCGCTACTTTCGGCATTAACGCTTCGGCGAAACGGAAACCCCAGTTACGATCTTCGTAGTCGGCAGTGAGGCCGACGGTGTAGCCGCGTGTGTCGGCGGCATAATCGTAGGCGCCGTTATTGTCGGTGGTCCAGTTAATGAACTGGAAATGGGTGTCGGAGCCGGCGGAATTCACGTCGAAGAAATCGGGCAGGCTGAATTTGCCGAAGCGAAGCTCCAAGCGGCGGCGCGGCAGTTCGTCGAACAGCGAGAGGTAGCTGCGCTGACTCTCGACTTTGTCCTTACTCAGCGCAAATACTTTATGAATCATACCGCGGCCCAGGTAGGGGGATTTGCTCAATAGAGGATTGCGCACGATATCGAGATCGGTGTTACCGGCGAGCCCGAGGCCCAGGCTAAGAGCGGCACCGCCGGCCTCTTCGATGTCGACCAGAATTTCGGTGGAATTGTTGAGGCGCACGCCGGTGTAGAGGGTGAGCACGCGGGAAGTAGCTTTCTCGTAGTTTGGGCTGAGACTGTTCTTGCCACTGTAGTTGGCGTGGAAGGGCGGATGGGTTTGGAAGATAAAGTTGGCCTGACCGGAGAGCCAGAAACGGGAATCCTTGAAGTGGGGGAACATGGCTTCGGTCGATTCGTCCGGAGGGGGATCGGTAATGTTGGATGGGTCGGATAGCGGCGCGGCATCGGGTGCGGTGGAGGAGGGTGCGTTGGTCTGTTGCGCGAGCGCCAAGGGAGTGCCGGCGAAGACGATCAGCAGTAAGAGAATCAGGGGCAAGAGGATCAGGCAGGCCTTAGCGGCAAGCAGAATCGCGAAGGCGGCAACTTTCGCGCTTGCGCCGGAAGCAGATGAGCGGCGCGCTGCGGGCCTCGCAATATTGAAAATGAAGTTCACTTTCATAGTTACACGTTAGCCGGGACAGAGGAATCAGCTCAATGCTTGATGTCACCAAAGGGCGACTGTAATCACGTAGGTCGATTCGCGATGAGTGCCCACAGATCCTTCGTCCTCATCGGCTAGTTAACGCCACTATACCTGGATGGTTAATCACAGTTAATAGATCTGCGCGGCTGCAGAGGTGGCGAACCATCAAAAAATACAAAGGACGGTTCGGCCAATCCACTGAGCCTACGCAGAGCCCGTTAAAGGAATGTTACAGACTGAGCGACAGCGTCTCAGCGGCTTCCGGAAGGTGTCCACTGCATTCGGAGCCTGCGGCTGCCATTCCTGTCGGTGACCACGACCCAGTTCATGCGCAGAGGTTGCCGTTCGGTGGTTGGTCCCGCTTGCCACGGAGCGGACAGTTCGTAACGGATTACGCGCGCGAGCTGCGTCGTCGCCATCGCCACTGGTGATGCGAAGAAAGTGATGCACGCCATTGGTGTTACCCTCCTTTCGAGAAGATTTGGTGAATTTTCCCATCAATTTTCTTATATCATACCCCCCTAGGGTACATGCAATTGAAAACTTCGAGGAAAACGAAAAAATGCAAGATAAGATTCCGGTGATTTCAAAGGAAAAGCAGAAGCTCTTATTTCGGATCAAGCGGATTCGCGGGCAGTTCGCGGCGGTGGAGCGGGCGCTGACGGCAGGCGACGAATGCGCCGATATTCTGATGTTGCTGGCGGCGATTCGCGGTGGCGTGAACGGGCTGATGGCGGAAATTCTGGAAGATCACATACGGCTGCACATGATGAATCCGGAGCATGAAATGGAGTCGCCGGAAGAGTTGGGCGAAGACTTGATCGGACTGGTGCGCGCTTACCTGAAGTGACCGGCACGCGGATGGATGTCCAAAAAAATGAAAAAAAGGACAGCCCGGAGCCCCCGAAGCCGTCCTTGAACCCTCCCGGTTAGAAGGGCAACTTGATGACCTTACGTTACTGGAGCCATGTTGCAAAATGATGGCTGCCGGATGAATATCTGGTTAATTCGTTCCGCAGCGCGCTGATATAGTAATCGGTTGCGCGCAGTCCCGAGTGTTGACATTCTTCTGATGTGGGAGCCTTGATGCCATCCACAACCTCTCGAAAGGCCGAGCAGTCGCGGCGTTTGCAGCAGCGTGCCGAAAGCATGATTCCGGGGGGAGTGAACTCGCCGGTGCGGGCGTTTGGCTCGGTGGGAGGGGATCCTCCATTTATCGTACGGGGGAAGGGTGCGCACATTTGGGACGCCGATGAGAACGAGTTTATCGACTACGTGGGATCGTGGGGACCATTGATTCTCGGCCATGCCGCGCCGGACGTGCTGGATGCGATCGTGGGCGCGGCGTGTAATGGCACGAGCTTTGGAGCGTCGACGCCGGCGGAGGCGGATCTGGCAGAGTTGGTGATTTCGGCATTTCCGCATGTGCAGAAGGTGCGCTTCGTGAGTTCGGGAACCGAAGCGACCATGTCAGCCATTCGTTTGGCGCGGGCGTATACGAAACGCAAGTACATTGTGAAATTTGAAGGGTGCTACCACGGGCATTCCGATTCGTTGCTGGTGAAGGCGGGGTCGGGGGTGGCGACGCTGGGAATCCCAGGATCGGCGGGGGTTCCGGAGGAGTTCACGCAATTCACGCTGGCGCTACCTTTCAACGATACGAAAGCGGTGGAGTACGCGTTTCAGAAATTCAAGCATCAGATTGCCTGCGTGATCGTAGAACCGGTGGTGGGAAATATGGGATGCGTTCCGGCGGCGGACGACTATCTGGTGGCGCTGCGGCTGATCACGGAACGGGAAAAGTCCGTGCTGATTTTTGATGAAGTGATGACCGGATTCCGCGTGGCCTTCGGAGGAGCGCAGGAGCTTTATAGCATCCGTCCTGATCTGACGACGATGGGAAAGATTATTGGCGGAGGATTGCCGGTGGGTGCGTACGGCGGGCCGAACGAGATTATGAACCTGGTGGCGCCGCTGGGGCCGATGTATCAAGCAGGGACGCTTTCGGGGAATCCGCTGGCGATGGCGGCGGGATGCGCGATGTTGAAGCATCTGCGCGAGCACAAGCAGGAGATTTATTCGCAGATCGACAAGCTGAGTGGAGAGTTAGTGGAGGGCGTGGCTGCAGCGGCCAAGGACGCGGGCGTGCCGCTTTGCTACAACCGGGTTGGGTCGATGTTTACATGGTTCTTTACGCAGGGACCGGTGACGGACTGGGAAACGGCGTCGAAGTCGAATACTGCAGCGTTTGGGAAATTCTTTCGAGCTATGCTGGATAGCGGAGTGTATTTGCCGCCGTCACAATACGAGGCGGCGTTTCTCGGAGCCACCCACACGGCGGAGGATGTGCAGCAGACGATTGCGGCGGCGAAGGGAGCGTTTGCGGCGGTGAAAGGGTAAGGGCGCCTTCTTTGTTACCGCTGGCGAGGACGGCGCAATAATCTGCGGAAGATCCGATCCGGATAGGAAACCAACCACTGGGGCTAAAAGCCCCACGTCATTAAAGGCGCCTTACGCGGCGCTAAAGCGCCGCTCTTCCACGGTTGCGCACGCATTTGTGAGTTTCAAAAGACTCGGAAGCAAGGCCTTTGCAAAACAAATTGATGGGACTGCTCTAGATAGGATCGTCATCCTTCTGCATCATCTGCGGTACCGTTACGAATTCATATCCGTCTGATTTGTAGCGGGTGATCAGGCGATCGGTAGCGATGACGGTTTGGGAGCGGTCTGCACCCATTTGCTTGTGGCCGCCGTCGTGAAGAAGAATCACGCTGCCGCCGCACATTTGATTGACGACTTTGCGCTCGATCACGGGGGCCGGCGGCGCGTTCCAGTCGTAGCCGGTTACGCTCCACATGATGGGTTTTAATCCAAGGCTACGTGCCACACGGAGCACGGCGGGACGGCGTCCACCAAAAGGAGGGCGGAAGAGATTGGAGGGCTCGCCGATAGCATCTTGCAAGGCTGCGCGGCATTCGGAGAGTTGCTGGTTGATTTCGGTTTCACTTTTGAAGGTGAGTAGCGGGTGCGTGAAGGTGTGGTTGCCGACGACGTGGCCGGCTTGGACAATTTCGCGGACGATTTCTGGTCTTTGCTGCACGTAGCGACCGATCAGAAAAAAAGTTGCGTGGACACTATGCCTGGCAAGAAGCTCGAGCAATCGTGGAGTGTACGGGTCGTTGGGGCCGTCGTCGTAAGTTAGCGCGATCTGGTGCGAGAGGCGAGCGAGTCCGGTGAAAGTCTTGCCATACCATTGACCTGTTGGCGCCATGGACTGGTAACCCGCGGCTACGGCGGCCGCGGCGGAGACAGCGCCAGTTAAGGCGAGGGCGAGCATGTGGGGATTGTAAATGCAAGTGAGAAGGTAGAATTTACAATGCAGAAGTAAAGCTTGATTTGCCTGCAGCTTAAGTTTTACCTCTTCATTTTGAGTTCTGACTTCTGACTTCTGCCTTCTTCTTGCTGTTAACTCTTCCCGCAATTGCGACTTGGCGATAGACGAGCTATTCTGCCAATTCCGAAATATTGCGAGGCCATGGCGAATCTTTTCGAGCTCCCCCGTTACATTGCAGTGGAAGGTCCGATCCGAGTGGGCAAGAGCACGCTGGCCCGCATTCTGGCGGAGCGGCTGAATGCGCAGCGGGTGATGGAGCCGGAGTCGAATCCTTTTCTTGGGGCGTTTTACGAGGGCGAGCGTGGAGCGGCGTTTCAGGCGCAGTTTGCATTTCTGGTGCGGCGATTCGAGCAGTTGCAGGCGCTCGACTTAGGTGCCAGTTCCCAAAAGACCGTAGTTGCCGACTACATCATAGAAAAAGACAAGTTGTTTGCCTGCCTTAATCTTACCGACCAAGAACTGGATACCTACAATCGCTACTACAACCACTTTCGCGAGAAGCTGCCGACGCCTGACCTGGTGATCTACTTGCAGGCCACGCCCGAAGTGCTGAAAAAGCGGCTGAAGAAAAAAAATGCGCCGGGAGAGCGGGCGGTGAGCGATGAATATCTGGAAGAAGTTGTGAAAGCGTACGAGCACTTCTTTTTTCATTACACGTCGTCGGATCTGTTGATCGTGAACACGTCGGATATTGACTTCGTCGACCGCAACGAAGATTTACAGGAGCTGCTGCGGAAGGTGACGGAGCCGATCAAGGGGACGCAGTACTTTTTGCCGCTGGGCGGGGAGGCGGTGGGGGCGTAACGACCGCCGTCCGGCGCGAACACACCGATTGCTGGACAGTCCTGCTAAACCCTTGTGGCGCCAGCAACTGGTAGTGGGCTGTTTTGAATTTTAGTTAATATGAAACGGTGAAGTACTCGTCCGCGCCGTTGTAGTGAAGAATGCAGCTCTTAAGGATGTCTCTGCCAATGAGAACTTGAAAGCCCTGAGGGGTCAGCTCGGTAGCTGTTACCTGAATAGTGTCCGAAATGAAATGCAAATCTCCCGGCCTGCCAGCCAGGATAGCAATCTTGACATCGTAGGTCGGTGTCGTAACGGCTACCCCCTTCGTGCTCGGCGTGTGGATTTCGGCCTCTCCAGTTTGACTGAGACCAAGGGCCTTGAGTGCCGCGGGGTCGACTCCGCTGATACTAGCGCCTGTGTCTATTAGCGCCCTTATCATTTGTGGCGCAGGGACATTTTGGGCGGCCGCTTGTAGCGCCTGTTGGCGGGCATCACCCACCATTACCGCAGCATCTACCAGTGGGCCTTGAGGAGAAATCTTAACCGTAAAATGGGGCATTCTTTTATAGCGCCGTGGTGGTCGGCACTATATTTCTCGATATAAAGAACACCGGCTCAGTTGTGTGAACTTGTTTCACCAAGAAAGGCTCCAGTTTGTATTTCTGGTAGCCAGACTTGATAGCATCCTCGTATGTGCTGAAAAAGTCTATAATTTCTTCGCCATGAACGAGGACGAACTTTCCCTCTTGAGCCTTTAATTCCGGCAGCTTTTTCCTGTAGGTTTCGAGTTCTTTTTCGAGGGGCATCGGAGTTCCGAGGATAGTATCACGACAGGTCATGTGGAAGGTTACCGCCGTGCCCATTCTACCCCCATTTTAGGCCGCTAGGGAGTGCCTTTCTAGTAATTGTACCAGTTCGTCCAATGTCCATACGTGAGCCGTCAAACCTGCTTCCATCGCGGGCGTAACCCGCAGTGTTTGATGGACGCGGCAAAAATTGTAATACGCATGATAGATGGCGACCATGTGGCAATGGTTTTCAAATTTCTTTGAGAACGCATTAGTCAGGCGCGTGAATCGGCGAAGGCCCATTCGCAGGTTCAAGTTTTGCCGCTCCACATAGCTGGTTGAGATGTGATTCCGGTCAGGATCGCCGCTCAGGGTGGCCGTGCGAATGCCAATGCACTGGGCGGGACTGTAGCGGCTGTCCGGATTATCAGAGGGTGCACCATACAGCTTTATCAGCATCGCGTAATCCACGTCCATTCCGAACGCACCTTCGACAGCTTCCGCATAAGCGCGGTGACCGTCCGTTGTGATCTGAATGCGCGTGGTCACACGCGATGCTAAATCCTCCATGAATTTGCGAGCCCAAGACGCATCTCGTCCTCCGCACAAGTACGACAGAATCAGCTTAGAATCCGCGTCAATCGCGGTCCACGTCCAGACGCTGCCCGCGCCAGTTCCTTGCTTTTCTACGGGAACATTCTTCTCTTTTGCATAGCAAAATGACCATACTTCGTCACATTGCACCCGCTCGACTCTTACCCCGCGAACGGCCTCATTGTGAAATGCCGCGCAAGCCGCGCCCATGTCCCGAATCAACTTTAGGACGGCATCTTTACAGGCTCCAGTTAGCCGACAAGTCGCCCGAATGCTGTTTCCTTCTACCAAGGCATTTACGATTTGCGCTCGTTTCTCAATAGGTAAGCGGTTCATAATGCAGCGATAATATGCTTGAGCGCGTATGCAGTCAAGAAAATAATGCCTAATGGTATAATTATTTTAGCATGTATGCCGTTTTCGCTTGACTGTAATACCATTAGGCATTACGTTTAATGACGGTACAAGGGGGTGAAGACGTATGGCCGACTCAGAGGCAGTACCAGTGGTAGTAGAAGATGATGCCGCACTTCCAGAAGACGGCAAGCGGGAACGTTCAACCATCGAGTTTCCGTACCTCGACCTGGATGCCGCTGTCGAGATCGCCAAAGGTGTGCATGAAGTCGGGGGATCAACTTGCGGGTGGGATCAGCTTGCCGCACATCTAGGGCAAGCGGCCAATGGCGGAGGTTTCCGACTTCGCGTGATGACTGCAAAAACCTTCGGGCTGGTTACCTACGGGCAAGGAATCGTGAACCTTACTGAGATCGGGAAGAGACTCTGCGATCCTCAGCAGGAGAAGGCGGCGAAAGTTGACGCTTTTCTCGCAGTTCCTCTCTACAACGCGATCCATGAGCGCTACAAGAACGTGACGCTTCCTCAAGCGGACGCACTAGAAGCCGAGATCGCTAGGCTTGGTGTGGCGCCAAAACAGAAGGGTAAGGCCCGCCAAGCTTTTCACCGCTCCGCTACATCGGCTGGGTTTTTCTGGTCTGGCCCCAACCGCTTGGTAAGACCTTCAATCAAGGGTAGCGCAGCGGCCACGCCAGCGCCCGACGTTGAGCCAGAGAAGTCTGAAAAGAAAAAAGAAAAAGAGGATGACGATCGCAAGCATCCCCTGATCGAAGGTTTGCTGAAGGAGCTCCCTGAGCCTCAATCCGAATGGACAACCGAGGATCGCAAGAAATGGCTAGAAATGGCATCCACCATCTTCAACGTGATCTATAAGGATTCTGACGATAGCCGGGGATCGCTGAAGGTTGTAGTCGAGAGAAATTCTGCCAAATAAAAAAGACGCATCCGCAGCAGAGCAGATGCTTCGTGAAAGGTTGAACGGTGATGCAACTGAAAATAATAGCGGCTAGCCCTTTGTATCTTGCCTATCGTGCAAGGGGCTGTAACGACAAACCCCAAGTCAGGTAACCTTCGCGGGGCGTCCCTGACTTGGGGAAGATAGGCTCTCTTTATCAGCCTAAACCGTCAACCTTTGCCCCAGCGTGCTTTCGCGGCCCGCTGGGCTATGTCTGTTCGCTCTTGCGGTGTCAATTTCGCGGCCCTTGCTCTACCGCCCTTCATCCCGCCTAGTTTACCGAGTGCCACTGCTGCCGGATTCTTCTTACGCGGAATTTGCAGAATCTTTCGCTGAGGCTTCAGTGGTTCGCCTATTGCCTGTTCTACCACCCGTAGCGCGTTCTGTGCTACGTCGCCCTTGCTTGAGCGTCTATGCATGTTCGGAGTATAACATGAACTTCGAGGAAACTAACGATGACCTATGAGCAGGTAGCAGATGTGTTTAGCAGGTTCCCAGAGGCAAGCATATGGCCTGACCGAGAGAATCCATTGAAATTTTTCTTCATCCGCTCAGCTGGGAATGAACGTTCGGTTCATTTGACTAGAGACGATGGGCAAGCCAGTTTTCTTTGGGTGGCCTTCGACGAAGTGCGCGATCATGTTGAGCCGACTGGGCGAAGGGACTCGCAGAATATCTATTATCGGTTGAGGCGTGCCGCCTAAAATTCAAAACAGCCCACTACCCAGCAACTAGGACTGTCGACGAACGACCTCTTTGACGCTACAATAACGACTGGAGCATCCAAGAAGATGCACACAGGCTCTATCCGGCCGAGCCGGAGGGGCACTGGAGGACACAGTGAGTCTTACTCCAATTGGCGAGCCTCGCCATAAAATTACAACCGCTTCTCTGCGGGAACAGAAACTCCACCACCAACCAATCAGCTGCTTAACTGCTTACGACTACGCGACCGCGCGTCTGGTCGATGAGGCCGGAATCGAGATGATTCTGGTGGGCGATTCGCTGGCCCAAACCATGCTGGGCTATGAGAACACGCTCTCGGTGACGGTGGACGAGATGCTGCACCACGTGAAGGCCGTCCGACGCGGCACGAGGAATGCGCTGCTGCTGGCGGATATGCCTTACGGGTCGTACCAGATCGACGCCAAAATTGCCCTTGATAATGCCACGCGCTTTGTGAAAGAGGGCGGAGCGGAAGTGGTGAAGATCGAAGGCGGCGAAAAGCGCGCCGACCTGATTCGCCGCATCATTGATGCCGAGATTCCGGTGGCGGGGCACATTGGGCTGACGCCACAGTCGGTGAATGTGATGGGTGGCTACAAGGTGCAGGGGAAAAATCTTGGTGGCATCGAGCAGTTGATGCGAGATGCCGTGGCGCTGGATCGTGCGGGAGTGGCATGCCTGTTTTTGGAGGGAATTCCGCGCGAAGTGGCCGCGATGATTACGGCGGAGGTTGCCGCGCCGACGATTGGGATTGGGGCCGGGCCGGAATGCGATGGGCAGGTGCTGGTGTTTCACGACATCGTGAATCTGACGTTTGGGCCGCCGGCGAAGTTTGTGCGGCGATACGGCGACGCGGCCGCGCTGATCACCAATGCAGCGCAGGCGTTCCGCGCGGATGTGAAGTCGCAGCAGTATCCGTCAGATGAGGAGTCGTATCATCTGCCCAAAGAAACCAAGGCAGGGCTGGATACAGTGCTGGCGCGGAAGCGGGCGATGGCGCGGTAAGGGAACATTTACCACGGAGGCACGGAGACACGGAGTGGGGCAGAGCTTAGGAAGCGGCGCTTCCGACTTTTCGGGTCTCTGCGAGGGTGATGCGTGGTTGCGATGGTGCTAGCTTTGGGTATGAATTCTCCGCGCGGGGGAGTGGCGACCCTTTTACTAGTGATGATGGCGAGTTTTTCGCTGGCGTCCTGCTCGGGGCCGAAAGCGCAGCCGGTGCCGGACGCCGAGACCGTACTGCAAGCCGTTGCTCCAGCCGATCCAAGGAAATTTCCGGCGCTGCAGGAGACGAAACATTGGAGTAACCCGTATCTGGTGATTCGTCCGGCAACCGTGGGGTTGCTGACGGGAGTTGCGGCCAACGAAGAGCAAATTTTGAAGCCAGAAGAAGTGTTGAAAGCGCTGGCGCAGTTGCCGGCATCGGCGTGGCCGTACGGACGGGCGGTTGCGGTGCTGGTGGATGCGAAGCCGACCAGTTCTGAGCAGGACAGGATCGCGCTGCGACGGAACCGCGGCCTGGTGGCGGGCGAGTTGCAAAGCGCGCACGTGGCCATCAACTGGATCCCTTCCTCCTAAGAAACATCCCAAGAAAAATGAGAATCTGCAACACCATCAAAGACATGCGTGCGGCGTGCCGTGGTGTGCGGCGCGGCGGCAAGAGGGTAGGATTTGTGGCCACCATGGGAGCGCTGCATGAAGGGCACTTATCTCTGGTGCGGGCAGGCAGGGCCAGGTGCGATGTGGTGGTGGCGTCGATTTTTGTGAATCCGACGCAGTTTGGACCTAACGAAGATCTGGCCAAGTATCCGCGGACATTCAATCGCGACCGGGAGCTGCTGGAAAAGGAGGGCGTGGAGTTGCTCTTTGCTCCCTCGGCAGAGGAGATGTATCCAGTGGGGGCTATGACGTGGGTTACGGTGGAGGGACTGAGTGAGAAGCTCGACGGACGCTCACGACCGGGGCATTTTCGCGGGGTAACTACGGTGGTGGCGAAATTGTTTCATGTGATCGAGCCAGATGCGGCATACTTTGGGCAAAAGGATGCGGCGCAGGTGGCCGTGATTCGGCAGATGGTGCGCGATCTTAACTTTCCGGTGGAGATTGTGGCGTGCCCGATTGTGCGCGAGTCTGATGGATTGGCCATGAGTTCGCGCAATGCCTATCTCGATCCGCAGCAGAGAAAAGAGGCGCTGGTTTTGCATCGGTCACTGATGCGGGTGAAAAAAATGTGGGAAGGCGGGGAAAACTCCGCGGAAAAACTGCTGGCTGCGGGTCGGGAAGAACCTGCCAGGGAAAGTTCAGTGAGGCTCGACTATTTTGAAATTGTCGATGCTGAAAGCCTCGATCCGGTCGGAAATGTCGGCAAGGGTGCGCTGGTCGCGGTCGCAGCATTCGTAGGCGCGACGCGGCTGATCGATAACATCGTGCTTTGACATTCTTAGCGGCTCGACTGCGCGTGGTCCGATGGAGAAACAGCGCCGGACGTGGGCTGAGGAGCGAGGCGTTCACTTACCATGTTTTCGATCTGCGACCAGAGGTTGGGATCGCACTCGCTTTGCATGTGGCCGGGAGTGAAAACTCGCTCCCACCAAGCGGCTTCGGGGCACTCGACAGGAGTCTTTTTGTAATCGACGCGATAGTTTCCCAGGATTTCGGTCTTCGCCGGATTAACGGCAGTGATCTGGCGACGGCCGTGGATGATGCCTGCCGTCTGATAAAAATTCACGGCCTCGGCAACGTTATCGGGAATGACGGAGTCGTTCTGCCACCATTTGGCGACACTATCCACCTGCACGGTCAATGAAACCGGGATGCCTTGCTGTCCCAGATCATGGGCCAGTAAAACCGCCGCAGCCGCTCCCCAGCTGTGGCCAAAGAGGACAATGCGGGCGCGAGTTTTTTCTTCGGCAGAAAGTACGCCGTCGCGATTTGTATCGAGCAGATGAAGAACAGCGTTATAGGCCTGCTTCCTATGGCGGTTCTCGAAAACCCGGACATAGGTTCCCTGGGGAACGGTTTGCCGTATGCGTTGGGCAAGTTGAACTGGGCCGTGGTGAGGGTTGTCATGGTCGACGAAGCCGCCTACGAAGCCGATCACGATATTGGAAGCAGAATTCGTCTTTTGGGATAGGAGAGCCGCGTTCAGTTGTTGCGAGAGGCCGGGCAAAGCCGCAGCGAGAAAGATTAACGCTGCGATGAAAGTGCGAAATGCGAGAAAACGGCGCAAGCGGACTCCTGCCAATCAGATGATTCATGCCGCCGGGAGGATGCGGGGAGGAGAAGTCATTCGCAATCTCGATCCGGCGGACGGGCGAATCATTTCGCCGACTGACCGCCGGCAGCTCTGAATACAAGCGGCGATTGAGTCAGATGCCCTGACCAGAGCGGGTTTTCGCGCATTTGACCCGAGCGACAGTGTACACCCATTTGTCAAGTCCCGGCAGGACTTATTGGGGGCTTAGAGGGTCGCCGTCCCGAAACAAACGGGTTTCCGGCAAGGATGTAGCGGAGCAGCCGGTCGGCAGCCTTACTGATGCCAATGCGGGGGGTAATCTGGATGCGTGTCGAATGGAATCCGTCTTCTGCGATCCACAGGCCGGAACCTGGTGAGGTGAGATCGCATCCGTTATCGCGAGCGCGCGTAATGCCGAAGGCTTCGGCGAGGCGACCGGGGCCACTGGTGAGTCGAAGAAGATCGCGAGGGCCTTGCAGGGCAATGCCTCGAGCGCGGGCCATGGCTTCGATGCCCGTGAGCGGTTCGAGCGCGCGGAAAAGAACGCCCCCGGCCTTGCCCTCGGGCTCACACGACGCGTTGAGGCAATAGTGATTGCCGTAGATGAAGTAAACGTAGGCGTAGCCGGGCGGCCCGAACAGGACTGCAGTGCGGGCGGTGTTGCCGGCGGCGGAGTGGGAGGCGGGATCGTTTTCGCCGAGATAAGCCTCAACTTCGACGATGCGGCCCGCGAGGTGGAGCTTTCCGTCGTTACGCACCAGGACTTTGCCGAGGAGTTCGCGAGCTACGCGGCGCGGGTTGCGGGCGAAGAAGGCGCGTGGGAGCGGCCGGAGTTGGAGGTCAAAATGTTGGGTGGAATTTGGTTTTTGCATTCCGACTTCTTCCGAGGTACGGCACTCGTGGCATCGGGAGTCTGCCCCTGACGCGAATCCTGAGTTATACCGGGAAGGGCGGCGGCACGAGTGAAGAGGTTGCGGGAAAAACTCGTAGAGGAGGTGAAAAGCAAACCTCAGGCGCTAAAGCGCGGATATATTTTCGATGACTTAGCGGCACGAGTGAACTCGTGCCTTCCCGGACCTCCCCGAATCTCAGTTTTTCCGCAGCCTCTGAACTCGTGCCCCTTCCCAATCCTCCGCCAAACCGGAGTTTTTCCGCAACCCCGAAGCCGTGCCCTTCTCAAAACCGACCCGTGTCGTAATTGAAATTACGCGGCGCCCTTCGCCGATTCTTTCAAGTAGGCTAATACTTCGAGGGCGTGACCCTCGGGCTTTACCTTGGGAAAGATGTGCTGGATCTTGCCGTCGGGGCCGATTATGAAGGTGGTCCGGGCGATCCCCATCACTTTCTTGCCGTACATATTTTTCTCCTGGACGACGCCGTAAGCGTTGGCGACTTTCTTGTCGGCGTCGGCGAGCAGGGAAAACGGCAGCTTGAATTTGTCCTGAAATTTTTTCTGTGCTTTGGGCGTGTCGGGAGAGACGCCAAGCAGAACGGCACCGGTTTTTTGCATCTGCTTATAAGTGTCGCGGAAAGCGCAGGCTTCGACGGTGCATCCGGGGGTATCGGCGCGAGGATAAAAATACAGGACCACCACTTTGCCGCGTAAATCCTTGAGAGAGAGTTCCTTTCCGTTCTCATCCTGCAAAGTAAACTCAGGGGCCTTATCATTGATATTCATGGGCATCTCATTTCCAAGGGAATCAAGGTTGAAGGCGGCGTCCGCGATCTCAGCGTTGGTGAAGCCAAGGCGGGGACGGGGAGTCTCCAGAAATTGTTTATACCGCAGATGGGGTGCGTTCGTCATCGTCATGACGGGCCTTCTCGCAGTGGGGGGTGTGCGAAGCGCGGCGCAACAACCGCAGCTGAAGCGTCCAAATGACGCACCCCCGGAAAAGCCTGCCGAAATCAAGAAGCCGAAGAAGGTGAAAGGTCCGCGGGCGTTGGGACTGGTGCAATTCGGCGGCAGTGGGAAGGCGACGTTAATTCCGGTGGCAATCCTGGTCGACGGGAAGTTTTACGATGCGAGCGCGTATAAGGCGGATCCGATACCGATGGCGCTGGAATCGGGCACGGTGTATGAGGCCGAGCAATCGGGAGATTCGGAGGGGTTGTTCACCGTGAACGGCGCGTTGCACAGCAAGAGCCCGGCGAGTCCGCAACCTTGGATCGGCAGCGGAACGTACTTGCCGCAGGGAGCGGAGGCTCCGAAGACGACCCGCAAAGCGGAAAACGTCCCGGTGGGGCTGAATGATAGCGGGGATGAACCGCCCCGGCTGACAAGGACATCCAAGGCAGCCAGCGCACCGGATACGAGTTCTGGTACTGCTGCGAGCGGGGCCGGATCAGGGGATAAGGCGGGGGCGAAAGATCCGGCAGCAGCGCAGACGGCGGGCGGCGCGTCTACGGGGTCGGCTTCCGGGCAACAAGCGCCGGCGACTGCGGATAAGCCGACGAATTCGGGCAACAAGGAACCTGTGCCGGTTGCGCAGACGGGGCCGGGACAAGTTTCCCCCGGACAGACGCCGCCGAGCCAAACTTCGCCAACGCAGGGCTCACCGGCCTCGACGTCGGGTAGCAAATCGTCACCGGGTCAGACCTCGACTAGTCAGACATCGGCTAGTCCAACATCGGCTAGTGAAGCGGAAGGCAGCTACTATCGACCCACGTTGCGCAGGGGTAAGCCAACGGCGGCGGCGCCACCGGAGGAAGATGTCAGTGGGACGGTGAAGGGCGGCAAAGTTGACTCCACTCCTACAGCAATTTCAGCGACGGCAGCCTCTGCCTCGGCTCCGCTTCGGACGGTAGCGGCAATTTCCGATGCCGGGGGACCTGAGCCACAAACCTACAATTTTTTTTGGAAGACTGGTGAAGAAGAAGAACGACGAGGTCAGATGTTAGCGTTGGCGGGGAACGAGGTTCGGGCGTATGCAGCTGCGCTGGTCAAGAACCAGATTCTGGCGCATCCGGTCACGCCTAAGGGGGGCACAGGCGGCCGCAGAGCGGCGGTAAAGCAGGCCGAGCCAGTGTTTGAGAACGTTCAATTTCGGGGCTTCGACGTTTGGACGACCAGCCAGCCGGTGCTGATCCTGAGCGCGGAGGCTAGGATCCCGGGCTCGACAAGTGTTGAGGCTGCGGCGGAGCCGTTCAGTGTAATGCTCGTGGTGCGGACGGACATCTATGGCAATCTGCGAAAACTATATTCCGGAGTCACTGACAAATATCATTTAGACGTAACGCCGCGGCTGGAGCTAATCGATGTGGTTGATGCGGACGGAGACGGTCGGGGAGAATTGCTATTTCGCGAGACATCGGATGTGGGAAGCGGATACATGATTTATCGCGCCACCGCCGACAAGTTGTGGAAAATGTTTGACAGCCTGAACGCGGAGTAGGTATCCAGTTCAGTGAGCGATCATCGATAGGATCAATCTACTGAAGAATTAGCAGCAAAACGGTTTCCTAGGTTTCGATACCGACGTGGCAGACACGGCCGACCAAGTAATCGGACGGAGACTTGCCCTCTTCCATAGTCATCACCTCGATGGGATAAGCCTGATTGTGCGGCCGCAGAATGAGGTGAGTACCGGCGGTTTCCACGTACTTTACCGTGCAAGTGCCATCTTTAAGGACGGCATACATGTTGAACTCGCCCTTGCGGTAGGGCTTGAGAGAATTGTAGTGGCGGTCGATGAGGAGAGTGGCGCCGGGGAGGAGTCGCGGATACATGCTCATGCCTTCGCGGCCGTCCACTTTAATGATTACGAAACGTTCCCATTGCGCGCGCTCGGCGCCTTCGGTTTCCGGTTTCAGCCTCTTGAGAAACGTCTTCTTGAACTTCAGGATTTCCTTGACGTCCATGCTGGTGATGAGCGGTTGGGTGGCGGCGACGGTTCCATCGGTTAGAAGGACGTTTTGGAATTCGTCGTTGCTGGGAGGCAGAATGGAAGCGCGCTTATTGACTTCAGAAGGGTCGAGCAGATCCAGCACGGAGAGATGCTGAACGGCGAGAACACGATCCATGCCCTCCAGGCTGAGGCCGCGCTTGCGATTCAGGAAGTTGGAGATGTGAGCCTGTTTGAATCCCGTCTGTTGCGCGAGACGAAGACCGGTCAGTTCGCCTTCTTCTATACGCTCCCAAATCGTGTCGCGGAGATTATCTTGCAGCACCCGGAATTTCATAGTTGGGAGTATACCACGCGAGGTATAGCAATTCGCTAAGTGGAATAGGTTTTCCACAGCCTTTTGGGTATAACGACCTTGACCGAGATTATGTACCTCACTCAAACATGAGGTACAATTCTCCGCAGTCAAGGGAGGATACCTTGGCTGAACGGAGGCGTAAGTATGGGGCCGGGCTGGACATTATTCTTGGAAGTCCTAGGCGCTGTCGCAAGCGTCGTAGTGATTCTCGATTATCTGGGCATAAAGCCGACCGCCAATGCATGGGGGTCAATCATGGCCCTTAATCAGAAATGGAAACTAGTAATCATGCTGGGGTTGGTCGGTCTAATGTTGTTTTTTTCCGGTTACGGCTTCTATCGCTCCTTGCGCCCTAAAATTGTGGAAAAGACAGTCACTGTCACTGTCACTGTCGAGAAGCCCGTTGATAGAGTAGTTGAAAAGGTAGTTCACGCTGATTGTCCTAAAACAACTACCAAACAAAAGGGACCGGCAATACCAGTTCAGCCCCAACAGCAGCCACCTATGACGCAAGACTGTGGCGGTGCGCAGTGCGCTCAATCATCCGGACAGAGTGGCGGGTTTACGGGGCAACTGACTATTGATGCAGCGGAACATCTGCAAATGAATCCTAAGGCCACTGATGCAATAGGGCAGCTTACGAAGGGCAGTTGCAATGTTAAGACGGTTGGAATTGATGTGATCGCCGCAAACGATGAGACTGGGAAGTTTGCCGAAGACCTAAAAGGCGCTTTCGCGCCTACGGGAATGGAAGCCAAGACAGGCTATTTACTTATGGCTGCCGGCGCGAATGGACCTATTCGTAGGGGTGTGACGATAGACGCGGGAAACAACTGTGTAGATATGGCAACGGCGATAGCGAAAGCACTTGTTTATAACGGGGCCGTTCACGGAAATCGGCTTCTAGTAAATAATGCGACTTCCGATGAATGGAGGGACAAATTGGAGATCACAATTACTTCCCCGAATTAGGCTGCTTTCGTGAGTTCTTTGTATTCGAGGTTGTCAGATTGCAGCATCTGGATGAGCGTATCGCGGAAGAGGTACTGATTCTTGCGATTGTTGAAGCGCCAGGTCATCTCATTCAGGTAGGCAGGAAGATGTTTCACAGAGACCTTATGCCACGCACCCACAACACCGCGTTTGAAGAGCGAGAAAGCAGACTCGATTGCATTTGTGGTCACGGTCAGACCGCCTTCGTATCGAACATATTCATCTTTCGAGTGATTCACCCGCTTATGCTTCGCATTGTGGAAAGCCGTGGTGGTGAAATTGTAGAGCTTCGATTCGTCGGTCATAATCACGTCAACGGTCTTGTCCACGTTTCGCGCAATGATCTCGTTGATCTTGTCTTGGTTCAGGTTCGTGGCAGAGATGAAGTGGAGATGCCCCTCGCGCTCACGGATGCCAATGACGGGCTGGTGCTTCTTCCACTTGTCAGCGTGGGTCGTATGACCACCGATATACATTTCGTCAATTTCTACTGTGCCCTTGAGTTTATGGTCCGCCTCTTCCATCGCTTTGCGGATGCGGTGACACAGATACCATGCCGTCTTATAGCTCACACCCAGCGTGCGCTTGAGTTGATTCGCAGACATGCCCTTGCGGCTCTCGCAGAGCAGATACGTGCAAAGAAACCATTTCCACAGGTCCAAATGCGTGTCGTGGAAAATCGTCGCTGTGGTGACCGTAAACTGGTAATGGCATGAGTCACAGTCAAACGTATCGCGGTCTTTTACGGGCGTTGCGTCACCATTGCAACGCAGGCACTTTGGGCCATCGGGCCATCGCAGGGTTTCGAGAGCCTTGCGGCATTTTTCATCGTTACCAAATCGGTCGATTAGCTGGCAGAGATTCACATTAGGGGTCATAGGGTCACCATGAAAAAGCGGAAGGCGAAGAAGCACCCGAGCAAGATGACCAGCGACGAACTGGTCGAGCACATCTTCCATCCCCGGATCGTCAAGCACGTTCGGGCGATTTTGGAAGAGCACAACGCGCCGAAAGCTAGGAAAAGTAAGGCCACAACCAAACATTAACAGAGGTTCGCTTTTGAGTAAAGTACATAATCTCGACCTTGACGCTAAAAATTGGGAGCTATACGATCGGCTCATCGTATAACTCAAATTGTTTTTCAGGAATCAGCATACATGAGTCATGTGGAGAACTGTAACGAAGCAAAGAACTTTGTCGAGTTTCGGCGGAAGGTGCGGGCAGCCGAGGTGCTTTCTGCGGCTATGGAGCATCTGTTGAAATCGTTGAACTTCAGCGGGAAGGTGAGCGTGATGGTGCAGAACGGACGGGTGTTGAAATCAGGATATGAGGAGGGATTTTTCCGGCAATCGCATTCCGGATCGATGCTGGCAGGAGACACTTCCGTGGAACCTTAAGCGGTTGAAGAACGGCAACGTTACGGTTCTTTTGCAAAATTAAATAGCGCAAACAGGTCGTCGTAAGAGAAACGAGCCCTGTGCCTGGTATCTGCTGTGGAAGCGGGAACCAGCACGGGGCTTTTTTATTTCAGTTGAGGGTGCAGGGTTCGGCGAGAGCACTACAACCAGCTAAGAGAGAGTTGAGAACTTCAAGGAGGAGCAATGAAAGGGCAGAGCAGTGAGACGGCGGTGAGGTTGACCTTGGAATTGAAATATTGCGAACGCTGTGGAGGGTTGTGGCTGCGTCCGACGGGAGGGGGACAAATTTATTGCGTGGGCTGCGCACGCAAGATCGCCGAGTTGCCACCGGCCTCGCACGAGCCCGATACGGTGTGGGCGCCGCGCGGGTCGCAGCGAGTGGCGGAAGGTCGCACGTTCGACGCTTACGGGGAAGACGATGACCGAGAGCTGGACGCGGCGGGAGGTGCGGCGTGAGCGGATTCGTGCAGTGGATTGCAGCGGAGGCGGACAGCGACTACCTGCGGAAAGCGGGTCTGGGCGTGCCAGGTGGTGGGGAGAAGCAGGGGCATTCCGGGGATGAGTCGTTCGCAAAGGCGCAGGAGTGGGGGAATTTGCCGACACACAATTTTCCGACCCAGAGCGCGGGATATGAGGAGCGACAAGCGGAAAGTGCGCTGGACCGAAACCCAGACCTGTGGCTTTATCGGGGGCGTACCACGGCGCTACTGCGGCGCTATATGCGGCTGTCGCTGGAAACGGGGCGATTGCCATCGGTGCTTGGACGTGAGTTCTTTCGGGCGAAGGTGACGAGCTATACGTCAGTGACATTCGAAGACCGGGTAATCTTTGTGCATGATGTGGAAGGTTGCCTGGAGCGGTTGGAGTCCTTCGACCAGGAAATCATTGCACGGGTGGTGTTGCAGGAACATGACCACGAACGAGCGGCGCGGCTGATCCACTGCACACGCAAGACGATCGAACGAAGATTGCCGGAGCTGCTCGACGAACTGAGCGAGGAATTTCTGAAAGTGAGGTTGTTGGTTCCGCTGCCGAATGCGGAGCAGGCGAAGACGGCGAGGCCAGTTTGAGCCCGCAAAATCTTGTCAAGGGGGGTGCGAGAGCGGTTTTGCCGCAAGTGATTGAAAGCGCGTCGAAAATAAATTTCAAAAAATGTCCCAATCACCCATTGCGAAATGCTATTCTGAATGTATAGAGTAAAGAAAAAAGCAATACTACCCGAGGGCGCGCTGAAAAGCGCGCCTTTCGTGTTTTCGGGAGAAGAGTGGAGATTTTCCGGGTGCGGGGTCAGGAGATCCTGATGGGTGGCTTACTGCCGTGAGTCAAGGCCGGGATTATTTCGGGAAGGGTGCGCAGGGGGCATGAAGAAAGAAAAGGGCAAAGCGAGACCAAAAGCTAAAACGAGGAAAGCGACGGGAAAAAGCAAGGTGGGCAAGGTCGCGGTGAAGAAAGCCACGGGCGAGAAAACCGTTCGAAAGAAGGCGGCTGGAGACAACATCACGGCGGAGGCGATGAAGCCAGTCGATTTTGTTGAGGTGCGGAAAAACATCGCGGCCATGGTGGGCGGGGCTGCGCAATCTATTGCGACAAAGGCAATCGAAGACGCGAAGAACGGGCAACTGGCTCCCGCGAAGTATCTGTTCGAAGCGGTGGGGTTGTATCCTCCGACGGAGGAAACGGCACAGGCCAGGCCAGAAGATTCTCTGGCGTATACGTTGCTGAAGCGGATGGGGTTGCCGACTGATCCGGTGATTCGCGACGAGGATGAAGAGGTCCCATTGCTGGCGAGCGAGGCGAAGAGAACATCGGACGAGCTGGTTACAGAGAAAGACGAAGAGTCGTGGCTGCGGCAAAACGAGGAACAAGGGGATGCCGTAAAATGAACCGAAGTTGCGAACGGCCGAAGCTCAGCGGTGCGATGGGGCTATCGATTTCGCCGCAGGCCGAGCCCGGCAGAAGAATGCTGCTGAAGGGTATCGCAGCGAATGCGTTTCCAGAGGGTTGGTTTTTCCGAAGGAATGCAGCGGATAGAAAGGTTTCTGTCAGACGACGCAGGATGGGAATGGATATCACGTGGGTGACCGATCGGATCGCGGTGGGTGGCGGAATCTGGACGGCGGAGAATATGGCAGCGGTATCGCGTACCGGAATTACGCACATCATCGACATGCAGATTGAGTTTGACGACACGCCGCTGGCGGAGCCCCATGGAATTGCAGTTTGCTGGAACCCGGTGGACGATGATTTTGAACCGAAGCCTCCTGAAGTGTTCTCGCGGGGCGTGGAGTTTGCGCTATCAGCGCTGAAAGACGACGAAGCGAAGTTGTATGTGCATTGCGCGGCGGGAGTACATAGGGCGCCGATGATGGCACTGGCGGTGTTGGGGGTGATGGGTTGGACTGTAGAGGATGGCATGGACCTGATTGAGGGGCGACGTCCGGTGGCAGACTTTGCCGAGGTTTATGTGCGGAGTGTAGAAGATTTTTTGCATGGACGATTTTGAAAAAGATCCTTCGAACGAATTTGAGGAGGAAGTCATGTTTCAGGAATGCCGTCCAGCTGGGCGGCTTTTTTATTGGGTGCTGGCAGGGGTAGTGGCAGTTTCAGGAGTCTGGCTGGGAGCGCGTGAAGTTTCCGCGAAAGAGCTGGAGAAGCCTGCAGTTTCCCCCAAGGCGAAGTCGCGCGCAGCAGATCCGGCGGTGGGCGCGGCTTCGCCGATTCCTCAGAGCGGTCCGACGATGACGAGCGTGGTTGACACGGTGTATACGGCGGATGGAACGCCGGCCCAAGGAGTGCTGATCATCACCTGGCCGGCGTTTGTGACCTCGACGACGGTTGACGTTGATGCGGGTATCGCACCCGGAACTGGGTGCGGCATTGAAGTCAGGGAAAATGACTATGGCTGGGGACAAGCCAACGACCGAAACTTGTTAGGCCGGTTCAACACTCAAACATTCACCCTCTCTCGCTTGGCCCGAACTCAGAATTATTTTTTGCGTCTTTATGACAGTTCGTCGCCGCCAAAATATTCGAGGTATTCGGCGGCCTTGCACGTGGACTATCCGCTATGAGCGAAGATGAGTTCTTGAGCAGGCAGAGACTGCGTTCAGGCACGGCGAAACAATCTGCGGGAACGCAATATACGGCAAAGGATTTTCAGCTGGACGTGCTCGGAAAACTTGAGGAGACGCAAGCAAAGCTTGAAGCAGTGCAAGAGTTGTGCCGAAAGGATTCCCAAGCAGCCAGAGATGCGCGCTTGTTGAAGTTTGACGGCCGAACCCTGGTGGCAATAGGCGCGATCGCAATGTCTTTAACCGGGTACGTGCTGCAGGACGCCAGGAATAGCTCAAAGCAAGGCACGGATATCGAGACCACTAAGACGCGAGTCACGCGTCTGGAGCAGATTGCCGAAACGAACACTGAAGGGCGAATCCGCACGGAAGTTGAGCTTGGCGAACTGCGAGAGGGGCAAGATGAGATCAAGCGGCTGATTAATGCGCACGATAAAAACGCGAGAGTAGCTTCCGGCGAAGGCCGTCAAAGAGACGGTGTACCACCTGCAGGCGAAACGCCTGAACGCTCCCGCCACCGAAAGCCATTTGAAAACAGTAAGGGGGATGGACTGCGAACTTCAGATTTTTTCTGAAAGACGATTCATTTTCAAGACCATGAGGAGAGAGCCATGAGCACTATACCGAGCACTACGATTATTACCAATCTCAAGACTGCAACTACGCCCACCACGAACACATTGAAGAACGCCGGAGCAGGAGGAATCGACATGCCGGGCATGCTTGCGCTGGCGTTTAGCAAGGCTGCCGAACTCAAGGCGTGCCTGACGCTGATCGTCAGATCCACCGACGGAGCAGATCCTAACCTGACCGCGCTCAACGACATTTTGGCCAGCCTGACGTAAAGCGCATGGCGGTTGCGCGGCAGAAGTTGTGCAGCCGCCGCTCATCTGATCTATCTACTGAAAACTAGTTAAGGAGGAAGATTTATGAATTTTCTATCTCAATTGCTGCGGGCGATCGCCTTTGTCCCGGCTCTAGTAAGCGGCATCGAAAGCATGTTTGGCGGCAAACCAGGAGGCGAAAAGAAGGATGCCGCGATGCTGTTTCTGCAGAATGCTCTCTCGACGGTGGACGCCGTTGCAGCGCGGGAGATTGTCGATCCGGAACAATTCAAGAACGGAATCTCGAAAATTATTGACGGAACGGTTTTGTGCTTAAATGCGTCCTGCTGGTGTAAGCAGCAGCCGGCTGCAAACGCCGAGCCCTCCGCTCAATAACCCTAACCCTACCCGATCTCTTCGTTCCAATTCTCCAGCGTCTTCTTCACCAGAGCCATGAACTGGTCAGCGACAGCCCCGTCGATCAGGCGGTGATCGTAGCCAAGCGTGAGATGGACGACCGAACGGATGGCGATTGAGTCATTGCCCTCCTGGTCGGTGACGACCAGCGGCTGTTTGGTAATGCCGCCCACGCCCATGATGGCGGAGTTCGGTTGATTGATGATGGGCAGACCGAAAACCGCGCCGAACTGGCCGGGGTTGGTGACGGTGAAAGTTGAGCCTTCGACGTCCTCGGGTTTGAGCTTCTTGTTGCGAGCACGCTCTCCCAGATCAGTGATGCCGCGCTGCAGACCGAGGAAGTTGAGATCTCCGGCATTCTTGAGGACGGGCACGATCAGCCCCCAGTCGAGGGCGACCGCGATGCCTACGTTGATATTGCGATGGTAGCGGATGCTATCGCCTTCTATCGCCGCATTAATGATGGGCCACTGCTGGATGGCGATGATGGCGGCGCGCACGAAGAACGGCATGAACGTGAGGCGGACTCCGTGGCGTTGCTCGAATCCGTTCTTGTGCTTGGCGCGGAGGTTGACGATGCGCGTGAAATCGACCTCATACATGCAATGGACGTGGGCGCTGGTGCGGCGGGATTCGATCATTCGCTGCGCAATGATCTTGCGCATGTTCGTCATGAGAACGAGATCGCCTGGGTAAACAGCGGGGCTTGGTGGACTTGCGGGCCGTGAGGCCGGAGCCGACGACGCGGGCGCGGCCGCGCTCGGTGCAGCTGGCGCTGAGGCGGAAGGTTGTCCTTCGATGAATGAGAGGATGTCCTGCTTGGTGATACGGCCGCCCAGACCAGTGCCGGAAATCTGCGAAAGACTGACTCCGTGCTCACGCGCGATTTTTCGAACCAGTGGCGAGGAGCGTGTTTCTTCATCCTCACCCGATTCGGGCAGCGGAGCGCTGGCGGCTGCAACGGGCGTGGCGGCGGCAGGCTGCTTCGTTTCCTTCTTCTCAGCAGCCGGTTTTTCCGGAGCTGTGGTTGCGAGTGCAGGTTTGGCGGGCGCAGCCGCGGCCTCGCCATCGGCGGAGATCGTTCCCACCACCGTGTTCACGCCAACCGTCGTGCCCTCTGATACTTTGATCTCCTGCAGGACACCGGATGCAGGTGCAGGAATCTCGGCGTCTACCTTGTCAGTGGATATTTCGAACAATGGTTCATCGCGCTGAACCTTATCGCCAGGCTTCTTTAGCCACTTCGTAATGGTGCCCTCGACAATGGATTCGCCCATCTGGGGCATGATGATGTCAGTTGGCATGATTTCCTTCCACGCGGCCCACAGTTCAGTACAGAAGGCCAGACGCAAACAGATATTATAGCGTTCACGATAAGGAACTCGGAACCCTCACGAAGTGAAAACTCACCGCTAGGGGTGCTTCTGTTCCTCTTTTCCCTCGCCGCCCGTTGGGGCGGCCACTCCGAAACTGCTCTTCCAGTAGTCCTGGACCGCAGGTGGCAGCTTTTCCATGTGCGACAGAAGGCTGGTGATCTTCCAGATATCCTGTTCGCTGAGAGTTTTATCCCACGCCGGCATTCCGGTATAACGAACTCCTGTGCGGATGGTGTAAAAGACGTGCCACTCGGGGTCGTCGGGCGGATCGGAGACGAGACTTGGAGCTGGCGGATAAAAGGAGTTGCCGAGAGACGCAGGCTTGCTATCGAGCCCACCATGGCAGACGGCGCAATTCATGGTGTATAGCTTCATTCCGTCTTCGAAATTCTGATCGGTTGGGGGCAATGGATTGGTGACATGAGGAGCGTGGCGCTCCATCGAAGCGTCGACCGCACCATTGGCGATGCGCTTCTCGAGCCGCGGTGGCGAAACATTTGCGTTGGTCGGAATAAAACCCAGCATGGCGAGACCAAGCCCGCCGAGAACGAGTACCAGAACGGTGACAACGACACCGAGAATGAAGTTCCTCATCAGTCCCTCCGGACGCACTATTGTGGCAGATGATACAGGTGAGGCGCTAGTTTAGTCAGGCACCAGGTATATCGGATGCTGGGTCAATAAGCTTTCAATCGGCGCGCTTCGCGAACCACGTCACTCACCTTCGGCAGATAGTGTTCTTCCTGCGGCGGAGAGAACGGGATGGCCGAGTCGAGGCCTGCGATCCGGACGATAGGCCCATCAAGATCGTCGAAGGCTTCTTCGTTGATGATGGCAACGATTTCCCCGGCTAGGCCACCGGTGCGCGCGTGTTCGTGCAGGATGATGACTTTGTTCGTCTTCTTCACAGTTCGCGCGATGGCTTCCCGATCGAGGGGCGAGACAGTGCGCAGGTCAAGGATTTCCAAATCGATTCCTTCGCTCAGTAGAACCTCGGCAGCCTCCAACGCCGTGTGTACCATCGCGGCGTAGGTGATGATGCTGAGGTCGCGTCCTTCGCGGGCGAGGCGCGCTTTGCCGATAGGGACGACATAATCTTCCGCGGGGACTTCTCCCTTGATGCGGCGATAAAGATATTTGTGCTCAAAGAAGATGCACGGGTTGTTATCGCGAATGGCGGCCTTGATGAGGCCCTTCGCATCATAGGGTGTGGCCGGGCAAATGACTTTGAGACCGGGATTGTGAACGAACCACATCTCGGGATTCTGCGAGTGGAACGGTCCCCCGTGAACGTATCCGCCACTGGGTCCGCGCAGGACGAGCGGAGCGGGCGCGCCCCAGAGATAATGCGTCTTCGCAACCATGTTGGAAATCTGGTTGAAGGCGCAGCCGATGAAGTCCATGAACTGAAATTCGGCTACGGGACGCATGCCAGTGAGCGAGGCTCCGAAGGCCGCACCCACGATGGCGGACTCGGCAATGGGCGTATCGATGACGCGCTCGGGACCGAAGCGGTCGATGAAACCGTCAGTGACTTTAAAAGCTCCGCCGTAAATGCCGATGTCTTCGCCAAGGCAGAAGACGGTTGGATCACGATCCATCTCTTCCCAGATTCCCTGGCGGATGGCTTCGAGGTAGGTGAGTTGCATAGAGTCTGGTTTCAGAGCCTCAAATTCTCGCCACAGATTCCCACGAATCAGGGCGGATTACTCTACTTCAAATGCGCGGCAGCTTCCGTCTGCTTGAAGCCGCCGGTTCCTTTCTTTACCTTCGGCATGCCGTACTTCGGCTTGATCTCATGGCATCCATCTTCGCAGAAGACGCCGCCTTCGGCGGATTCAGGCGTTGGCATCGGAGAGTTCACCGCGATCTCGCGCTCGGCTTCGATCACTCGCTCAACTTCTGAAATTAGTTCGGCATTCTCTTTTACGGTCAGCCACTTCTTTTCCTTCACCAGATAATTTTCGAAGCGTGCGATCGGGTCGCGCTTCTTCCAGAAATCGAACATCGGCTTGGGCACATATGCCGCCGCATCATGAATTGCGTGGCCTTTCATGCGCATCATCTTGGCCTCGATCATCGTGGGGCCTTCGCCGCGATGAGCACGCTCCACCGCGTCGCGAGCGGCGTCGTAGACCTGGCAAGCGTCTGTGCCATCGACAATCACTCCCGGGATGCCGTATCCAATGGAGCGTTCCGCCAAATCTTTTACGCGATACTGCATCTCCGAAGGTGTGGAGTAGGCCCAGAGATTGCTTTCGACAACGAGCACGAGGCCGAGCTTCTGCACGGCGGCGAAGTTGATGCCTTCGTAGGTAACGCCAGTGGACTGGCCACCGTCGCCGATCCAGGTAAGCGCGGCGATGTTGCGTCCTTGCAGGCGCGCGCCGAGCGCAACGCCCGAGAGTACCGGGATAAGATCGCCGAGCATGGAAATGGGCGAGACCATGTTGCGCTTTTCGATGTCGCCGAAGTGCGAAGTGCCATCGCGGCCCTTGGTCGGCGAGTCCGCCTTCGCCATGTACTGCATCATCGTGTCGGCGGCGCGAAAGCCGCGGACCAGCAGCGCTCCCTGATTGCGGATCATCGGCGCGAACCAGTCATCCTGATCAAGGGCATACGCCGATGCGCAAGAGCACGCTTCCTGGCCGAGTCCGAAATAAACCCCGCCAACGACCTTGCCTTGCTTGTAAAGATTTTCCAGCCCGATCTCCATTTTGCGGTTCAGCAGCATGTAGCGATAAATCTCGATACATTGCTTCCTGTCGAGATACTTGGAGTCGCGAATTGGTGGGACTGGGGTGCTGAGGTCGCCGGTCACCTCGTACCGCACATGTTCCGTGCCGTCTTTGTCTTTTTCTACCGCCTGACGGACGGTAAAGTCGGGATGCTCCAGACGGTAGTCTGGGATCGAGTAGCTGCGGAGACCGGAGTCCACTGGAGACTGGGATGCCTGCGCTGAACCGTTCCGCGAGCGGTGGCCGTTAGAGCCGTGTTTCGTATTGGATTTCGTTCTTTTGGTAGCCATAACTTAGAAACCGCGCTCTCACCGCAAACCTCAATGCTATCGCGAGAGTGGCCAATCGTGCCAGAGCAAGGTGAACTCAAACTCGAAGAAGATGAGCCTTCCGCAAGCAGCCCTTTAAGCCCAGGTGCGGTCGTCTTCTCTGTGGAGCTTACGTAATTCTTCGGGCGACTGCACGGGAACCCCGACAGTGCGGCCGAGCAAAGCGTCGAGAGTATCAACCCAGAGCATCTGACTTGAAAACACTGTGCCGAAGTTGCGCGAGATAGATTCGGCAACCAAATTCAGGTCGAGAGGATGCCCTAGTTCGTGCTGCATCGACGTGACCGGTTTCGATGTGATACCGCAAGGAATAATTAGATTGAAGAAGCTGAGGTCGGTGTTTACGTTGAGTGCGAACCCATGCGAGGTTACGAAGCGCGAGATGTGGACGCCGATCGCGGCAATTTTGGCTTCGGAGGTTTCCTGATCCGTCCAAACACCTGTCAGGCCTGGATTCCGCTTCGTCGGGATCGCGAAGTCGGCGCAGCTTCGGCACAAGACCTCCTCCAAGCGGCGCACAAACTCGACGGCGCCCAGAGTCTTACGCTTTCCATCGGGTGCAGCAAATCCCCGGAGATCGAAGATGGGATAGCCGACAATCTGACCCGGTCCATGAAAAGTGACATCGCCGCCCCGGTCGCATTCGAAAAGTTCGACGCCGCGCTGCCTAAGGAGTTCGGGCGAGGCGATCACGTTGGCTGCTTTCGCATTGCGTCCCAGAGTGATGACCGGGGAGTGTTCGAGCAGGAGCAGCACGTCGCCGATCTTTTCTTCCTTGCGCAGCGTGACGAGTTGCTCCTGCAATCGCAGGCCGGTGGCGTAGTCAACCGTGCCGAGTTGTATTAAGGAGATCAAATTCAATCCGCCACTGATTTTCGCGGATTGACACGGATCAAGATTAAGTCTTGGTTTATCCGGTGTCATCCGTGTGATCCGTGGCTAGGAACTCTTACGCGTTAATCGCGATCCCGTACACGCTATTGGATGCGTCCAACATCGCCTCCGCCAACGTGGGATGCGCATGGATGGTCCACATTAAGTCTTCTACAGTGGCTTCGAGTTCCATGGCAGCGACAGCTTCGGCGATCAGCTCTGTCGCCTGGGGGCCAATGATATGAACGCCGAGAATTTCACCATAATCCGCGTCGGAAACGATTTTGATGAAACCCTCGTGCTGGCCAACAATCGACGCTCGCGAGTTTGCTGTGAACGGAAACTTGCCAACCTTTACGTTATATCCAGCTTCGCGCGCCCTGGTCTCAGTGAGGCCCACACTGCCAATTTCCGGATGGCAGTACGTGGCGCCGGGAATGTGTTCGGGATTAATCGGCTTGCACGGCTTTCCCGCAATCTTCGCCACAGCTACCAGCGCTTCCATCGCTCCAACGTGAGCCAGTTGCGGCGAGCCCAGCACGATGTCGCCCACCGCATAAACACCGGGTTCGGCAGTATGCATCCATGAATCTGTCTGCACGAAGCCACGCTCCGGTTTGATTTTCGTTTTCTCCAGGCCGACATTTTCTGTGCGTGGTTTGCGGCCCACGGCGATCAGGATTTTATCCGCCTCGATCCGTTGCTGTTTGCCGTCGACCGTGATCGTCACGGCAATTCCGGTCTTTGTCTTCTCCACCTTCTCTACCTTTGCACCTGTGTGGAAGTTGATGCCTCGTTTGCGATAGACCCGAGCCAGCTCCTTCGAGACTTCTTCATCCTCGACCGGCACAAGTCTCGGCAACATTTCTACGATCGTGACTTCGCATCCGAAGGAGCGATAGATCGAGGCGAACTCCACTCCTACCGCACCAGCTCCAACGATCACCAGAGACTTCGGCATTTCTTTCAGGCTCAGGATTTCGATGTTGGTGAGAACTCGATCGTCCGCCGGAAGGCCGGGCAGCATGCGGGCTTCAGAGCCGGTAGCCAGAAGCACGTTCTTTGCCTTGAGGTGGCTGGTCTTGCCATCATTCGTCAACTCGACCGTGAAGATGCCGTTCTGCGCTGGGCCCGTAAGTTTGCCGTAGCCTCTCACGGTATCGACTTTGTTCTTCTTCATCAGGAATTCGAGCCCTTTGGCATGCTTCGCGACAATCTTCGACTTTCTTTCCTGAACCGCGCCCCAGTCGAGCGTCCGCGCATCCACTCCTTCGATGCCAAATTCCTTGGCGTCTTTCAAGTGATCCCATAGCTCTGCATTGAACAGAAGCGCCTTGGTAGGAATGCACCCCACGTGTAAGCAGGTTCCACCAAGGAACCCATCTTTTTCAATAAGCGCGGTTTTCAGTCCGTACTGGCCGGCGCGAATCGCGGCCGTATAACCGGCAGGTCCGCTGCCGATAATAGCTACGTCGTAAGTAGTTTCAGGCAAAGTAGTGCTCCTCTGTAAGAAGAGATGATGATGGGCAAACCAACGATTCTAGAACAGCGGTTTCGCAACGGAAAGGGAAAGTTAGAAAAGAAAAAGGCCGCCTCCAGGCGGCCATCGTTCAATGTCAGTCGAACTTAGTTGCCTTCGTTGCTGGCGCGCTTCCACGAAATCAGTTCGCCTATCGTCGAACTTGTGCTCGATACAGGCTGCTTGTAGGCTTCCACTTCCGACCGCGAAGCCTCTTCGCCAACCGCGCGAATGCTGAGTCCAACCTTCTTGTCTTCCGGACTCATTTTGATGATTTTGAAATCATGCTCCACGCCCGGCTCCAGATGCAGCGGCTGGCCGTTTCCATCCACCGCTTCCGACTTGTGACAAAGACCTTCCACGCCTTCCGCAATCTCGACGAACGCGCCAAACGCCGCGACCCGCAACACTTTCCCGTGAACCACATCGCCAACGTGATGCGTCTCGAAGAAAGTTTCCCAGACATCGGGTTGCAGCTGCTTCACGCCCAGCGATAACCTGCGCTTGTCGGGCTCGATGGCCAGGACGATCGCTTTTACTCGGTCGCCTTTCTTGAGCACTTCCGAAGGATGTTTCACTCGCTTGGTCCAGCTCAGGTTGCTTACGTGAACCAGCCCGTCGATTCCGTCTTCGATTTCGATGAACGCGCCGAAATCCGTCAGGTTGCGCACTCGGCCTTCCACCGTCATGCCCACCGGATACTTATCGTGCAGCGCGTCCCATGGATTCGCCGCCAGTTGCCGCATGCCGAGCGAGATTCGCCGCTCCGTGGGATTCACGTTCAGCACCACGCACTCCACCTGGTCGCCGACATTTACCAGTTTCGATGGATGCTTCATGCGCTTCGACCACGTCATTTCGCTGACGTGAACCAGACCTTCGATGCCTTGTTCAAGTTCGACAAAGGCGCCGTAGTCGGTCACGCTGATCACGCGGCCGGAAACATGCGCGCCCACGGGATAGCGGTGTTCGGCATCCAGCCACGGATCGGGCGTCAGCTGCTTGAATCCCAGCGATACGCGCTGCTTCTCTTTGTCGTACTTCAGAACCTTCACTTGAATCTGATCGCCAACGTTTACCAGGTCGCGCGGATGGGTCAGGCGTCCCCACGACATATCGGTGATGTGCAGCAGGCCGTCTAGTCCCCCGAGATCCACGAAAGCTCCGTACTCGGTCAGGTTCTTCACCACGCCTGTGAGCACCGAACCTTCCTCAAGATGTTCGAGGGTCTTGTTGCGCTTCTCGCTCTGCTCGCCTTCCAGCAATTCCTTTCGCGAGACCACAATGTTGCCGCGCTTCTTGTTGAGCTTGATGACCGTCACTTCAAGCGTCTGGCCCTTCATGCCCTCCAGGTTCCGGATCGGCCTTAGATCCACTTGCGAGCCTGGCAGAAACGCTCGCGCTCCCAGGATGTCGACTGTGAGTCCACCCTTGGTTCGCTCAATCACCGTGGCCTGAATCGGCCGCTTCTCGTTGTGCGCCTTTTCCACTTCTTCCCAGGCGTGTATACGCGCTGCCTTCTGGTGCGAGAGGTTGATGTAGCCTTCCTCCGTGTGCCCCTTCTCCCGCATCACATCGATCTCGTCGCCCGGCTTCACCTTGGGCTTGCCCTCGTGATCCAGAACTTCCGAGAGCGGCAACATGCCCTCCGACTTCGCTCCCACGTCGACCACCACGTGGGTCGAGGTCAGCTTCAACACCGTCCCTTTGATGACGCGGTCTTCTCCCACGGCCTCTTCGGTCTCCGTGGTGAAGCTTTCCAGAGCCGAGGCAAAATCCTCGCTCGCAGGCTTCTCGTCGGAAGCGGCCGCGGCGTGTGGTGCTTCCTGTGTGGATGCCGTGGCTGGGGCCTGATTCGGCTCGGGTTGATGGGTCAAGGTTGGCTCGGATGCCGTCGGTTCTGCTTCGGTTGCAACGGCGCTGTTGGATTCGGAGTTGTGGGCGGTGGTATCGTCGAACAAGGTCATGCCTCTCTGCTGAAGCCTCGCACTCAGTGCGGGGAGGATGCGGGGCCTGCTTGGCGGACTGCTGGAGTGAGTCGTTTGGTTGTGGTGGGCTCACCCTGGCGAGTGAGCTTGGACAATCCCAGCTGCCGGACGTTTTACAGAAACCCGCGTCCAAAGGGAACTCCTCGACTATAGCAACGCCTTGCAAACAGTGTCAAACGCAAATCTTGCATGTTACGAGAGTGTTTCAAACCTCGAGTGAAGAATGTGGGAACAGCCGCCCTCGGCTGTTCGGCGGGCGAAGCGAACTGCTCTCGCTTCTCCTCCAACCTGATTTAACACCTGGGTTCGCTTCTCAATTTCACCAACCTACCTCCCATCTGCTACCCTTGCCCCTTGCTATGGATTACCTCTGGACCCCGTGGCGCTATGCCTATGTCACCGCCGCCGAGAAAACCGTCGGATGCGTCTTCTGCAACGCCGTTAAAGCGGACGATGATGCCAAGAATCTCATCGTTCATCGCGCCAAGCATTGCTTCGTCATCCTGAATGCCTATCCCTACACGCCGGGCCACGTGATGATCGTTCCCTACGCGCATTTGGACGAACTGCAAAAACTCGCGCCGGAAGCGGCCAGCGAGATGATGGCGCTCTCGCAACGCATGGAATCCGTGCTGCGCGAACTCTACCAGCCCGACGGCATCAACCTCGGTATGAACATCGGCAAAGCCGCGGGCGCCGGCATCGCCGGACACATCCACATGCACGTCCTTCCGCGCTGGGTCGCCGACGCGAATTTTGTTTCGGTGGTCGGCGAGACACGCCTTCTGCCGGAAACGCTGGCGGAGACGTGGAAGCGGATGTCGGCGGCGATGTCCCTCCCAAGAACAGAGTAGACACGACCGGCCACGTAATCTTACGATGCCAACAAATGCAGCAGTTAAGCCCAGAGTCCGTGACCGCGATCCAACCAGAGCTCACCTCTAGTGAGAATTTCGTGTGGGCGGGCCAGCCCAGCGGTGCCGTTGTCTTCCACAAAGAGGACGCGTTCCTAGTGCCGTTCAGTCTGTTATGGGGAGGATTTGCGATCTTCTGGGAATTGGGCGTAGCGGGGTTCTGGGGTTCTGGTGCGCGGTCTGGGAGTCCGTGGGTGTTTGGAATGTTGTGGGGGATTCCGTTCGTCCTGATCGGGCAATACATGATCTGGGGCAGGTTCTTCTATGTCGCATGGAAGAAGAGACGGACGCACTACGCGATAACGAACCGTCGCGTGATCGTGGTTCAAGATGGCTGGAAACGTCAAATGGCCTCAGCCTATCTCGACAGCCTGCCGGTTCTCATTAAGGAAGGCGGCTCGAACGGAATTGGCACTCTGCGCTTTGCCCAAGCCGAATCCATGTGGTCCGGAAGGCGCGGATGGGGAGCTTGGGACGGAATGAGCGTTGGCAATGTTCCGACATTCGTCGATGTCGGCGACGTAGACTACGTGTATCGACCGGTCTCTGACTTTCGGGAAAAAGCACGGACAGCGAGGATCCCCACGTCGGGCTTTTAAGTACTGGCCCCGCTTAGAGAATTCCTTTCATTTCCTTCTCGTCAATCACCTTCACTCCCAACTCCTTCGCCTTATCCAGCTTCGATCCCGCATCCGATCCCGCCACAACATAATCCGTCTTCTTGCTCACCGATCCCGTAACCTTCCCTCCGGCGTCTTCGATCATCTTCTTCGCTTCGTCTCGGGTGAAATGCGCCAGGGTCCCCGTCAACACAAACGTCTTCCCGGCGAGCTTCGTTCCGCGCTCTTTCTTCTTGCCGGTCAGCGTAAGCCCAGCCTCGCGCAGTCGCTCGACCAGCTTGCGATTCGCCACGATTCCAAAAAACTCCACAATGCTCTTGGCGATCCGCGGACCGACTTCATTCACGTCCTGCAGTTCTTCCACGCCAGCCTTTTCCAGCGCTTGCATCGATCCAAAATGCTCGGCGAGAAATTGCGCCGTCCGCTCTCCGACCATTCGAATGCCGAGGCCGTAGATCACCCGCTCCAGCGGCAGCTTCTTCGAGTTCTCGATCTCGTCGAGGATATTCTGGGCCGACTTATCGCCCATTCGCTCCAGACTCAGCAGATCGGCCTTCGTCAGCTTGTAAATTTCCGCTACATTCTTCACCAGCCCGCGGTCTGTAAGCTGATTCACCAGCGCGTCGCCCATCCCGTCGATGTTCATCACCCCTCGCGATGCAAAATGCAGAATCGTCTCCCTCAGCTTGGCAGGACAATTCGCATTCACGCAGCGATAATCCACCTCGCCTTCCGTCCGGACCACCTTGGTGCAGCACACAGGACACTTCTCTGGCATCTGGAAGATTTTTGTGCCTCGCGGATGATCCTTATCCTCGATCACCTTCGCCACTTTCGGAATCACGTCCCCGCCACGCTCCACCTGCACCCAGTCGCCAATCTTCACGCCCAGTCGCTCGATCTCATCCATGTTGTGCAGCGTGGCATTCCTCACGGTGGTGCCGCCGATCAACACCGGAGCCAGCATCGCCACCGGAGTGAGCTTGCCGGTGCGGCCGACCTGCACTCGTATATCCTCGAGCTTCGTGATCCCGGCCCTCGCCGCATACTTATAAGCGATCGCCCAGCGCGGAGCTTTTCCGGTGAACCCGAGCTCATCCTGCAAGGCAGTGCGATCCACCTTCACCACGATGCCGTCAATTTCATAGGCAAGTGATTCACGCTTCCCCGCCCACTCCTGGATGAAGGCCCAAACTTCCTCCATGCTGTGGACTAGTTTGCGATTCTGATTCACCTTAAAGCCCGCCGCCTCGAGCGCGTCCAGCGTCTTCCAGTGGCGATCAAAGTAAGTTCGCCCGTCCTGCAGTAGCATGTATGAAAAATAATCCAGTCGCCGTTCCGCCGTAACTCTGGATTCGAGCTGCCGCACCGTGCCCGCCGTGGCATTTCGCGGGTTCGCAAACAACGACAGTCCTTTGCTTTCCCGCTCCTGGTTCATTCGCTTAAATGCGGCCAGCGGCATGAGCAGTTCGCCGCGCACCTCAAAATCCGCAGGAATCCCGGCCTTCTTCAGCTTCTCTTTCGAGATCGAAAGTGGCACCGATCGTACCGTGCGCACGTTCAGCGTCACGTCTTCACCCACACTCCCATCACCCCGAGTAATCCCACGCACCAGCTTCCCGTCTTCATAAATCAGAGCCAGCGACATGCCATCCAGCTTCAGCTCGCAAACATAATCCACGTCGTTCCGGCCGCTGAGTTCGTGCACGCGCCGCTCCCAGCCGCGCAGTTCTTCCTCGCTGTAGGTATTGTCGAGAGACAACATGGGCGACGAGTGCGGCACCTTAACGAAGCCCTCGCGCGGCTTGCCACCCACCCGCTGCGTCGGGGAATCGCCCGTGATCAGCTCCGGATGTTCTGCTTCCAGATCCTTCAAGTCGCGCATCAGCTTGTCGAAGTCGGCATCGCTGATCTCCGGCTGGTCGAGAACGTAGTACAAATATTCGTGGCGCCGGATCTTCTCGCGAAGCGCCTCAATCTTTTTCTCGACGTCTTTGCTCGAGGAGGCCATCGCGCAGATTATAGTCGGAGACTGGAGTACGAAAACACTTGCCCACGCCATGCAAATTCTCGAAACCTCACGCTTAATTCTGCGCGAGTTCTCCCTGGACGATGTGGACTCTCTGGCGCGCGTTCTCTCCGATCCCGAAACCATGCGCTTCTATCCCGCGCCATTGGATTCAACAGGCGTCGAACAGTGGATTGCGCGCAATCTTCGACGCTGTGCCGCCAACGGCCACGGCCTCTGGGCCATGGTCTTGAAGGCGAATGGCGAACTTGCGGGAGATTGTGGTCTGACGATTCAGGATGTAGACGGAGCAAACGAAGTTGAGATTGGCTATCACGTGCGCCGCGATCTCTGGGGACAAGGATTGGCGACCGAAGCGGCCCGCGCCTGTCGCGAGTACGGATTCGCTCGCCTTTCTGTCGATCGCCTCATCTCGCTCATCCGTCCCGGGAACCTGGCGTCACGGCGCGTGGCGGAAAAGAACGGCATGCTGGTGTGGAAGGAAGTGGTGAGAGTCGGCTTGCCGCACCTGGTCTACTCAATCCAAAAAGAGACATACCGAGGTCTGACGTGCCCTATACCCGCAGGTAAAGGCGGGATCGGCCGAACCTAGTCCCAGTGTTTTGATCTTTAACTACGCCAGATCGTCCAGTTTCAACGTTTGGCCCTTCCACGCGGATTCGAACTGCCGGCGGATGAACCCCGCGTCATAGTCGCGCTTCTGCTGGAGCAAAGCCTGATGCAATCCCCACAACGACCTTGGATTCCGCGGATTCCGCTCCAAGTCCTCACGAAACACCTTCTCTGCCCCGTCTGCGTCCCCATTTATCAGCAGGGTAGCGCCTAGCGATTCCCGCACTGGAAAGAACCAATCAGGAGGCTCGCCATACTTTAGCGTGTCCTGAATTGCCACGGCATTCCGCAGCATCGCAACCGCGTCGCTGTTCGCCTTCTTCGCGACCGCGATTTTCGCGCCTAGCACATCCTTCGCGATCTCCAGGATGTACTTCGTCTTGTTGTTGATCGGCATCTGGAAAACGGCCTCGGGAGGCGTGGCCGCTTCGGTGTCAGAAACGATCTTGTACTCTGCCTCTGCTTCCGTGATCCTGCCTGTACCGGCCAAGGCCAGACCACGCCCGAGATGCCAGAAAACGCTGGCGGTTTTCATCGCTGCATCGGGCTGCGACATTTTTAGAATTTCGTTCCAATGATGGAAACGAATCTCCACTGCCATCGGAATCGTCATGAAGCCTTCCAGCGGGGGCATTTCTTTCACGTGTGGGCCAACGTTCTCGACCAGCAGATCCGCATTTTTTCTCGACTCCTCATAGTTGCCGTTCATGGCAGCGCACATCGCGATGAAGTGCAGGTTGTGGCTGTAATACATCATCGGGTAGATGCCCTGCACCCCCGTGGCCTTGATATAAGCGCGATCGACGGCCGCCGCCTGCTCGTTGGTCTTGACGGCAGCTTCGTAGTCGCCGGTACGTATGTAAACATGCGCCGGCATGTGAACGATGTGTCCGGCGTTCGGTGCAAGCGCCGCCAGTCGACTGGCCCCGGCCAGAGCGCGCTCGGGATTGGGCGAAGCCTCCACCGCGTGAATGTAATAATGCACCGCTCCCAAATGATCGGGATCGCGCTTCATCACTGATTCCAGAGTGGATACGATTTCATCGGTCCCTGCCTCCGGCGTCCCGTCCGTATGCCATAACCCCCAAGAGTGCAAATTCATCCCGGCCTCGGCGAACAGCGTGGCCGCGTCCAGGTCGTCGGGAAATTCGCTGACCAGTTGCCGCATCGCGTCGCGATAGTCCTCGGCAGCTTTTTTCAAATCGGACGCTGGGTCTCCTGGAAAGCGCCTGGCCATGGCCTGGATATAGGCCTGATCGCTGGGCGTAGCGGCTGCCGATAAATCCACCGCCCTCTGCACTGCGTCATGTGCGCGCTTGTACCGGTCAGGATCAGCCGGATCGTTGTAGTTCGGTCCAACTGCCTCGGCGACTCCCCAGTACGCCATCGCCAGCTTTGGATCGAGTTCTGCGGCATGTTGAAACGAACGCGCCGCCTCGTCGTGATTGAAGGCGTAAATGAAGCGCAAGCCTTGATCGAAGAATTGTTGAGCTTGCGAGTTCTTCGTGGAAACGGGATGATGCAGGTTCCCCAACCCAGTCACCAGTACCACGGGATGTGCCTGAGCCCCCTCGTGGCCTTGGGCTGCAGCGCCCAGACACAAAAGCACCCCACAGAGAAAATGCGCCAGAGTTTTCATCTGGTCAATCCTCCTTCATCAAAGTTTTCTGGTGTGGCAGTCAAAGGTGAGTTACAGGATGGACCGCCACTTCCCCAAGCCGCCTCAGCTTATTCCAAACCCGCCCGCTTGCCAAGCTCATCGGGGGCGGACAAGAAATCCCTCAGGTACAATCCATTTTCGACCTTTCATGCGTAAGGCAGCCCTGCTCTACAACCCCGATTCCGGCGGCAGCCGCAACCGGCGCCAGTCGGAACTGGAGTCCGTGGTTGCCCTGTTGCGCCAAGCCGGCATCGAAGCGAACCTGATCCTGGCTCACTCCCGCGCCCATGCGGAGGACAATGCGCGTCAGGCCGTGCTTTCTGGGTGCGACACCGTTTTCGCCTGTGGTGGGGATGGCACCATCCACAACATTGTTCAGATCCTGGCCAATACCCCTGTCGCAGTCGCAGTTCTGCCCATGGGCACGGCGAACGCGCTGGCGCACGACCTTGCCCTGCCTATGAATATCGTAGCTGCCGCGAAGGCAGCTCTCCGCGGGAAGCCGCGACGTGTTGCCCTCGGGCGTATTCAATACCGTGATGTCGATGGCAATACCGGCACTCGTTTCTTCATTGTCGCGGCGGGAATCGGCGTCGATGCTCACCTCTTCTACAAGCTTCAATCCGGAACCAAGCAACGGCTGGGCATGACCGCTTATTATGCCAAGGCCTGGCGCCTCTGGTTCACCTATGCCATGACGCGCTTTCAGGTGGAGTACACCGAAACCGGTTCGAGCCTTCCTCAGCGCGCCGAACTCACCGAACTTCTCGGCATTCGCATCCGCCACTTTGGCGGAGTGCTCAATGAACTCGCTCCTGGCGCCTCGCTCGATCGCAGTGATGTCCGTCTTGTCCTCTGCCGCACTGCCAGCCGTCTTGCTTATCTCTCTTACGTGACTCGCGCACTCCTTCGCCGCCATTGGAGAGTCCCTGGGATCGAACTTGTCCACACCAGCAAAGCGGTGTGTCAATATCTGCCAGCGAAACCAGCTGGATCTCCGCAGCCCAATGTCTACGTCGAGGCCGACGGCGAACTGCTCGGTACGCTCCCCGCGGAAATCACGGTTGCCTCAGACGCGCTAACAATTTTGTCGCCTTAGAGTTCTTGGCAATCGCTCTAGGTCTTTAGGCATCTGCTGCTTGATCGATTGAGTCCAAAGCGCAAAGCACGCATCTACCTAGGAATGGCAAGCTTGACGAAATTCAATCTAGCCGACGCCCTTGCCGTTCTCACTCGCACTCCTATAGCCCTGGATGCATTGTTGCGGGGGCTGCCCAACGTATGGGTGCGCTGCAACGAAGGAAAAGATAGCTGGAGTGCATTCGATATCGTCGGGCACTTGATCGTCGGGGAACGTACCGACTGGGTGCCGCGGGCGCGGATCATCCTGGAGAATGGCGAAGCTCGGCCCTTTGATCCCTTCGACCGCTTTGCGCAGGTCAAAGAGAGTCAGGGCAAGTCGCTGGAACAACTCCTGGAAGATTTCGCTCGCCTCCGCAAGGAGAATCTGGCTGCCCTGCAGGCATTGAATTTACAGCCTGAAGATTTGAACCGGCGAGGAAAGCATCCAGCGCTGGGTGTGGTAACACTATCGGAACTGCTGGCGACATGGGCCGTTCACGACCTGACGCATCTGCATCAACTCTCCCGCGTAATGGCCCACCAGTATCGCGAGGTTGTCGGTCCGTGGCGCGCTTATTTGGGAGTGCTTAAGTGTGCTGGTCATAGCGACCCGTAGGTAACCGAGAGTGGCCGGCGTTTCGGCCGCGGCGTTGGCATTTCGCCCTGCATCCCCATAGAATCTTTCTTGACCGCTTGGAACCCGTCACCCACTTCCTGACCGGCGCTTGCATGGGACGCGCCGGACTCAACCGCAAGACCGCGCTGGCCACGCTCACGCTTACCCTCGCCGCGGAAGCTCCCGACCTCGACGTTCTTAGCCGACTCCGCGGCCCCGCCTTCGGCTTCGCCCACCATCGTGGCTTCACCCACTCGTTCCTGGGAGTTCCACTCGACGCTGCTGTGGTCGTCGGCTTTGTCTACCTCCTCTGGCGTTGGCGCGGGCGCAGGTTGAAGAATCCAAGTCTTCCGCCGCGCTGGGGATTACTCTTCCTCTACGCCTGCCTCGCTGGCCTCAGCCACATCCTGCTCGACTTCACCAATAACTACGGCGTGCGGCCGTTCTGGCCATTCTCCGAGAGGTGGTACTCCTGGGACATCGTCTTCATCTTCGAGCCCATCATGTTCACGTGCCTATTGCTCGGATTGATTGCGCCGTCGCTTTTTTCGTTGATCGACAAGGAAATCGGTGCCCGCCAACCCGGCCCGCGCGGCCGCATCGCCGCCACCGTCGCCCTGATCCTGGTCGTACTTCTCTGGGCCCTCCGCGACTTTGAGCACCGCCGCGCCGTCAACGCCCTCGACGCTCGAACCTACAACGGCTTCGATCCGGCCAGAGCATCCGCGTATCCCGACCTGGCGAATCCATTTCGTTGGTACGGAGTGGTGGAGACTCCAAACTTCTTCGTCCTTGCCCCAGTGGATTCTCTTGGTCCCGAAGTCGATCCGGAGGATTCTGACAACAACAAGCTCGAGGTTCGCTACAAGCCGGAAGAAACGCCCGTCACTCTCGCCGCCAAGCGCTCCTATCTTGGACGCGCCTACCTCGACTGGGCTCAATATCCCATCACCCAAACGGAGGTTCTCGAATCTCCCGCGCAAGGCTACATCGTGAACTTTCAGGACCTTCGCTACGCGCAACTTCCCAGTCTGTTCAGTCGCCTACGGGGCGGGCATGATACGGCGTCGAAGCCACTTGGCGCGGGTGTTCAACTCGACCGCAACCTGAATGTTGTCGGAGATGTCTACGGCTCGGGGCGGAATCGTGTGACGGTTCCCGAGCCCTAACAACCAGCGATGCCCATGTGGGGACAGCCGCCCCTTCGACTTCGCTCAGGGCAGGCTTTCGGCTGTTCAGCCAGGTGCAGCGAGGCACTGGTTGCGCAGACCCTTGACGCAACCGCGCTTCAACGCCCACAACTTGACGCAACCGCGCTTCAACGCCCACAATAAGTTCTGCGTCATCTGAGGTGCTCATGCTCGCTTATCTATTTGTCATCCTCGCCGTTGCCGTCAGATTCCTGCCGCACCCCTTCGCCTTTACCCCGGTTGGCGCTTCTCTGTTGTTCTTCGGTGCCCGCGTTCCTCGCCGCCAGATGTGGCTGCCTCTGGCTCTGCTCGCGGCCTCTGACGTCATCCTGACCACCCTCTTCTACCGCTATCCCTTCACTTGGGATCATTTCGTGACGTGGTTCTGGTACGCCGCCATGTTGTGGCTCGGCAGCACTCTTCGCCAGAACGCCGGCGCCCTCAGGATCATGGGCTCGGCTCTGGCCGGCTCCGTTGCTTTTTTCCTGGTGAGTAACTTCGCCGTCTGGGCCGCTTGGAAAGACCTATACCCAATGACCTTCGCCGGACTGATGACTTGCTACATTGCCGGCCTGCCATTCTTCCGCCGCGCCGTTGAAGGAGATCTGCTCTTCACCGCCGCCATGTTCTCCGCGCCAGTGATCCTGCATTCGCTCGCCGGGTGGTCCCAAAAATCGAACGATCACATCGCTGCTGCATAAGACTTTTCGTGTAGGGACAGCCGCCTCGGCTGTCCCGCCGAGCGCATCGAGACGCCCCGCCCAACCCGGAACCTGAAAACGATCGTATTCACGAAAGCCGCTACTCAGAAAGGGCGCGATTCGCGAATGCCACAGCTCGGGAATCGCACGGACCGGGAAGGGCACGACTTCAGTCGTGCCAACAGTCGATCCAAATGACGAGCGGCTTCAGCCGCTGAGGTCTGCCTTTCTACGCGGACGCCATAACAGCCACACCGCAACTCCCGCCGCCACCACGCCCAGCACCGAATAAATATGCCGCCGAAGCACAGTCCCGATCAGCCCGACAATCTGCGGCCCAAACCACAACGTCAATAAAGAAAGAACCAGAAACCGCACAAGCCTGCCCGCAAAAATCGCCGCCAGGAAGTCGCGGAACCTCATTTCAAATACCGCCGCTCCCAGGACAAAGATCTTGAACGGCATGGGCGGCGGCAGCATTGCCGGAAACATCAGTGCCCAAAACTCATGCTGCTCAAACGAACGGTGAATCCGCAGAAATCGCTCCTCCGAAATCCGCTTGCGCAAAACTTTTTCACCGCCTTGATAGCCGATGATATACAAGGGGACACTGCCCAGCGCCGATCCCAGCGAAGCCATCAGCACATAAAAAATCAACCGCCGGTGATCCTGATAAACGTAGTACGCCACAATCGCATCGACCGGCATGCCCAGCAGCGCCGAGTCCGCGAAGGCGATTGCGAACACTCCCCAAACCCCAAGCGGCCCGAGAATGTGCAAAATCCACGCCGTATACCGCGCCAGAATGTGTCCAATCTTTTTCAAGGGAGAGTTTAGTGTACGTGAAGCAATGCGCGCGAAAGGGGGAAGACGAATGACGTCGAGTGGCGGCGAGGAACAGGTGCTACGAGTGTTCCGTCTTCCCGTCCAGCAAATTTAGCGCGTGAGGCACCAACTCCACCACCGCCTGCAGCGATTCCACCGCGCCGCTAGGACTGCCGGGTAGATTCAAAATCAGCGTCTTGCCCCGCACGCCGCATACTCCCCGGCTCAGCGGCGCAAATTTGGTCCGTTTGAAACTCTCGCTACGCATCCTCTCGGCCACGCCGTCGATCACGCGCTCGCAAATCGCTTCTGTTGCTTCCGGAGTGACGTCGCGCTCTGCAATTCCCGTTCCGCCCGTGGTCACGATGAATCGCACTTCCAGCGCTAGGTGGACGAGGGCGTTCTGAATCTGCATGGAATCGTCCTGCACAATTTGCCTGGCGACCACGTGAAAGCCGAGCTTTTGCAGCGCTTCGGCAACCGCCGGTCCAGAAGCATCCACGCGCTCTCCGCGCGCGCAGGAATCACTGACCGTAACCACAGCGGCGGAAAAGCCTTCCGAGCCGTGCACCTCAGCTGTCGAGGAGGACATCTTCTTCCTCTTCCGTGCGCCCGCCGTGGGCAGCACCGCCCGTACTGGCACTCGTGTTCGCTCCTGCAGCAGTGGCGCTGCTGTCGTTGACGGTCTCCGCGGCAGCCTCGGTGCCACCATCCCGCTGCGATTCGTCCAGCAACCGCAAACCCTCCATCAGCAGCCCTTGTGTATTAAGTTGCGTAGTTTCCTGATCGGTCTTGCCCTCAAAGTTGAGTTCGAAGTTGCCGCCCGTCCAGCGCAGAACTTTGAACACCGCCTGATCTCCCAGCAAAGATCCGTAGGTGGCGTGCTTGACCTGCCCCTCAACAAAAAAAACTTCGCACTTCTCGCCTTCATTATTCAGTTTCAGCTGGCAGCTCTTGCGTCCCATTTCCAGCGACTGCATCAGATCGATCACATTCATCTGCGAAAGATTGCCGCGAACCACGCCGTCGGAGGGCGCCGTTTTCGCCATCTTTTCCAAAGCGATGCGGTCGACGGTGCGCTTGATGCGCTTCGTCGCTTCTTTCAGAAAAAACGGCTTGGCCAGATAGTCGTCCGCTGCATCTTGTGGAGAAAGACGCTCGTCGATATCTGCGCGGCTCGCCATCAAGATGGCTGAGAAATTCGCGGTCGCCGGACGGCTCTTCAACTTCTCCACCAATTGCCTTCCATCCATTCCCGGCATGCGGTAGTCGCACACCACTAGATCCGGAGGATCGTCCACCGCTTTCAGCAGCGCATCGGCCGAATCCGTGGCCGCCACGACGTGCGCGAACGGAGCCAGCGCGTGCTGCAGCATTCCCAACACCATGGGGTTGTCATCCACCAAAAGCAATTTGACGTCGTTCGCCATGATTTACTTACTGTACGATCTACTTCTTCCGCCGGTACTCTCCGCTCTTCCCGCCACTCTTCCGCTCCAACACGATTTCACGAATCTCGATTCCCTTATCGAGCCCCTTCAGCATGTCATACAGCGTTAGGGCCGACACGCTGGCGGCTACCAGGGCTTCCATTTCGACGCCGGTTTCAGCCATCGTGACAACTTTGGTGGCAATCGCGACGCCATTCTCGCATACGCGCATCTCGACATCAACGTGCGAGAGCGGCAGCGCGTGGCACATCGGGATGAGTTCCGAGGTGCGTTTGGCGGCCATGATGCCGGCGATGCGGGCCACTTCCAGCGGATCGCCTTTCGGATTCTGCGGCAGCGCTTTCAGCACCTCCGGTTTGATAACGACAAAGGCAGTGGCCTCGGCCTCGCGCCGATTAGCTGATTTGCCGGAGACATCGACCATGCGGGCGTGGCCGGAATCGTCGTAGTGAGAGAGCTTCGTCGCCATGCGAAAACTCTATCTTACATGGCTCGGCTCACCGCAGCATCACGGCGATCCACTCGCCGGCCGCGATGTGTTCGCGATCGGGAGGAATTACGAGAAGGCAATTCGATCGAAATCTCGCGGCGATGTCTCCGGACCCGTGCCAGGGAACGAGTTCCGCCTGCGCGTTTTCAAACTGTCCGGAAAGAACTGCGGGAAGGAATCGCGTCAATCCAGATTTGACCCGGATTTCGGACTTCAATCGTGCGTGGAGGAATGCGAGCGGACGTGGTGACATCCCGGCCAGGGCTTCGATCATGGGGCGGGCGAAGAGTTCGAAGGTGACCATGGTCGAAACTGGATTGCCGGGCAAGCCGAAAAAGTATTTGGGCGAGACTGGGGCCGAAGCCTCGCGGTCAAGAGTGCCCGCGCCACACGAGCCGAACACTACCGGACGGCCAGGTTGAATGGCCGCCCCGGTGAAGAAGAACTCGGCGTGCAGTTCGGCGAGGACCTGTTCGACTAGATCATAGCG
>Ga0181535_10000743_pt1 | contig 46725 bp, 49 predicted proteins | sample PEATcosm2014_Bin_44_FD_119774 | JGI IMG/M metagenome (GOLD analysis project Ga0181535, IMG submission 119774) | Peatland microbial communities from MTU Mesocosm Facility, Houghton, MI, USA - PEATcosm2014_Bin17_30_metaG | ecosystem: Environmental > Terrestrial > Soil > Wetlands > Peat | place... | reverse complement strand
GGACTACCCGGTCAAGAGCCGCAACATCCAGGGGGTGTACACGGTGGACCAGAACGCCATCCCCAAGATCGGCGAGATCGTGGGGATGCGGGTGGTCGAGGACCTCTCCGAGGAGCTGATGGTCGTCTCGACCATGGGCCAGGTGATCCGGATCCCGCTCGCCCAGGTCCGGGTGTCAGGCCGTCAGACCCGTGGGGTGATCATCATGCGGCTCGCCGAAGGAGACCGCGTCGGGTCCATGGCCGGTGTGGGCCGGGCCGACGTGCTGGAGGCGGACTGAAGGGGGCCGCAGCCCCCCTCGCGTCAGACCTCGGCCTTGCCGATCTTGAAGATCTTGGTCCCGCAGGTGGGGCAGGTGCCGGTCGTGGCCGGTTTGCCGTTCTTCATCGTGATCGCCTGCGCGTCCTTGATCTCAGTCTGCTTCTTGCACTTGAGACAGTAGCCGGAGACTGCCATCGGTTCCTCTCCTGGAGTGGGCTGGATCGGGGCCGGGTCCGCCCGGCGACTTGCCCGGGATTGTAAGCACACTCTGACCCGTCAGGTTGAATTCAGCCTGAATTCAGATGGCGGCGCGCCGAACCCGGCGAAACGGTGGAACAGCGCGATCAATCCGACCAAGGACCGTGGGGTCGCCGGTGCTCCGTCGGAAGCACCCCAAATTGGGTGTGTCGAGGCGCGTAACCCCGTCGGCCGGGGCGACGTATACATTGCATGACACTCCACACCGCCAGCTTCCCCACCGAGCCCCGGGTTGCCGCCGGTTACGGGACGGCGAGCCGCCGAGCCATCGCGCTGGTGGTGAGCCTGATCGCCGTGCTGGGAGCGCTCGTCGTCTGGGGACTCTCCGTCCTCGTCGGCTGAGCAAGCGGCGGAGCCGCCCCCCACAGCAAAGAGAGGCCGCGCCGCCCGAGGGCGACGCGACCTCTCCCCGCGCAAGGGCTGCTAGCCTTCGCTGCCCATCATCGCGATCGAGCCGTTGAAGGTGGCCCCATCCTCGACGTGAAGCTTGCCCACCCGGATGCTCCCCTGGAGGTACCCGGAGCCGGCCAGCCGGAGCCGCTGCTGAGCGGTGACCTCGCCCTCGACCCGACCACGGATGCTCAGATTGCGGCACTCCAACCGGGCCTTGACCACGGCAGAGGCCTCAACGGTGACGTCGCCGGTGGTGATCACCTCGCCGTCGATGCTTCCGAAGACGACCAGGTCACTGCGGATGATCAACTTCCCCTCAAGGCGGTCATCGGCGCCCAGGGTGACCGTGCCGCCGCTAGAGTTCTCGCCGGGACGCTTTCCATCCGGTTTCGATATCACCACTGACTCTTTCGCCTCCGGGGTTGCGCTGATCTTGTCTGCGGTCTGGTCCATGTCTGAATCCTTCCCCTACGCCGACGGACAGGCTCGTCAGTCTACCGCTCCGGTACCCCCCGACTCCTCACCCGGGGAGTGGCCGTCGGCGACTCGTTACGCGCGCCACCTCGAGGCCTACTACGACGCCGTCAACGACGCCTATGACGACTGGTCCTCGGGCATCCATCGCCGGTTGGGCGCCCGTCTGATCGAGATCGCGTCGCCGCTTCCCGGGGAGAGGCTGCTCGACGTGGGCTGCGGTACCGGCCTCGTCACCCAGATGGCTGCGGATCGGGTGGGGCCATCGGGTGAGGTGTTCGGGGTGGACATCGCCAAGCGGCTCCTGGAGGTCGCCCAGCGGCGCGCCTCCCCGAGGGTGCGCTTCTTCCACGTCCCCGCCGAAGCGCTGGTCTTCAGTGACTGCACGTTCGACGTGGTGACGATCGGCGACGCCCTCCCCTACCTCTCCGACCCACGACGCGCCCTCCAGGAGGCGTATCGGGTGCTGCGGCGCGGATCGCGGATCGCCGTCTCGGTGCTCGACCGCGCCCTCTCCACGCCCGCCCAGGAGGTGTTCCACGAAAGGCTCCTGGCCCTCGAGCTCCGGCACCCCGTGGTTGTCCCCCGCCCCCCCGGCGACCGGAATCGCTTTGGCGAGCCCGAGGTGCTCGCCCACCTCCTCGCCTCCGCGGGCTTCGCCGGCATCGTGACCACGACGATGGTGACCGGGGGGCGGGCGGCGACAGCGCGGGAGTGGACGGAGCTGATGATGGGTGCCGGCCCGTCGTCCCATGCTCTGCTCTCCGTACTGGGAGCGCCGGTCAGGGACCGATTCGAGGCCGAGCTCACCGAGCAGATGCGGAAGCTGGGCGAGGATGAGGCCTTTCGCTACCACCACCCGTTCACCTTCGCGGAGGCGATCCGCCCCTAGAGACCGGAGTGGTGGCGCCACGGTGACAGGAGCGCGACGGGCGGGGAGCGGCCCCCGCGACGGCCGTACGATCCGCCGACGTGATACGGCTGCCAGTCGACCGCCCATGGGCGCCGGCGACGCTCATTGGCCTCCGGGGAGGTTCCCGACGCGAAAGGCTGTCCCGCGCCGCGGTGGCAGCGGTGACCACCGGCGCAGCGCTTCTGGTGATCGTCGACTTCATGGTGGCACCGCTGACCGGTCACTTCGCCGGGTCTTTCGATGACTTCGGGCCGATCCTTGCGGCGGGCCACGCAGCCAACGTTGGTGCCGATCCCTACGCAACGTTCCTCGCCGTGGCGCCGACGCAGGCGACCAGCGGCTTCGGCTTCGACTACGTTCCTCTGGTCGCCGTCCTGGCTCGGCCGCTGGCAGCCCTCCCCCACGCGGTGGCGGTGACCCTGTGGCTGTGGGGGATCATCGCCTGCACGATCGCGGCGTCGGTCATCACGGCTCTGACCGTCCTCCCGAAGGCGTGGCCACGCGCCGCCATCGGCTTCTCGGCGGCCATGCTCTTCGCTCCCGCCCTGTACGACATCTGGCACGGGCAGCTGAGCTCGGTGGTTCTGCTCACCCTGGCACTCGCCTTTCGCGCCTGGGTCGACGGCGACGAGATCACCTGTGGCCTGGCCCTTGGCGTCGGCGCCGCTCTCAGGGTCTCGCCCGCCGCGTTGCTGCTGCTCCTGATTCGACGCCGCTGGTGGCGTGGTATCGCCGTGGGCGCCGGTACCGGGCTGGTCTCGCTCCTTGCCGGTGGGCTGCTGCTCGGGTTCGACCGGCTCACCGAATGGTTCACCAAGGTTCTCCCCCTCCTCGGGCGGCCCAACGGCTGGTATTTCAACCAGAGCGCGGGGGCGCTGCTGTGCCGCCTCGTCAACTACGACGTGTGGCGCATCGATCCCCCGTCCCTGCTTCTCCAGGCCGCCGTCGTCGCGGTCTCGGCGGCCTGCGTCCTGAGCGCGGCGTGGGTGGTTCGCTCCGGCCGGTGCTCGGCGGAGCGGCGTTCCCTGGAGCTGAGTGCCGGTGTGGTTGCCATGGTGCTCGCCACCACGGTGGCCTGGTGGTCGGACGACGCGAGCCTGCTGATCCCCCTGCTCGCCATCGCCGGCCTGGCCGCCCGAAGAGTGGCCAGCCGGCCAGTTGTCGTGGCGGGGATCGCCCTCTTCCTGGTCGCGGGCGTCGTTGCCCCGGCGTTCCTGGGGTTGGGCGGCACCGGCTGGCTTCCCAGCACCTTTGGCACCCTCTGGTGGTGGCCGGCCCTGCAGCTGGACTCGCTCCCCGCGTGGACGGCGCTCGCGCTTCTGGGCGCGCTCCTGGTGACCCTCGCCCAGCGCCGCATCCGGCCGTGGCAGCGGGCCGGTCACGATGGCGCGACGGGGTCTTAGCCCAAGCGACGGCGGCCGTACCATCCGGCCCGTGATCACTCGTGTGGCGCCGGAACGCGCCGTCCGGGGTCGCCAGCGCTCCTCACGGGTGCGGCGCATCCGCCTCCTCCTGCTACTGGCGACGGCCGCCATCTTCGCGGTGGCCCTCTTGTCCTTCGTGGTCGACCCGCTGACGGGACACTTCGGAGGACCTTTCGAGGATTTCTCAGCCTACCTGGGGGCGGCTCGGTCGATGGCCGCCGGCGGGTCGCCCTACGCCCAGTTCAACGCGTCCACGGTGGTCATGTCGGGCTTCGACTACCCGCCGTTCGCGGCCCTGCTGGTCCGCCCCCTGGCCCTGCTCAGCGACCGGTCGGCGATGCTCGTCTGGCTGTGGCTCTCGCTGACGTGCAGCGTGACCGCGGCGATCCTGGTCGCCCGGACCGCCCTGCCGAAGTCGTGGCCGGCCACTGAGATCGGCATCCTCGCCGCCCTGGCCTTCGGCCCCGCCACCTACAACTACTGGCACGGACAGATCAACCCGATGATCTTCGTCCTTCTCGCCATCGCGTATTGGGCCTACGTCCGGGATCACCGGCTGACGGCAGGGACCGTCCTCGGGCTCGCCGCCGCGATCAAGATTGCCCCGGTCATCTTCCTGGTGCTTCTGCTCCGACGGCGCTGGTGGCAGGCGACGTGGGCGATGGTGGGCACCGGCGCGATCACCCTGGGACTGTCCGGCATCACTCCGGGCATCGGAGCGAGCGTCCGCTTCCTCACCCACGTGCTCCCCGCCCTCGACCGCGCCACAGGATGGATCTACGATCAATCGCTGAGCGGCGCGATCAGCCGCCTGGCGGATCAATCGGTCCTTCACGTCCAACCGACGTCGGTGATCGTCCAGGCTGGCAGCGTGGTGGCGGCGCTGCTCGCGGTGGGCCTCGCCGCGTGGGCGACCCGGCCGGCGGGTCGCACCCCCGAGGAGCGCGGCCTCGAGTTCGGATTGGGGATCACGGCGATGCTGCTGGCCGGCGGGATCGCCTGGTACCCCCACTTCATGCACCTTCTGATCCCCCTCCTCGCCGTTCTCGGTCTGCTCGCCGCCAGGGGGTGGCGGGCTGAGCGCTCCGTGGCCCTGGCCGCGGCGGCGGTGCTGGTCGTATTCGGGCTCGTCGCGCCTCTGACGATCTCCGATCTCAGCATGAACGGGATCGTCGCGCTCAGCCGGACGCCGGCGTGGTGGCCCGTCCTTCAGCTCTTCTCGCTGCCCTGCGCGAGCACCCTGTGGCTGGCCGTCGCCCTAGCCCGAAGGCTTCGGCAGGATACCGTACGGGAGGATGCACCGGCCCGCGCCGCTGCGCGAGCGGTGACGACGACCGCCTAGGCGATTCAGGCGGACGCCGCGGCGTGCTCCTTCTGGTGCGCCTCGATGAGCTGCTGGGCCACGTGCGCGGGCACCTCCTCGTAGTGGGAGAGCTCGGTGGCATAGCGGCCCCGTCCCTGGGTCAGAGCGCGGAGGTCGATGGGGAAGGTGAACATCTCCGCCTGGGGGACCTGGGCGGTGACCTCGGAGCGGCCGTCGCCCAGCGGGTTCATCCCGGCCACCCGCCCGCGCCGGGCGTTGAAGAGGCCGATGATGTCCCCGGTGAAGCGCTCGGGAACCACGACCTTCACGATGACGATCGGCTCGAGCAGCACCGGGGAGGCCTTCTGCACCGCCTCGCGCATCGCCATCGACCCGGCGATCTGGAAGGCGATGTCCTTGCCGTCGACGGGGTGGGTGGAACCGTCGACCAGTCGAACCCGGACATCGACGACCGGGTTGCCGCTGATCGCCCCCTGCTCGACGGTCTGCCGGACCCCCTTCTCCACCGAGGGCCGGAACTGCTGGGGGATGGAGCCGCCGAAGATCTTGTCCTGCCATTCGAAGCCGCCGCCGCGAGGGAGGGGCTCGATCTCGATGGTGCAGTCGCCGTACAGGCCGGCTCCGCCCGATTGCTTCTTATAGCGGTGCTGGACCCGCGCGGTGCCATTGATGGTCTCGCGGTAGGGGATGCGCGGTGCATGAATCATCGCGTCGACGCCGTACTTCCGCTTCATCTTTTCGAGCACCACGTCCAGGTGGACGTCGCCGAGGCCGTGGGCGATGACCTCCTGGGTCACCGGGTCGCGGTCGATCGAGAAGGTGAGGTCCTCCTCCGCGAGGCGCGCCATCGACTGCATGATCTTGTCGTCGTCGCCCTTGGTCTTGGCGGTGATCGCCCCCGAATAGGCGGACGTGGGCAGGGTGATCGCCGGCAGGACGACGGGCGCAGCCCGGTCGCAGAGGGTGTCGCCGGTGGCGGTGCTCTGGAGCTTGGTCAGCACCGCGACCTCACCGGCGCCGACCTCGCCGGCCGGCACCACCTGCTTGCCCATCGGACGGCCGAGCTGGGCAAAGCGCTCCTCGCTCTTGTGATTCGCGTTGTAGGGGTGGGTCTCGCCTCGCAGGGTGCCGCGCAGGACCCTGACGTAGGAGAGCTTGCCGAAGTTGTCCACCGCGGTCCGGAAGACCTGAGCGACCAGGGAGCCGGCCGGGTCGCAGCGGATGTCGATCTCCTTGCCGGCGGCGTCGGTGCCGCGGCGCACCCGCTCCTTGGGCGAGGGGAGGAAGCGGAGAATGCTGTCCAGCACGAGAGCCGCGCCGCGGGCGCCGATCGCCGCCGCGCAGATCACCGGCACCAGCGTGCCGGTGGCGGCTCCGCGGTGGACGGCGTCACGGACCTCGTCGGAGGAGAGCTCGGTGCCCTCCAGGTACTTCTCGATGAGCGAGTCGTCGGTCTCGGCGGCCGCATCCATGAGGGCGCTCCGGGCCCGCTCGATCTCACCGCTCATCGCCGCAGGCATCTCGATGGCGGCCGCGCCGCCGTCCGTGCCGAAACGGTAGGCGCTTCCGTCGACCAGATCCACGTAGCCCTGAAGCGACTCCGCCGCCCCGATCGGAACGACGACGGCGATCGGCTTGTGGCCGAAGGCCTCCCGGAGCGCGTTGACGGTGGCCTCGTAGGCCGCGTTCTCGCGATCCATCCGGTTGACGACGATGAGACAGGGGAGCCCGGCCGCGGTGAGCATCTCCCAGGCCAGCTCGGCTCCCACGGGGACCGAGCCGTTGGCGCTGACCACCAGGACGGCGGCGTCGGCCCCGGCCAGAGCGCAGGCGACCTCACCGGCGAAGTCCTGGAAGCCGGGGGCGTCGATGAGGGTGACCTGCGTGTCCTTCCAGTCGCAATGGGCGACGGCGGAGCTGATGGAGATGGAGCGGCGCTGCTCCTCGGGCTCGAAATCGAGGATCGAGGTGCCCTGGTCGGTGGAGCCCAACCGGGGGGTCGCCCCCGCCGTGTGCAGGAGCGCTTCGCAGAGGGTGGTCTTGCCGTCGTGGCTGTGGCCGACGATGGCCACCGTGCGAATGCGATCCGGTGTAGGCGTGGGCATGGTGTGACGACCTCCTCGGAGACATCGTCCGCGTATGGGGCGGCGGCGGCAGCCAATGGTATTGCGGCGCGTCACGACTCCGTCCGCTCGGAGGAGCGAGGCGTCCGGCGGGGCTGGCGCAGCCGGACGGTCCAAGGGCAGACTTCCCGGTGATGATCGGCCCCCGCCTCGCCGCGGTCTGCCTCCTCCTCACCGCCTGTGGCAGCGCGGTGGCGGTGGCGACGCCGACACCCCACTGCCGGCCGGCGCCCTCCCTCGCCCTGCCGTCCGCCGCCGCGGCGCCGGTGTCGGCCACGGCGGACCAGGCCCAGGTCGATCCCGGGACAACGGTGACGTTCACGGAGATCGCCGCCGGCCCCGCGATGGTGCAGGTCGATTGCGCGCAACCGCTTCAGCTGATCGTCACCGACGATACCGGGCTGAGCGTCTACAGTGGCTACTCACCGGCGGCGCCCGCCAGCGCCTGCGGGGAGGTCACCCTCGCCGGCGGAGCCATCGAGACCTACCAGGTGACCTGGCCGGTCGATTCCTCCATCCCGGGCGGGACCTACACCGCCACCCTGGTGCTCGGCGACGCGCCCGAGCTCACCCTGAGCCTGGCCGTCGGGACCCTGCCCGACGAGTGCTAGCCGGAGGTCCCGGCGCAGGCTCGCCGACCACCACCAGGCTGTCGCAGAGAGGGCTTCCCGGGTAGCGGGTCCAGCCGTCGAAGCTGTGGATCACCCGCATCCCAGCCCGGGCGAAGACGACCGGGATCTCCTCGAAGCGCAGCAGCCGGCTGGTGGTCTGCTGAACGGCGACGCTGCCGTCCGGGAAGACGGCGACCTCGCGGAGGATGAAGAGGTTGCGGGCCCGGTCGTAGACGCTGTCGCTGAGCAGGAGCTGGCGGCGCTTCCCGAGCAGCGAGGCGTCGGTGACCTCCCACGCCGAGAGCCGTCCCGGCAGCTGGTCGGGCCGCAGCCGGAACTCGGCGATCAGCCGGCCGCCGGGACGCAGCGAGGCGGCGAGCCGGCCCAGTGCCGCGGCCTGCCGGGATGCGGTGAGGTTCTCCAGGACGTAGTAGATGAGGAGGACCGCGTCGTACCGCGGCTCGGGGGGCAGGTTGCGGACGTCCCCCACCTCGAAGTGGGCGAGGCGCGCCACCCCGCTGGCCCGGGCCTCCTTGCGGGCATGCCGGATGACAGCGGGCCCGACGTCGACGCCGTCGACCCGGTAGCCGAGCCCGGCCAGCCCCACCGCGTAGAGACCCGGCCCACAGCCGGCGTCCAGGACGCGGGCTGGAGGGTCGGGGAGGAGCTGGCGAAGGCGGCTGACGTGCCGGTCGATCAGCGTGCGGCGCCGGCTCGCCCCGTCGTGCGCCTGGTCGAGGTGCTCGGCGAGGAGGCGCCGGCTGAAAGCCGGATCCGACCAGTCCAGCTCGGCGTCGGGGTCGAACGGGCGGGGCCAGGCGGGAAATCGGGAGAGACGGCGGACCAGTGCCACGGGTGGGGCCATTCTGTGCCCCCGCGGCACGGCTGGCTCGACTAGTCTCGTGCCCGTGAGCGTGACTCCGACCCCTCTCGCCGCGGCGATCGCCTTCGTGATCGCTTACGCGGTGGGCGCCCTGCCGGTCGCCTGGCTGCTGGTCCGCCGTGAGAAGGGGATCGACCTGCGCCTCTTCGGGGGTACCGGGGCAATCGACGCCCTCCGGGCGGCGGGCCCCTCCACCGCGCTCCTCGCGGGGCTCATCGAGCTTCTCAAGGGTGGGGTCGTGGGCCTGACCGCCTTTCTCCTCAGCCACCACACCGACTGGTTCGCGGCGAGCGCCATCGCCGGGTGCGTCGTGGGAGACGCCTTCCCGATCGGATTCCGGCGCGGCGGACGGGGGCTGGTGCCCCTGATCTCGGGGCTGGCGCTCTCCCTTCCCCTCGCCGGGCTCCTCTGCGCGGTCATCGCGGTCCCGGTGGCGATCACCACCCGGATGCGGGGGAGCGTCTACGACCTCGCGGTGACCATCGCCGTCCCCCTCGGCCTGCTGCTCGGGACCTTCGACTGGCGTACCCTCGCGCCTGCCGTCGTGATGGTCCTCGCTCTGGTGGTCCGCTCCCGGCTGCGGCGCGGCGCCCGGGCGCGCGCCGCCCTCACCCGTCGCCCCGGTGCGACCATCCTCGATCAACCGCCCTCAGTCAGACAGGAGCCCTGAATGCACGCCGTCGCCAGCATCGACAGCCTCGTCCAGGGGTGGGTCGGGACCTACGGGCTCCTGGCCATCCTCTTGCTCATGACCGTGCAGTGCGTCGGCGTCCCGTTCCCCAGCGAGGTGATCATGCCGGTCGCCGGCTACCTCGCCTCGACCGGCTCGCTCAACCTGGTGGCGGTCGTGGTGGTGGGCATTGTGGGCAACGTGGTGGGGTCGCTCATCGCGTACGGGCTGGCAGCATGGCTTGGCGAGCCGGTGCTGCTCGGACCGGGACGGTACGTCGGGATCCGCCCCGACCATGTCGAGATGGCCGACCGATGGTTTCGCCGCCACGGGACGGGCGCCGTCTTCTGGGGCCGGTTCCTACCCGTGATCCGCACCTACATCTCGTTTCCCGCCGGGCTGGCCCGCATCCGGATCACCACCTTCACCGCGATGACCTTCCTCGGGACCCTGCCCTGGGCGGCGGTCCTTGCCATCGCCGGCTACGAGGGCGGGAAGAACTGGAATCGCATCTCGGGCCCGATCGGCGACGCGGGGATCGTGCTGGCCGTGGCGCTGGTGGCGGTGGTCATCGTCTGGTGGGTCCGGGGCCGGGGGCGCTCGGCGGCGACAGCCTCCGATCGCGCGCGCGACGGTTCATCGGACCGCGGCACGGGCGGCTGACCGGTGATCGGGCTCGTCGACATCGGCGGGACCAAGTGCCTGGCGAGCGTCACGGGCGCCCGCGGACTGCCCGGGACGCCACTGGTGCGGCCCACCCCGACCGGCGGGGACCCGGGGGGGTTTCTGTCGGAGATGCTCGACAGCGTCCGCGCCGGGAGCGCGCTGGAGGCGATCGCGGTGGCGACGCCCGGCCCGTTTGACCGCGAGCGGGCGACGCTCCTCAACCCGCCCGGGCTGTCGGAGGCGTGGCACGGCCTGGATCTCCGGGCGACCCTGGGCAGGCGCTTCGACTGCCCGGTGTTCGCCGAGAACGACGCGAACTGCGCCGCCCTCGCCGAGGCGCGCTTCGGGGCCGGGCGAGGCTTCCCCACCGTCGCCTACTACACCGTGAGCACCGGGATCGGTGCTGGGGTGGTGCGCGATGGCGAGCTGGTGATCGCCCGCCACGACACGGAGGCGGGCCACCAGGTGCTCTGGCCCGCGCACCTGGGCGGCCCGGCGTGCCACTGCGGGGGCCATGGATGCCTGGAGGCCCTCGCCAGCGGCAACGCCATCCGAAAGCGCTTCGGCGTGGCGCCCGAGGAGCTGGACGATCCCTCGGCCTGGGCCGAGATCGGCCGCTGGCTGGGATTGGCGGTGGTCAACACGGTCGCCCTCCTCGACTGCGACGTGGTGGTCTTCGGAGGCGGGGTGGTCAAAGCCTGGGGGAGATTCGAGCAGGAGCTGCGGCGGACCGTCCGAGAGAGCCTCTTCCTCCAACCTCTGCCGGAGATCCGGCGGGCCGAGCTGGGCGAGGACCGGAACGTCTGGGGCGCCATGACCCTGGTCGGAGGTTTGGCGCCGCCGCCAACGCTGGTACAGTGACGGGGTGTCCAAGCGAGTGAGCACGGTCAGCATCGATGACGTCATCGCCTCCATCGAGACGGCGCGAGACAAGGTGATGGCCGACGAGGTCAAGTCCCTGGTCAAGCTGGGTCTTCCCAAGAGCGTTGCCTACAAGATGGTGGCGGAGCGCTACCGGCAGCGCAACGAGAACGACGAGGGTGAAGAGGCTGCGGGTACCCCGTGGCCTGATATGTCCTGATAGCGGGAGCGGGGCTGCCACGATGGCGTACCTCCCCAACGGAGCCGATGAGCGCCGGCAGATGCTGGAGGTGATCGGCGCCGCCAGCGTGGAGGAGCTGTTCACCTCGGTCCCGGAGCGGCTGCGCCACCCGGTCATGGATCTCCCGGAGCCGCTCGCCGAGCAGGACCTCGTCGGTGAGCTGGAGCGTCTGGCGGCCCGGAACCGCCCGTTGGGGACGCTGGACTCCTTCCTCGGCGCCGGCGTCTACCGTCGCTACATCCCGGCCATCGTGCGCGCCGCGATCGCCCGGCCCGAGTTCTACACCGCCTACACGCCCTACCAGGCCGAGGCCTCGCAGGGGACCCTCCAGACGATCTTCGAATTCCAGTCGATGATCTGCGAGCTGACGGGACTGGACGTGGCCAACGCCTCTCTCTACGACGGCGCCACCGCGGCCGCCGAGGCCGTGATGATGGCCGTGGCCCAGACCGGACGGAACCGGGTGGTCGCGGCCGGCGACCTCCACCCCGAGACCCTCGCCGTGATCCGCACCTACGGGCGAGGGCGCGGCGTCGAGGTGGTGACCACCGAGGACGTGAGCGGGACGGTGGGAGCCGGCGACGCCTGCGCCGTCGTCGCCCTGCCCGGGTTTCTCGGCACGGTGGCGGAGATCGCCCCCGTGGCGGAGGCCGCCAGGACAGTCGGAGCCATCTCGATCTGCTGTGCTGACCCGATCGCGTGCGGCCTGCTCACCCCGCCGGGGGATCTCGGCTTCGACATCGCCGTGGGGGACGGCCAGCCGCTCGGCATCCCGCCGTCCTTCGGCGGACCCCACGTCGGCTTCATGGCGGTGCGGCAGGAGCTGATGCGGCGCATGCCGGGGCGCCTGGTGGGCCTCACCCACGACCGGGACGGCCGGCGGGCCTACGCGCTCACGCTGCAGGCGCGGGAGCAGCACATCCGCCGCGAGAAGGCCACCTCCAACATCTGCACAAACCACGCCCTGACCGCCCTGGCGGCGACTGTCTACATGGCCAGGATGGGGGGGGCCGGGATACGCCGGGTGGCCGAGATCAGCGTCCAGCGCGCCCACGCCCTGGCCGCCGGGCTCACCGCGCTGGACGGCTTCGAGCTGGCCCAGCCGGACCGCCCCTACCTCTGGGAGTTCGCGCTCCGGGTGCCCGGCGACGCCGAGACCTTCGCCACCGCACTGCGCCGCCAGGGGATCGTGGCCGGCCTGCCGCTCGGGCGAGTCGACCCGGTCCGCCACCAGCAGCTGCTGGTCTGCTGTACGGAGACCACCAGCCCGGCGTCCCTGGACCGCTACGTCGAGGCGGCGTCCCGATCCGGCCACCCGCTCCCGGTGAGCGCATGAACGGCGCCATCGAACCGCGGACGCAGGGCGAGCCGGGGCCGGCGCCCGAGTGGGCCGGTGAGGAGCCGCTGGTCTTTGAGCTGGGCGGCGACCTGGGGGTGGCACCGCGAGAGGTCGAGGTCGGCGTCACGACGCGACCTCTCGCCGCGCTCCTGCCCGGGGTGGCACTCCGCGCCGCCCCGCCGGCCTTCCCGGCCGTCCCCGAGCCGGTGCTCGCCCGGCACCTGGGCCGCCTGGCTCGGCGCAACCACAACCTGCACCAGGGGATCTACCCGCTCGGCAGCTGCACCATGAAGTACAACCCGGTGGTCGACGAGGAGCTGGCGAGGCTGGCCGGTTTCGCGGACATCCACCCCTACCAGGATCCCGGCGACGTCCAGGGCGCGCTGGAGCTGATGTGGGAGCTGGAGAGGCTCCTCTGCGAGATCACCGGAATGGCCCGCATCTCACTCCAGCCGGCCGCCGGGGCTCACGGCGAGTGGACGGGATTGCGGATGATCCAGGCGTATCACGCTGCTCGCGGCGACACTCACCGGAGCCGGGTGCTCATCCCCGACTCCGCGCACGGGACAAACCCTGCCTCCGCGACGCTGGCAGGCCTCGAGGTGGTGACCATCCGGAGCAATCCCGACGGCACCGTGGACGTCGCTGACGTCGCCCGCCATCTGGACAGCAGGGTGGCGGCGATCATGATGACCAACCCCAACACCTTGGGTGTCTTCGAGAAAGACGTCCTGGAGATCGCCCGCATCGCCCACGCGGCGGGTGCGCTCCTGTACTACGACGGCGCCAACCTCAACGCCCTCGTCGGGCTTGCCCGCCCGGGTGACATGGGCTTCGACGTCGTCCACCTCAACCTGCACAAGACGTTCTCGACGCCCCACGGAGGGGGCGGGCCCGGCAGCGGCCCGGTCGGGGTCACCGAGGCGCTCACCGCCTTCCTGCCGTTGCCCACGGTGGAGCGGGATGGCAGCCGCTACCTGCTCGACCACGACCGTCCCCTCTCCATCGGGAAGGTGCGGTCCTACTACGGCAACTTCGGGATGCTGGTGCGCGCGTACGCCTACATCCGGGCCTACGGTTCCTCCATCTCTGAGGTGGCCGAGAACGCCGTGCTCAATGCCCGTTACCTCCAGTCGCGGCTGCGGGGGATCTTCCCAATGGCCGTGACCTCGGAGTCGATGCACGAATTCGTCGCCACCACCAAGGGGAGCCGGGTGGCCGGACTCCGCGCGCTGGACGTCGCCAAACGGTTGCTGGACTACGGGGTGTACGCACCCACCGCGTACTTCCCCACCACGGTCCCGGAGGCCCTCATGTTCGAGCCGACGGAGACGGAGTCGAAGCGGAGCCTCGACCTTCTCGCGGACGTCTGCGCCGCCATCGTCGCGGAGGCCGAGAGAGACCTCGATCACCTCCGATCAGCGCCCCACGAGACACCGGTCAGTCGCGTCGACGAGGTGGAGGCCGCGCGCCGGCCGGTGCTGCGCTGGAGACCGGTGGAATGATGGCCCAGCGCGACGAGCTGCACCGGCTGCTCGCCGAGCGCGCCTTCCGGTGGGGCGACTTCGTGCTCGCGAGCGGGAGGCGGAGCGACTACTTCTTCGACGGCAAGCAGGTGACCCTGGAAGGCCGCGGACTCCGCCTGGCAGCCTCGCTGATGCTGGCCCGCTGCTGTGAGCTGGGGGTCACCGCGGTGGCCGGCGACGACGGGGTGGGACCGCTCCTCGGTGCGATCGTGGCGCTGAGCGCCGCCGGCTCCGATCCGCCGCTGCGCGCGTTCATGATCCGCAAGGCGCAGAAGGAGCACGGGACCGCGGCCAAGATCGCCGGGCCTGCGCCGGTGCCGGGCGAGCGCGTGGCTCTCATCGAGGATGTGGTCACCACCGGTGGATCTGCCTTCCGCTCCCTGGAGGTGCTCGCGCCCACCGGGGTGCGGGTCGCGGAGGTCATCGTTCTGGTCGACCGCGAGGAGGGTGCGGAAGCCGCCCTGCGTGAGCGGTCCCTCCCCCTGCACGCGCTCTTCCGGCGTAGCGACTTCAGCACAAGCAGCCTGTCCCGGTAAGCCTCGGCGGATGCGCCGGCCGGGCCGCCAGCAGCTGAGACGCCGCTGAGAAAGGTGGGATATCACCGCCTCGTGGCAAGGGTTTCAGCACCCTCTCAGGGAGTCGCCGGCTGACCGGTGCCAGCATGGGTCCACGTTCAGATGAACCGGAGGACCACATCCATGCGACGTCTCGGCAGGCTCGGCTCCGCCGCTCTGGCCGGCTCGGCCCTGCTCCTCATGGCGGCGTGCGCGCACGTGATCCCGGCGCCGACGGCACCCCCGGCCTCGAGCGCCGCGCCGATCAGCATCGCGGCCGGCCAGACCGCCAACCTCGGCACCGCTGCGGGCAGCGCCAGCTCCACGGCAGCCAGCTCCGGTTCCGCCACCGCCGGCGCCGGGGCCACCGGTGACCAGCTGAGCCAGATCGACACCCAGATCGACAACCAGCTCAACCAGATCGACAACGAGATCGGCCAGGCCAACCAGGGCCTGGCCACCAGCGAAGGAGACCCGGCCCAATGAAACTGCACCACCCCTTCCGCATCGGCATCGGCGTCGCCGCCCTCGCGGTCACCGCCGCTCTCGCCGCGGCGAGCGCCCTGCCGGCCATGGCCGCCGACGGTCCCTCTCCGAGTGCCAGTCCCAGCGCCAGCGCCAGCCCCAGCCCGGGCGCGTGCTCCGGCAGCGTCGCCGCCCGCTTGGCATGCATCGACCAGCGGGCCTCCCAGGCGGTCTCCGCGCGGGAGACCGCGCTCCAGCAGATGACTGAGGACGTCAACAAGAGCGCCGACATCACCTCCAGCGACAAGGCGACCCTTCTCGGCCAGATCTCGGCTGACGAGAGCGGCCTGCAGACGCTCCTCGCCACCATCGACGCCGACACCACGGTGGCGCAGGCGCTCGCTGACACCGAGACGATCGTCACCGGCTACCGGGTCTTCCTCCTCGAGCAGCCCAAGGTTCACCTGGTGATCGCGGCCGACACCGAGACGACCATCGAGGCCAACCTCCAGGCCAAGCTGCCCGCAATCCAGACGGCGATCAACAACAGCACCGCGTCCGCGGCCCAGAAGGCGGCGGCGCAGACCGCTTTCAACGATTGCACCACCCAGCTGGCGGCCGCGCAGTCGGCATCGTCGGGCATCGTCTCCGACGTGATCGACCTTCTGCCGTCCGGCTATCCGGGCAACCAGCCGACGCTGGTGACGGCCCGCGATTCGGCGCAGACGGCCCGGTCGGACCTTGGCAAGTGCAAGACCGACATCGAGACCATCCGCACCGATCTCACGAGCTAGACGGAACCCGATCCCGCAAAGCGGGCGGAGGAGCGTCCTGCTCCTCCGCCCGTTGCACGTCCCCGGATGCAAAGTGCCTACGATCGCCGTGTGTTGCGACACCTGCCGGTGGCCCTCCTCCTGCTGGCCATGACCGCGTGCGGGGCGACGGCGCCTCACTCCGTGCCGCCACCGGTCTCCGCGCATCCGTCAACCGCCTCCTCGGAGCGGACGGCATCCCCAAGCTCCGGCCCGGACACGGAGCAGGTCACGGTGACCGCCTCGGGCGTCGGGGCCTACGACCTCCAGGCATACCCGGTGGCGGTGTTGCACAACCAGGCCTCCACGCACGATGCCACCGAGGTGGTGGTCAGCTTCACGGTGCACTTCCCGGGCGGGACGGACTCCCTGGCCGCGGAGCCGGTCTCGCTGGCCCCGGCCGAGACCCTGGCGGTCACCGCCCTCTGCACCGACTCGTGCGCGGGGGCCACGAGCACCGACGTCTCCGTGGCGGTCGGAGGCTGGGAGGCGGGAGATCGCACGGTGATCTCTGCGACCTCGGCGGTGTACGCGTGTGGCTCACCCTGCGCCGGAACGACCGGATACCAGGGGGACGTATCGGGAACGCTGAACGGGCAGATGCCGTCGGGAAGCCAGGTCAGCGTCTCGGCGGCCTGCGAGGACGGTGCCGGGGCGATCGTCGGCGGCGGGCTCCGCGAGGCGGTCTGGCCGGGAGGGACGTCGCTGGCCAGTTCGGTGCCGGTCCTGGTCAGCGCACATCCGGCGGCGTGCCAGCTCTACGCGACGGAGGTCAGCTGAGAGCGGCGCCGGCCACGCAAGACCGCCCCGGGCGGCGGGCGCGAAGGGCGACCGGCGGAACCGCAGGGAGTGGGGTGCGGTCAGGCGTGTGAGCAGACCGGCCAGGCGGACGAGTCCCCCGAGGCGAACATGCTCGCCGCGATGTCCGACTGCTGGACCGGATCCCAGATGTCCGTGCCGCCGTGAGCCTCGAAGGTGGACATGAGGAACTGGAAAAGGCCGTAGTAGGGGCCGGACGGGTTGTACGAGTTGGTGTGGAGAGTGGACTCGCAGACAGCGGTGCTGATCATCCAGGCGGGGTTGACTCCGTCGGCGTCGGCCGCCTGGGTGATGATGGCCTCGACCTCGGCTGTGGAGTAGGGGTCAGAGGGAATCTCCGTGCCGTCGATCACCTGGAGGGGAGAGAGCTGCGGGGCAGGGGGCAGGCTCGCGAGCACCGGGGTGCTGATCCCGCTGGTCCCCACATCCAACGGGTAGCCGAGAGGCTGGATGTGGAAGCGGAGGAGCGAACCGGCGGAGCTGATCGGCGGGCCCTGGGCCTGGCCGGTGGAGGGGCCCGAGAAAGCCGCCACGGTGAGGGTCAACAGAGCGCCGAGCGGAAGGATGGCGACGCCGGCGGCCAGCTCCCCGAGGCGCCGGGGGATCCAGACGGTGCCGCCCCTGTGGCCGAGCTCTCCCCGGGAATGGCGGCGGTGGGCAAGCCGCCGCGCCGCGCCCAGCAGTTGCGTGCCCAGGTGCCACGTCGACCGCAGCAGCGAACCGGCGCGGCGGCTTGTCCACTCCGGAAGGCGCATCACTGTCCGCATCGAGAGGGTCTCCCTGACCGCCCCGACCGTTCCCCGGGTCGCTTCACCGCACGACTGGCGGAGGACGGCGCAGCTGGGTCTCCGTTCCACCGAGGTTAGGCTGGTGGGCCTCGGACCGGCGGGGCCAACCCCCACCGTGCAGGACGCGATCGGATCGATCCGTGACCCGGGCACCCTACCACAGCCGCTCGGCGAGCGCGCGGCCCTCGGCCCGTTCGTGACCGCGCCCCTGCGGCTGCTGTCAGACTTCGAGAATGACCGACGAGTTGCTCAGGGAGCACCCGGTGGAGCGGCGGACCGTGTTCCAGGGCCGCCTGCTCACCGTCCACGACGACACCGTGGAGACCGCGGACGGCAGTCTCGCCGGCCGCGAGATCATCGAGCACCCCGGAGCGGTGGCGATCGTGGCGACGGACGCCGAGGGCCGCGTCGTGCTGGTGCGCCAGTGGCGCCACGCCGTCGGCAGGGCGCTGTGGGAGATCCCGGCGGGCACCCTGACCCCGGGCGAGGAGCCCGAGGCCGCAGCCCGCCGCGAGCTGGCCGAGGAGACCGGGTACACGGCGCAGACCTGGGAGCGACTCGCCGCCGGTCCGGTCGCGCCGGGGTACAGCGGGGAGCTGCTCCACCTCTTCGCGGCGCTCCAGCTCAGTCCCGGCGAGACGCACACCGACCCGGACGAGCACGTTGTCGCCCAGCTCTTCACCGCGGCGGAGGCCGCTCGCCTCATCGCCGATGACGCCGTGGACATGAAGACCATCGCGGGACTGGCCCTGGCCGGGTTTCAGGTGGGAGCCGGCGCCCGCGGGGCGAGCTCGACGCCAGCATGAGCGGCCGTGCCAACGGGGCGGGGAGCTCGGACGATGTGGTCGCCCGCGCCATCAAGGAGCTCATCGACTCGGTCCCCGGTGAGGAGGACGCGCCACCCCCGGAGGCTGAGACCCCAACCGCCCAACCCTGGGCGGAGACCGCGTCACCGTCTGCCAGCGACAAGCGCCCCCTGGAGGCGCTGCTCGGCGAGTACGCGGCCCGGGTGGAGGCGGCTCCCGGGGTGACGGCACGCCTCCCCACTGAGGCGCACCCCTCGACGACGTTTTACGACCGCTTCACCCGCTCGCCTGCGCCAGGAGGTTCGGGGCGGCGGCGGCGGAGAAGGGTCTCGGGGAGGAAGCGGCGGGGCGTGCCCGGGCGCGGTCAGCACCCCGGCTGATCGTGGATGCGGAGATCCAGGCGCTGCTCTTCGACTACGGCCTGACCCTGGTCACCTTCAACCGGCCGGACGAGACGCTGCTGCGGGCCCACGAGGAGATCGCCCGACGCCTGCTGGTCGCGGGGGTCGGGACGGTGCCGCCGGCCGCAACCCTGCTTGTCGAGGTGCACGATCGCGTCGAGGATGAGTTGACTCGCTACGACGCGACAGGCGATCTGAGGGAGATCGACGCGTTGGAGGTGGAACGAAGCGCCTATGCGGCGCTGGGCCTCCGGCTCTCGGACGAGCTGCTCGACGAGATCGCCATCATCGTTCAACAGACGTGGCGGGAGGGTGCGGTGGTCGCCCCGGGGGCTCTCGACACCCTGGCGCAGCTGCGCGGGCGCGGTCTCCGTCTCGGCCTCTGCTCCAACGCGCCGTATCGATCCGCCAGTCTCCATGCCCAGCTCGCGCACCACGGGCTGGCCGGTCTCTTCGACAGCGTGACCTTCTCCAGCGAGGTCGGCTGGCGCAAGCCCGCTCCCCAGATCTTCGCCGCCGCCCTGGACGCCCTGGGCGTCGAGGCGAGCCGCTGCGCAATGGTCGGAGACCGCCGCCGCGAGGACATCGGCGGTGCCCGCGCCGCGGGGATGGCGACCATCCGGACCCGCGAGCATCGGGATGACCCCGGACCGGGCGACGCGGACGCGGTGATCGATCGGCTCGCCGACCTGGTCGAATTCCTCTTCCCGTCACAGAATGGGGCCAACCGTGGTAGCGTCGTTGGCGACGACACATCCCGTTGACCCGAGAAATGAAGCAGGAAGCGAGATGATGGATGCCGCCTTCCGGGATTACCTGATCGAGAGATGTCGCCTGCGCGGCATCTCGCTCCACCGTCTTGCGCTGCTCTGTGACCTCAATCAGATCTACTTCTACCAGGCGGTGAACAAGAACAAGGACAACCCCCCGCCGTGGGTGCTCCGCCGGGCCGCCCCTCACCTGGGTGTCGGCTACGCCGAGCTGCTGGTTGCGGCGGGCTACCTCACCGAGGACGACATCCGGGAGTTCGCGGCCGGCCGGCCGTTGGGCTCCATCGCCTGACCGCCCTTCGGGGGACGGCCCGGGTTCCCCGAAAGCGGTCCACCCGCCGGGGACGCTCGCGCGACAGAATCGCCTCATGGGCTGGGTGCGGGCGATCATCCACCTCGACCTCGACGCCTTCTACGCGTCGGTGGAGCAGGAGCGGCGTCCTGAGCTGCGCGGCCGCCCGGTGATCGTCGGAGGGGGAGGCGACGGGCGCACCGCCCGTGCCGTCGTCTCCGCGGCCTCGTACGAGGCGCGCCGCTACGGGGTGCATTCCGCGATGCCGCTGGGGCGGGCGATCCGCCTCTGCCCCACGGCCGCCGTGCTTCCCGTCGACTTTCCCGCGTACCGCCAGGCATCGGCCCGGATCTTTGCCCTGGCACGGGCCCTGACCCCGCTGGTCGAACCCCTCTCCCTGGATGAGGCGTACCTGGACGTGACCGCCACCCCGGGCGCCCCCGAGGAGATGGCCGCCCATCTCCGCGACCAGATCCTGGCGGCGACGGGGCTCCACGCAAGCTTCGGGATCGCCACCTCGAAGACCGTCGCCAAGATCGCCTCCGACCTGCGCAAGCCGCGGGGGTTCGTCGTGGTCCGCCCCGGCGAGGAGGCGGCATTCCTCGGGCCTCTACCACTCCGCACCCTCCCCGGGCTGGGGCCGGCAACCGCGAGCACGCTCGCCGGGCTGGGCCTTCGCACCCTGGGCGAGCTCGCCGGGCATCCTGCGGCACTGCTCGAGCGGCGCCTGGGCAAGGCCGCCGCCCACTCCCTGACCCGCCGCGCCCAGGGAATCGACACGTCCCCGGTGACGCCCCCGAGCTCCACGAAGTCGATCTCCCGCGAGGAAACCTACGATCGGGACGTGGTCGACGCCGCCCAGCTCCGGGACCGCGTCCGCCATCTCTCCGCCGACGTCGGGAAACGGTTGCGCGCCGCGGGGCTGAGCGCCCGGACCGTCAGCCTCAAGATCCGCTACGCCGACTTCACCTCGCTGACGCGGCAGCGCTCCCTGGATGGGGGAAGCGACAGCGACCGGGCCATCACCTCCGGCGCCGTTGCGCTCCTGGCGGCGGCCCATGAACCGGACCGGCCGGTCCGGCTTCTCGGGGTCGGCGTCCACAACCTGGAGAACGCGGCTCAGCTGGACCTCTTCAGTGCGCCGCGCGCGGCCCGTGAACGCCGCCTCGACGCCACTCTCGACGCTCTCCAGCGCCGTTTCGGCCCGGGCGCGGTCCACCGCGGTGCACCCTCCCCCGAGCTGCGCGACCTCGATTGGCGGCACGAGGATCTCCGCGAGCCCTGAGGCGGGCCCGCCCCGTGGGAGCGGCCCTACTCCTGCTCCCCGGCGCCGTCCTCCCCGTCGTCACCGTCCTCGGCGTCGTCCAGGTACTGGACGATGTCGGAATCGAACTCGGTGCGGGCGCTGTCCAGTATCCCGGAGATCAGCTCGACCCGCTCGGGGGACCAGAGGAGCACGGCCGCCAGCTCAGTCCCGGTGGGCTCCCGGCCGGTCTGCCGGCGAAGCGCCACCCGCGCCACGTCGAGCAGGCGGGTGTCCTCGACCAGCTCCGCGGCCTCGGCAACCGCGGCGTCGTGCTCCTCGATGACGCGGTCGAGATGACGGCTCACGACGCGCCGGACGTAAGCGACAAGTCCGGCGGGGGCACCCTTGCGCTCGACGTACTCCTCGACGGCCACCAGCGCAGCCAGCGAGCCCTCCTGGAAGAGGTCGAGGACCTCCACGCCGCGGTTTCGGTGGACCACCGCCTCGGCGAGCACGGGCCCCAGCGAGTGCTCGACCAGGGCGGCATGAGCGTCCCTATTGCCGTCGGCAGCGGCGGCTATCAGAGCCTCCACGGCCTCCGCGGAGAGCTTGGGATGCGCACGCACCCGGGCCGAGAGAGCGTCGAGCTCGGTGTCGTCGTCCGCCACGCTCATGAGGTGGTCAGCACCCCACCGAGAGGGACGGTTCCGCCATGACCCGGGCTCAAACGGCGGCCGACGTCTTGCGGCCGAATTGCGCCGCAAAGTGCTCGACCGACCGGCACACCTCCCGACGCGCCGCTCCCGCGCTGGCCCGCTCGATGGCGCGGCCGGTGAGGCCGTTGCCGACCGAGTAGCGCGCTGTGAGCAGGACCCTGCAGCCGCCACTCACCCGGCGCACGGTGCCGGTGATGGTCAGGTCGAGACCGTCCTCCAGGGTCACGACGGTCCGCTCCGGGCGGATCGCCTCGGTGCACACCAGCACCCCGCGGAGGTGGCGGCCGGAGATGCTCGCCTCGACCTCATAGCGGGCGCCGACCCCCTGGGCCGGGCCGCCGATGTGGACCAGGCTCTTCACGCCGGGCAGCCAGTCGGCGTGCTCCAGGTCGGAGAGGGCTGCGTACGCCTCCTCTCTCCCGACCGGCACAGTGACGTCGGCGCTCGCCTCGATCACACGTGAGACCGTCGAGAGCTCGGGGATGCCATGGCTGGCCTCCACCGTACCACCGGGCGGACGCGGCCGGCGCCCGGCAGTGCACCGACTCTCCGTCGCACCGTCACCCCACCGTCGCGAGAAGACGGCGGCGGTCAGGTAGTGTCGGCGCGAAGCGAATGAACGTTGGCGCCGCCCTGGTCACCGCACTGGTCCTCCTCGCCCTGCTGACGGCCTGCGCCGCCGTGGTGCGCCAGTCCCGGCGCGATCGGAGCCGGGCGGAGGAGCGGGCCGCCGACCTGAACGCGTCCGCGACCCGGCTCCGCGCGGTTGCGGATGCCGTGACCGAGGCCATCCTCATTCTGGACGGCGAAGGTCAGGTGACCCTGGCCAACCGGGCGGCCCACCGGCTCTTCGGCGCGACGGACGGCACCCTCACCGGCTGCCACGTCGAGCAGCTGCTTCCCGCCTTCCGGCCGGGTGCCTCCGATCTCCCCATGGGGGGGAGCGGCCCGGGCCAGGCGGAGGTGGCGGCGTTTCGGCGCGACGCGACCGGCTTCTCGGCGCAGGTCGACAGCCGCCTCGTCGCCGAGGGCGAGGGTCGGATCGTCGTCGTGCGCGACATGTCCGAGGTCCGCGCCCAGTCCGCGGCGCTGCTTCACCAGACGCTCCACGACAGCCTGACGGGGCTTCCCAATGACCGGCAGTTCCAGGAGGCGCTCCTCGCCCGCCTGGAGGTCGCCGCCGCCCGGCGGGCGCCGTTCAGCGTCTTCCTCCTCGACCTGGATCGCTTCGCGGAGGTCAACGAAGGTCTTGGCCATGGCGTCGGAGACCGCCTCCTGGTGGCCGTCGCCGAGCGGCTCCGCCGGACCCTCCGAGCCACCGACGTCGTGGCGCGGCTGGGCGGGGACGACTTCGCGATCATCCCGGGAGGCAGCGCCACCCCGGCGGCAAGCGCACGGATCGCCCGCCAGGTGCTCGCCGCCTTCAAGGAGCCGGTGGCCGTCGATGCGCACTCCCTCGAGGCCGGGATCAGCATCGGCATCGCCAATTACCCCGATCACGGCGGCGACGCGCAGACCCTGATGGCCAGTGCGGAGATCGCCCGCCGGGCGGCCAAACAGGCGCGCCGAGGGTGGCGGGTGTACACGCCCGCGGACGGCACATCCGAGATCGAGGACCGGGCGGTGCGCCTTGCGGAGCTGCGCAGGGCCATCGACAACCAGGAGCTGGAGCTCTTCTACCAGCCGGTGGTGCGCCTCGCCGACTCGGCGCTGCTCGCCCTGGACGCGACCGTGCGCTGGCGCCACCAGCGGCACGGCCTGCTCACCCCGGACCAATTCGTCCCGGCCGCGGAGGAGACCGAGATCATCCGGCCCCTCACCCGCTGCGTGCTGGGGCTGGCCATCGAGCAGCAGGCGCACTGGCGGGGTGAGGGTCACGCGCTGCGGGTCAACGTCAAGATCGCCGGTCGCAACGTCCAGGACCGCCAGCTCCCGCGCGCGGTGAGCGGTCTGCTGGAGCGGTGGGGAGTGCCGCCGGCATCCCTCTCGATCACGGTCGACGAGAACACCACGCTCTCGATGGAGGCGCCGGTGCTGCAGTCCCTGGCCAAGATGGGGGTCGGTGTGGCACTGGACGACTACGGGTCCGACTCCACCTCGCTGCTCCGCCTCCGCGCCCTGCCCTTCACCGAGCTGCGGCTGGACGTCTCGCTGGTCGCCTCGGCGCACCGCGAGGGAGTGGAGGCTGCGGCGGTGCGCGGGATCGTCGAGCTGGCCCACGCCCTCAACCTCACCGTCATCGCCGCCGGGATCGACGACGAGGCGGCCCGCACCTCGATCCAGCGACTCGGATGCGATGCCGCCGAGGGGCGTCTGTGGGGCGATCCGGTCCCATCGGGCGCGGTGATCCCGTTGCTTCGCCTGCTGGCCCGGCAGTCGCGCTTCCCGGGTCTCAGCCGGTACCGCCCGGGATCGCCTCCCCCACCCCGGACGGAGCCCGCCGAGACGGGCTGACCCCGGGCCGCATCACCCGGTCGACTAGACTCCGCCGCCATGGCCACAGAGCTTGGAATCGCGCTGCTCGGCGCGGGGACGGTCGGTGCGACGGTCGCCCGAGAGCTCGAGGTGCATGCCGATCGCCTGGCAGCCCGGAGCGGCGGCCTGCTGGTGCTGCGTCACGTCGCGGAGCGGGAGACGGACCGAACTCGCGGGCTGGCCGCTCGCGGGGTGACCATCCACGCCGACGCCGACGCGGCGGTGGCCGCACCTGACGTGGACATCGTGGTGGAGCTGCTGGGAGGTCTGGAGCCGGCCGGCACCCTGCTCCGCTCAGCCCTGGAGCGGGGAGTGGGTGTCGTGACCGCCAACAAGGCGGTCATCGCCACCGCCGGCCACCGCCTGGTGGCGGCTGTCCGGCCCAGGAGCGGTGGGCTGGCGTTCGAGGCGGCAGTCGGCGCCGCCATCCCGGTTCTCGCGGTGCTCCGCGACTCGTTGCGGGGCGACATGATCCAGCGGATGACCGCGGTGATCAACGGAACCACCAACCACATCCTGGGGCGGCTGGAGGCGGGGGACGACTTTGACCGCGCCGTGGCCGACGCCCAGAAGCGCGGATACGCAGAGGCCAACCCGACGAACGACCTCGATGGCCACGACGCCGCCCAGAAGCTCTGCATCCTCGCCTGGTTCGCGATGGGCGCGGAGGTTCACCCAGATCAGGTCCAGCGGCGCGGCATCCGTGACATCGATCCCAGCGACGTCGTGGCGGCAGCCCGGCTCGGGTCGGTGATCCGTCTCGTGGCTCGCGCCGAGCGTTCCGAGACAGGGTTGGCTCTGTCGGTCCAGCCGACCCTGCTGCCGCGTTCTGGCCACCCCCTGAGCGACCTGGAGGGAGCCGACAACGCTGTCGTCGTCGAGAGCGATCTGGCCGGGCGTCTCGTCCTGCGGGGGCGGGGGGCCGGGGCGGAGGCCGCTGCCAGCGCGGTGCTCAGCGACATCGTGGCAGTGGCCCGGGCGCGCCGCGCAGGCCGCGAGGTGCCCCAGCCGATGGCCGCGCCGGTTCCGGTACTCGACGGGGAGTCGGCCCAGACAGCTGCATGGCTGCGGGTGAAGGTGGATGGCAGCCCGGACGCACGTGAAGTGGTTGCCGAGACACTCACGCGCGGAGGAGTCGTGGTGGAGCAGATCAGCCCCGCGGGTACCGGCGACGAGCTGGCGGTGCTGGTCAGCCGGACGGCCCGGGCCACGCTGGCCCGAAGCCTGACGGCCCTGCAGGGCCCCGGGCTGCCGGCGAGGATCGTGCAACAGCTCGATCGCCTGGGGGTCATGGCGTGACGGGCGGCGGCCCCCGCGGTGCGGGCGTGATCCAGCGCTACGCGGAGCATCTGCCGCTCACCGCCAGCACCCCGCGGATCACCCTCGGCGAGGGGGGGACGCCGCTCATCGAGTCGCGCCGCATCGGCGTCGACCTGGGGATGCGCTCCCTCCACTTCAAGTTCGAGGGCCTCAACCCGACCGGCTCCTTCAAGGACCGGGGGATGGTGGTCGCGGTGGCGAAGGCGCTGGAGAGCGGGAGCCGCGCGATCATCTGCGCCTCCACCGGCAACACGAGCGCCTCGGCGGCCGCATACGGAGCGCGGTTTGGGTTGCGCACCGTGGTCGTGGTACCAGCCGGGAAGATAGCCATCGGCAAGCTGGTCCAGGCCCAGGTGTTCGGTGCAACGGTGCTCATCATCGAGGGCAACTTCGACGAGGCACTGCGGTCGGTGCGGCAGCTCGCCGACACCCACCCCGTGACCTTGGTCAACAGTGTCAACCCCCATCGGATCGAGGGTCAGAAGACGGCCGCCTTCGAGATCGTGGACGAGCTGGGCGACGCCCCTGACATCCTGGCGATCCCGGTCGGCAACGCCGGCAACATCACCGCCTACTGGCGCGGCTTCCGGGAGTATCGGGAGGCAGGCCGGGCGACCCAGCTGCCCCGGATGATCGGCGGTCAGGCGGAGGGGGCGGCGCCCCTGGTGCTCGGCACACCGGTCGCCAACCCCCAAACCTTCGCCACCGCCATCCGAATCGGCAACCCGGCATCCTGGGCCAGCGCTGTGGCCGCCCGCGACGAGTCGGAGGGATTGATCGACTCGGTGACAGACGCCGAGATCGCCACCGCGCAGCGGGACCTGGCGGCGGTCGAGGGCATCTTCTGCGAGCCGGCGTCGGCCGCGTCGCTCGCCGTGCTGCGCAAGGCGGTCAAGGACGGCGCCGTGGCGCGCGGATCGCGGGTGGTCTGTGTCCTCACCGGGAACGGGCTCAAGGACCTCCCCGCGGTGAGCGACGGGCTGCCTCCGCCCCAGTCGGTGACCGGGACCCCGGCCAGCATCGCTGCCGCCATCGGGCTCTGACCCCAGCCCGACATGCACGTCACCATCCGAGTCCCTGCGACCGTCGCCAACCTGGGGCCTGGCTTCGACATCCTGGCCCTGGCGGTGCAGCTCCAGAACGAGATCGAGGTGTGGTCCGAGCCCGAGGATGGGACAAGCATCGATCCCGGTCCGGGGTTTCCCGAGGAGCTCAGGGACCCCGCCCGCAACCTGATCACCCGGGCCTTGGTCGCGGCCTGTGCGGCAGGCCGGGTCGAACCCCCGTGCGCCCGCATCACGTGCCGCAACGCCATCCCCTTTGGCCGCGGGCTCGGCTCCAGTGCCGCTGCCGCAGTCAGCGGGGTGCTCGCGGCCAGCGCGCTGGCCAACCTGGGCTGGGACGAGCAACAGGTCATCGCCCAGGCCGCTCGGATCGACGGGCATCCCGACAACGTCGCCGCTGCGATGCTCGGGGGCATGGTGGTCTGCGTGCGCGACGGGCCGGTGGTCCAGGTGCCTTTACCCGACGACCTGCGCGCCGTCCTCTTCATCCCCGACGGGGAGATGAGCACCGAGGCCGCCCGCCGGGTGGTGCCCCACACCTACAGCCGGGAGGAGGCCATCTACAACGCCTCCCGCTGTGCTCTGCTGGTCACCGCGATGCTGACCGGCCGGCTCGAGCTTCTGGGCGAGGCGATGCGGGACCGCTGGCACCAGCCCGCTCGCAGCGAGCTGATGCCCCACGTCCCCCTGCTGATCGAGGCAGCGCTGGCGGCTGGGGCGCACGGGGCGTGCCTCGCCGGCGCCGGGCCATCGGTCCTCGCCCTCTGCACCGGAGAGACCGAGGCGGTCGCATCCGCGATGACGGCAGCCGCGCGGCTCGCCGAGGTTGAGGGCCACCCGGTCACCCACCCGATCCGCAACTTCGGCGCCCGAGTGGATCTGGCCCCGTGATCGCAGGAGCGACTCCGCCATGACCGACACGTCCCGGCAGTGCATCGTCCAGAAGTTCGGCGGCAGCAGCGTCGCCAGCGCCGAGCTGATCCAGCGTGTGGCCCGGCGGATCGCCGCCACCCGCGCGGAGGGCGTCCGGGTGGTGGCCGTGGTCAGCGCCATGGGTGACAGCACCGACGAGCTGATCAGCCTGGCCCACAAGGTCAACCCGGCCCCCCCGAGCCGGGAGATGGACCAGCTCCTCTCCACCGGGGAGACCATCACCGCGCCCCTGATGGCGATGGCGCTGGAGCGGCTGGGGGTCCCGGCGATCTCCCTGACCGGGTTGCAGGCGGGGATCCGGACGAGCAGCGTCCACCGCAGCGCGCGAATCGTCGACATCGTCCCCCAGCGCATCATCGACGAGCTGGCGCGGGGCAAGGTGGTGGTGGTGGCCGGCTTCCAGGGCGTCGACGAGGCCCTGGACATCACCACCCTCGGGAGAGGCGGCACCGACACGACAGCGGTCGCTCTGGCGGTGGAGCTGAGCGCCGAGCGCTGCGAGATCTACACCGATGTGGCCGGTGTGTACACCGCCGATCCCCGGGTCGAGCCGCGGGCTCGGCTCATCCCCGAGATCGCGTACCAGGAGATGCTGGAGTTCGCGGCCGTGGGAGCCAAGGTCATGCACCCCCGCGCGGTCGAGATCGGGGAGACCTACTCGATGCCGATCGTGGTGCGCTCGACCTTCGAGGACCAGCCGGGTACCCTCATCTGTCAGCATCCTGCCATGGAAGATCGCCAGAAGATTCGGGGCATCGCCCACGACAGCGGCGTTGCCAAGGTCATCCTGACCCGCGTGCCCGACCGGCCGGGGATCGCCGCCGCCGTGTTCGGCGCCATCGGCAGGGCCGGCATCAATGTGGACATCATCGTCCAGAACGTGAGCCACGACGGCTTCACGGACCTCTCCTTCACCATCGCGGAGGAGGACCTGTCCCGGTCCCGGCCAGTGCTCGACGAGGTGGCCCGAGACGTCCAGGCCGAGCAGGTGGTGGCCGACACCGGCATCGCCACCGTATCGGTGGTGGGCACCGCCTTCCTGGGCACGCCGGGTATGTTCGCCCGTATCTTCGACGCCCTCTCGGCCCAGGGGATCAACGTGGAGCAGATCACCACCAGCCAGATCCACGTCACCGTGATCATCGCCCGCGACCGGGTCGCCGATGCGGTGCGAGCGCTGCACGCGGAGTTTGAGCTGGAGCACGACTAGCCGCTCATGGCACTGAGCGTCGGCATCGTGGGCCTGCCCAACGCGGGCAAGTCGACGCTCTTCAACGCACTGACCCATGCGGGAGCCCAGGTGGGCAACTACCCGTTCACCACCATCGAGCCCAACACCGGGGTGGTGGCGGTGCCCGACGAGCGGCTGGAACGGCTGGCCGCCATCTTCTCGCCGCCCCGGGTGATCCCGGCCTCGGTCACCTTCACCGATATCGCCGGCCTGGTGCGAGGGGCCAGCCAGGGCGAGGGCCTGGGCAACCAGTTCCTCGGGCACATCCGCGAATGCGACGCCATCATCGTGGTGGCCCGCGGGTTCGAGGACCCCGACGTCATCCATGTGGAGGGCGCCGTCGACCCCGTCCGCGACCTCGATGTCGTCGAGCTTGAGCTCCAGCTCGCCGACCTGGAGACGGTGACCCGCCGCCTCGACAAGCGGGAGAAGACGGCCCGTCTCCAGAAGGAGAAGGCGGAGGAGGCCCTCCAGGTGATGCGCCGGGTCCAGGACCACCTCGACGCCGGTCGTCCGGTGCGCACCCTGGCGCTCTCGGAGGAGGAGCGTGGCCACCTCCATGACCTCTACCTGCTCACCTCCCATCCGCTGATCGTGGTCGTCAACGTCGGGGAGGACGACGCCGGCAAGCCTCCCCCCGACGCGGTCGTCGAGCTCGCCCGCCAGCACGGCGGCGATTGCCTGGCCATCTCCGCCCGGATCGAAGCCGAGATCGTCGAGCTTCCCGCGGCCGACCGTCGCGAGTTCCTGGCCTCCGTGGGGCTGCGGGAGCCCGGCCTCGACCGGCTGGCCCGCGAGGCCTACGGGCTCCTCGACCTGATCACCTTCTTCACCGCCGGGGAGAAGGAGGTGCGCGCCTGGACGCTGCAGCGCGGCGGCAGCGCCGTGGAGGCCGCCGGCGTCATCCACACCGATTTCGCCCGCGGCTTCATCCGTGCGGAGGTGGTCGGGGCCGAGGAGCTGATCGAGGGCGGGTCGTACCTCGCCGTCCGCGAGCAGGGTCGACAGCGGCTGGAGGGGAGGGACTATGTCGTCCAGGACGGCGATGTCGTCCACTTCCGATTCAATGTCTGACCGCACCCTCGGCATCGTCGGTGTGGGCCTCATCGGCGGCTCCATCGGCATGGCGGCGCGCCGAGCCGGCTGGGAGGTGTCCGGCGTCGACGCGGACGTCATCCTGGAGCACGCGGTGGAGCTGGGGGCGATCGATCATCCGGCCCGGCTGGACGACGTCCGCGATGCGGAGATGGTGGTCCTGGCCGCCCCGGTGTCCCGGATCACCGGTCTGCTCGCCGAGCTGGCGCCAACCGACGCGCTGGTGACCGACGTGGGCAGCGCCAAGGCGGCGATCGTGCGCGGCGCCGCCGCGGCGGGGATCCAGCGCTTCGTCGGCGGGCATCCCATGGCGGGGAGTCAGCTGGGCGGGGTGGCCAATGCGAGCCCCGACCTCTTCCGGGGAGCGCGCTACCTGATCACCCCGACCGGGGACACGCTGCCCGAGGCGTACGCGCGAGTCACCCAGTTTGTCCGCGACGACCTCGGCGCGGTGCCGACCGCCGTGGACCCGGAGCGGCACGACAGGCTCGTGGCCGCGCTCTCGCATCTCCCCCACCTCCTGGCGGTGGCGCTCCTGGAGGTCACCTCCGGCATCTCCCCCGACGCGCTCTCCTTCGCCGGCCCTTCCTTTCGCGACCTGACCCGTGTCGGTGCCGCGAATCCCACCCTCTGGGCGGACATCCTGGCGGAGAACGCAGGTGCCATCCAGGAGGTGCTCGGGTCCTTCAGCGATGCCATGCGCCGGCTCGGCGGCGACATCGACGACCGCCCCGCCACCGAGCGCCACTTCAGCGAGGCGGGTGCCGCCTACCAGACGCTGGGCGGCTTCCTCATCGAGCAGACCGGGCACAACGTCGACATCGCCGTGCCGATCGAGAACCGGCCACGGGTGCTCGCCCAGGTCACCACCCTGATGGGGTCCAACGACATCAACATCCTCGACCTCTACATGCAGCACTCGGACACCCGCCACGCGGCCCTGGTCCTCACCATCGACGCCGCCTCGATCGATCGCGCACTCGGGCTGCTGCGGGAAGCGGGATTCCACGCCGAGCCCCTGGTCACCGGCCAGGCCGACTAACCCGCCGCCTCGGTCGCCTCGGAGGCAAGACGGAACTCGGACATCCCCGCCGTCCTCACCACATCGTGGCGCTTGAGGAAGTTGAGACAGGTCACGGCGACGACGAGGATCACCGCCCCCACGATCTCGAGCGGCCGCAGCGGCGTCCCGAATCCAACCGGCGTGGGCAGCGAGAAGATGAGGAAGAGGGCGGCCGGATACCCCAGCTCGGCGAAGCTCGAGATCGAGGCGGGGGTGCTGGAGAGGGCGCGGTAGTAGAGGACCATGGCGATCAAACCGGGGATCAGGGCGATGCCGAGGAAGCTGGGCAGCTGACCGACCGAGTACTGGGTCAAGCCGGCCAGGCCGCGGTCGGTGAGCATGAGCACCAGCAGGACCGGCAGGGCGAGGGCGAAGCGCATGGCCGAGGTACTTGTGAATGAGACATCGGCGAGCGCGTACCGCCCGAGCACCGTGCCCGCCGCCCAGAGGATCACCGCCCCGAGGACGAAGAGAGCGGCCATCAGCTCGGCGCGCGGTGCGGTCGGGTTGGTGGAGAAGACGATGAGGGCGGCGCCGCCGAGGGCGAGGCTGGCCAGCGGCCAGAAGAACGGCCGGCGGCGCTCGCGGAGGAAGAGCCAGGCCAGGGTCACCCCGAAGACCGGCTGGAGCAGGTAGAGGAGATAGACCTCGGAGAGGACGCCGGGGCTGGTGGCGTAGGTGAGCGAGCGGGTGAAGAGGACGGTCGCGAACGCCTGGGGGCCGGCGGCGATGACGGCCAGGGTCAGCCAGGTCCGCCAGGAGGCGACCCGCAGCTCGCGCACCACCCGCCCCATGACGGGGATGAAGCAGAGGCTGATGAGCAGGTCCTCGACCAGTACGATCTGGCTGGCCGAGAGCTGCTTGGCCAGGGCGGGCCGGAAGTAGGCGTCCGCGGCCCAGAGGGCTGCCGCCAGGGTTATGAAGAGGGCCGAATAACGGTCGATCAGCCCCGTCCGCTCTGCCGGACGCGCCTGGAGGGTCATCTCACATCGAGGGTACCAGGGGCGCCCGCTTCCTCCGGGGCGTGGGCCGGGTGCCGGGTGCAACTGCCAGAGGCTCCGTCGCCCCTGGTATTCGTTGCACGTACCACGGGGTCCTACGCTCGACGCTCAAGCCTGTGGCTTGGCGCCTTCGCTCCGTCGCCCCTGGTATTCGTTGCACGTACCAGGGGGTCCTACGCTCGACGCTCAAGCCTGCGGCTTGGCGCCTTCGCTCCGTCGCCCCTGGTACGCTTCGCGGCTGAAACATGGCCAAGAAGACCCGGAAGCAGAAGCAGCGCACCGCCACCCGCCGTCCGGTGGGTGCGGCACCGGCGCGTCCGGTCGCCGGTCCCGCCACCACGCCGCTCGCCGGCGGGGCGAGCCGGACGTTCGTAGACGCCGTCGACGAGGAGGTCCCGGCTCGAGCGACTCCGGTCGCGGCGGGCGCCGGGAGGCCGGTGGAGATCACCCGACGCCGCGTCGAGCGCGTGACCCCGGCATCCGCGTCGAGCATCGCCGCGAGCCGGCAGCAGCGCGCCTCCGCCAAGAGTGCCCGCTTCGGGACGGCGGCGGCGCTGGTCGACCCCTTGGACAGCGACGATCCGGCGATCCCCTTCGACCGGGTCCCCTACGTCCCATCCGACCTCCGACGGGTGGCGATGATCGCCACTCTCATGGTGGTCCTCATCCTGATCGCCTGGGCCATCGTCAGCAAAGTCGTCGACTGAGGTCGGGGGGCTGCGCGGATGCGTGTGATCCTCTACACGGGGAAGGGCGGGGTCGGCAAGACGACGGTGGCCGCCGCCACCGCGGTGCGCTGCGCCGAGCTCGGTCAGCGGACGCTGGTGATCAGCACCGATGCCGCGCACAGCCTCGGAGACTCGCTGGAGTTCCCACTCGGCGAGGACCCCAAGAGGGTCGCGACCAACCTCTGGGCCCAGGAGGTCAACGCCCTGCACCAGCTGGAGAGCCACTGGGACCGGATCCGCATCTACCTCAGCTCGCTCTTCTCCTCCCAGGGTGTCGACGATATCGTGGCCGAGGAGCTGGCGTCGCCGCCGGGGATGGAGGAGATCGCCTCCCTGATGCAGATCCGCCACCACAAGGCCGAGGGCAAGTACGACACCCTGATCGTCGACTGCGCCCCCACCGGCGAGACGCTCCAGCTGCTCGCCTTCCCGGACGTGGCCCGCTGGTACCTGCAGCGGCTCTTCCCCGCCTCGCGGGCAGTGATGAAGGTGGCCCGGCCGGTGGTGCAGCCCTTCGTCTCGATTCCGCTCCCCCCGGACGAGATATTCGTTCACATCAAGAGGCTGCTGCTCGACCTGGAGGGGATGAAGAGCATCCTGGGCGACCCCAAGACCTGCACGGTCCGCCTGGTCCTCAACCTCGAGAAGATGGTCCTCAAGGAGGCCCAGCGCGCCTTCACCTACCTCAGCCTGTACGACTACCTCACCGACCTGGTGGTGGTGAACAGGGTGCTGCCGCCTGAGGTGACCGACAGCTACTTCGCGTCCTGGCGGGAGATCCAGGGCCGGTACAACGAGTCCGTGGAGTCGCTCTTCGACCCCATCCCGATCCGCCGGTCCAAGCTCTTCGACCACGAGATCGTCGGGCTCGAAGGCCTGCGGGAGCTGGCCGGCGCGGTCTTCGGTGACGAGGACCCAGCTCGGGTCTACTACCACTCCGTGCCTCAGCGGCTGCGGCGAGTGAACGGGCGCTACGAGCTGCAGCTCCAGCTCCCCTTCGTCTCCAAGGAGGAGGTCGACGTCCGTCACAACGAGGGAGAGCTGTACGTCACCGTGGGCGCCTACAAACGGGAGATCTCACTGCCCCGCATCCTCAACGGTAAGCAGGTGAGCAGGGCGCGGCTCGACGACGGCCTGCTGCGCGTCACGTTCACCGATAGCCAGAAATGAGCGACCTGCCTTCGGAGGAATCGAGAAGATGAGTGACAGCCCCAACCCGATCCCGCTCTGGCTCCTCGAGGAGGCCGGCCGCCGGCTCGGCAAGCTGGTGCCCCCGGAGGCGGTGTCGCACTTCATCAACGCCCAGCGGGAGGTGGTGCTCGGCATCACGGCGCTTCTCGAGAACGGCAACCCGCCGGCGAGCACCAGCTCCCGGGGACGCCGTGTCCCCACGACCCAGGTCCGGTCCAGACGACCCCGCCGCGTCATCGTCGATTGAGTCGCGCGGGGCCCCCGCATCGAGGCGACGGTGCAGCGGGGGAATCGGGCACCCCGGTGACGGGTGCCCAGCCGAGCGGGAGGCCGGCAGCCTGGTGAGCCGGCGTGAAACGTCCAGCACCCACCTGGCGCGGATCCTCTTCCACGACCGGCCTCCGCGCCATCCGCTCGCGACGCTCATGGTCGACGGCCAGGCCAGGCCGGTCGGCGGTGCCCAGCTCGCCATCCTCCACCGGGGTCGGGTGCTCCTGCAGCTCCGTCCCTGGCCGCCCGGATGGGAGCTGCCCGGCGGGCACTGCGAACTCGACGAGGACCCGGCCGTCACCGCGGCGCGCGAGGCCGAGGAGGAGACCGGTCACTCCGTGCGAGTGCTGAGCCTGGTCGGCGTCTACACCTGGGAGGGGCTGCGCAGCGCCGGGGACGCCGTCTTCCTGGGAGAGATCACGGGTGGCCGGGCCCGGCGGAGCATCGAGGCCTGGTCGGTCCGCCTCTTCTCCCCCGACGCGCTGCCGAGAACGGTCTTCCCCTGGTGCCGGGAACGGATCCACGACGCGGTGGCGTGCAGCCAGGGAGCCGCACCCGTCCATCGCGTCCAGCCGGTGACGATGCGCCACGTGATGAACTTCGGGACCAGCTGGCTCCAGACCCCGGTCGATGCCCTGACGCGACGGCGGCGGCGGTGACCGCCCTCCTCTTCCTGGGCGCCCTGGCGCTGATCGCCGCGGCGTCCGAGCTGTTCACCAATGCGGTCGAATGGGCCGGCCACCTCCTCCACCTCGGATCTGGAGCGACCGGCAGCCTTCTCGCGGCTCTGGGGACAGCGCTCCCCGAGACTATGGTCGTGGTGGTGGCCCTGGTCGGCGGCTCCTCGGACTCGGGCCAGATCGCCATCGGTGCCGTGCTCGGATCCTCGTTTCTGCTCCTCACCCTCGGGGGGGCGATCACCGGGGCGGCGCTGCTGACCCGGGCCGGCGCCCACCACCTCCAGGTGGAGCCGGTCCAGATCCGGCGCGACCTCGGGGTCTTCCTGAGCGCCTTCGGCTGTGCGGTGGCCTCGACCCTGCTCTCACGGCCGGAACGGGTGGTGATCGGAGTGCTCCTCCTGCTCCTCTACGCCGGGTACGCGCGGGCCACACTGGGCGAGCGGACGGCCGACGAGGACGCACCCGAGCCGCTGCACTTCATCCGCTGGCGGGCGGGCCCGCCGCCCTGGACGGTGGTGACGGCCCAGCTCCTGACCGGCGCGATCCTGCTCGCGGTCGGGTCGGGGCTGTTCGTCGGCGCCATCCACTCGGCGGCGACCAGCCTCGGCCTCAGCGCCCTGCTGGTGGCGGTGGTCGCCGTCCCGTTCGCGACCGAGCTTCCCGAGTGCCTCAACAGCGTGCTCTGGGTCAGGAGCGGCGACGACGGTCTGGCCATCGGCAATGTGGCCGGCGCGGCGGCCTTCCAGGCCTGCATCCTCGGCTTTGTCGGTATCAGCTTCACCACCTGGGAGCTGGGTACCGCCGGCCTGCTGAGCGCCGCCTGCGCCTTCGCGACGGGCCTCTACCTGCTCGGCCTGCTCCGCGGCGGTCGCGCTCACGGCGGCTGGCTGGTCGTGGCCGCCCTCCCCTGGCTCGGTTTCGTGGTCGCCGAGCTGGCCCTCTCCGGCCGCCTAGGGTGAGCGGATGAGGCGGGGTAGGTGACGGGAGAGGAGGCGGGGCGGGCGCCGAGCGCGGCGGCCCTCAGAGTGGCCCACGACGTCTTCGGGCTGTCCGCGCTGCGCCCCGGTCAGGCAGAGGTCATCGCCGCCGCCGAGGGCGGGCGGGACGTCCTCTTCGTCGCCCCCACCGGCTCCGGCAAGAGCGTCGCCTACTGGGTCCCGGCCCTCGCGTCACCCGGGCTCACCCTGGTGGTCTCCCCCCTCATCGCTCTGATGACCGACCAGGTCATCCGCCTCCGGCGGGCGGGCGTGGCCGCGGCCGCGATCCACTCCCAGATGGAGGTCGGGGAGCAGCGTGAGGCGCTCGCGGCGGCGCTCGACGGCCGGCTGCGGTTCCTCTACGTCGCCCCCGAACGCCTCGCCACCCCGAGCTTCGAGGAACGCCTCGCCCAGCTGGGAGTCACCCGGTTCGTCGTCGACGAGGCCCACTGCATCTCCAGCTGGGGAAACGACTTCCGCCAGGAATACCGCCGGCTGGCCGGGGCGGTGACAGCCTGCGGGCGGCCCCCGGTGACCGCGGTCACCGCCACCGCCACCCCCCAGGTCCGTGAGGACATCAGCAGGAACCTGGCGCTGCGGAAACCATTCACCGTGGTGACCGGATTTGTCCGCATTGGACTCACCCTCGAGGTGCAACGGTGTCGCCAGGGTGCCGAGAAGCTGCGGGCGGTGGCGCGGGCCGTTGCCGAGGTGCCGGGCCGGGCCCTCGTCTACTGCGGCCGGATCCGCGACTGCGAGGAGACGGCGGTGGCGCTCCGGGCGGACGGGGTCGCCGCCGCCGCCTACCACGGCGGGCTGGACGGCCCGGTGCGGAGTCGTGTCCAGACGGCGTTCACCGAGGGCGGGCTCCGGGTGGTGGTGGCGACCTCCGCCTTCGGGATGGGGGTGGACATCCCCGACATCCGCCAGGTCATCCACCGTGACTTCCCCGCATGCCTGGAGGACTACCACCAGGCGGCGGGCCGCGCTGGGCGGGACGGCCTGCCCGCCCGCTGCCTGCTCCTCTACAACCCTGCCGACCGCGGCCTCCAGGAGCTGTTCATCGCCCAGTCGTACCCGGAGAGGGAGGTGGTGCGCGAGGTCTACCGGGCGCTGCTCCGGGCCGGTCGCTGGGACCTGCCGGAGCCGGCGGGGCTCGTCCCGAACCTTGACCGCCGGGCCGTGGAGGCGTCGGTGCGGCTGCTCGAGAACGCGGGTGCCCTGCTCCCGGGTGGGGAGGTCCGCCGTCTCACCGGAGCGCCGGTCGACTTCGAGGAACGGCGGCGCCTGAGGGAGGCTGCCCTCGCCCGGCTCGACCAGATGATGGCGTACGCCACCTCGCGGGAGTGCCGCCACGCTCGCATCGCCGACTATTTCGGCGAGCAGGGGGTGGCGCGCAGCTGCTCCGCCTGCGACAACTGCCTCTCCCCGCGCCCCGCCGAGCGGCCCGTCCCCGAATCGGCGGTGCGGGCGGCGCTCCGCGGCGTTGCCCGGTTCGACGGCCATCTCGGGGGCACCCGGCTGGCCGCTGTGCTCCGCGGCGCGGACTCGGCTTGGAACAGGGACCGGCCCTGGGTGCGGGAGCTGGACTTCTTCGGTGCCCTGGCGGGTTGGGAGGAGGCGGCGGTCCGGGAGCTGCTCGTGAAGCTGGTGGAGCGGGAGCTGGTCCTCCGCGGCCACGGGGAGCGGCCGACGCTCGGGCTGGCGCCGGCCGGGCGGGCGGTGCTGCGCGGGGAGCGGGAGGTGACCGTGTCCATCCCCGGATCGTCGCGGGCCTCCCGGCCGGAGGGGCCGCCCTCATCGGGCCACCGCGCCGGGCGGCGGCCGGTGGCGACGCCGGCCGCCGTCGGGTCGAGAGCTGCCACGGGGGACCAGCCGGAGGCACCCGGGCAGCTGCGCTTCGAACTTCTCCGGCGCTGGCGACTGGGACTGGCGCGGGCGGAGGCGCGCGCCGCGTTCACGATCTTTGACGACAGGACCCTCCGCGAGATCGCGGAGCGGGACCCGGGTTCGGTGGCCGACCTCCTCCAGGTGCACGGCGTCGGTGCAGCGAAGGCGTCGCGCTACGGGGACGCGGTCATCGGTGTCTTGCGCGACACCGGACGATCCGCTGACGCCTTGCCGGCTCGGCCAGATTGACAGCGGACGGCATCACGCCGCGGAAGAGAGGAGAGAGGAGAGGCGAGGCGCGCCCGATGGCCGCCTCGCCTCTCACCAGGGTCAGTGTCCAGAGCCCCCGTGGCCGGGCGTGTTGTGCGGGCCACCGGACGTGCCGCCCTTCGGGTCCTGGTGGCCGAAGCCTGCCGGTGATCCGGTGCTCTGCGAGCCAGTCGCGACGAACACGGGGTGGAACCGCAATGGGCCCGGGGTCGGGATGCTGCTGGGTGATCCGAGCGCGCCAGCCCAGGGCGATGGCGCCGGGTGGGTCACTGGCTTCGAGAGGATGAATACGCTGCTGGCAGCAACGGTGTTCGACCCGGTCGAGGTCCCGTAGACGACCACCTGGTTGCCCACGGCCACATTGGAGAAGTCGGGCGAGGTCACGCCGCGCTCCGTGTAGGTCGTGGAACTCGAGACGTTCACGGTGACCGTCTGGCTCTTCCAGGCCGCGACCGTGAAGCTGTCACTGGGGGAGGTCGTCACCGACGATACCGTCCCCACCACCACCGGCCGCTGCATGATCGCCACACTGATGGCGGTTGCCGCGTCCGTCCCGGTGGATGTCCCGTAGACGACGACGTTGTCGCCGACGCCGACGTTGGCGAAGCCGGGCGAGGTCACGTTGCGCTCCGTGTAGGTCGTCGACCCGGTCACGGTCACCGTCCAGGTCTGACCCTTCTTCGCCATGACCGTGAAGCTGTCGCTGGGGGAGGTCGTCACCGACGCCACCGTCCCCGCCACGATCGGCCTCTGGATGATCACAACGCTGCCGGCGGTGACAGCGTCAGTGCCCGTGGAGGTCCCGTACACCACGACCTCGTCGCTGATGGCGACGTCGGAGAAGGTGGGCGAGGTCACGCCGCGTTCGGTGTAGGCGGTGGACCCCGTGACGGTGATGGTCCAGGTCTGCCCCTTGCAAGCCGCCACCGTGAAGGTGTCGCTGCCCGGCGTCACGGTGGCCACGGTTCCAACCACGGCCGGCTTCACGATGATCGTCACGTTGGTGGCGCTGACCGTGTCGGTCGCTGTCGTGGTCCCGTATACGACCACCTCATCGCCCACCGCCACGTTGGCGAAGGTCGGCGAGGTGACGCTGCTGTCGGTGTAGGTCGTGGACCCCGAGACATCCACGGTCCACGTCACGCCCTTCTTGGTGGTGAGGGTGACGGTCTCACTGGGAGAGGTCGCCAGCGACGCCACCGTCCCCGAGACGGCCGGTGCCGGGTTGGGGGAGTACCAGGGGCTGCCCGCTGAACCGGACCCCGGTTCGACCCCGGACCGGCTGACGGCGCCGACACCGACAGCACCGGCTGTCATGAGGGCAAGGGCCAGCCCCACGCCGAGGACTCCACGACCCGCGCGGCGCGGCATGAGGTTGTGAAGGCGGAATCGCCTCCGTGTCACGTCCATAGCACTCAGTTTCATGTATCTCTCCCGATTCAAGCCTGGCGGTCATCCGGCATTCGGACCCGGACCCAGCCAACGTCCCAGAGGGACTCGGCCGATGGCCCAGCGGGGTAGTTGCACAGCCCAGGCTACCGCAACCGCACCGCGACCTGCTCGTACATCACCGTTACAATCCACCCAAACGCAACTCGCCTCCCGTCGGAGTTGGGCGTCCCGCACGCCGTCTGCGATGATCGCGTGGCGGATGAGCCAGGTCACCGACACGTACACCCACGGCCACCAGGACGCGGTTCTCCGCTCCCATCGCTGGCGGACGGTGGAGAACTCGGCCACGTACCTTCTCCCCCACCTCCGGCCCGGAATGAGCCTGCTCGACGTCGGCTGTGGGCCGGGGACCCTGACCGCCGGCCTGGCCATGCGGGTCGTTCCCGGTGAGGTCCTGGCCGTCGACGTCTCCGCGGAGGTGATCGCGGAGGCGGAGGCACACGCCCGCGAGGTGGGGGCCACGAACGTCAGCTTCGCCGTGGGCGACTTTCGCTCCGCTGGGCTCGCCGCGGGGTCCTTCGACGTGGTCCACGCCCACCAGGTGCTCCAACACCTGCGCGACCCGGTGGGCGCCCTGAAGGAGATGCGCCGGCTGGTGCGTCCGGGAGGCGTGGTGGCGGTGCGGGACGGTGACTACTCCGCCATGGTGTGGTCGCCGCCAGAACCCCGGCTCGATCGCTGGCGCGAGATCTACCTGGCGGTGACGCGGCACAACGGCGCCGAGGCGGACGCCGGGCGCCGGCTGCTGCACTGGGCCCGGGAGGCGGGGTTTCAGGAGCTCTCCTTCTTCACCTCCAACTGGACATTCGCCACCCCGGACGATCGCGGCTGGTGGTCGGAGCTGTGGGCGGAGCGGACGACCTCGTCGGCATTCGCCCGGCAGGCGGTCGAGTACGGGATCGCGACCGCGGCGGAGCTGGAGGACGTCGCGGCGGGTTGGCGAGCCTGGGGGGCGCTCGCCGACGCCGTCTTCATCGTTGTCAGCGGCGAGATCCTCGCGCGCGGCTGACGCGGATCAGGCGAGCCGTCCCAGCTGGTCTCCGACCTCCTCGGGCCGGTGGAGGAGGAGCGTTCCGTTGGGGTGGATCGCTCCCGGATGAGCGGCGGGTAGGCCCCAGACCGCCCGCCAGACGGTGACGCCGGCTCGCCGACCCGCCTCGACGTCGTGGTCGCTGTCGCCCACGAACACGGCCTGAGCCGGGGGGACGCCGAGCCGCGCGAGTGCGAGGAGCAGCCCCTCCGGGCTCGGCTTGGGCCGGGTGACGTCCTCCAGCCCGATCACGACCGGAAAGTGTCGGCGGAGGCCGGTGGCGTCCAGACCTCGCTCGAGGGCGGCGAGGCGCCGCGAGGAGACCACCGCCATGAGCAGCCCGGCCCGGTCGAGCTTCCTGAGCAGCGCGATGATCCCCGGGAAGCGGCGGGGCGCCTCCGGGCGCTCAAAGAGCGGCAGGATCTCGGGGGCCCGGTCCGGCCAGGCTAGCTCTATGCGGCTCACGAGCGGCTCACCCTCGAGGCTCCAGAAGGTCTCGACCCCGGCAGCGGCCGCGGGATCCGATGCGACCAGCTCGGCGACCGCGGCCTCGTCCACGAACCGGCTGGCCACGAGCGTGCCGTCGAAGTCGAAGACGACGGCGTCGACCGCGGGCTGAGGCAGGCGGGGTGAGGTGGGGTGGGCGGCCATGGTATGAGGCTCCGGGTCGTCCCCGGGGAGCGAGACTATCACCGCCGGCTGGGAGGAGGGGATGGCGAATCCGTCGCGGAGGTGCACGGACCTCGGTGGCCGGCCGGTCGAGGCGAGGGCCGGGGCGCGCCGACTACGGGGGTGCCGTCAGTGGAAGATGAGCATCGCGGCGCCGACGCCGACGATGAGCGGTGCTCCGACGCAGGCTGCAAACATCTGCACGGACTCCGTCTCCCGGGGCCACCACTCGTGCGGGACGGCGCGGTTGATCGGTACGCGCGCTCGGCGGCGCCGCGGCGACTGGCCGAAGACCACGGTGAGTGCGAGACAGAAGAGGGAGACGAAGAGCGCGTAGTCGGCGGTGGTGGCCGCCGCGTGGGTGGCGCCGGCACGCCACATCAGCGCGACCACGAGGAAGGTGCCGAGGCCGAGGAGCGCACCGAGGATGGCCCCGCGGAGGGGGACCGCAAGGCTGAGGCGCGGCTCGCGCGGCATGGTCATGACGCCGCCCAGCGTACCACCCGGTACCGATGGAGCAGGCATCCCCGGCGGCCACCGGGAGAGGCTGGCGCCCGTCACACCGGGGGTCGTTTCGTGACAATGTGCAACAAACCTGGAACGTCGGTTGACCGGATCGTTGCAGGCGCATACTCTCAGATGGCACCACGAAGAGCGGGGTGCAGTCCCCCACCGGTCCTACCCAACGTCCCAGCAGGAAATCCTGATGTCCCCACGCTCTCGGTTCGCCCTGGCAGCCCTCGGCGCGACTGCCGTTGCTGCCGCACCCGCCGCGGTGATGGCCTCGACCTATGTGGTGAGGCCCGGCGACACCCTGACCGGGATCGCCCTGCGCCACGGCTCGTCGGTCCAGGCCCTCGTCGACGCCAACCAGCTGGGCGCTCCCGGGCCGCTTCGCGTCGGCCAGCTGCTCGAGATCCCCGACCCTTCGCGCAGCCTGCCCGCCTATGTCGCGGGTAGCCAGGACCTCGACACCTGCACGGTGAGCGCGGGCGAGACCCTGTGGACCATCTCCCGGCGCTACGGCGTGGACCCCACGGCCCTGGCTCGCGCCAACGGGCTGAACGTCAACGCCCTGCTGCCCGCCGGCGCTCCGATCCAGGTCCCAGGACGCCTGGTCCGGGTCAACGCCCTGCTGACCCACGTGGCCCAGCAGGCCGAGGTGGAGCCGGGACTGGTCAAGGCGGTGGCGTGGATGGAGTCGGGCTGGCGACAGGATCTGGCCTCACCCACCGGAGCCGTTGGTCTGATGCAGGTCGAGCCCTACACGGGCGAGTGGGTCTCCCAGTTCCTGGCCCACCGGGCCCTCAACCTGCGCACCGCCGAGGACAACGTGACCGCCGGAACCCTCCTGCTGGGCCACCTGATCTGGATGCATGGGGGAGACACCGCTCAGGCGCTCGCCGCCTACTACCAGGGCGACGCCAGCATCGCCGAGCACGGGCTCTTCCTCGACACCCAGCAGTATCAGCGCGCGGTCCTCGACCTGATGGCGTCGGACTAGCCGGACTGGGTGGCCGCTCTCTCGAGTGGCTTTTCCACAGGGTTGCGCACAGGTTTTGCCCAGCGTGGTCCGGCTGCGTCCGGTCAGGCGGCGGTCTCTCCCGAGGCCGCCCCTTCCCGGATCTCGGGGACCGGGAGGGAGAGGCAGCGCACCCCGCCTCCCGACTTCATGAACTCGCCCATGGGCAAGCCCAGCGCCCGGTAGCCCGCCGCCCGGAGCTGGCCGCTCAGCCCCTCCACCGCCTCGGAGGAGATGGCCACGTCGCCGACAACCATGGCGTTGCAGGCGAAGCCGGCCGCAATGTCGTCGGGGACCTCGATGACCCGCCCGGCCAGACGCCGCACCGCCTCCCGCGAGGCGGACGAGAAGGCCGCCGGGGCATAGAGGATGGCGCCGCCGTCGAGGGGGCAGAAGCAGGTGTCCAGGTGGTAGTAGCGGGGGTCGACGAGTTCCAGTTCCACGACGTCGACGCCGAGGGCACGGGCGACCAGGGGGATCGCGGCCCGGTCGGTGCGGAAGCCGTGCCCGCAGACCAGGGTGTCCCCGACGAAGAGGGCGTCCCCGGCTCCCTCGAAGGGGATGCCTGCGGTGTCGAGCATCGGCGTTCCCCGGCGGCTGAAGAGCTCCCGCCAGCGCGCCTCCTCCCCCTGCCTCTCAGGGTGCCGGAACCGGCTGAGCACCACCCGGCCGCCGTGCGTCACCCCGGCGTTGGCCGTGAAGACCATGTCGGGGAGCCCGGGCACGGGGTCGGCGACCACGACCTCGACACCGAGGTCCTGGTAGGTGGCGCGCAGAGCCCCCCATTGGTCCGCGGCCCGCCGGGCGTCGACGGGGCTCGCGACGTGCATCCAGGGATTGATCTCGTAGATCACCCCGAAGTGGGTGGGGGGGCACATGAGGATGGGCATCGCCGATGCCTCGTCGGGACGGGCCGATCGCGCCAGGGCGGGGAACTCCCGTCAACCGATGAGCCGATCATCGCACAGGCCCGGACGCGGGACCGCGATGGCCCGCGCTGAGGCGGACCGCCTCAGGGGAGGGGGCGCGACGAGACCTCGAGGGGGAGGGCGGTCAGGACGGTGGGCCGGAAGCCCCGAGCCGGGACCGGCCGGCTGGGTGGTGGAGGCACCGGATCCCGGCGGACGCACCAGGCCGGGTCGATGTCATCGCGCAGGGTGACGACCTCGGCACCGCACAGGCTGCCATCGGCACCGCGATTGCGGTAATCGACGGTGGCGATGAGCGGTGACCGCATCCGGCCGCCGGGCGCCGCCCACCGCCAGAGCGTCGAGGTCTCGGCGATCTCCGCCGTCCCCGCCTCGGTGAGCCGCGAGCCCTGGTACTCGGCCAGCCGGAGGCGGCGATGGCGGGTGGATCCCAGAACCCTGTCGGTGCCGACCACGAGACAGTGGGCCCGGTGCCTCAGGGGGATGCGGAGGCGGTCCGGCGAAGCCATCCCGGGGTGGTAGTGGGAGCTTCCCCGCCGGGCGAGGAGCGCGGGCAGGTGGCGGGGAGCGGCGGCGTCCGCGAGTGCCTCCCCTTCTCCGATGACCCAATCGGGCACCTGGATTCGGGAGTCGGGAAGGGCTATCCCTCGGAGCAGGTCGAGCCGGCGGTCGAGGGCCAGCCCCATGGTGGCCCGGGCGCCCAGGTGGAGGAGGTCGATGGCCAGATAGACGGCGGGCAGCCTCTGGTGCGTGGCCGGTCCCAGGGCCATCCTCTCCCCCAGCGCGACCAGATCGGGGCAACCGGACGGGTCGAGGACGGCGACGACCCCATCGAGGACGACCGAGCGGAACGCCAGCGGCTCGGCCGCAGCCACGATCTCTGGATACCGGTCGCTGACGTCGGCGAGCGTCTCGCTCTGGAGACGGACAACCCCGGGGGAGGCGAAGAGGAGTGTCCGCGCCCCGTCCCAGTCGATCGAGAAGCGGAAGTCGGGATCGTCGAAGGCCCCGACACAAGGGACCGAGGACTCCGGGAGGACCCGTCCCGGGAGCGCCGGAGGGACGGGGAGGCGGAGGGGAAGAGCGGCGTCCTCAGGGTCCGGACGGTTGTCCCGATCGGTGGTCGGTCGCACCCTATTCAGGACGCGCGGCGGCGACGGGCGGACGCGGTGGCCCGTTCCGGCTCGGCCTCTTCGGCGATGCCGTCCTCCCGTCGACGGGCCGAAGCCTCGACCGACGCCTTGAGGACGGCCATCAGGTCGGTGATCTGAGCGAGCGGCGGTGAGGGGATGCGCTCGAGCGGCCGGTCGTTGAGCTTCGCCTCGACCAGGCTCTCGACGGCGTCCCGATACCCATCCCGATGCCGCGCAGGATCGAAGCGGGCGGCGAGGTTCTCGACGAGCATCACGGCCATCTCCAGCTCCCGGGCGTGGACCTCGACCTCCGCCTCGGGGAGGGCGAGCTGTCCCGCGTCCCGGATCTCGTCCGGCCAGTGGAGGGTGTTGAGCAGGATGGCCCGCTCGTGGAGCGCCAGGCGGCAGAGGTGCTCACGGTCGCGCATGGCGACCTTGCCGACCGCGACCTTCCCGGTCTTCTGGAGGGCCATCCTCAGAAGCTGGTAGGGCTTGACCCCGACTGCCTCGGGCTCTAGGTAGTAGGCACCCTTGACGTAGACCCCCGCGTCGATCTCGGAGTCATCGCAGAACTCCAGGATCTCGATGGTCCGGGTCGACGCCAGGGGCAGGTTGTCCAGCTCCTCGTCCTCGATCCGCACGTACTCGTCCTTGCCGACCTCGAAGCCGCGCACGGCGTCGTTCCAGCCGACCTCGCACTCCTCGACGGGGCACCACCGCTTGTTCCGGAGCGGCGCGCCGTCGCGCGGGCAGAGGAGGCGGAAGGCGACCCCCTTGGACTCGTTGGCGAGGTACATCCGCACCGGGATGGCGACCATCCCGAAGCTGATCGCACCCCGCCACATCGACCTGGGCATCGATCGAGTATATGCGGACATCCCCGGCCGCGGCGAGGCGGACGGGGAGCAACCCTAGGCGGTCAGCCGATCGCTCACCACTGCTGGCGGGTCGCCGGCGAGCTCCCCATCAGGTCGAAACCGGGGTCCTCCACTGGGACGAAGGCGGACTCCACCGCCACCCGACCCGGGCCGATGCAGCGCAGCCAGAGGTAGCGGTTTCCCCACGACCGCCACGAGCGGTAGGCGCCCGCCGGGTGCTCGAAGTGGAGGTGCATGGAGACGGAGAGGTCCTTGTAGAGGAGCGCGGTGGGCTTGATGAGCATGGTCTCGCCGGGGCCGAGGCGCCGGACGAAGGCGTTGCCCTTGGCGTGGAGCAGCACCAGCCCGGGAGCCCGGGGCGCGGTGAACCGGTCCAGGAACTGGCCCATCGGGTAGTGGGTCTCCTGCTCGTTCTGGCCCTTCATGGTGGTGAAGTAGATCCCGCTCATCACCCAGTCATAGGCGGTCGCCCCGCTGGCGATGAGCATGGTGTGCTCGCGCACCTCGACCCCGCTGCCAACCTGGATGGGCAGGGCGACGATCTCGCCGGCCGCATCGTGGCTGAAGGCGATGTGACCCTTGCCGGTGGCCTGGACCATCACCAGGGGCATGCCGGCGAACGCCCGGCTCCAGCCGCCCCGGAGCTTCAGGGTGTCGATGGTGACGCCGTCGTCGCGGAACAGCAGGGTGTGGTGCATGAAGTAGACCGACTCGCCACCGTCGAGGGTCACGTCGGCCACCGGGACCACGGTGCCCTCGATCTGGCAGGTGGACTGGCCGAACTGGATGCGGGCCATGTCCTTGACGGCGGGGAGCTGGGTCCAGCCGGAGGTGTCCTGGATGGCGCGGACGTCGACGGGGGCGCCGCAGGAGGGGCAGCTCGTACCGGGGTTCTGGCTCGACATGGAGCACCAGGGACAGGTGTAGGAGCCGGGCGGGGCCGGGGCTGCAGCCGGCGGCTGGGCCATCGCGGGCGGCGGCGCGAAGGGCGTGCCGGGTGGCACCTGCTGGGGCGGAAAGGGTCCGCCGGGGCCCGGCATCCGCGAGATGTCGGGAATGGGGATGCCCAGGGGTCCGCGCCGGAACGGGAAGGGCATGCCCGGCTGTGGTGTCCAGCCGGGAGCGCCGGCTGGCTGGCCGCCGGGGGACGCGGGCCCGGCGGGCGGGGGTCCCGGGGGCGGTCCACCGGGCTGGACCGGATTGGCCGGGGAGCCGAAGCTCGGAGAGCCCTGCCCCGGGGCGGGTGTCGGGTTGGCGGGGGAGCCCCAGTTGGGACCACCCTGACCTG
>Ga0181535_10000742_pt1 | contig 46751 bp, 50 predicted proteins | sample PEATcosm2014_Bin_44_FD_119774 | JGI IMG/M metagenome (GOLD analysis project Ga0181535, IMG submission 119774) | Peatland microbial communities from MTU Mesocosm Facility, Houghton, MI, USA - PEATcosm2014_Bin17_30_metaG | ecosystem: Environmental > Terrestrial > Soil > Wetlands > Peat | place... | reverse complement strand
CGAATCTCTTCTCGAGTATCCGATGCGCCGTTTCCATGCCGTCCATTCCTTTCCCGAGATCGATGTCCATGAGAATCAGGGAAATCCCCTCGACGTCGCCGAAGGTCGAAACGGCCTTCTCGCCGGAATAAGCGGTGATCGCCTCATAACCGAGATCCCGAACGGCCTGCGCGTACCCCATGGCGATAATGGCTTCGTCCTCTACCAGTAGAATCTTTTTCTTGGAAGACTCATGCATCTCCGGCCTCGTCATAATCAGCCATGATCAGCGACATAACTATCGTATGAAGGGAAAAGGGAGACTTCCTCGCGCGCGCTCTCCGGCGGCTTGAAGATGCCGGTCGCCATCGAGCGGTCTGATCGTCGCGCCTTTCGCTTATGTTCAGCCTAGAGCTTTACTTTGGCGATACAAGATATACTTTCGGCCAGTATCCCGGCACCGAAGGTCCATTGCCGCGTGTCGGCTAGCCGATCCTGAGGCGCTGCTCCGACAGCTTATGCACGAACTCGATGCGCGACGCGACGCCGAGCTTCTGGAATATGGCGGAGAGATGGTGCTTGACCGTGGACTCGACTATGCCTAGCTGAAAGGCGATATCCTTCGATGAATCTCCCCGGACGACGAGGCGGGAGATCTCGATCTGCCTCGGCGTGAATCCGAGATCCGAGATGCTGCGCACGCTGCCGGGCTTCGAATGCCGCTTGGCTACCTCGGCGAGCTCGTCCGCGAAGGCGCCGACTCGACCTATGACGCTCATCAGCTCGGCCTCGCAATCCTCTTCCAATGAGCGGTCGAAGAGCATGATTATAATAGTGTCTAAAGAACCGTCGGATTTGAATATGGGCAATCCGATACAGTCGCAGAGCAGGGACGGCAAAGCCTTACGGGGGATGAGAATGCGTTCCTGGAAGACCCCCGCCGTAGCGTAGGCTTTATCGGCCCGCGCCAGCAAGGCCTCCTTCTGCTTGCGTTCCGCGTCATTGGCGACGAAGTCGAGGAAGCCCCGGCCGATCATCTCCTCGCGAGGGTAGCCGAAGGCGGCCGAGGTTGCGCCATTGCAATCGCGCAACAATCGCGTAGGGCCGTCGACTATAAAAAGAGGATCCGGGAAGCTCGTGAGCATCCGCTCCGTGAGACCGTTCGATGCGTCCGCGAATCCGGGTCGATGGCCCTCGTCGTCCGATTTCCGGCCGACGAAAAGATGGCCTTGCGGCTTTTCGCCTTCGAGCCCGAGAGGGATGAGACTGAAGCGCAGGTAAATCCTCCCGTTCGTACGCGTAAGGAAGACCGCATCACCTCCTTGCCGCCCCGAAACGCCTCGGGCGATTCCCGAGACACGCCGCCTCTCGCCTGTTTCCAGGAGGCTGGACAGAGTCTTGGCCGCGAACTCGCCTGAGGAGTAGCCGAAGAGGGCCAATGCATAGCGATTGGCCCAGAGCGGCCGGAGATTTCGATCGAGGATGATGACGACTTCTTCGATACTATCCATCGATTCGCGAAAGAGGAGAGAATAGAAGGAGGTTGAAGGAAGCTGCGTTATTTGGCGGGCGAGGGTCTGCAATTTTTCACCCTTTCCTCGGCCAAAATCGTCTAACTTCATATGGTTGAGTATAATTGACCTGTAAATTTATTCCAAACTGGCCTGGAAGGAGACGAGGACGCGGGCCCGCTCCGATCGCGAGCGCCTGAGCCCGGATAAGGGCTGCGGTCCGGCGCCGGAATTACGAGACTTGTATTATTTCGGTTAAAGCTGCCGCCGCGGCCCGCCTTCCTCCGCTCAGGCCGTTGAAACCTGATCTAGGCTGTAATATACTGCGCGGGTATGCGGCTCAAGGATGCGGACGTCTTCGCGTTGATCGACAGGCTCGGCGTCCATTTCCGCGCGAACATCTCGAACCACTTCACGGAACGCATGCTCGCGTCCATTCCCCTCGACGCCGAAACGAGGAATCTCATAGTCGAGATCACGGAGAGGGGGGAGAGCTATCAAGGCCCCGGCTACCACCTGGACGACCTCTATCGACAGATAGTCGCCCTAGCGCGCTACGTCTACCAGATACGGCAGGACATACTGCCCCATATCCGGACCTTGTCGCCCACTCGAGCCGCGTGCATCGATCAGGCCGACAGGATACGGCGGGACATGGCCATCAGCAATTTCGGCCCGAACCTCAAGATACTCTCGGATACGCTCAGCGAGCTCTACGTAAAGGTAGTGGCGCTCGACAAGGAAGCATCGGGAGAGAGATCCCCCGCGTATTCGAAGCAGCCCGAGCTCCGCGAGATCGGACGCTACCTGGTCGGATGAGGAAGGCCAGACTGTCGCCGCCGGGGAATCTTTTCCCCGGCGGCCTTCCTCCGCCTTAAGCTAAATCACCAGAACTTCAAATATGCCTTGATCTGCACATCGAGCGAGTAGGCTTGGGTCGTGTTCGTACCGGCTAAAGGCTGGCCGTAGTCGAGGTCCAGCTCGAAGGGAACAACAGCCTTATAGAAGAAGAAGTCCACCGAGGGGTTGGCGCTGTAGAAGGCCGAGCTCGGGGAGGGACTCGCCACGGAGGGCGCGGGCGAGGCCTGACTCCAGGTCTGGGCTGGTGTCCCGTCGTAGCGGAAGGCACAGTTTATGGCTAGGTTGATCCCATTTGCGATGTCTACGTTGTAGTGGGGGTCGAGCTCGAACCGGAGCGTATAGCCGTAGTTGACCTGCGGATTAAAGCCTCCGAGACCACCATACCATGCATAACCCAAGTAGGAGGAATCCTTAAGACCGACCGTGCCGGGGTAGTCGATGAACTGGGTGTAGAGGTCGAGGAAGAAATTGCTGTTGACGACGTAGTCCAGCCACGCGCGGCCGCCGATTCCGAGAGTCTGGAGATCGGGATTTTCCACCGTATAGGCTGAATTGGATAGAGAATTTGCATATTGCGTCGCGAAATCAGCGCCGCCGAAGGGGATCTTGACTCCCGGCGCGACGGCGAAGCGGATGACGTTGCTTACCACAGGGGCCTTGGGCCCGACTATCTGCACCATGAGGCCGGCGAAGAGGGCCGAAAGTCCGTCTACATTCGCCTTGGGACCGGCGACCATGGGGAAATTCGAGTCGAAGGTTATACCGGGAGCCCATTGGAGGCCTGCCGTGATCCAGTCGTTGATCCCGTACTCGAGGGCGAATCCCATGTTGGGAACCGATATCGTGCCGTCGGGGGTAGTCGTGGTCGAATAGCCCGTATAGCTCCCGCTGTTATCGTAGCTTCCGGGGATCCATTCATAGGCCGGAATGAGTCTCAAGCGAAATACATCTGCCGGCAGCACGGATCCGTCGTCGGCTACTAGGGGCAAGGCTATGATGGCCACTAGCGCGAACACCAACGCGTACACGATTGTCTTTCGCATGATTCCTCCAGAGGTTGTATAGGGGATTGAAGAACATTATTCTTCCATAGCTTTGGATTTCTGACAATCAAATAATGATTTATCCGACGGCGATATCGCCGATCGGAAGCTGCGGATATACTCCACTACAGTGCAGTAGGCGGAGGAGAATGCGGGGAAACACGGGAATTTATTTTTTCGTTACTCGACGGGCGTGAGGAAAATCATGGCAGTATCAAGCAGATTCGGGACCCCGACAAATTCCTAGTGGGCATAGGGATTCAGTCGAGGCATTCAAGCCCTTCAATAAAAGCGCTATCTCGAATCCGGCATTGTAAATGCCGGAATTCCGAGAAAGCGATCACTGGGGGATCGTCAATTCGTCAGGGCCTTCAAACTGACGATCCGCTCCAGATCCCGTTCTGAAGCGACTTCTTCGTATATAGACAATCTCTTCATCAGTTCATTGGAGAGGATACGGCACATGGTATCTATGTATAGAGGCTTATAGAGTTTTTTGGCCTCCTGCCGTTTCCTGAAATCGCCGACGATATATGCGATCATCTTGATCCCCATACTCCGTTCTCCTGTCATCTCGCCTGGCACCTCACATGAAAAACAACTGAGCCCGGCATAGCGTAAAACCTTTTGCGGCGTTACGATTAGTCGATTTTTGTGTTTTGAAAGGCGAAGGCGCGAAGAGCGGTTCCGCTGTCGGGACCGGCTGTATTCCTTCTATATAATTACACGATAATTGCGCAGGGTCCCGACATCGAGGCATCGGCAAGCCGTCGCAACGCGTATCCGCGTCTGTTCAGGTCGATCAACCCCGACGTGCCGTCGGCTTAGAAGAATAACGCCAGCCCGGCGCACGCAAAATACTAATTTGACATATTTTATCATTTTTGACTAATTTGGAGTATTTCAGTATATTCTTATCAATTGTCCAAGGAGGAACTTATTGGACCACTATATCTATGACCATATAAAGCATTATGACAGGAAATGCCCCAAAATAATCGGTATCTCCGATGAGATGCTTGCGCGTCAAAGCAGGGATGATGTATTCGGGACTTGCCAAAGATGTGAAAATAGAAAAAATCTCGGAATACCGGCGACCAAACTTTACATGAGCGACGCTTCCAATGATTGAGGGCATTCCTATTCCCTCTCTTCGATATTCGATAAGAAGAAATTAATGCTGCGTGGCTATGTTTACAAAAACATCGCTCATCTTTTTAGGAACTGCAGGGTGATAAACGAGATAGACGACCTCGGGACGGAGCATGTCGCAAGCGGCATATGTCTCCAATGCAGGATAAGGAAGTCCAAAGAAGACGCGAAATTGAAAGCAGTCCCGCGATGAGCCGTGATTCGAATGCCTCTCGAAGACCTCTCCCGCATTGACACGAAATAAGCGGACGACATAGTATAGCGGAAATCGCAAACTAGGGCCTCATGCGAAGCATCATAGTAGGTCGGGAGAAACAGCCTCATGAACGTGATCGCGGTAAACGGAAGTCCAAGGAAAACCTGGAATACGGCCACTCTCCTGAACAAGGCGCTCGAAGGGGCGAAATCCGCAGGGGCGGAGACGGAGCTCGTTCATTTATACGATTTGAGCTTCAAGGGTTGCACGAGCTGTTTTTCCTGCAAGCGGAAAGGCAACGCGAATCTTGGAATATGCTTGATGAAAGATAAATTGACGCACCATCTCAAAAGAATCTCCGAATGCGACGTCCTTTTATTGGGCTCGCCGATATACATCGGCGCAATCACCGGAGTGATGCATTCGTTCCTCGAACGACTGTTCTTCCCCGCCCTTACCTACAATGCCGGCCACGGGTCGGTCTTTCAAGGAAAGGTTTCTTCATGCTTCTTCTACACCATGGGCGCGCCGGAAGAACGGGCCAAGTCCCAAAACTACGAATCCATCTTTCAATTCAATGAAATGCGCCTAAAGACGCTTCATGGAAGCTCGGAATATTTGGCCTCGTTCGATACCTACCAGTTCGACGATTATTCCAAATACGAAGCGTCGATGTTCGACGAGAAGGCGAAGGCGAAGTTCAAGGCCGAGCGGTTTCCGATCGATTGCCAAAAAGCCTTCGATATCGGGGCAAGACTCGCGAAAGCGGCGGGGAGATAGGCAGACCCTTCTGATCTGCCCCGGAAACCGATCCGGCTATCGTCAGTCGCGGCCTGTCCCCGCTTGGCGCTCTTCCGACCCGGTTGGCGCCGCTCCGGGCTCGCGGCGCATGAATGCCACCTCGGGACCGTCGCGGTAGCGGTATCGCTCGACGACCGTGAAGCCGTAATGCTCGTAGATGGACACATTGCGGGTGACCGTGGTCTCGAGGAAGACGGGGACGAGGCCCGAGTCGGCTTCTTGGAGGACCGGCGACACCAGTTCCCGGAACAGCCCTCTGCCGCGAGCCTCGGCCGCTACGCCGATTGTCCAGAGGAACAAATATGGACCCTTGGGCAGACGCTTGTTCGCCTGGCCTTCCCCGGCAAGACTCCGGATGGTAGCCGACAGGCCGCAACGCCAGAAGTAGCCGAGATTGGCCAACCGATAGCCGACGCCGTGGGGCTTGCAGCCGGATTTCTGCCATAGCGCCGCGGCCCGGCCATCGTCGCTCAGGTATGCTAGTCGACAGGATACGGCGTGATGGCACAGAAAGCGCTCCAAGGCTTGACGGCGTCGTAGGGCTTTGGCGGGATCCTTCGGGTCGCCGATGAACCAGGCGACATGGGGATCGACCTCGAAGGCCTGCGCGAGAATACGGACCATCGCGGGAATGTCGGCGACAGATGCGGGTCTCATTGGGGCTCCTTGCCGGTTACCCACGAAAATAGCAGCTCTGCCGGAGCTAGTCATTGATCAGGGTTATGATGGACGCGAATAGAGAAGCCATATGACGCTCGCCGGAACTTCAGCGCATGTCAACCGGGTCGACCGAGGCCGAGCTTGCGCCGGATGCGGCTCAGGCTCTCCGGCTTGATGCCGAGCCAGCTGGCCAGCACGTACTGGGGGACCCGTCCGGCTTGTTCGGAGTACTCGCTCAAGAAACGGCGGTAACGGTCGGCGGCGCTATCGAAGAGGAGGCTCTCCGTGCGCCGGTCCAGCTCGACGTAGGCGGCTTCGTCCAGCGCCCGGACGATCTTCAGGCCCTCTGGGTACCGCTCGAGCATGGCGTTCAGCGAACGATGGCGCAGGACCTCCAGGCGGCAATGCTCCATAGCCTCGATGGAGAAACGACTGGGCTCCCTGGTCACCAGGCTCCGGTAGTCGGTTACGAAGGACGACTCGAAGAAGAGGAAATAGGTGAATTCGTCGCCCTTTTCGTTGGTGGAATGGGATCGCATGGCCCCATCAACCAGGAACCAGAGCGAGTCGCACAGCTCCCCCGGACGCAGGATGAGTTCGCCCTTGGCGATGGATACCGGCCTGACCGCGGCACAGAGGAATGCGCGACTCTCGTCGTCCAATTTGAAGCGACTGGCCAAGAACGCAAGCAGGGCCGATGATTCGGCAATGACGGGAGCCATGAATCCCAGTATATCACCGCGTATCGTCGCCGAGGGACACTTCGACTAGAGCGCCCTTCTCGACCAGGAGCTCGCGCAGCACCGAGCGATGGCAACGCGCCTCGTCCTCGCAATAGCAACCCACCGAGAAGTCGCAGCGGCGGGACAGCGCGGCGAGAAGCTCGATGGCGTGGCTGTTGTCCGGAGTCGCCATCTCGGAGCGGTACTTCCTGGCGAAGGCGGCCCACTCGGCGGGCGTCTTGGCCGCCTGGCCGAGCTTCATGGTCTCGAGGCTCGGCGCGAGATTGGGGAACCACACGTCGTACCAGTCCCGCGAGGCGAATTCGGCCTTGGGCACGCCGCGCGGCGGACGGCGGACCGTCCCGATGCGCGTGCCCTCGCCCCGCGCCCTCGGACTGCCGAGCCTGATGATGCGAACTGCCATCTCGCCCTCCCTATTTCGCCTTCCCGCTCGGCCCGAGCGCTTTCGTCTCCGCATTTCTTCCATCGACGGAGAGGCGCTCTTCCGGCGACAGGAGCCTTTCCCAAGGCTAGAATATTCTATTTTATAGGCGGCCGACCAGGCTCGAAATCTACTGCTCCCGCCGCGGTTTCCGGCGTCATCCCGGAAGACCTTGCGAGCGCGGTTTTCCATGCGATATACTGTCTTCAATCGGGCTTATTCGAACGAGGATGGTCGAATACGCGTAAAAAATTCTTCGCGTTCCTCGCGCTCTGCATCCCACTGCTCACTCTCTCGGCTCTCCCCACAGTCGCGGTCCTCGACATCAAAGCTCAAAAAGGTATCGACGACTCGGTCGTCGTGCCGGTCACCGAGTCGCTGATGGACGAGGTAGTCGGCGCCAAGACCTACACAGTCCTCGATCGCGCCTACGTGGACCAGGTGCTCTCCGAGCAGGAGTTCGACCTCTCCGCCATGGTGAGCGACACGCAGATCGCCCAGGTGGGCCAATTTCTCGCCGCCGACTACGTCACCACCGGGAAGGTCCAGATGCTCGGCGACTCTTACTTCCTGGTCGCGAAGATGATCGAGGTCAAGACGGGGGTCATTGTCTGGCAGGCCTCGACCCAAGGCGATGGCAAACTGACCGCCCTCATCGACATGGCCCACTCGCTCGGCAAGAAGCTCGTCGCGGGCGCCTCGACTTCCCTCCTCAAGCCGACGGGGGATACAGGCGGAGAATCCGCTGCCGGGGCGAAGATCGGTCTCTCTTTCCCCGATTTCTCGGCCGCGCGCTGGCCTAGCGAGCGGGATCAGATGACCCAGCTCCTCAAGGCCGCCGGTTGCGAAGTCATCGTCGAGGAGGCCCAGTCGAACGCCCGGCGGCAAGGGGAACAGATCAAGGACATGGCCGCGCGGGGCGCCAAGGTCATCATCGTGGTGCCCGCGGACAGCCGCGCGCTGGCGCCCGCGGTAGACGAGCTTTCCGCCCGAGGCGTAAAAATCATCGCCTACGACAGGCTGATCGCGACCCCCGATATCTCCGCCTATGTCTCATTCGACAACGTCGCCATCGGACGCAGTCAGGCGATAGCCATCCTCGCGATTAAAAGCAATGGCAACTTCGTCCTCCTCGGCGGAAGCCGGACGGACAACAACGCCTTCCTCTTTCGCAAAGGGCAGATGGAGGTCCTCAAGCCGCTCATCGACTCGGGCAAGATCAAGATCGTTGCGGACCAGTGGATCGACGGCTGGAATCCCGCCGGCGCCAGAGCGCAGATGAGTACTATCCTCGCCGAGACGAAGGGCAAGGTCGATGCGGTCGTGGCCCCCAATGACTTAACGGCCCTCGGCGCGATCATGGCCTTGAAGGACTCCGGCCTGGCCGGCAAGGTTCCCATAAGCGGCCAGGACGCCACCGAGGCGGGCTGCAACTCCATCGCCCGGGGCGAGCTCTCGGTCACCGTCTTCAAGGACATCCGCAGGCTCGTTCCCCTCGTCTGCGACTACGCGATCAGGCTCGCGACGGGGAAGGACATCCCCGAGCTCTCTCCTTGCTCGCTTGTGGACCTTACCGGCGACCAGGCGGAGACCGGATCCGTGCCCTGTCTCTTCCTCCCGGCCCTTCCGGTCACCAAGGACAATCTCAAGCGGCTGGTCGTCGACTCCGGCTTCCAGCCCTACGAGGGCGTCTACAAGGGCGTCAAGGATGCGCCGGCAAAATAGCCTCCCCGGAAGGGATCGACCGAAGGCGCAATCCCTCCAAGCCTTTCTCCCGCTAGGACGAAGGAAGAGACGAACATAATCAGGACACGAAACGGGAGCCCGGCATGAGCGGCGAATTGGTCCCCGTCAAGGGCGGATCCGGATTCATCGGCGCCCACCGCATCCTGCGGCTCCTGGATGCCGGATACCGAGTGCGCACGACGGTACGCTCGCTCGAGCGCGAAGCCGGCACGCGGTCGATGCTCAAGGCCGGAGGCGCCGAGCCGGGGAAGGCGCGCCGCGCACGAACGAGGAAGCCATCGTCGCGACGGCCGAGAGCCTGGCTCGGCTGGGGTCGTTGCGGGATTCGTGAATAGAGGAATTCTTGACGGCTCGAATCAAATCCATATAATGGCTCCTATGTGGATACCGCCCTCGAGCTCCGACCGTCGCAGGGAAAGGGTGGGATCTTGGACGAAGTAAAGAGTCTCGCCGGAAAGGTCATCCTCGAGTCGCAGATACGCGGAGAGCGCACGATAGCGAAGACCCGGTTCGTCCTGATCGCGATCCTCGCCGGCTTCGCCGTATCCATCTTCCTCGAATCCGTCGGGGAGAACGGCCTTCAGTCGGAATTGCGGCGGCCCGACTACTACATCGAGGCCGTATGCCTGGTCCTCGCGGCGACGGTCTCGGGCGTCATCCTCAAGATCACTTCGCGGGGCGGCTACGCATCCTGGATGCGGTTCCTCCCCTCCTTCATAGACGTCTCCTGCGTCGCGGCGGTCCATTGGGCGATATCCTCGTCGATCAGCCTCTCGTACGCCTTCACCGGAGCCACAGTCTGGTTCTATTCCCTCTTCATCGTCCTGTCCGTGATCAGGAATTCCGCCGCCTCGGTCCTCTTCACGGGGGCCTACTCGGCAGTCGCGTTCGCCTCGATCAACACGGCGATCTACTCCGCGATGGGCAACTTCGCCGCGGGCGGGAACGTCTACTCAAATGCCGCCGGCCACGTGGTCCAGATCGATTTCGACGACGAGATAATCAAGACCGCCGTCATCCTCGTCATCTCGGGCCTGCTCGCGGTCGTGAGCCGGCGCTTCACGCAACTGGTCCAGAAGCAGATCGAGCTTCAGGAGATATCCGAGCGCTATGCGGACACCCTCGTGAAGATCAACGCCTCGCTGGAACGATTCATCCCGCGCGAGTTCCTCGGCTTCCTGAAAAAGGAGAACATCCTCGAGGTCGAGCTCGGCGACTGGACCGAGTGCAACATGAGCATCTTCTTCCTGGACATCCGCAATTTCACCACGCTCTCGGAAGACATGAGCCCGCACGACAACTTCCGCTTCCTCAATTCCTTCCTCGGCACCTTCGGCCCCATAATCCGAATTCACGGCGGGTTCGTTGACAAGTATCCCGGCGACGGCATCATGGCGCTTTTCCCCGGCGATCCCGACGATGCCCTCTCCACGGCCCTCGAGATGCGCAAACGGCTCCTCGGCTACAACTCGGGCAGAGCCATGGGCGGCTACATCCCCATCCGCTTCGGGATCGGCATACACTACGGCCCGCTCATGCTCGGCACCATCGGCGAGAACAACCGCATGGATTCCACGGTCATCTCCGACGCGGTCAACGCCGCGAGCCGCCTCGAGGGATTGACCAAGAAATATTCGACGGACATCCTCATCTCGGGAGACACGTTGCGCGGCCTTGCGAGACCCCGCGACTTCGAGACGCGCTTCATCGCGGAAGAGACGGTCAAGGGAAAAGCCAAGGCCATGCAGGTGTTCGAGCTCCTGGGAAGGAGCGTCGCGGGCGACGCCGAGGACGGAGATGCCACGTGACAAGGAGTTCACAATGAGCTTGCTCGAGAAAGTAGCCATGGGCGTGATGAAGAGCATCGAGAAGCGCCATCCCCCGCTTCTCTCGATTACCCGGATCTACGGCACCGAAGCCGCCGATTTCGTTCAGAAAGGGGACGTCCTCCTGTATCGCGGGGCGAAGAACGATATCGTCGCCGCCGGAATCTGCCTCTTCACGGAGAGCCCTTACTCGCACGCGGAGATATACGTCAGGGACGGATGGTCCATCGGGGCCCTCGAGGACGGCATCAGCTACGACTACGCCGTCGGAGAGGGTAAGGCGGTAGGCTCGTCCGATCCGGCCTGGATCGACGTATTCAGGTACAAGGGCGGGCTCACGGCCGCCCAGCGGGACGCATTGATCGGCGATGACCAGGCCCAGCTCGGCAAGCCCTACGGCATCCTTCCCGGAATAATCGAATTCCCCTTCCCGCGAGCCTGGGAATTCGTACCGAAGGCATCGTACCGCGCGTTCGGGTGCTCCATGCTCGTGTCGTTCTGCTACGAGAAGATAGGGCTCCCGTTGGCGACCACCGCCGCTCCCCTCCAGGCGCCCGCCGACGTCGGGCATTCCCCGCAGCTTCAGTATGTCTGCTCCGTATACGGCGGGAAACTGAGGCTGGATAAGGCTCAATTCGTCAATAAAGACGACCCCGAGGTGCAGGCGGGCAAATGGAATTGGCTGGCCCAGTTCATAGTGGGCCGCATTATCGACCCGCTTTCGAGCCGCACGGGATTCTACGAGAAATTGGCGGAGGCGGCCTCTCAGACAAAGACGGGCGGGTGATCCTTTCCTTATTGCGATAACGCCAGGATTCGATATCTTATAGCCTGTGCTTCCATGTCCATCTTTTTTACAGCCCAGCTGACCTCGGGAAAATGGACATTGCCTTCGGGGGAGGGGTCGTATGCATCGCCTGAAAGTCTTGAGTCTCGCCTTGTTCCTTGCGCTGACCGGCTTCGTCGATGCGCAAGGTCGACGCTACGCCTTGGTGATCGGTAATTCGAACTATCAGGATCTGGGGAAACTCGCGAACCCCGTCAACGACGCGACTGACATCGCGGCTTCCCTGGAGAAGCTGGGATTCAGCGTGAACCTGTTGAAGGACGCCACTCGCCGGCAGATCAACCAAGCCCTGGGCAAATTCCACGACGACCTGGCTTCGGACGGGAGGAACGAAGGTCTCTTCTGGTACGCCGGCCACGGCGTCCAGGCGAAGGACGAGAATTACCTCATTCCCGTCGGGGCCGACATCAAGCTGCAGGCCGACCTGGAAGACGAGGCCGTCAGCGTCGGGAAGATCATGGGCTACCTGGAAGACGCCAGGAACAGGGTCAATATCGTAGTCCTGGACGCCTGTCGGAACAATCCCTTGCCGAGCCTCTCCCGCGCCTTGGAGCGGGGACTGAAAGTGGTGACCGACACTCCTCCGGAAAGCGTAATCATGTTCTCGACCGCGGCCGGACAGACCGCGATGGACGGTACGGGCCGCAATAGTCCCTTCGCCCAGGCCTTCCTGAAGTATCTGGAGGCGCCCGGAGACATATCCTCGACTATAAAGCAGATCACAGGAGAGACCAAGCGGCTGACGAACGGGATTCAAGTCCCTTTCGTCTATTCTAATCTGGACCTCGATTTCGCGTTCAACCCGAGCGCGGCTGCCTCCAAGCCGGCTTCGAGCTCAAGCTCCGACGTGGGCTTGAGCTTCGGGAACGTGAAGCCGGGAAGTCTGGAAATAAAAGCGGTCAGCGCCGGAACCGTCGAGATCAACGGCCAGAAAGCGGAGATTCCCGCCGGCGGGATATTGCCGATCGACAATCTCGTCCCCGGCGATTACCAGGTCAAGATGAGCTACGGCGGCGGCCAAAGCGAAACCAGGGAGGTCCGCGTCGAATCCGGCGTCCTCGCGAAAGTCTCCTTCACCTATGAAAGCAGCGCGGGGCCCAGCATCGGAGCCATCACCGTGAAGCCCGGGAACTTGAACATCAAGCTCAGGATGGCCGGCAAAGTCGAAGTAAACGACCTCAGCGCGGAAGTACCCTCCGGCGGGGTCGTGCCTATAAATAACCTCGCTCCCGGGGAGTATAAAATCAAGGTCAGCTATGGCGACGACCAGACAGAAACGCGCTCGATCCGGGTGGAGGCAGGAGAGACCTACGATATCTCGTTCAATTACGACGGGACCACCCTCAAGCTCACCGACCTGCCATACGGCTACAAGGCCTCGCTCGGAGGGACGGCTCTCGATTACTCGCAACTCGTCGCCGGCGGAGCTCAAGTCGAGCCCGGTACCTATGATTTATCGATACTCTCGCCGGCCGGCCAAGCCTGGACCAGAAAGCTTTTGACCATCGAGGAAGGCCGAAGGTACGAATTCAAATTCGGCAGCCTGAACGCGATAGTTCCCGAGCGTACGATAAGGATGACCGGCGGGACCGACGAATGGGACGGATTGGCTCCGCTGCTCAAAGGGAAGGATTCGATAGATCCGGGTCTGCAATCATTGTCCGGGCCTCTCGGATCGCAGATCACCAAAGTCTGGATGGCGCGGGACAAGGATAATCTCTATCTCAGGATCGACCTGGACGGGGAGGCGCTATTCAATATAATCGGCGCCGACTACGTCCTGGGCTTCCGCCCGCCGAACGGCACCGTAAACGATCAAATCGATCCGCAGTTAGTCGTCGGCAAGCAAGGCCCTTTCACCGGCATTTACGGCCATCAAACCAAAACCTGGAGCCCGACAGGATCGTACAAGCCCTTGCCGTCGGGATTCGAGCTGAAATTCCCCTTCAGGGCGCTTGCCCAATCGGGTATAAAGGAAAACGTGGAGTACAATCTGGGGATATGGGTCTCGCTCAAGCAGACCACGGGAGTCGCGCCGCAACGCTATATCGCCGGCGGGGTAAAAGTCGACTTCGAATGACGGCATCGCCGCAGGAGGAGGCAGCCGGGATCCGGGTTCATCGTCATAGGTATCGGCAATTGGACTGCAACGCTCGCGATCCTGTACGGCATCGATGTCGCGGCGATCGTCCTTCGCATAGCGCTGCTGACTACGATCCGGCCAATAGGCTCTATTCGATCCTGATGCCCGATCTGGACTATCTCAAGACCATCAACGACTCCTTCGGCCACCAGATGGACGACCGGGGCCCCGTCAAGCTGGCGGAAAAGATCCTCGCGAACACCCGCAAGAGCGGCGCGCTCGTGATGGTCAAGTTTTTTTCGGGAACCGATTTCCAGAGACCGAGCTTGTCGCCGATATGGCCGCCGATCATCGGTCCGAGCGGGGAACCCGCGATGGCGCCCTGCGCCAGCCGCAACGCTATCAGCACGTTAGGCGCGAAACCCATGCTGAATACGATTATTGCCATGCCGAGGCTCGCCCACAGCAGCATCGGCTTGCGCCCGAATCTGTCGGCGGCGTGGCCCCAAATCGGCATGAACGCATATCCTCCTCCCGTCCCCTTTAGCGCCCGTCGCTTTCCGCCAGGCGCCTGATGATCTCCCCGGCCGCGAACAGGGTCCTCCTGTCCTGTCTGTCGAGCCTGGCTACGGCCTGCGCGAGCCAGGTCCGCTTCTCGTCGCTGGCCTTCTTCCGCAGGCCGGCGCCCTTGGCCGTGAGCGCGATGATCGCCTGGCGGCCGTAGCGGGGCCGTCCCTGTCCAAGCGCGCCAGCACGGTAGACTGTCAAGGATAACTGCCAAGTAAAGCTTTTAACGAGAAGCGGCGATTCTTCTAGGGTTTCCGCTCGACCGAATCCGCGGATGCAAGCCCATTAGGTGCTTCGCCGACTCCGAAATAGCCGTGCTTTTGCACCGAGAAAATGCGTCAATAATCCCGCTGTACCAATTAATGACATTATGCTATTATTACACGAGGTTAACGACATGAGAAGAATCGGCTATGCCCGAGTCGCTGCTTCTTCCCGGACCAAAGCCGGACAGGACGATGCCATGGCCGAGCTCGGGGTCGATAGGCTCTACACCGAGAAGATCGGCGGGAGAAACGCCGACCGCAGCGAGCTCAGGAAGATGATCGAATTCGTCCGAGAGGGCGATATCGTAGTAGTGGCCGACATTTCTCGATTGGCGCGCTCGGCTCGAGATCTCCTGAGCATCGTGGACGCTTTGCGCCGGAAAAAGGCGGACTTCGTCTCGCTTAAGGAAAAGATCGATACGACGAGCCCGCGGGGCAGATTCCTATTGACCGTATTCGAAGCCCTCTCCGAGCTTGAAAGGGAAAATATCCATTCCCGTCAGAAGGAAGGCATCCAGGCGGCGAAGGCCGGAGGGAAGCATCTGGGCCGTCCTTTCATGGAATATCCCGAGAATTGGGAAAAGGCCTATGCGAGCTGGAAGAAGGGAAAGATAAGACCTACGGAAGCCGCCAAGGAACTGAAGCTGAAGAGGCCGACATTCTATAACATGGTAAAGAGGTGGGAAGCTAATATTCAATAGCGTACTAGCCATCGGATCCGGGATAATCATGCGACCATGCTTTCATTCTCTCGCGGGAGGACTTATGAGCGAAACCGAAAAAAAGTCCATCCTTATCGTTGAAGACGAGGCCATCATAGCCTTGAGCGAAAAAAAGGCTCTTGAAAAATACGATTACGAAGTGTTTATCGCCCAATCAGGAGAGGACGCGATAGGACTATGCGATGATGGCTCCTGCTGCGACCTCATTCTGATGGATATCAACCTCGGGGAGGGGATCGACGGGACGGAGGCTGCCGCTCGCATCCTCAAAGATCACGATATCCCGATCATTTTCGTATCTTCTCACAATGAGAGAATAATAATCGAAAAGACCGAAAGGATCACCTCATATGGGTATATCGTCAAGAACTCGAGTATCAATGTCTTCGATGCTTCGATAAAGATGGCGTTCAAGCTATTCGATGCGAATAAAAAATTGAAAGAAAATGAAATCCGGCAGCAGACCATGATCGGCAATATTTCCGACGTAATCTCGATAATCGATGCCGACGGTAAAGTAAAATATATCAGTCCAAGCGTCGAAAAATGGTTCGGTTGGGATCCTCGAGACTTCTTCGGCCCGAATGGATGGATTACCGTTCATCCTGACGATCTCGATCGCGTAAAGAGGGAATTCCGCAGACTCCTAAAAAAGGACAATTCGACGGGGAGCATTGAGTATAGATTCAAATGCAAGGACGGCCACTACAAACTGGTCAAGGTCGCGGCGACCAACCTGGTGAATTATCCCATCATCGACGGCGTATTGATCAATTATCATGATATAACCGAAAATAAGGAACTTGAAAACAGGCTCGGTACCGAAAACGAGATGTTCCAAAAGGTGCTGGATTCGATACCTCAGTTCATTTGCTGGAAAGACAGAAAGTCCGTCTTCCTCGGTTGCAACAAGAATTACGCAAGAATGGTCGGGTTACCGGATACTCAATCGATAATAGGGAAAACAGATTGGGATTTACCATGGAAAAAAGAGGAAACCGAGCATTTTCTCATCGACGATAACCAAGTCATGGAATCCGACGCTCCCAAGTACCATATCATCGAACCGGCCTACGATATCAACGGAAGGGAGACTTGGCTGGATACCAACAAAGTCCCGATCCACGATATCGATGGTCATGTCAGCGGCCTTATCGTCGTTTTTTCGGATATAAGCGAACGCAAATTGGCCATGGAAGCATTGGCCTACGATCAATACCTATTGCAGGCTCTCATGAACGAAAGCTCCGATCATATCTACTTCAAGGATCGCGAAAGCAAATTCATCAGGACGAGCAAATCGCAGGCCGATCTTTTCGGATTGGCGGATCCGGCGCAACTGATAGGGAAATCAGATTTCGACTATTTTGCCGAAGACCACGCCCGCCAGGCATATGAAGACGAGCAAAGCATAATCAGGACGGGTCAAAGAGTGATAAAGGAAGAAAAGGAGACGCGGGCCGGGTTCCCCGCTATTTGGGTATTGACGGAAAAGATGCCATTGTATGACAATAATGCCAATGTAATTGGAACATTCGGAATATCGAGAGATATCACTGAACGAAAAAACATGGAAGAGCGCTTGCGTGAAAGCGAGATCAAATACAGTAATTACGTCGAGAAAGCGAGCGACGGAATATTCATCATCGATGATAACGGCTCGTACATAGAGGTAAACAATGCGGCATGCCTGATAACGGGCTATTCGAGGGATGAGCTGCTGAGAATGCATATCTCCGATCTCGTTAAGATCGACAGTACCGAATCCGGACTGAATGAGTTCCGGGAATTGCAGAGCAAGGGCAAAACCAGCGCCCATAAGCGATTCAGGCACAAGAACGGCACGACGCGATGGTGGGCCATGGACGCCGTGAGACTTTCAGAGAGGCGAAATATCGCCATCGTGAAGGATATAACCGATCAAAAGATGCGTGAAGAGGAAATACTGTCTCTTCTACGGCAAAAGGAAATCCTCATCAAGGAAGTCCATCATAGAATCAAGAACAACATGAATACCATCTGCTCCCTGCTATCGCTGCAAACTTCCACGATGACCGATAGTATAGCCATTCGAGCCCTCGAGGACGCCGTAAGCCGCGTCAAGAGCATGATGGTATTGTATGATAATCTCTATAATTCGGATAATTCCACCGACGTCCCATTGAACGAGTATCTGCCGAATCTGGTCGATCAGATCATGGAAAATTTCCCCAACAGCTCGATGATAAGCACGCGACTCGACATCGGGGCCATCACCCTGGATTCCAGGAAAATGCATCCAATAGGGTTGATAGTCAATGAGATTCTCACGAATATAATGAAATACGCATTCAAAGGGCGAGAAAGAGGCTCGATCATGATTCATGCCGCCTTATCGGGCGACAGGGTTCTGATCGCGGTTCAGGACGACGGGAACGGGATACCTGAAGGCATCGATTTCAGGAATTCTCCAGGTTTCGGACTGATGCTCGTAAGCAACCTGACCGATCAGCTCAAGGGAAACATCCGGATCGAACGGGGGAATGGGACCAGGATCATTCTCGATTTTGAAAAATAAACCCGGCCATCACGGCCGGGTTTCATCACTATTTGTTCAGCATCTTAAGGATCTCTTCGGCATCCTCGGAATGCCTATAGGCATCCTCGATCCTCGAGATGGATTTCGGCCGCCTGCCTTGAATCTTGATATTGGCGATACCATGCTGTTTCTGCTCCACGAAGGCCTCGACCTCTTTCAGCGAGAAAGGCTTCAAGCCCGGGACTTTCCCCGTCGCCTTCTTGGCCCGTGTTCCCCTAACCGCAGGAGCGGACTCTATGGCCTCGTCGAATAGGCCTTTATATTGAAACTTTATCGATTCGGCTTCCTTCAGAAGCCCATCGTACTGCTTCTTCAACTCCGCCTTCGCGCCTTTCTTTATTATTTCAAGCTCCGCCTGCTTCTTGAGAAGATCGGCAAAGGTCCCCTTAGCCCTTCTAGGACCTCGAAGCTTCCTGACCTTGACCGGGGCAATGACTTCCGGAGTCGGTCCTTTCGCGGCCTTTACCGCCTTCGGGGCCTTGATGGCGGCCTTAGGCTTGGCGGCGAAGACTTTTTTTACCGTCGAAGATGGCTTGGCCCCGGCAACTTTGGGCCTCGATACCTTGGTTTTCGGAACTTTCTTCGCTTCGGGCACGATAAATCTCCTTTCCTCAGAGTTCAAATATCGGAAGCATCTGACGATACCTTAATATTGCATAATCGTAAAGGCCTTCAGATTAAATGGCAATATGCAGGTAATATTGGAGCCCTTCATGGCGGAGCCTCCGGGTCGATCATTGCCTCTCGCTCGATGTAAAGGCGACCTGCTTTCCGATTCCGGCCTTCGATGCCTGTCCGGCCATCCACTCTTCCATGTCCTTCATCTCGGCTTCCCAGCCGATGTCCCCATGAATGTTGTGATAGGATCCCGGATAGATCTTGAGAGTCTTGTCCGGGTAGGTCATGGAATCGAAGAAGGCTTGGGTCCCATGGAGGGCGCTGAGCTTGTCGGCATCGCCGTGTACGAAGAGTACGGGCGAATGGATGGCGCCTGCGTGAGCCTTGACCGCGTCCACGGCGCGCAGGCTTTCCGTCCCCCAACGCGCGGTCACACAGTGACCGACGAGGGGATCCTCTTCCAAGCTTCTTCGCTGGACGGGATCGCGAGTGACATCCCCGAAATCGATACCCAGGTTTATGGAAAAGCGCGGGAAGAGCGCGGACATGGCCTTGGCGATCATGACGAGAAGGGGACTCGCGACGCCGACCGGTTCGTAGGGCCCGCCGCTGATAACTGCGCCGGCGAAGCCTTCGGAATAGTGCTCCATGAAATCGGTGCCGATGAGGGCGCCCATGCTGTGGCAGAAGAGATACACCTGCGCCCCGCTCTCCAATCCGTTCAGCTCGGCAAGCACGAGCCGCAGATCTTCGCGATAATCGGAGAAGCGGTCGACGTGCCCGACCTGCCCCTCGGATTTGCCGAAACCGCGATGGTCGTAGCCGTAGACCCCTGCGCCGCGCTGGACGAAATAGTCGACGAGATGCTCGTAGTGCCTGCAGTTCTCGTGGACGCCGTGGACGATGAGAATGACGGTCTTGAACGCCTTGTCGGGAAGCCAGGCCTGATAAAACAGTTTCAGGCCACCCAGACCAAGAACGATGCCCTCGCTCTGCCTCATACTTCCTCCTCGCAGTCATCGCCGCGCCCACCGAGCGTCCATATTACTGGGCTCGAGCGCCGCGTCAAGCCGGTTCTGGCCTCCTTGTCGATTGAGGAGTATCATCAGCCTCCATTCGCGCTGCGCCCGGACAGCGGCCCAGGGCAAATGAACGACCTCGCTGCTGCGAGGTATGAGTCCTTCCTCCGAATCGACTTCGGGTCGTTTACACGGCAGATGGTAGTCCGTATTCAATTCAGTTTTTTTTGTTTTCAGCCTGAAATCTTTCGTTCTCAGTCTCAATTCGGTCCATTTCGAGCCTCAATCGCCTTATCCCATCATCGGCGTATAAAGCTCGGAAAGCAATCGCGGCTAGTACAGTCCGCACTGGTCGGAGACAATATTCGCACGGATGGGAAACTCGTGCCGCGCGTCGTGCAGCGCTCTCCCGAGACGAATGATCGCGCTGCGGCGACGACGAGGGCTACGCATACATGGCTTTCGCGGGCCTGCGCATCACCGTGATCCTTAAGGTATAAAATTATCCGTTTCGCGAGGTGGCCGTGAAAGACAACCGCATTTTTCTCCCGGCCACCGCACATTTTCGATCCGGCTCATCGTCGTATATGGCGACAGCAGTATCTGAAGTTGACACTAGGAGGTCAATCATGGCTAATTTCGTGCTTCTGTACAGCGGCGGCAAGGTACCGACGACTCCTCAGGAAGGCGAGGCGTCGATGAAGACGTGGATGGCGTGGTTCGCGACGCTGGGCGCCTCGGTGGTGGAGCCGGGAGCGCCCTTCGGCGTGTCGAAGACGGTGGGCTCCGTCGGCGTCCAGGAAGGGGCGGGAGGGAATGTCTCAAACGGCTACAGCGTCGTCGAGGCGGCTTCACTGGCCGCGGCGGCCAACCTCGTGAAGACTTGCCCGATCATCGCCGAAGGCGGCAAGGTCCACGTCTTCGAGAAGATGGCGATGTAGCGAGGGACGATGTCTCAACACTATTTTCTCATCAAATATCGCTTTAATGACGGCGAGGAGGGCGAGTGGCGCGACCAGATCGCGCGATTCATCGCGGCGATCGACGCGGCTCCGGAGCTCAAGGGGAAGCTCTCGTACCTCTGTCTGAAGAATCGAGGCGGCAACGACTACTATCACCTGGCTTCGGCGGCGGACGAAGGGACGATCGAAACGCTCGAAAAGAGCGCCTGGTTTTCGAGCTACACCGAAAAGATAAAGAAGGCTTCCGCCGGGACCGTGGAGGTGCTCCCGCTCGAGCTTATCGGAAGGACTCCATAATCCTGACGGCTGTCGAAACGGGGGGATGAGGATGCGCGCTGCCAAGGAGCGCTCCGGGAGGTTGGCCGAAGCGCCGCGCGGTATCGTCCGCCATCCTCATCCCCTCCTCGGCCCACGTGACGCTCGAGAGGAGTGTCTTACGCAAGCCATGCTCCTGGAGCCGCAGATGCGGGCATGCCGATGACCTTCCGGTCGATGATCGGGCATGGCGATCTGGCGACGGCTTTGCCCGCTCTGGTGGCTTTGATCGCCCTGCGCTTGCGGTTTCGCGGCGCCATCTACGTGCCGGCCCCGCTGGTGAGCAGCGTTCTGATCGTCATCCAGTTGCTCGGGACCGGTCGGTCTTTCGAATAGGCGGATCAGCTCCCCGTTGATACGAGCTGCATCGGAAGCTCGGCCCTTTTCGAAATTCACGCGGTGAACATGTCCGGTTAAATGGCCACGCTTGCCTGACGGATTTCAGGTCGTTTCAATGCATCAAGTCATCAAGGAGGGTATATATTATTATATCGACGCTTCGGCCCTAGGAGGGGACATGACGATCGAAGGCTTGCTTGCTCTCCTTGCCGGTCCCGCCCGGCGCGCATTGCGGGAATTGAAGCTGAAGAGATTGGAAGACCTCTCGGGATATACGATGCCGGAGATCAAATCTTTGCATGGGATCGGTCCGAATGCGACGAAAATCATAGTTCATGCAATGGAGGTTGATGGCATCCAATTCAAAAAGGACAAGACGAGCCTTGCTTCAAGTCATCCGATCGAGACAATCGACCAATACATCGAGCAATTTCCTCCGGATATTCGACTGCTGTTGGAAGAAATGCGAACTATCATCAAGGAAGCCGCGCCCGGAGCCATGGAAAAAATAAGCTACAAAATGCCTACCTTCCATCTAAATGGCAATCTCGTGTATTTTGCCGCGTTCAAAGAGCATATAGGTCTTTATCCGCTCCCCCACGCAATTCAGGCATTTGAAAAGGAATTGAAAAATTACAAGGTCGGGAAAGGATCGATCCGATTCCCGATGGACCGGCCACTGCCCAAAGACTTGATCGCCCGAATCGTGAAAAGCAGGATCGCCGACAACTTGGCCAAGAGAAACGACTCTTCGGGCCGACCGGGGGCCGCAAAGGCCCCGGCATGAAAACGCGCCCATATCGGCGCTCGTCTACAGCCAACCTCTTTCCTGCGCGATCCTTACCGCCTGTATGCGGTTGCCCGCACCCAGTTTCTGGATCGCGATCGAAAGATAGTTGCGAACGGTCCCGGGCGAAAGGAAGAGGGTCTCCGAAATGCGCGCGATACTCTCGCCTCGCGCCGCGGCCGCCAGGACATCGCGCTCTCGGGAGCTCAGCGGACTCTGGCCGTCGCTGACCGCGGCGATGGCCACATGGGGATCGATGACCCGCTCCCCTTTGAGGATACGGCGGATCGCGAGGGCGAGCTCCTCCGTCGGTCCGTCCTTGGTTATGAATCCCTGGGCGCCATTGTCCAAAGCCCGTTTCAGGTACCCGGGTTTCCCGAAAGTGGTCAACATGAGGATGCGGCAGGACGGAAGACTCTCATGGAGCCTGGCGGCCGCCGCCAAGCCGTCTTCGCCCGGCATCTCGATGTCAAGAAGAGCGACATCGACGGCGTTGGCCCTGGCCGCGTCGACGACCTCGTCGCCGCGCCCGACTTGGGCCACCACTTCCATGTCGCTCTCCATATTGAGCAAGGATGCCAAGGCTCCTCTGACCAGGGATTGGTCCTCAGCCACCAATATCCGGATCATGGTGAGGCGCCCGCCGAGGGCAGCTCGACGCTCAGCTCGAAGCCCCCTTCCGGTCGCGAAGCGGCATGGAAGCTGCCGCCGAGCCCCTTCGCCCGATCCGCCAGACCGGGGAGCCCATGGCCGCCCTGATTCGCGGCTTGGTCGAATCGACCATCGTCCCAAAGGCGGAGACTCCAAGCCTCGGGGCTTCGGTCGATCCCGATCCCGCAGGTCGACGCGCGGCTGTGCCGTACGACGTTGGTGATTCCCTCGCGGATGGTCCACGCGAAGACTTCGTCGTAGGCTTTCGGCAACTCGTCGACTATTTTCCCTGCCGGTTCATACGCGAACTCGATGCCGGCCGCCGTCAGGAGTTCGCGGGCTGTTTTGATCTCGTCGATCACGGTGGGCCTCCGATAGCGGCCCACCGTATCCCTGACCTCCTGAAGCACCGAGCGCGCGGTACGCTCGGCTTCGCCGATCTCGTCCTCGGCTCGCCCCGGATCCTTCCGAATCAGCTTTCGGCTCAGTTGGCTCTTGAGGATGATCAAGGAAAGCTTCTGTCCCAAAAGATCGTGCAGGTCCCGGGCGATGCGCAGCCTCTCGGCGTTGGTCGCCAAGACTTCGATTTTCGCCTGGGCCGCCCGGAGCTCTTGGGCGAGAAGGATGGCGCCGACCCAACTCGTCGTCACGAAACTAACCACGATGATGAGGAAGACGCCCAGGCTGAAAAAGGCCGCGTTGAGCGCCCAATCGGCGATAAGGCCGAGAGCGAGGACCGCGGCGTTGGTCAGCGTTCGCGTCCCCGGGCCCAGGGCTCCCGCGACGTAGGCCGCGGTGAAGATGAAGCAGCTCATCAATTCGAGTCTGCTGAGGCTTCCCAAGTATGCCATGGTAAGGCTCAGGACGACGAGAATCAGGACTATGGGCCAGCGCCGAGAGCCTGCCTCGGAGTATTCCTCGAAGGCCATTCGATGGAGGTCACGGGCGCTCAAGAGGGCGGCCCATACGTACACGGCGGCGAACAGGAGCTCGTTCAGAATGGAGAGGGAAAACAGGAGAGGGGACGGCCTGGCCTTGATCAAGTCCAAAGTCCCGGGGACGAGGAAGGGAAGCCAGATGATCCATCCCAGCCAAAGGATGCGCGGCGCGGGGATCTTCATCTCGAGGAATTTCCTGTATTTCTCCGCAAAGTTCACTTTATCTCCTTAAAATAAAACATAACTCGCCGCGGGGCCGATGTCCCGTTAGAAATAAAATTGGAGCTCTACGTCCAGCTGCCAAAGGTAAGGCAGGTAGTGTGCCTCGGTTCCATCGCCGCCCCAGGTCTGGGTCAGCGAGCCGCTCAAGCCCCACGTGTCGTGTTTCGCGCCGATTCCCACACCGAACATGCCGGACAGATCCTGCAAATTGATCTCGGTCCAGCCTTGAGCCGTAATCTGGTCGGTGAAGTTGTCCGCCAGCCGAAGGAAAGCGTAGTTCCTGGCCAGGGAGAAGAACCCGAACTGCCCGGCGACATCGGTGGCGGCCGAAGTTGAGCTCAGCCTGTTTTGCGCATACTGCAGCGCCGAGGCATAATCGTCGCCGAAGAAAGCCAAGCCATTGTAGTAATACTCGGCCATGAAGGACAGGTCGGTATCGATCGACCACGTGAAACCGGCCAAGGCTTGCGGAACCCAGGCGACGGTCTGATCGGCGACGGCAAGGCTCGCGGCGTCGACCACGTCGATCCGGTCGAGGGAGTCGGACAATGTCGCTTCCGCGCGAAGCGTCAGATAGTCGCCCACATTGCCGTCGACACCGGCCCCTGTTTGAAAATGCACCGCGGAGTCAGAGTTCCCCGGGTCGCTCTCGGAGACCAGGCCGAGGAATTGAACATCGACCGTACCGAGGTGCCCGTCGATCCGCAGCTGGTCCTCCAGATTGTCCTGCCGGAGGCTGACATACTGCAGAGCCTGATCGGCGGCGCCGGACCAGGTCAGGGGGGGAGACAAGAAATCCTCGAGGGTCCAATCTCCGAGGATTCCCACCATCTTGACTCCCCACCAGCCCTCCTCCCATTGGGGAGCGGCGGCGGGGATCTGCTGGGGGACATTCCCCGCCGCGCCTCGCGAGAAGAGATTGAGCGGAGTCTTGAAGAAGCCCGACGAGGGATGGATGATCTGCTTCCCCATGTCCAGGATCAAGGCGCCGGGCAGGATTTGCCACTGGGCCTCCAGCTGAAGCAGACGACTGGAGAGGTCGAGCCTGGCGGGCGGGACCTGGGTCGGGTCATCGGTCGGAAGGGAATCCAGGAGCAGCCAGGTCGTCCCTGAAAGCGTCCAGCCGCCGGGCAGGGCCGACGACTGGCTCACCGCGACCTGGGTCGTCGTTCGCGTCGCCTCGGCCTGGACCTGCGGCGAGCCGGGACCCGAAACGGCGGTGAGCGCCGAAGTAGGCATGAAGTCGCCGAGCACCGTGCCGTCCAAGGCGAAGGATGGCGCGATCGCCGCGACGAGGATGATGGCGAAGAGCGCCCGCGCTTTCATCGAGGCGCTTCCGGATTCCAGAAGGCCAAGGAGGTCCTTCGGAACGCGGTGTCGGGGAGGACCTGTCTCCCGATCTTGGTGAAGGCCATCGTCGTATGCTTCTGGGCCTTGTCGCCTGCCCAAATGTCGATGGTGCAGGGAAAGTCCTTGCCCAGGACGCTTCGGTAATCCCGATAGTAGGCCTTTTTCAGGAGCGCTCCCGAGGCCGCGTAGAATTCCGCGTAGAGGAGCCGCAGATCCTCGGGGTCGATCCAGAGCAGCACCTTCGCGTAGCTCGACACGTTGGCCCCTTCGTCGGCGCTCAGGTCGAAGCGCAGCGCGGGCTTCCCGTCGAGAGTCGTCTCGTCCATGGCGGCCACTGCGTAGTCGGCGGCGAAGGTCCGCACGACGTCGCCGTCGGAGGCTTGGCCCGTGAGTACCTCGAGCGGAGATACGCGGATAGGGTTTGTCGTGCGCTCGAAAAGGACGTAGACCGCGTCGCCGTCCACCAGGAATTTCTGACCATGCTTCGAAGCCGGCTCCCTGAAGCTGAGCAAAAGCCTATTGTGGTCCTTTCCCGGTTTCATCACGCCCCAAAGGGTCGAACGATCGGATACTCGGTCCGCGTCGTAGGAGGTGAGGCGGACTTCCATGCTCATATCGGAGATCGTCCGACTCGCGTCGGACTTGAAGAGGATGTCGGACGGAGACTCGGCGGAAGCCGGCGCGATATCGAGAAGAAGAAAGAGGGCAAGACATGCCAGGATGAATTTCATGATCGTCTCTCCTCCTAATAGGAGCGCAGCAACTCGGCGATCGTCCGCCGAAACGACAGGGTGCCCGGAATCAAAGCCGCGATGACCGAAGCCGCCAGAAGCGCGACGCAGTTCTGCCAGAAGGCTTCGAGACCGGGAGTAAACAGGATGTTCACCGTGGCGACCGACATGCCGGGCTCCGCCGGCATGGTCAAACCGCCGAAGGCATTGATGCCCGCCGCCACGGCCATCCCCGCGATGGAACCGATGACCGTGCCGGCGATGCCCAGGGATAATCCTTCGGAGGCCAGCAGCAAAAGCAGCCGCGGCCGTCTGGTCCCGAAGGCTCGCAAGGTTCCGATTTCCCGGTACCGTTCGACGACCGCCAAGCTGAGCGTCCCCGAGACCGAGAAGAGGGCCACGACGAGAACGACCAAGCGGGCCACGGCCAGGACCAGCTCGTACATGGAGTGGGCATATTGGTAGCCGACGGAAAGCCTGTCCCAGCTCTCTTCTCTCATGCCGGATAGAATCGAGCCCCGCGGCAAGGCGGCCAGCCGTTTCATGAAACCTCGGGTATCGTCCGCGCTCTTCAGGAACAGCACCATCTTCGCGACGCTGTCGACGGCCAAAAGGGACTGGGCGTCGGCCAAGCTCATGGAAACCGAAATATCGTCGACCGCCTTGATCCCGGAAGAGGTCGTCCCCGCGACGGTCAGACTCTCGGTGTTGACTCCTCCCCCCTTGCTCAGCGCGAAGAGCTGGAGCGTGGTTCCCGGCCGGGCTTTCAAGAGATGCGCCAAGCCGCTCCCCAGCAATATCCTGCCTGTCTCTCCGGGGGCGAGATCGGAACCGCCCATGATCTTGCGCGCGGTCAGATCCCGAAGGGACTGCTCGACGGGGGAAGCGGAAACCTGGACGGAGCGGGTCTTCTCGCCGTCGGAAAGCACCGCGGAAAAGGACAGGACCGGCATCACGTCCTCGACTTCCGGCATTCCTCTCAGTTCCCGCTCGACGGCCGCGGAGTCGTCGAAAAGGAAGGGAATGGGGTCGCTGTCGCCTTCGTCCTGGGCCTGCGGGGAGCGGAAGATCTGGACATCGCCCGTGCCGCTGCGGATTATCGAGTCCCGAAAAGCATGGAGCGAGTAGGAGATGAAGCCGTCGAGCAAGGTCAGTCCCAGGAGTCCGACGATGATCGCCAGAAGAGTCGAGATCGTCCTGGCGCGGTTCCGGAACAGGTTGCGGAAGGCCAGGGCAATGGTCGTCGATAGGTAGTTCATCGGTGGGCCTTCTTCAGACTTCTCTGAGACATTCCGAGGGGGAGAGCCTTATGGCTTTGCGTCCCGGAAGAATCGCGGCGAGTCCGGCGACGAGAGTGGCCGGAACGACATTGAGGACGACGGAATCCGGCCCGGGCCGATCGAAGATCACCCACGCGAAAGGCCCTTGCATGAAACTGAGCCCTCCCGACAGGTTGATCGCCGTCGCGATCCCGAAACCCAGGAGAATGCCGAGGATCGCGCCGCCCGCTCCCATGAGGCATCCCTCGCACAACACGATATACAGGATGTCCCGCTTCTTCGCGCCCATGGCGCGAAGCGTGCCCCACTCCCGCATCCGCTCGACCACCACGCGGTTCATCGTGTTGGCGAGGATGAAGAGAGTGACGAGCAGAATGACGGTTCGGATGACCGCGAGGAAACTGGCCAGTATCGAATTGACCTGAACGTAGAGCTGCGCGAGGTCCTTCCAGGTTCGGAAGCTCACGTTAGGCGGAAGGCTTGCGGCCACGGCATCGACGCGATCGACTCCGTCCAGAAGCACGTCGAGGACGGGCGGCCCGGAGAGGCCGGTAAAATCGGCCGCCGTGTCGTAATCGGTATAGGCATAGAGGTCGTCCTGCCCGGGGATGACGCTGAAGATTCCGCTCACCGCGAAATCCCGGCCCGTCAATTGGCCGCCGGGAAGGATGGCCATGAGGGTCACCGTATCGCCCGCACGGACACCGAGAACTCGGGCCGAAGTGGCGCCTAAGAGCAGCCTGTCGCGTTCACCGGCACGGATCGGATCGCCCGATTCCAGAGTGCCCAGCAAGAAGCGGTCGGGAGGGGTTTTCGTCGCGCCCATTTTCGGGGCGAAGAAGCTGCGCTCGGCCGGGTAGGCTTTCACCAATAAGGTCTTGGACTCCTCCCCGAATCCCGCCATGGCCACGAAACCGGTCGAGGGGAAAACGGCTTCGACACCCGGTTCCTTAAGTAGCCGGGCGGCGACTTGGGCCGCCTCGGGGAAGGGATAGGCGTAAGGGTTGAACTCTCCATCCTCGAAGTAACCCGACTCTCCCGCCACCTGGAGGTGACCGACGCCGGAGAGGATGCTGCTGTCCCGCCAGATACGCATCATCTCGGAAAGGAAGCCCTGAAACACCACCAGTCCCGCCAAGCCGACGATCAGAGCCGAGAGGACCACGAGGGTCTTGCGCTTGTGGCGCAGGAGATTGCGCGAGGCAAGCATGAAGTTCCTCATGACCTGCTCCTGTCCTCGACCACCTGGCCGTCGATCATGCTGACTATCCGCCCGGCGAACTCGGCGACCGCCGGGTCGTGAGTAGCGAAGACCAGGGTGGAGCCTGCGGATTCGTTCATCTCCACCATCAATTCCATGATGGACCTCCCGGTGGCGTGGTCCAGCGAAGCTGTCGGCTCATCGGCGATGACAAGCTTAGGCTTGGTCACGAGAGCGCGGGCGACGGCCACCCGTTGACGCTGCCCGCCGGAAAGCCGTTCGGGGCTGCGTTTCCCGAAATCGGCCAGGCCGACTTTGGCCAACAGATCGTGGACGCGATCCTCGCGTTCCTTGCGTCCCATGCGCTGGAGGAGGAGGGGGTATTCGACATTCTGGTAGACCGAGAGGACGGGGATGAGGTTGAAGTTCTGAAAGACGAAGCCCATCGTTCGATTCCGGAAATCCGAGAGGCGCGCATCCGAGAGCTTGTTGGCATCCTCTCCGTCGACGTAGATATCTCCCTCGGAGGCCTTGTCGATACAGCCGATGATGTTCAGAAGTGTCGACTTGCCGCTCCCCGAAGGCCCCATGAGACAGACCCGCTCGCCCGCCTCTATCTCCAGGCTGACGTTCCGGACGGCTATCAATCGGGTCTTGTCCAGGCTGTAGCTCTTCTGCACGTGCTCCACTTTGATCAAGGCCATTTCGCGCTCCTTTCTATGGCGTAGAGGAATCAGCCAGCAACGCGCGAACATGATTCGCGGCCGCTTCGTACAGAGCCGCATCGAAGGAGCCGCAAAGCGCTTTAACGATCTGTCCTTCGCGGTCGACGATGATTACGTAAGGGTCGTCCGGCCGCCGAAATCCGACGACCGCTTTCCAGGCTTCTTCATCCTGAAAGGCGGCGAAAAGGCGAGAGCGATCCTTGGATTTGGTCCCGTTCCTGATGAAGCCCAGGACAATGGGACGGATAATAGGGGGAACCTCGGCGAGCACGGCGACGCTATAGCAAGCGAACCGCGGCTCGGCCCCGAAATCCCGCTCGAAGCGATCCGCCCAGGGCTTTACCCTGTCGCCGGCCTTCCGTGTAAATCCGACGATGAGGACTGTCGCGTCGGCTGCCGGATTCGGCAAGGCAAGGGACTGGCCATCTAGAGAGGTCGCTCTCAAGGAGGGCATCGGCTCGGGCCATGCCCTGGCCGAAATCAGAAGGAGCAGAACGAGAGCCCTCGTCGTCTTCGTGCTCAAAGAATGCCTCCCTGGACAGTCCATGGCGATTCCGCATGCGGCGTCAGGGAAGAGAGTACTTATGGATTGGCTTGTCGATCAGATAGCGATGTCACGACTTTTATATGACAAATGTCAATTCTCCGCAGGCGTTCCTGCCACCACGCATGGCGGCCAGGGGAATTGCGTAGGGCGCCATCGACGATGTACCGTCGATGGCCTTCCAAGGAGTCCCTCATCGCCGAGGCCCTGGAGATCGCGCGCGCCCGAGGTTTGATTCGAGAGGATATAGACGGAGATATTCTGCTCGATCTCGTCGCGGGCGCCCTCATGTACCGCTTATTGATCTTTCCCGGCGACTCTTCCGGAAAAGGCATCCGTAAGTACTTGCTCAAGGTTTTCCGAGAGCTTCGACTGGAGAAGGCAACATGAAAATATCCGTACTGACCATCGGCGCAATGGGCGACACCTATCCTTTCGTCGCGCTCGCGGCCCGGCTGAAGTCGCGCGGCCATGCCGTCAGGCTGGCCGCTCGGCCGGACTTCGCGCAGCTCGCCGCGTCCCATGGAATAGAATTCACCCCATTGGGGAATCCATATAAGTCGGTAATGCGGGATCAAGAGGTGGCGGCGGCGGTCGGATCGGGTAGCCTGCGGAAGATCATCAAGCAAGCCTCGGATCCAAGACAGCGGCAAGTCTTCTTCGAGAGGCTCGACACGGACACCATGAAAGCCGTCGAAGGCGCCGAGGCTGTCATCTACAAAAGCAGCTGGATACCTTTCTACGCCTATGCGCAAAAACTCGGCGTGCCATGCGTGGCCGCCGTAGTTCACCACGGCGGGGCCGGCACTACCGGAGCGGGCCTTCGCGCCGGAGTTCCTTCCATCCTCACTCCCTTCGTAGCCGACCAGCCCGCTTGGGCAATAAGGGTGGCCGAACTCGGCGCAGGTCCTCGCCCTATCCCTTTCAAAGAGCTGACGGCGGAACGGCTGGCCGATGCGATCGGGCAGGCCGTATCGGACGCGACGATGAGGGAAAGCGCCGGAAGGATCGGAGAGCGAATCCGCGCCGAGGACGGCGTGGGAGCGGCGATAGAGGTACTCATGAATCACGTGCGTCGAGGCGGCTGAGCGCGACCAAGGCGTTTTTTCGGCGCGAAGACACACAAAAACTTCGGCTCGAACGTCATATAAGGTGCGATGCCTCGATTTCTATTCCTCGTGGTCGATCGGCGGCGCGTCGCGCCGTGCAAGAAGGAGAACCAACACCATGATCGGTCGCAATGCAGCTTTAGCCCTCTGCCTGGCAGTCCTCGCCTCCGCCGCGGGACTGCCCGCGCAGACACTCACTCTGAGGATGGCGGCCAACGTTCCCGCCAACAGTCCCTGGGATCTCGGCCTCCAGCGCATGGCCGCTGAATTCGACCACGTCTCCGCCGGGCGGGTCAAGATCGTCTTCCCGCAGAGCGCCCACATCGCCACCGAGTCGGACATCATCCAGAAGATGCGGCTCGGCCTCGACGGCGCTCTTTTCTCCACATACGGCCTGGCGGAGCTGTACCCGGATAGCCTCGCCCTTTCGATACCCGGCTTCATCCGCGATGACGCCGAATTCGACGCCGTGCTCGCGGCGGTGGAGCCTCTCATCAAGTCGAAACTATCCGACCGCTATGCACTCCTCGCCCTCTCCAAGGCCGGATGGGTGCGGTATTTCTCCAAATCGCCAATCGTATGCCCTTCCGACCTCGCCGACCTTCGCATCTCGATAGACTTGGGCAACGAGAAGGTCATAAAGCTTCTGGAGAGTCTGCGCGCGAGGACCCTCGCGGGCACTATGGCCGACTTCCTCCTCCGGGTGAATTCCAACACCGTGGACGCCACATTGGAGAGTCCGATCTATATTGCCAGCCTTTGGTCGCAACTTCGGGGAAAGCTCGCGTATATGTCCAGTTTCAAGGTCGCCCCCTTCATCGGCGCGCTGGTCTTCAACAAATCGAGCTGGGACAAGGTGCCTGCGGAGCTCAAGCCCAAGTTGGAGCAGGTCGTTCACGATATGGCGATACAGATCGGCCTCGAAAGCGACAAACTCGAGGCCGGAGCCATCGCCTCCCTCGACGGCATCAAATCGCCTGCGGAAACCGATGAAGCCAAGGTTAAATGGGCCCAAGCAATCGCCGAGAGGCGCAGCGGCCTTATCGCTCAGATGTTCTCGGCGGATATCCTCGACACTATGGACACCGCGCTGGCCAAAGCGCGGAAGACAAAGTGAGCGATGAGGGGAAATATGCCGTGGCCGCCCTCGAGCGCTCGGCAGACCCCCTCTTCCCGAAGGCCCATCTCGAAAAGCCGCCTAAGTGAGGCGGGGTATCATCCCGGGAGCAAGCGGTCTCGGGCCGCTCGCTCCGGCGCTCGCCCTGTGGCTCGCTCTCGCCGCGGCTCCCTGCCTGTCGGCGCAGGGGGCGGCAAACTCGGACGCCACGCCGGCCCCGGCGAGCGGCAGCGCCCTCGCCGCGCTCCAGACGAACGAGCCTTTCACCTTCACTGGCGACATCTATTGCATGGCCGGCGAGGCCCTCGGCTACGCCAACGCCCCCGACTGGTCCGACCCGCTCGACGGGCTCGCCCCGATCGGCGGCGGCACGGTCACCAATTACCTCTACTTCGACTCGCGGCCCGATCCGACGATGCGCTTCCACGGGGCCCTCGAGATGGCCTTCCCGGGCTTCTCGCCGACGATGTACGAGCTCTGGTTCGACTACACGGTGCTGGACAGGGTATTCTTCCGGGGAGGCAGGCAGGTCATCGGCTGGGGCAACACGCGCATCTTCACGGTGGGCGACCTCATGGATAATAGCCCGACCGCCCTCTCCCTCAAGGCCTACCTGCCCTTCGGCGCCGACGGCCTCAGCCTCGTCACCCTGGTCCAGGATCCCGGCGCCGGGGCCAACCTCAACGGGCTCAAGCCCGAGTTCGCCCCGCGGCTCGATCTCGTGATCGGCTCCTTCGAGTTCTCGGAGGCGGCGGCCATCCAGAACACCGTCCCGGCGCGGCTGGCCTCGATGGTGAAGACCTCGCACTTCGGGATAGACTTCTTCGGCGAGGTATTCGGGAACTGGCAGGCCGGCAGCGCTCCCGTCCTCTCCACCTTCGAGAGCGCCTTCTGGCAGGCGCCCGGCCAGAAGTTCTCGCTCTACGCCGAGCACTACTACAACGGATCGAGCTCGAACGCGGCCGACGGATGGTACGGGACTCCCCCGAGCCCGCCCAACCTGGCCGGCAACAAGATCGCCGTACTGGGCTCGCTCAAGCTGAGCGGCGTGACGCTGGGCCTGCAGTGGAACCACGCCTTCGCCGACGGCTCGGGCCAGATCATGCCCGCGGTGACCTTCTCGCCCTTCAACCACATCATCGTGACCTTCGGCGTCCCGATCAACTACGGCGCCGACGGCTCGACCTACGCGGAGCAGGCGCCGGCCGACTTCAACTCGCCGGTCTACAATCCGCTCAACCTGACCAACCCGAACCTCGCCTCGCCGATAAGCTCCTGGGGCCAGCGCTACTCGCTCTTCCTCAAGGTGGAGCTGGCCACGAACTACTAGCTGGATAGTAGTATACTGAGGGATAAGAACGAATAAATGGGGATGTCAAATGGATAAATCCATACAATACCGAATTCTCGGCAAGACGCAATTCCCTGTCTCCGAAATCGGTCTGGGGACGTGGCAGTTGGGCGGGACCTGGGGCCAGAAATTCGACGACGCGCTCGCGGACCGGATCTTGGACGAGGCCGTCGAGCTCGGGATCACTTTTATCGACACGGCCGATGTCTACTCGGATGGCCAGAGCGAAACGGCGATCGGGAGGGCCCTCAAGCGACATCCGGGCAGATTCCGCGTCGCCACCAAATGCGGCAGGCAAATCTCGCCGCACGTCTCGTCGGGATACACTCCCGCTGTCCTGAGGGGCTACGTCGAAGACAGTCTGCGTCGTCTCGGGGCGGAGACTCTCGACTTGATCCAACTCCATTGTCCGCCGACCGAGGTTTTTTACCGACCTGAGATCTTCGAGCTCTTCGACCGCCTGAAGGGGGAGGGAAAGATTCTGAACCTCGGGGTGAGCGTGGAGAAGGTCGAAGAGGGGCTGAAGGCGATCGAATACCCTTCGGTGGCGACGATCCAGATAATCTTCAACCTTTTCAGGCTCCGGCCCTCCGAACATCTTTTCGCGCAGGCGGCGAGAAAAAAGGTCGGCCTTATCGTCAGGGTCCCGCTGGCCAGCGGGATGCTCACAGGCAAATTCCGCGCCGACACCGCGTTCGGCCCGCAGGATCACCGGGCTTTCAACCGCGAGGGCGCTTCCTTCGACAAGGGTGAGACCTTTTCGGGCGTGGACTATGCCATCGGCCTGAAGGCCGTGGAGGAGCTTAAGGCCGTGTTCCCCGGCGGACAGCCCTTGTCGGCCTGGGCCCTGCGCTGGATCCTGATGTTCGACGAGGTTTCAACGGTCATCCCCGGCGCGTCCAGGCCCGAGCAGATCAAGGCCAATGCGGCGGCCTCGGCCCTGCCTCCCCTGAGCCAGGCCCAGATGGAAGCCGCTCGATCCGTCTACGATCGCCTGATCCGCAAGCCAGTGCACGATCTCTGGTGACGGAGTCCAGATTTCAAGGTGCCGTATGTAAAATTACTTGTCGTATCAAGTCAAGAATTGAACCAATACAATCCAATTCCCGCGGAACCGCAACGTACACCGTGGGGTTCGCGAGGTACGGACTCGGCCGGTGACCAATCCGCTGGGGGGCGCTGGTGATCGCGTTCGCCGGCGCGGTGGGGATGATCGCGCAGAGCGCCCTGTTCGTGCTGGGCCAGCGCATCGCGGGCGTGAAGGTGGTAGTCACCCTGACGACCTTTCCCGCATCCGGCCGGACCGGCCGGGCCGGCGGGGCGTGCACCGATCCGCGATCCGCACGGACGATTTTCAGGGATATCCGTCAGGCAAGCAGTATCTTTGAACCGGGTGCGAAAGGGATGGATTCGACAAAGGCAATAGACGAACAGATCGCCGAGCTCTACCGGAGCGAGTCTCGACGGGTATTGGCCGCTCTGATCCGCCTGCTCGGCGATTTCGATCTGGCGGAGGAGTCCCTCCAGGAGGCGTTCCAGGCGGCGCTGGAGCGATGGCCGCGAGAGGGTATTCCCCGCAGTCCGCGCGCCTGGCTGGTGTCCGCCGGAAGGTTCAAGGGCATCGACGCCCTGCGCCGGCGCGGACGTGCGGACGCTCTGCTCGGAGCGGTCGCCGAGGACTACGGGGAAAGCACTGCCGATCCCGAGGGGTGGGATGACGAAACCATCCAGGACGACCAGCTGCGCCTCATCTTCACCTGTTGTCACCCGTTGTTGCCGCAGGATGCCCGTATTGCGCTCGCGCTCCGCGAGGTCTGCGGCCTCTCGACCGAGGAAGTGGCGCGCGCATTTCTCGTCGCTTCCCAGACCATGAAGAAGCGGATTGCGCGCGCGAAGGAGCGGATCCGCGCCGAACGGATCCCCTATGAGATTCCCTCGCGCACCGAGCTCGCGAAGCGTCTCGACGCCGTCCTCCAGGTCGTGTACCTCGTGTACAACGAAGGGTACGCCGCCACGGCCGGCGAGGCGCTCATTCGACGGAACCTCGGCGAAGACGCGCTGTACCTGTGTCGCCTCCTCGTAGACCTTATTCCCGAGCCGGAAGCGATCGGCCTGCTCGCGCTGATCCTGCTGCATGAGTCCCGCCGGACCGCGCGTACCGACGCCGACGGCGACGTGATCCCTCTTGAACGGCAGGACAGATCGCTCTGGGATCGGGAGCGGATCGGGGAGGGAATCGGCCTCGTGCAACGCGCCCTCCAGTCGGGGCGCTTCGGGTCGTACACGCTCCAAGCCGCAATCGCGGCCGTTCACGCGACATCGTCGTCGGTCGACGCGACCGATTGGGCACAGATCGTGCGTCTCTACGACATGCTGCTGGAGAGATCCCCTTCACCGGTCGTGGAGCTCAACAGGGGGATTGCCGTGGCAATGCGCGACGGGCCCGAGGCGGGGCTGATCATCGTGGATGCGCTCCTCGACCGCGGGGAGCTCGCGGATTACCATCCCGCTCATGCCGCGCGGGCGGACCTCAATCGAAGGCTAGGGCGCAGGTCCGAAGCGGTGAGATCGTATCGGCGAGCGCTCGCGTTTGCCCGGCAGGAGCCGGAGAGGCGTTTCCTGAAAAAGCGAATTGTCGAGATTTCCTGATGTTTTTTTCGCGCCCTGTCCCTTTAAGCATCCTTCCCACGACTACTCTACGAAATGACGCGGCGAACCCGCGTCGAGGAGGAAAGGATATGCAGTTTTTCTGTTACTCGACTGAATCACCGAGGCAGCTCTCCACCGAAACGTTGGCGGAGCTGGGCAAATTCATGGAAGAGGCGGGTAAATCGGGGACCCTGGTCGCTGGCGGGGGGCTCCAACCTACGAGCACCAGACTCCGGCTTTCGGGCGGGAAGGTGTCGGTCACGGACGGCCCGTTCATAGAGGGGAAGGAGGTCATTCCCGGATTCTCCATCATCCAGGTGAACACCAAGGAGGAAGCCCTCGACTGGGTGACCCGCATGCGCAGGATCTACGGCGACGGCGAGGTGAGGATCGCGCAGATGTTCGGACCGGCGTGATTGCAGATCGAACCCGAGGGCCACACTGACGATCAAGGCCCTTCGCGCCGATTCGAGCGACTCGGCGCGAAGGGCGTCAGGTTCCGCGGCGAGTCCCGGGACGTCGGGACCTCCCCCGAGGACGACTGACGAGATGGCAACGGTCCGGAACTGTCTTGATCTGGGGTCCGGGCCTAGTAGAATCGGGTATGGAGATGATGGGATCCCCTTGGCCGCCAAGAACCGCGGGTAATCTGGGGACTCCGGTAGCTTTGGAGGGTTGAATGATGAATCCCAAGGTAGATGCATTTTTAGCCAGAGAAAAAAAGTGGCAGGAAGAGTTCAAGAAACTGCGACAGATCATTCTCGACTGCAAGCTGACCGAAGAACTGAAGTGGGGTCAGCCCTGCTATGCGCTTGAAGGAAACAACATAGTGCTGATGCATGGATTCAAAGAGTACTGTGCGCTTCTGTTTATGAAAGGCGCCTTGCTGAACGATGCCAAAGGCGTTCTAATACAACAAACTGAGCATGTTCAGTCGGCGCGCCAGATTCGGTTCACAAATGTTCAAGAAATAAACAAAATGGAAAAGACATTGAAATCCTATATTCATGAAGCCATCGAAGTTGAAAGAGCCGGCTTGAAGGTTGAACTCAAAAAGACTGCAGATTTCAAGATACCGGAAGAATTTCAGAGCAAACTGGATGCGCTCCCTGCCTTGAAGGCTGCGTTTGACGCTCTGACTCCGGGACGGCAAAGAGCATACCTCTTCTATTTTTCTCAGCCCAAACAATCCAAGACTCGTGAGTCAAGGGTTGAAAAATATATCCCGAATATTCTCGATGGGATGGGCTTAGATGATCAATAACTCGATAGAGAATCGCGGATAGAAATTTCGGCATACCCGGGTTCGGTGTAAACGACACGGCAGCGAATCAATCAGAAGTAACAGAAAGCATTACTGCAAGCGTATCCATATAGTCACGCCAATGAATTATTTTTCGGTCTTCAATTGTAATGATAGAGCAAAAATGATTGTTGTAGGCTTTTCCAGTTTCGGGAACAATACCATGGACCTCATACTCTAATATGATTACGTTATTTGGTTGCGTTGACTTGTACACTCGTAAGTTGTCAGCCGAATGAAGGACATTGGTATATCCTCCAAACCAGTCCATATAAGCATTTCGCCCTTTAATCTTATTGGTAAATCCGGGGAAATCGTACAAAAACTCAAATACTGCATTTTCCGCGACAGCGTCCCAAAAATGTTCTCCGTCTACTTCGCCTTTCAATCCCTCCATTATTATGCTATAGAACGGCTCCGCATTTTTATTGAATGCAGGATGATTCCTATTCATTTTTTCCTCCAACTTGAAAGGTCAACCTTTTGTTGTTCATACATACTCTTTCTTAAACGACCTGCGCCGGAGGCGTCGACATAACATTGAGTTGAGCCGCAAAACTGCTTGTCATCCGAATCGGCTCAAACTCGTTGTTGGGCGACGATTCCCATTCTACTTCAACTCCTCCCATAGCCGGAGTCCATTAATACTTTTGAAATGAGAATCATAAGTGACCAGTTTCGCCCCAATTTCTATTGCATGAGCTGCTATCCATATATCATTAAGAGGAACCATTTTCCCTTTCTTACTTAACTTAGATTTTATTTCACCGAATATTTCCGAGGTTTCAATCGTGACATCCATTACCTTTATTCCATCTTTACTCAAAAACGCTCTTAACTCTTCAACATTTGTTGAGTACTTCTTGCCACCGCGAAATCCCGCAAAAAGTTCACCAAGCATTATAGTCGATATATAAACAATTTCAGCCTCAACAATGTAATTAAGCACAACTTCATTCCCATTCATGAATCCACTATAAGCATTCGTATCGAGTATTATTTTCATTTGGCCCAATCTGACTCATCGATTTTTTCAAAATCCTTGATATTTTTTTCAAAATCATCTTTCTCTTTGGAAGTCCATTTCCCAAAAAGATCGGAGAAGGCCTCTCGTTTTGACGTCTTTTGGCTTGCCAGTAATGAGTTCTGAAGAATTAGTTTTACAGTACGATTTTGGCTTAATCCGTACTCTTTGGATTTTTCTGATAATTTTTTATCGAGATCGCTATCTATTCCATGAATCGTAATCGATTTCATATCACCCTCCTCGAGTGAACCAATTTCATAGGAAATATAGTTCATGTTTTGGTTCCATTCAAGTGGCCTATGGAATATCCAAAATGATCAGCCTTCCGGCGCGAAGCGTCCGTCCAACAGCCATGATAACCTGCAACGCGTACATGCCGCGATTTTTGCGAATGCAAAAATCGCGGCATAGCGTTGTCGGGTTGATTATGGTGTCAGGTTTCCGACTTCATTTGTTTTCGTGCAAATTCTCTACAGCAGGAACTCTAAAACCCTTGAGAAAAAGCCAGATTGGAAACACGAACAATTCCCACAGTCCTCCTGGAATGTACAAGATGGTTCCAATCCCACCGGTCGTATCTGTCAATCCAAGCAAGGCTAAGACAGCACTAAAAAACAGACAAACGTAGCCAATGATTCCCCAAAGCGACAACCAGCGGGGAATTACCCTGGATTTAAAGAATGAATAGTTGAGTAATGTACTTCCTAATCCGAGAACGACCATACTCAACTGAAAGGCATTGAGTTTCATTATTGAAGCCAACTTAGTAAGTTTAATCCCGGTACCACCGACCAGGCCATCTCCTACGCCAGGTACCAGAAGAAATAGGTACGTTATCGAACCGAAGATAAGCAAGAGGCACTCAACAACCCTGAAACTGACATAAGTGATTGCGATCGCTTCGCCATGTTGTCTCGCAACGGGAAATATAGTCGTAGAAATCCCAACAATTCCAATTGCCATGAAAAAAACCAGGAATACACCCAAGAGCATGGTGCTTCTGAACTGCGCCAAATCACCGATAGGGAGATTAAGTTTCGGCATGACCAAGTAGGAGTCAGCCATGCCCAATAACATAGTCACAACAAATAGAACCCCAACAATAACCGAGTTTGTCCGGAACCTGTTCTTCATCAAAAGTATCCTCCTTGGAGTAGAACGCGCGGAGCCCCGTTTGCTGCCATGCAGAACGGTCCTTGTTCAGAATTTTCTTATAGGCCTTCTGTAAACCTAACATTGATTTAAGCCGTGAGCAGGCTTGTCCCGCGAATCGGCTCTAACTCGTTGTTAGCATTCTTCTTTCTATTCGTAATGTGTCCACATTCTTAATATTCTTACTATTCTTTCTTTCTCGAAGATCTGATATACGAGCCGGTGTTGGATATTGATACGCCGAGAATACGCTCCGGCAAGATCCCCAATTAATTCTTCGTATGGCGGTTGATTTTGAAAAGGATCCTTTGATAATATTGAGATGAGGTTAATTGTTTTTTCTTTTAACTCCGCCTCCGCTATTTTCTTGGAATCTTTTTGTGCTTGTTTTGAATAGACTGCTGCCCAAGTCACCAAGTCAATTCCTTCGAGCTCCGGTCAAGCGGTTCGTTCATTCCATCTCTGATTGACTCTCTCATTCCTGGTATTGATGTAAGGAACAGCGTTTCCTGGATTGATCTCCAATCCTCTTCCGAGATGAGAACAGCACTATTTCTTTTCCCGGAAATAATTACAGGCTCATGCGATTCATTGGTCTGATCAATGAGCCGATATAGATTCGCGCGTGCATCGCTAGCGTTTAATACAGTAATCATGCCCTCCAACACAAACGTACGTCAAAACGTACGAATTGTCAAGAACAACTTCCGCGTTTCAGCAAACCTTTATTTACAAATATTTCAACGCTTTAGTCGTGCTAACATTTGCTTTAGGCCGTGCGCGGGCTTGTCCCGCGAATCGGCTTGAAATCGTTGTTGGGCGAAAACCTTAACTATAGAATCTCATCAGTTTATTCATTATTAATTCTTCGAAATTCCTTCTTCCATCGATTATTGTATGAATGATTACTGTGTTGTCTTGTATCGCAAAGATAATTCGATAATTCCCTTCAATTATTTCTCTATAGTCTACAATGTTTTGCCTTTCTAATTCAGGGACGATTCGTCCCCTTTCTGGATATCTCTTTAGTTCACTTACTCGTTTCTCAAGTGTTTCGATGAGCTTCAAGGAATACTCGGGATTTATCGAAGAATGGTAGTCCAATATTTCTATAAGATCATCTTCAGCGTATCGTGAGAATACCGTCTTGTATGTCATATTTACTTTTTCGTGTATCGTTTTTTAAGTTCAGCAAATACGTCATCAGTCGCTTTTGCATGCCCTGCTTTAACATCTTTCTCCGATAGTTTGATCATCTTAAGCAGATTAAAGGCGTCGGTCATTGATTGATAAGATTCAATATCGATGAGAACAGCTTTTGCTTCCCCATTTTGAGTTATGACGATAGCGTTTTTGTGTTCGTTAACATATTTCATCATATCAGCAGCATTTGTTTTGATATAGGAAATAGGCTTTATATCGTCTCTCAGGTTGATGGACATCTCATTCTCCAGTCTTTATATAATACAACTAAAAGACTCATTTGTCAAGTCTCTCGAAGCGCCGAAGGCGTCCGCCCAACGAAGTTATCGATTTTTGCCATTCCATTACTAAATATTCCCATCTCGTCGAATCCCGATAATTACGGCATCGATACCTTTCAATTATTTTGCCGCCTTGCAATTTTCTAAGGTGCAATTCTTTCAATAAGCCTATATTTTCCCTTTCTTGGGCATTGTACCGCTGTTCTATCGATATTCAAGCATATTCGGGGACATATCCTCGCGCTTTCTCTATATTGTGCACCATGCAGAACAGCAGCCATTGGATGTTTACCTTCACCTTTGTCCTGAGCGTCAGGTAATTCATCTTCTTCATTGCCCGTATGTTCGCAAAGACAGGCTCCACGATCCCCATCCGGCGTGAATACATGTCCTTGCCTTCCGTTGTATCGATCTTCTGCATCATCTGGTCACAGTATGTCCTCTCGTTCCCAGGAAGGCGATCTGTCGCTATGAACAAAGTCCGCGCCTTCCCATCTTTCCTGATGCAGTGCGCCTTCTTCGTGCATGTCGCGCAGTCAGATTCGTGGGCGATATAGCGCGCTCCGGCGTAGCTGTTTATCTTGACCATTTTATTCTTGACCTTCAATTGCTTCCCCGCAGGGCACGTATAGCTATTGTTGGCCTTGTTGAATTTGAACGCTTCTTTTTTATATAGACGGGCAGCCAGTTTCTCGGCGCGATGCGATGTGTCGCGAGTTGCAAAACGATCGTCTCGTTGCCTAAAATTGGGATCAGGGATATAGGCGTCAATGCGCTTTTCCGCGCAGAGCTTTAGGTTTTGTTCGGCAAAGTAGCCTGTGTCGGCCAGCATCACCGTATCGGAGAGAGGCCTCTTCTCCCCGGTCAACTGAGCAATCGTCTCTTCCGCCTGCTCGAGGACCGGAGCAAACAATTCATGCTCCTGACCTGATCCAAATGCCTCGGCGGCTACTATCACCTGATGCTCCGAGTCCACCATGGCGATGCCATTGTAGCCTTGGACTACTCCCTTTGCCGTGAGCATCTTTGCGCTTTCGTTATCGGTGATATTGCTCTTTAGTTCCTTTCCCCGGGAACCCTCATGTTTCTTTTCCGTCGCGAGAAACTGGTCTATCTTGATGATTGTCTTCTCATACTTCTTCTTGCGACGTGAGAGGTCAGCTCGACCATCTTTGTCGGCCTTGTCGAGTTCCTTCTGCTTGGCGACCAACAACTTGGCGATGCGCGCGCATTTATCCCGCTTGTTCTTGAGCTCGGCAAAGGTTCCCGACCATTCCTTGGCTGCGTTTGAAGGTAGCTTTATGCCATCGACTGCGAACATTTTTTGGGACACAAGATCAAGCGAATAGAGATAAAGAAGGACATCCTGGAATAGGGCAACAATTTGGTCGCCCATCGAAGAAACGAATGCAGCGATGGTTGAGTGATCGGGCTCAAGCCCTCCGGTTAGGGCCATGCAGACAATATTGCTGTGCGCGGCTTCTTCGATTCGCCTTGAACTCACAAGGCCCTTTGAATAGCAGAAGAGTATGAGCTTGAGCAGCGCGGCCGGTGGGATGGCTTTGGCTCCGTGAAGATCATTATCGTAGTGGGTGTCGAAGACGGTAAGGTCGATCCTTTGCTCGATTATGGCATTAAGGGTGTATTCGAAACTGCCAGGAATTAGCTTCAGCCTCAATGGAGACAGGAATAAAGAAGCCCTGCTTCGAATCCGAATCTTTGTATCTAGGCATATTCTATTATACGCTCTCCCCAACAACCTGTAAATTCTTTACTGACATAAAATCGACAGTCTCAACATGCGCTTAACCTGCGAGGGTGGCTTGTCCGCCCGAGTCAGGTTGAAGCGATTGTTATGCCCCCTGTTATTATACTATTCATAAACGGAATATGTTTTTGCTAGGTAATTCCATAAAATTGTTGTTTTCGAATTTATATGCAAAAGAATAATTGCCCCTCTCGAGGTACGAAGGGCAGAATATTAGCAACCACGAATCATTTTCAGTATGATATTTTGCGACTATCATAAACTATTTTGAATTTTTTTAATAAATCATCTATCTCATTTTGATCCTTTTGATAATATGTGATTAATACTTTAAGACCGCAATTTATAAGCATTAATTTCCTCAATTCATCAACGCATGAATAAAAATCATTTTCGATTTCTATGCCTACTTCCATCGCCCATTTATCCCAATTTGATCCTTGTCGGTCGAAAAACGAAATATCTAGCCTAGGCCAGTATTCCTTTTCTATTGCGGCTACGTGGAGGTCTTTTTCACCAATATCAACAAGCATTTTTGTCAAGTATTTAGTCCATTTCTTGTTATTAGAATAGCATTTGCGAAAATATTCCCTGCTTTTCGTATAATGCTCTTCCATTCTTTCTGAAAACACTTCCCAAAACTCTTCCTGTTTAATTGGGTAGGTTCGCATCGTTTATCTCCTTATTTAATTTGCCATTACCTATTTTACTAGCAATGCAAATACAGCATCCTATTACATCCATGTATCGCGCGAAGCGTCGGCATAACATTGATTTAAGCTGTGAGCGGGTTTGCCCAGCGAATCAGCTTGAAATCGTTGTTAGATTTTATTCTTCTACCTTTGATGCCTCACGTTGCTTTAAGAAAATGCTAAGTATAATAAGAATGGCTCCCATGATAGCTCCACAAACCTGATAAATGGTTCCACTTAATGTTAGCGACACTCCGAGAACAACGCCACCAATTGAATTGACACTCGCTCGAAATAAGTTATCTATTTTTAAATTGTGTACCTTTTCTGATAGCACGGCGTTTACACTCTGAAGTTTCTGATATTCTTCTACTTTTGCATTTAGAACAACATTTTGTTTACTAATGTCGTTAATCTTGTCTATTATAAGTTTCTTTGCTCCATCAGAATCTAAGTCACTCCAAATCAATTCTGGATTAAGCTTCTTCAAAACGCTCAAACTGCCTTCGATATTCCCATCATCAACACTAGATTTAGATTGAGCTTTCGATAATTCTGTTGCTGGCTTTATCTCTGATTTTTTGTCAGTTGCTTTAGTTTCCGGTATTTCGACGCTAGAAGTCACAAATTTTGCCAATTCAACCATATCCATATCTATTCTAGTTTCTCGTCCTCTGCCCGCATTAATGAATTTTCCCAAAGAAGCCAATTCAAGAAATCTGAAAAAGAAAATTACTGAGCTTGTTAAATCATCTTCTGTATAGCCTTTAATTATCAGAGAAAAGTGCTCGTTCCAGTACGAACCTACATCGAGCTTTGTTGGTTTTTCTATTTTATTATGATGTAGATACTCTGTAGTTAGATTGTATATATCAATCTTCTTAAGCAGTTCCCTTATGGATTCATTCTTAGCTCTTTGATCTTGGGCTTGATAGAACTTCTTCCCATTTTCAGCAACTAAGTATTTTTCCCCTTGCCTTTTCACCAGGCCAACATATACTGCCGCTTCTGCTCCCTTATCCGAAATACCCGGATTGATTGCCTTTATCTCTTGAAAAGTAGCACCGGTAAGCTTGTTTGAAAGTACCTCAACCAAGTTGGTAAGCTGTTCCATTAACACATTCTTGGGCATTTCCATAGCATCCTCCATTGTTCTAGAATAAATCTAACATTTGCTTAACCCGCGAGGCGCTTGGTTGGAAGTAAAACACATGGAACATACAGGCTAATCTACGCCGAGTCGGGTTGAAGCAGTTGTTAGCAGAATCATTTTATTCCCAATACTAATCTTATGCCGTCTTCCACTTCTTCAATGCTACCCTTGCCAAGTTTTGTTGCTTTTTCAACTAATCGGGTTTTATCAATAACACCAATCTGCGAAACTACAATTACTGAATCTTTCGATAGTCCTGATTCTTCTTTATTAAGAACAACATTCCCTGGAGCGTTTTCAAGCTTCATATTTGTGGTCAAAGGAATGACAATGATGGTTTTGATTGTGCTCCTATTGAATGCGTCATCTTGAATAATCAGTACCGGGCGGTGAAAACCGGGTTCACTTCCGAATGGAACTCCAAAATCTGCCCACCATATTTCACCACGTATCATTTTGTGTTAATTCCCGCATAGACATAATATTCAATTCTCCCATTAATGATGGACTTGCACCCTCACTGTTCTTGTACACTTCATTGAGTTGTTCTGTAATTTTTTCTCTCTTATGATGATTTATGAATTCTTGTAATGCTATGGCAAAAAGTTGGCTCCGAGGAATTCCCATAGATTTTGCAGTCTTTTCTGCATCAACATAAAGTGCGTCAGGGAGAGAAATTGCAGTCTTCATAGGATTAGTATAACCAAGGTATAACATTTTGTCAACAGTCTTTCTATCCCCGCGCGGAGCGTCCTGCTAACATTGAGTTGAGCCGTGAGGCGGCCTGTCCGCCGAATCGGCTCGAACTCGTTGTTAGCAGAATTATTTTATTCCTATTACTAATCGTATGCCGTACTCCACTTCTTCTATGCTTCCTTTGCCTAGTTTTGTTGCCTTTTCAAATAACCGAGCTCTATCAATAACGCCAATCTGCGAAACAACGATTACCGAATCTTTCGATAGGCCTGATTCTTCTTTATTGAGAAGAACGTTGCCTGGAGCGTCTTCAAGCATCATATTTGTAGTTAACGGAATGACAACGACGGTATTGATCGCGCTTTTATTGAAAGCATCATTTTGAATAATTAGTACCGGGCGGTGAAAGCCAGGTTCACTTCCGAATGGAATCCCAAAATCCGCCCACCATATTTCACCACGCATCATTTTGTGTTAATTCCCGCATTGATATAAGATTCATTTCTTTCATTCGTAGTGGATTCTCGGCCCCAATGTTTTTGTACACTTCATTGAGTTGTTCTGTAATTCTTTCCTTCTTATGATGGTTTATGAACTCCTCTAATGCTATGGCGAAAAGCTGACTCCGAGGAATCCCCATGGACTTTGCAGTCCTTTCGGCATCAACATAAAGTGCGTCTGGGAGAGAAATTGCAGTCTTCATATGAATAGTATAACCACGGTATAACAATTTGTCAATAGTCGCTTATCCCTGCGCGGAGCGCCCTGCTAACATTGATTTAAGCTGTGGCGCGGCTTGTCCGCGCCATCAGCTTGAAATCGTTGTTAGGCTTTCCTATTCTATTCCATCGATGAACTCGTAGATTCGTACTAGAATAGCCATATTAAATTTAAATTGCGTTGCAGTTTTTGGCAACATCCTTGCATTTATATTTTCTCCTTCTGAACCCCAAAAGCATTTTTGATCCTTTTCAATAATAACAGCATCTGGATCGAGTGTTTTTATATTTTCCCAGATTATCTTTCCTAAGTAATCATTGTCATATTTACTTCCATTAGATTTTTTCCTAATATGTAAAATGAATTCGTCATTACCCATTATAAGATTCATTTTTCGCCCTCCTATTCATATGCATAGGTTCCATCTGGTTTCACAAAGGCCCCAGCGATAGCCTCAGCTTCGCTTTCAAGACCTAATTCATCATGTACCCATTTCCAGGTTTCTCGAATTAATGTGTATGTCCCTCTACCACCTGAATATTCGGTTTGATAACTCGTCAAAAAATTATTTCTATTAAGATGTTCCGCTAACTCTTCGGCAGACATGACTTTGCTATTTTCTTTCAAAAAAGCAGCCAGTTTCCAGACATAAAGTTTTTTTGCATTCATCTCATTCATTCGATCCTCCTTACACTCTGTCTTTTCCCCTTTTGCTTTAGTCAGCCTAACGAGACTGTCGATTTTCTCTCTTTCTCCCCAGATATTCTCGTCGAAATAATCCTGGTAGATAAGTTGGGAATAATCGTACCTTCACCCTGCCTTCAATCCCTTAATCTCGATGTATAT
>Ga0181535_10000738_pt1 | contig 46933 bp, 34 predicted proteins | sample PEATcosm2014_Bin_44_FD_119774 | JGI IMG/M metagenome (GOLD analysis project Ga0181535, IMG submission 119774) | Peatland microbial communities from MTU Mesocosm Facility, Houghton, MI, USA - PEATcosm2014_Bin17_30_metaG | ecosystem: Environmental > Terrestrial > Soil > Wetlands > Peat | place... | reverse complement strand
TGATATTTGCAATCCCACACCGTATGGCTGCCACGCTTATAGTTTTCCATCACTACAAGCCTAGTACCTTCCGTCGCCTAAAGGCGAGGGGTTTACGGATCCCCTATCGGGGACTCTAAATCACTTCTGTTGCGATTGCAAAACGCACCTGCACCATCCCATTATCGGTCAATTGGATTTGGGGCGCAGCAGTTGGACAAGCAATGCAGCGCGCTTGCGGTGCATCTCTTCATGGGTCATGGCGTGCGCTGAAGACAGGCAACGCAAGCCCATCTCCGCCAGTTGATCCCGGCGAACGGTTCTTAACAACACAGCCAAAGATCGAGCATCGTTGGGCGCAATCAACATACCTGTCTCGCCCTCGCGAACACAGGAGCGCAGCCCCGCAGTCGAGGAGCCAAGAATAGGCACGGCCTGGGAATAGGCATCGAAGACGAGACGCGGCTGCTCATCGGTAATGCTGGGAATCACCACGGCATCGTAGGCCCGCACCTGCATGAGGAACTGTTCGCCATAGGGGACAATGCCCAGCGTATTCATGCGGATCGAACTGCCAGTTTGCGCTCTCAGTTCGTCGCATTCTTTGAGGAGTGGCCCCTCGCCCATTATGTCGAAAGCAATCTGAAATCCATCGGCATTCAACAAGCGCATCGCATCCAACAGCACCCGCAATCCCTTTTCCTCAACCAAACGTCCGGCAAAAAGAATTCGCAGATGCGGCAGGTTGCTCTTGTTCTTCCATAGTGCGATGGCAGACGACTCATCGAGGACATTCTCTTCGTCTATCCATGAAGCGGGGATCACATGACCGCGCGATGCCTTGCGGCCCATCATGCTCTGGCGATATTGATCTTGGGTAAAAATGGCCAGCGATGCGTTGCGCACAAACCATCTGCCCAGCGCCTCTTGAATCCCCGCGCGTAAGCGCTTGCGCCAACCCGCGGGAAGCCCCGATTGCAAGCGCCAGGGCGCAGACTCAACGACTACGACCCGCAGTTTGCCCCGCAGAATTGCAATGGGCAACACCAGCCAACCCATCGGAACCGGCCATCCTGCAATTGTGCTATGCACCACCTTGGCGCGCCCCACAGCCCGCCAAAGCAGGCTGAGGATTGCAGGCAGCTTCTTCACTGTATCTTTGACGCCGCGCTGCACGGGCATTTCCACGATTTCGACGCGCATGTTGTCGAGCGACAAGACATCGGCGGGCGGTTCGCGCAACAGGCAGGGACATGCGATCATCAGATGGCCTAGATAGGCAAGATGCATGCGCAGATCCTTTTGCCAAAGTTCGTTGGCAAAGATGCTTCCCGTGCTGTTGCGATAAAATGGCAGCAATTGATCCACCACGAGCAAATAAGGCTCTTCGAATCGCAGCGGAATTCGCACGGGAGGGAGCTTCGCTCCCTTAACTTTGGCGGCGATCGATATTGCGTTTGCCGGTGCCATAGCGTTATCCTCGCTTCATTTCTGCTGATTCGGCCGATCAATCCTGAAGAGGCTGCTGCGCGCTCACACTTAGTGGAAAAGGCGCTGCACGAAATAACCTGTCGTCAAAAAAGCCAGAAAAACGCCCGTAGCAAGCGCATCTTGCCGCCACAGGCTTACCTTTTCACGAGCGGCTCCAATTTCGAGAACAATATAGAAAGGGAAATCGCCTGCCGCTACGGTAATGACAGCGCCAAGCAGGCCGCCATAGTGAAAAGCAATCGGCAATGCAACGAACATCGTGATGCAGAAGCAGGCTGTCCCGATGGCGTTATACTTGGGCTTCTTCAGCGAAAATAAGATGTCGCCGGTGGTGCTGTACAGCAGAGTGTGCCAAAGCCCTAGAGCAAGAATGGGAACAATCCATCGCGCATCCTGATAGCGTTTGTCGTAGAGCACGGAGACCAGCCATCCTCCTCCGTTGACAACAATGCTCACCACCAATGCGCCTCCGCACAGCACAAAGAAGCGCAGCTTAAGAACCTGCTCGCGAAACTCAGGAAAGGGCAATTTGGTGAGTTTGGCAACAAAGGGAAACGCTACACGATAAGAGAACTGCTGAATGACCTGTCGAGGAATATCCGCGATGGTGAAGGCAATGTTGTAAACCCCAAGCACGGTAAAGGGAACCAGCTTGCCCAGCATGATGCGGTCGGCCTGGGTTCCAAAGAAATACAAACCGGTTCCGATAAAGATCCATTTACCGAAGTGGATCAAGCTATGGACCGCATCCTTATCCCAAGCCAACTGGTTGCGTTCGCCGGGCAGAATGCCTGGAATATGGCTGGCAATGCTTTTGACGCCCGCTGCAGCCAGCGTCCCTGCGACCAAAGCCCAAATGCTGGGAGAGAATCTAGCCCAGAGAACGGTCACGCACATGCCGAAGATCTGAGTAGAGAAATCGATCGCCAACAGCCGTCGCACACCGATGTTTCGTACCGCGCGCATCAGGTTGGTACTGGCGAATCCGTTCACCACCATCGACAAGCTGAGCGTCGGCAACAGCATCAGGATGCGGTGATCGTAGAAGCGCGAGAGCGGCCAGGCCAAGCAGGCTGCAATGGTCCATAAGGTCAAGCCGCGGACGATCTGAATGGTCCAGGCTGTATTGAGATACCTCGGGTCATCTCCGCGAGGCGAGCTGACGATATTCGGCAGCAGGCCTACGTCGGAAAGAAGATTCATGCCCATGGTAAAGGTAGTGGTCAACGCCACAAGCCCGAAATATTCCGGGAAGAGCAGGTGAGTCAGGATGACGTTGTTCGCCATGCGCAGCATCTGCGTCATGCCATAAGCGAGAGCGGTCAACAAGGTCGCATCCAGCGCCCTTCTTTGCAGCTTGCGATGCTCCTTCCCGGTCAGGTCGTAATGACTATCCACGGGTGTGCTGCATGTATTTTGAACGTCTTCATCGGCGCCTGAAATCGCACCCCCCGGAATAGGATCGGAGATGTCGCCAAGAATAGCCGTCTCTGGAAAGGGATCGTCATCTGCCAGGAATTGCGAAGGCTGATCCAGCACCTGTTCAAGCACGGCTTGCGGTGCACTCGTTGACCCATCGGCGCTTCGCGAAGGTGCTTTCGTTCTTTGTGTCACGATGTTCTCTGTCATGCACGGGACCCTCGCCAGGTACGCATCTGTTCTGCAATCGCATCGATGAATGCATGGTGGTCATACGAACAGTGATTCATTTCACCAGGATGGCTTCCCGGCAACAGAGATTCCATGTGGGAATCTCTGTTCATCTGCAGAGTGGAGCGGGGTGCAGTTATCTTCCATCGCAACGCTATTCTTCCCCATCCCAGCGACCGCATACGGAAGACGATCCGGAGGTTCTATTCCGGCGGGACTAGGCCTGTGCATACTCGCGGACGCTCTCGATGAGATCGTCTTCTGCCTGCTTCTCACGGATTTCGGAGAGAACGACGGCAACGCCCGCAACCTTGATACGCTCCAGGATGCGCGCAGCGCGTACAAGTTGCTTCTTCGTCACCTTGCCCGACTCGGCGACCAGCACCGTGGCGTCGGTGTAGCGCGCAAGATACTCCGAGTATGCTGAGGCGAGAATGGGCTCGCCAGCCACCATGATCACGTCATAGGCGTCGCGATTGCGGCGCAGAATCTCAACGATCTCGTTCGATGCCGCCGCCACCACGCGCAGATCATCGGCCACAGATGCACGACCGATGCTTGTGCCCACGCCGAGTTCCTTGCGCTGGGACACTACTGCGGCGCCTCCCGTAAGGCTGGCGCGCACCGCTGCCGACTTGCGCTCCCAGAGTTCCGCGGCTGCCGCGGCCGCATCTTCTCGTGCGTTTGTACCCCGCACCAGAATGACCAGCGAAGAGACGCCGTTGGCTGCCAGTTCCTCGCCTAGTCCGATCACAATCTCGCGGGGTCTTCCCTTGCCTGCCGAAGTAAACAGGAATGTACGCACACCGCTGCGATGCGCCTTATCGATACCGCCCATCAGGCGAATCATCTGATCCTTTCCGGCAGCGGATGGAAAGTCCGTATCGTCAAGCAGCAGTCCAATGGGTGGGAAGCCAACAATAGCGCGAATGTCGGAGCTGCTATAGATGTTGGGCTCGGAGATGGTAGCAAGAGCCGCTGCGGCGAATCCTGCCATCAGGCTAAAAAGCAAGACGCCAAAGCCAAGAATCTCCGTCTTCTTAAGGCTTGGCGGTCCGGGAGGCAGCGCCCAGGTGACGATGTGCTCAGAGCCCGGCGATGCGTTATCGAGCATCAGGTTTTTGATGCGCGCATCGATGGCATCGTATTCTCCCTGCAGGCGCGCGATCTCGGCACTCAGCACTTCTGCTCGCTGCAGCTTGGGCGTAGCGGCCACGGCCGCGGACTGCGTATGAGACATCGCGCTATTCAACTGCGCTTCCAACTCCTGGGCCTGCTGCCGATCGGCGAGCATCTTCTGGCGGAGGTGGTTGGCAATTGTGCTGGTCGCATCCTTCTGCAGTTCATCCCGCTTTTGATCGATGAAGTTCAGTTCCTTCTGCGATTGCTGGTAAAGCGGGTTCTCTTTTGTCAAGCCATTCATCTGCAGAACCAACTGCTCCCGGCGGGTGGTCAGTTGTGTCTCCATGCTGGTGATGCTTGGATCGAGGCTGAGTTGCGCGGCAGCCAGATCGTTGATGGCAGGCGCTCCACCCTTGGTCCCCGCATCGTTGAACGCATGTACTTGAGCATTTGCTTCGGCCAGTTTCTCCTGCGCAACGGATAGCTGCTCACGCAGACTGGAGAGCTTTTCATCGTACGGATTGGAATCGCTCTTGGGATTGAATCGCACCATTCCCAATTCGTTCATCAATCCGCTTTGCTCTTTCATATCTTGTTGCAGATCGTCTGCAACTCTCTTCTGCTCGACCGAAAGGGTCTTGATGCGGTCCTGGATTCCATACAGTTCATTGTTGCGCGCGCTTTCAAGATACTCCCGGGTGAGGTCGTTGACGAACTCGGGAAGGCCCTTGGGATTTTTGGCCTGCAAGGTGATGGAAAGCTGGTAGCTGTGCCCCATCTGCGCCACCTTGAGTTGCTTTTGCAGACGCAAGACAGCATTGTCGATGTTCTCTTGCGGCAGCATCCAAAAGCCGGGATGCTGTTCGATTGTATTCTTGAGCGCCTCATAGCGCGTGGCTTCTACGGTCTGCTGCTCGATGAAGGCATCGTAGCTTCGATCGTACTCGCGGTCCTCGGTGTTGAGCTCATGAGGGAAGGTGGGCGAGACGTACACGACGCTGGTCGCGGAATAGGCGGGTTCCAGCATTCCACTCAGCTTCAGCGCCACGCCACCCAGCAGGAGGGTGGCAAGACACACCGCGATCGCCAGCCTGTAGTGACGGCGCAGATACATCGCCGGCTGAAATGCCGATTCCTGCTCCGACAGAGCCGGAGAGGCGGTCACGGGTAACGGTCGCTCGATGATCGCGGTCATTTCACTGGCTGTATTCTGCATCTTCCTTATCCCTCATTCTCTTCTGGTTCATTGACAGGCGCTGCGCAAAGACACGATGTCGACACCGGCTCAGCGAATTGTCGAAGAAGCGAGAAAGCGGCATTCGCCTTACGCCCAATTGCCACTTCGATCAGCCGTTGCGTGCAAGGGCAGCGATTACGCTAGCAATCGCATCGCAGTGCTTCACCGGGTTCCCGCAAGAACGGCCACAGTAGCCATTTGCGCCATCGGCGCAAGCTGCTCCAAGACATATCCGAAACGCGCCATTCCGCTGCGCGGCACGTAGACAATATCCCCAGCAACCACGCTGACTTCCTTGCCCTGGGGACGGACCAGATCCTTGAAGTGAATGCGTTGCACATTTCCGGTCTTGGGGTTAAAGATATGAATCTCGGGGTCGCCCGCTTTTTCGGTAATGCCCCCAACATCTGCCAGCAGGCTAACCAGCGTCGACTCATCCTTGAGAACCACCGGCCCCGGATCCTTCACCTCTCCCAGGATGGAGATGAGACGCTCGTTATCTCCGGGGATGTAGATGGTGTCATTGCGGCGCAAGCGAATATCGCCGGTGCGCGCCACCTCTTTCAGATGGATCTCTCCGATCTGGTTATTGCCGCGATAGATGTAGCACACCGAAGGCATGCGCTTGTTCTTGTCGTTGGTAAGCAAAGCTCCGCCTCGTGTCACCGCTTCCAGCAGCGTGGGCGTCCCATCGAAGTACTGCGGTCCGGGATGCTCGATGTCCCCCAAAATGAGGATGCGATTCGATCCGTACTTGGTCACAGTAATGGTAACGGCGGGAGACTCGTAATACTTGGCCAGCGCCTTGACCACAGCATCGGCAGCATCATCCCGCGACAGGCCGGCAACACCCACGCTACCGGTCGTGGGCAGCGTAATGCGCCCATCGGGACCGACCGTATGCAATCCGGAAAGCTCCGGCCGGCCAATGACAGTCAATGTGATTTCATCGCCCGAGCCAAGTTCGTATTGATCGCCATCCTTGGGTTGGGTCGTCTCCAGTTCGCGCAGAGGCTGCTGCTTGAGCGAAGCCGGCTGCGGCTCTGTTTGCCCATGCGCGGCGATACCGCCAATGGTCATCATGCCGGCTAAAGCCATGATCGCGAGATGAGACGCTTGCAGCCTTGTGCAGACAGATTTCGTTATCCTCAAGAGACGCACCTCCAGGGTAATTTCAGTAGAATCGCCCAGTTTGAGCATACAAGGAAACTCCAGCGAAACCTATGGGAGAATCCTGCCATGCACGATAGAACAGCACCCGTTACTGCCGGTCCCCGCTCTTGGGCGATGGCACTCGCGACGTCCGTACCCAAGCCGCCTTGCCTCCTGCCATACGCACAATCGTAGGCACCATGAAGATCTTCTTCACGATATAGAAAGGAGCATGCAACAACGACAAAGCATCGCCTCCTGGGTCGGAACTCATTCCGATCACCACCGCCAGATGCAGCAAAATGATTCCCGCGGCAACTGCCGAATACAGATGCATCCAATGCGATGGCAACGCCGCCAGCAAACAGAGCAGCGCGACCTCGATGGCGATGGGCATTCCGGATAGGTCTAAAAGCGGCTCAATCAAGCGAAGGTCGCCGCACAATACCCTGGCTGCAAGGCGAGGAGCAACTGTATTCAACATGCGCAACCGCCCTCCCTCCCATCGCGCCGTCTGCGTCGCCGCAGCCGTGCTGGATTGCGGCGCTTCAGAACAGACCAGCGCTTCCGGTACATAGGCCACACGGATGCCCGCAATCAGAAGCGCAAGATGAAACTCCAGATCCTCAACGATCGACTTGGCGCGATATGGAACCCGCAGCAGCACCTCGCGGCGCAAGGCAAACCCGTTACCCAGAATGCCCGATGAGAGTCCCAGGCGAGATCGTCCCCGCGGCCTGATCCCGTTCATGCAAAAAAAGGCCAAGGCGCGCAGTCTCGATTCCGCCCTGGTATCCATGCGGCGAAACTCATACCGGCACTGCACCACGCTCGCCTGACTCAGCGCCTGACAGACTTCCTGCACCAGATTCTCTGAGACCTCGGAATCGGCATCGACTACCAAAAACGAGTCGGCGTTCAATTCGTCTGTAGCGTATTGGAAGCCCTTGTGCAGCGCTTCACCCTTGCCGCGCATTGCCGGATCGTCGAATCGAAGAACCAGCGCTCCAGCCTGGCGCGCACAGATCGCCGTATCATCCGTGCAATTGTGCGCGACTACCAGAATATCGATTTGAGCGTCATCGGTTCCCCGATACGCAGCCATCGAAGCAACAAGGCTCTCGACGCATTTTGCAACCATCAACTCCTCATTGTGAGATGGCACAATGATGGCCAGATGCCGGATCGACGGCAGGGTCGCATAGCCATTCCTTCTGCTGCGCGGCGCCAAGGATGCCGCCGTCACCAGAAGCAATTCCAACAGCAGCGGCATGGTCGCCAGGACAATCAGTCCTCCGGCAGCAAGCAGCAGTGCGGTTGCGGGCGTTAGCGGCATAGCGTCTTTCTCGTCCCTTTCACACTCTCAAACAATTTCGAATAGAATCCCGCACAACGAAACCGCGGGCACGTGGCACTCTTCCGATGCGCCAATGGTGGCAGTTGATTCTAAACCTGATTTATCCCGGCAGAGAATATGCTTTCGGTGGCTGCACACGCCGGACCGATCCTCCAGAACCGCGTCTGTATTCTTCATCTGTGGCGATTGGACGTCGCGCTGCGCTGGATCTCAGGGAATGCGCTAGACAAGAACCTGCCCAAGTTGAAATGGCATCGCTTTCGCCTCGGCGGCCAAAACGGTCCTGGCCTCGACGGCGCTTGGCCTGAGCGACTCCGACCAGCCCATGATGAGGAAGAGCAACTGCATGAGCGGCTGCCCAAGGAAGACTGTCGATAGTGTTGTTGCGCAGGCGACCACTGCTCCAATCAGGCAATAGGCCAGGACGATATCCTCTCGCCGTTTAAAGCGCAGCGCATTGCGCCACAGTCGAACAAGAGCAGTGGCGATCATGGCCAGAAAGAGCGTCAGGCCGAAATAGCCCTGAGCGATGGTCAGACGGATATACTCGTTATCGATCGACGCCTGCATCTTTCCGTATCCCCAACTATCGACGGTAACGGAGATAGGCGAACCCCAACCCCATATTCCCCCTGCCTTGATCATGGGGATATACGTATCGATCAGTTCCCTGCGATAGACGGCGTTGCGTTGGTCCACATCGGCGTTCAGGTCTCTTGCATTCGTGGCGCCTGGATCGGTGTATTTATACAGAGCCGCGCCGATCAGCAGGGCAAAGACAAAAGCAATGGAGAGCATGCGAACCGCGGCGCGCCTGCGATTCTCCGCCAAGCCGATGATGGCGATCATGGCTCCCAGAGCGCATCCGATCCAGGGGCCGCGCGATTGAGCCACAAACACACCCAGCAAGACAGCCAGCAAAAGGAAAACCTGTTTGCGTTCCGGCTTATGCCGGAGTCCATTGACACCCTGCTCGGTGCGGCGGCGATCGAGCAGCCAGAGTTGAAACATCACTCCTATCGAGAAGACCATCCCGGCCACGATGGCGTGACCATACGGCCCAGCCACGCGCCCAAAGCCCCAGCGCATCTGCCGCCCCCAATCTACCGGCGCATGGGTAACGAATGTTACAAAGTTTTGAAAGGGGTTTGAGGTCATGCGAAATTCCCAGAGGCTGAAGATCGCGACCACCGCCAGCGCGTAGACCACAAACTTGGCAAATCGAACCCGCATCCCCGTTTGCTCGATCAGGGTGCGTCCGATGTAATAGGGGCAGAAGACCGCAAATGCCGTTTGTAGTGCTGCATACACTGCCCACGTAAAGGGATGGTGCATCATATCTGCGATGAACGCACTGAAGAGATTTGCGAACATGCAGAAATCCAGAAACGTAAAGCGCAAGCTGCGAAATTGAGTCAGCACTCCGGCTGCGGCCAGAAGCACGGCGACCAGCGTTGACGCATCCAGCGAGACTCCGCTCACCCATACACGCCAATACAACGGCGCCAGCATCAGACAGGGCAGATAAACCTTGATCAGGACCGCGGATGGGCGCTGCGTGAAGAGCATCGCCAGGGCAATCAGAGCGGGGATGAAGAGAACGAAATTGATCATACTATTCCACCTGTTTCTGGATCGGTTCACTCTCTTCCCGGCCGCATTGAACCTATATACCAGGATGATCGTACTATCGTTTTTGGGAGCAGTCTTTCGTCTTTTCCAAAACGGCTGGAGGGCGAAAGCTTGAGTCATTTGGAAGCCGTGCGAGATGAGCAATTTTCACAACCGAGGCTTGCGATCCTCAACGCCGTCCTCCATCGCCCTATTCCTGCGCCGCGTCGAGCACCGGAGTACTCGACAGGAAATCGGGAACGATGCGCAGATTGCGGTCCACAAGCGTTGCCGCCAACACGCGGCGCAGCGCTCCGCCCACTCCGGTGAGCAAGAACTCCCAGCCTTCGGAGCGAAGGCGCGAATTGACGCCGATCAACGATCCCATCGCTTCCAAGCCCAAGGCATCGGTGGCCGAAAGATCGAGGATCAGCGGGTATCTCCCCGAAGAGGCGTCCCGCGCCATCTCTTCAAACTCATGAACCATAACGCCGGAGAACCTTCCCACCGGTTTGACGACCAACGTGTCACCATGCCAGAAGCTGGAAAGATACGCCTGTCCCGTGCCGCGCGGCTGTGCTAGCACCGCCAGAATCTGGATGGGCAAGAGCAAGAGCGCACCGGCCAGATTGGAAAGATAACGTCCGCCCAACCGCCGCGGCTCTTTGTAAAACCGATACAGCCATTCTGAACCAATGCGCTGCACCCAGCGCGGAGCGCGGCGCACATGGCCGGCAAGAAAGTCCAGCGACGCGCCTACTCCGATCGCAACCGGAACCTGCAAGCGATCGCGGTGCATGGAGAGCCATTTCTCCTGCTTGGGATTGCCAAAGGCCACCAGCAGAATGTCGGGCTTGGCCTGCTCAATGCGCTGCAATATCTCTTCATGGTTCATGGCCGCCAGCGACGACGGAGGCGGTGAATAACGGCCTGCAATGCGGGCGCCCGGATAGTTCTTCTCGATCCATGCAGCCGCTCCCGCCGACGATGCTTCCGAGGCGCCGAGCAGGTAGATGCCGTAGCCCTTCTCCGCCGACAGACGCGCCAAGCGCGGCATCAGGTCGATTCCTGTAACCCGCTCCTTCATCGGCTCACCCATCATGCGCGAGGCCCAAACCAAAGGCATTCCATCGGCCACCACCAAGGAGCAGCTTTGCAGTATCGACATCAGTTCGTTATCTTTGCCCGCCTTGATCAGAAAATCCAAATTGGCCGTAGCCACCTGATGAAAGCCTCGCTGTTGAATCAACCCATCCAGCTTTTCTACCGCCTCATCCATCGTCACATTGTCGATGGGCACTCCGAGAATTGCCAGCCGCCGGTACCGATTCATCATCCCGCCCTCCGCCTCGTTCGTATTTGGATTGTTTCTGTCCACTCTTACTGCGGAATTCGATAGGTGCCTGTCCCTGCCGTTTTCAATCCAGGGGTGCTCTCCTGCTGCCATTGCGCCTGACGCATTTCTCTGCGCGACGCCGCATGGGTCATCCCGCAAAGAGACAAGAACGTCTTCCGGGAGCTGCCGCAGACGTCTCGTTTACCCACCAACACAACAGTCGGAGAGGCCGCTGGTGGGAACCGGGTCATTCAATTGGAGAGTTGTGTACGATCATAGCGGCATCCGGGCGCATTGAAAATGGCAGGGAGAATCCGCTACGGGGCAGAAAGGTAACTTGAGGCCTAAGTTACCCGAAGGAGCGGGGAGAAAGTCCGGTTTCAATTTGCCTCATCCGGCAGAGGGCCGGGACGAAGCAGCGAGGCCAGATACGCCTTGAATAGGCCATAGCCGCGATCCCGCCGCGCCAATTGCATCAGGCGGCGAGCCAGTTGCGGGTCCTCTTTGGGGGCGTCATGGGCGGGCGATTCCAGCATGGGATGCGTCGGATCGGCCTGCCAGAGTTGAGGGAAATAGACGACAGTGTTGCCTGGGTGCAGGGCGGCCTGCGCCTGGGGCGATGCGCCCAGCCAGCGGCGATAAAAAGCGTCTACCAGATCTTTGCCGGGCCCCGCATTCAGGTGGCACGGGGGAGCGCAGCGCGAGTTGATCTCAATCAGCGTTGCGTTTCCATCCTCTTCGTCGAGGACGAAGTCGAAGCCGTGAAAGCCGGAAAGACCCAGCTTTTGCACCACGCGGCGGACGGTCTCTTCCATCTGCCCGTTCTCGACGATGCGCACAGCGGCGGCCGGTCCGGTCAAGCCCGTGCTGTCGAGCACCTGAACGGAGATCGTGGCCAGCACCTCTCCCTGCCAACAACAAGCCACTGTATTCGCAGCCAGGCCCGGCGCCATGCGCTGCACAGAGATCGCTCTGCGGGACCGGCGAAACAGGTCGCGCAGCCAGAAGTGGTTGCCGTTGATGAGCAGTTGCTTGAGCGAGGGAGGGAGGTTGCGCCAGATCCCCGATTGCCGCAGGAAGCGGCGCGCCTCCGCGACAGTGCGCACAAAGGCCACGCCCACTCCACCCCAACTGTGATCGGTCTTCGCCACCCAGGGAAAAGAAACCCGCTCTGCGAGAAGATCGAAATCCTCCGGCCTTTCAATCGCAAATGACTCCGCCGCGCTCAATCCCAGGGCGCGCGCCGCGGTCTGAACCGCGTGACGGGAGGCAAGAATAGGGAAAGATGCCGGATCCCCCAGCGAACGCTCGATGATCTTGGCCGCCGCGCCGCCGGCTTTTTTCTTCTTCAGCTCCGCATACAGCTCATGCATCTGCTCTACCGCCCCATCGTCACAGGGAAGGACCATCTGCGCTCCGCTGGCCATCATCGCCCGCAACAGCGATTCTTGCGGGCGGATGAGGCTGAAACGATAGTGTTCCGCGACCGATTGGGTGGCGGCCAGGGGATGTGCATGGGAGGGATAGATCGCGGCCACCCGGCACCCGGCCTGCGCAAAGCGGATCGCCATGCGCGAGGCCACGGGCCAGTTGATGGTGCTGGCAAGGAGAATCGCTGGAGGTGCAGCCGCCTCAGCGCAATCGGACATGCAACGTACTCCTGAATGCTTGCGTGGAGAGGGGGACGATCTCTCGAACTTTAGGTTGCGCACGGGGCAATTGATCCCGGCAGATAGTCTTGGGGTATTTCTACTACCATAGAGTCTTTCCGGCTCTTTGTCGACTCTTTTTCTCCACTTTCACCTCGGCCGGCAGCGCGGCCGCGGCCAACTCCGCCCCACACAGGGTCAGAGCTATTGCTTTCAATGAGGGCCATCTAATTTGGGCTTTGCTGAGTGCGGAGCCAATCATCGCAGAGAAATTGTGGTTTCGAGGCGCTTTTTTGCATTCGTCCACCGGCATTTCCAGCCCACGGGGAATGAATCCAAGCTCTAAATCCGGAGGGGAATAGGGGCCTTTGGGCCGCCCGCAGGCCGGCGAATCGGTATTCTTTGAACCAGAAAGGTTTCAACCTGAGCGAAGCGAAGGATCTGCGATCATGTCATCCTGAGCGCAGCGAAGGATCTGCGGTTGTTCTTTGCAGGATTGAGATCCGCGGGAGTCGCCTGAAGCCAAGCACCCGAATCGCTTCAAGAAAACCATCCAAGCCGTTCTGTTTCTATATTTTATGAAGTTTCGATCAAAAAAAGGATTTGGTGGAGCTGAGCGGGATCGAACCGCTGGCCTCCTCGTTGCGAACGAGGCGCTCTCCCAGCTGAGCTACAGCCCCACGACTTTTCTATTCTACCAGCACTCGCCTAAAGTGCAAAGACGACGGTTTGCCGGCCTCCAGGCCCGGTTTCGGGAGCGATTCTCGGAGGATTCTGCCCAAAATGAACCGGGAACGTCCGGATGGTTCATCAAACGGCGTTTTCGAGGAGCGATCCGAACACCGATCCCAAAAGCGCAATGATCTTGACCTACCATCCACAACTTTCAGTCGCTACAATATCTGATATGCTTCACCAACTTGAATTCGCCGATAAGGTTCGCCGTCAAGTCGCCCCTCGGATAGCCAAAGGGCGCAAATCTGAACTCGGCCAATTTATGACTCCATCGAACACGGCCTGGTTCATGGCATCGTTGTTCCCGCCCAGCACACTGAAGACGTGCCGCCTGCTGGACGCTGGCGCAGGTGTGGGTGCGTTGTCGTGCGCCTTTCTCGACCGCTGGATTAACGGCGGATTCGAGTTTCAAGAGGTGCAAGCCTACGCCTACGAGATTGACGATAAGCTCCGGGGCCACCTTGCCGAACGTCTTGCAGCTTATCCGAGCGTGACCGCTCACGTCTCGGGTGAGGACTTCATTTCGTCTTCAAACCAGTTACTCTTCCACGGGGCAACAGATTACACTCACGCGATTCTGAATCCGCCGTACAAGAAAATCAACAGCCTGTCGGCGCATCGGCATGAACTCCGTGCTTTGGGCATTGAGACCGTGAATCTGTACTCTGCGTTCGTCGCGCTCGCCGTCATGCAAGCCGCGCACGAGGGACAGATAGTGGCCATCATTCCGCGCAGTTTTTGCAACGGGCCGTACTATCGCCCATTCAGAGATTTCATTTTGCAGAGAGCGGCGCTCCGGCACATTCACTTATTCGAGTCACGCACCACGGCATTCAAGGACGATGACGTGTTGCAAGAGAACATCATCATTCGCTTGGAGCGCGGCGGCATTCAGGGACCGGTCACAATCACCACATCGACGGACGATAGCCTGAGCGACTTAGAATCTCATGTGTACCCGTTCGATCAGATCGTGATCCCTGACGATGCAGAGGGCTTTATTCATGTGCCCACGTCGCCAGATGAAAGCGCAGAGGCCGTAGACACGCCGTCCGCCATACGATATTCGCTGGCAGACATTGGCGTGAACGTCTCGACTGGCCCCGTTGTCGATTTCAGGCTTAGAGACTATCTCCGCGATATGCCTGTACCGGGCACGGTGCCGCTGCTCTATCCGAGTCACTTCAGCATCAATCGTACAGAGTGGCCGATTGCAGGCGCGAAGAAGCCGAACGCCATTGAGCGGAACGGCGACACTGAGAAGTGGCTGTTTCCGAATGGTCACTACTGCGTGGTGCGTAGGTTCTCATCGAAAGAAGAGAAGCGCAGGATCATGGCCAGCACGGTTGATCCCGCCGTCTTTGGCAACGCGCAGGCGCTAGGGTTTGAGAATCACTTGAATGTGTTCCATGAAAACAGGCGCGGCCTCTCTGAGCAGTTGGCAAACGGGCTGGCCATGTTCCTGAATACGACGGTCGTAGACAAGGCGTTCCGCCGCTTCAATGGGCACACTCAAGTGAACGCCACGGACCTGAAGACAATGAAGTATCCGAGCCGTACCGCATTGATCGAGCTTGGCAAGTGGGCAGTGAAGAACGGAGACCTTACGCAACAGATGATAGATGAAAGGCTGGACGCGTTGACGGCATGACTCACTCTCATATAGAGGAAGCACTCGCAATCATCAAAGCTCTGGGCCTGCCACGGGCACAACAGAATGAGCGGTCGGCGGTCAGTCTCCTTGCGCTGTTGAATCTGACGGCGAAGAAGACATGGGCCGAGGCCGAAGCTCCGCTGGTAGGCATCACGCCGGTAATGGACTGGGCGCACGAGCACTATGAAAAGAAGTACGCACCGAATACACGCGAGACGTTCCGCCGTCAGACGATGCACCAGTTTGTAGCCGCTGGACTCGTGCTTTATAACCCCGACAAGCCTGACCGCTCGGTGAACAGTCCGAAAGCCGTGTATCAGATCGAGCCTGCAACTCTCGCTTTGATTAAATGCTTCGGGAAAAAGAAGTGGACAGCCAAACTCGCTGCCTATTTAGTTGAACATCAGACATTGATTGCACAGTATGCAAGGGAGCGAATGCACAACTTGATTCCCGTCGTGATTTCACATGGCAAGACGATTGCACTCAGCCCCGGCGAACATAGCGAGTTGATTCGCGCGATCATTGAAGACTTTGCTCCTCGCTTTGCACCGGGCAGTGTATTGGTCTATGCAGGCGACACGGGCGAGAAGTGGGGATACTTCGATAAGAAATTGCTGACGGAGTTGGGCGTAGAAGTCGATGCACACGGCAAGATGCCCGATGTGGTTTTGCACTACACCGCTAAAAACTGGTTGCTCCTGATTGAGTCAGTCACCAGCCACGGCCCAGTAGACGGCAAGCGCCACGCGGAACTTACGCAGTTGTTTGCAGGCTCGAAGAGTGGGCTTGTCTATGTGACCGCGTTCCCGAATCGTGCCATCATGAGCCGGTATCTTGGCGAGATTGCATGGGAGACTGAAGTGTGGGTTGCCGATGCGCCTTCGCATCTGATCCACTTCAACGGTGAGCGGTTTCTTGGGCCATATTCTGGTACGTAGTTGTGCTTGGCGACCTTCGATTTTAAGGCATGAGAAAGCCCAAGAGCTTCAACCAACACATATGACTCCCGTGAGGTCGCCTGATCGCCGGAAATACGTGAAAAATGCAGCGAGCAGAAAAGGCCGCCCTTGCGGGCGGCCTTTGACTTCTGCGAAAAAGCGGGCTCAGAGCTGGTTCATGTTTTGCAGGAACTCGGCGTTGTTGCGCACCTTCTCCAGGCGGCTGACCAGCAGTTCCATGGCCTCGACCGGGGAGAGCGGGTTGAGCACCTTGCGCAAGACCCAGATACGCGAAAGGTCTTCCTTGGGGATGAGCAGCTCTTCCTTGCGGGTTCCCGAGCGCTGAATGTCGATGGCCGGGAAGACGCGCTTGTCTACGAGCTTGCGGTCGAGAATGATCTCCATGTTGCCGGTGCCCTTGAACTCTTCAAAGATGACCTCGTCCATGCGCGAGCCGGTGTCGACCAGCGCGGTGGCGATAATGGTCAGCGAGCCGCCTTCTTCGATGTTGCGGGCGGCGCCGAAGAAGCGCTTGGGGCGCTGCAGTGCATTCGAGTCCACGCCGCCGGAGAGCACCTTGCCCGAGGGCGGAACGATGGTATTGTAGGCGCGGGCCAAACGGGTGATGGAGTCCAGCAGAATGACCACATCGCGCTTGTGCTCGACCAGGCGCTTGGCCTTTTCGATGACCATCTCGGCCACCTGCACGTGACGCGCGGCGGGCTCGTCGAAGGTCGAACTGATGACTTCGCCCTTGACCGATCGCTGCATGTCGGTGACTTCCTCGGGGCGCTCGTCGATGAGCAGCACGATGAGGATCACTTCCGGGTGATTGGTCGAAACGGAGTTGGCAATGGACTGCAAGAGCATGGTCTTGCCGGTGCGGGGCGGAGCGACGATCAGGCCGCGCTGGCCCTTGCCCACCGGGGTCAGCAGATCCATCACCCGGCCGCTTGTGCCCTCGCGCACCGTCTCCATCTTGATCCGCTCCTGCGGATAAAGCGGGGTCAGGTTGTCGAAGAGGATCTTGTTGCGCGTCTCCTCGGGAGACTCGAAGTTGATGGCCTCGATCTTGACCAGGGCGAAATACTTCTCACCCTCGTGGGGCGGACGGACGTTGCCGCTGATCGAGTCGCCGGTCTTCAGATCGAACTTGCGAATCTGCGAGGGCGAAACGTAAATATCGTCGGGACCGGGCAGATAGTTGTAATCGGGAGAGCGGAGGAAGCCGTAGCCGTCGGGAAGAATCTCCAGAACGCCTTCGGCGAAGATGTGCCCTTCCTTTTCGCTCTGCGCCTGCAAAATCTTGAAGATCAGGTCCTGTTTGCGAAGGCCGCTGGCGCCGGGTATTTCCAATGTGCGCGCAATGCGGCTCAATTCGGTGATGTTCTTCTCTTTGAGTTCAGCGATCGTCATGTTCACCTGCTATAAGGCGGGAGGTTGGTGGAGGGTGGGGAGATACGCGAGGATGGAGTGCTCCAGGAGAATATTGGGCGGGAGCGGGAAAAAGCAATCGGCTGCCTGTGCGCGTTTTTGCTTCTTCCGGCTCGGGAACGGTGTCGGTAGACTGGGTAAGGGCGGCCGGGTTCCAGGGGGAATCGATCCTGCTGTTCTCGCCCAGTTCAATTCTAACGGGTCAGGCCGGCGTCAGGCAGCGCGGCGGGTTTCTTCCTGGTCTTCGACGGGCACGGTAAACGATCCCGTCGTACCGGGAATGGTCGAGTGGAAGCGCACCAGGACCTCATTTGTGGTGTCCTGCAGCCGGGTATTGGGCTTGTGCAGCTTGCGCGTGGCCTTGCTGGCCAATTGACAGAGTTGGTAGCGGTTGTGCACATGAGAGAGTGCCCCAAAAACTAAATCGGAACGCATTGCAATTCTCCTTCTTCATTCGCCGCCCGGTCGGAGCTCCTTGGCGCCGCCGGTTCAGAACAAGCATTTTCAGAGCCCTTCCGCGCCGGCCAGCCGCAGAACCGCGCTCCGAATTTTGCCACGGGCAGCCAAACTTGGTGAGGCTACCCCAAACCCACTCCAGAAATAGACGCACGACCTACGCATTCAGTTCACGAATCTTGACGCACTTTGGTCCGCTGCGGAATGGGAATCTTGCCTATTCAGGAAATCACAATGCCGGCTTGGGAATTTCAGCGTCCGCATTCCCGTCCCGGCCAGCGTCGAAACGCAGCCAGGGCATCAACCGATGAGCCGGGGCCCAAATATCGATGCGGGAGATGACAGATGGGCGCGTACGACCGCACTCAGCACTCTGCCCTGATGGATGGCACTCCTGAATGTAAACCGAGTCGGCATTCGGGTCAACAGTTTTTTGCACTGTCTTTGGGTTTTTCCGGCCCGCAGCCCACTCTGAACGGGATTCTGCCCCTCTGCGCCGCTTTTTGGGGCCTTTTCAACGCCAGGGAAAGCCTTCTGCCCTGAACGCGAGAAGCTCTCGCAGATCCCCTACGCCCCAAACTCGAGGCTAAAAAACCGGTCAGGCTTCTTCCGCTCACCGCCGCACCGGGCGGCTTACTTGACCGCTCCGGGAGAATGCCAGCGTCTGCCGTCCGGATCGCTGAAAATGACGTTTCCGTCCGCATCCAGGCCGCTGGCCGGGCGCGGACGCCGCACGCGCCGCTTGGGCGCGACAATCAGTTCGTCCAAGCGGAAGATCCCCACCAGCAGCATGAGCAGAAAGGGTATCCCGATCAGCAACGAATCCCAGTTGGTGTGCAGGATGGTCTCGTGCATGGCGTCCTCCGCAGTGGTTCGATATGCCCGCACGAATTCTCAGGCATTCGATTCGCTTATCGGCAGTGAGTTGGATTCTGCTTAGAAACGAAGGTAACCGTCGATTGAACCGATCCGTTCACCGCCCTCGCGGATTTGCAAAACGATAAAACCGGGGCGTCGCGCCCTCAATCGCCGCACTGCCCGTCGTCAAGCAGTTGGGTTTCGCCGAGTTTGGCGGCGGTGTGGCCGCTGGTATCGGCGCCGGCGTGGGGATCGAGGCCGAGACTGTCAAAGACCGGTCCCAGAGCCAGCACGGCCATGAAGAGAATGGCCAGATGGAAGTCCTGAAGCTGGGGATGGGCGGCCGAATGGCCGTGAGCGGCGGCGACCAGGCTAACGGTAATGGCGCCAATGGCCACCCCCATGCCGGAGCTGAGCTGCATGACGGCGCTCAAAAATCCGTTGGCGCGGCTCATGCGGGCGGGCTCGATCTCGGCAAAAGCCAGGGTGGTCAGGCTAGTGAACTCCATCGAGCGGCAGGCGCCGTGGAAGTACAGAATGAGCACGATCACGGCAATAGGGGTTTGCGGCGTGAAGGAGGCGCAGAAGACCATCGAAAGCGAGGTAATCACGCCGTTGACGATAATTACGCGGCGGAATCCATAGCGGCGCAGGATCTGAATGACGAAGGCCTTCATGCTGAAGTCGCCGGCGAACAGTACCAACAGATAAAGGCCGGCCTGGAAGGCGGTCAGTCCGAAGGCGATCTGGAACATCAGCGGCAGCAGAAAAGGCAGCACGGCGACAGCGATGCGGAAGGCGCTGGCGCCGTAGATGGAGAGCGAATAGGTCTTGAGGCGCAGCGAGTCGAAATCGATCAGCGAACGGGCCGGCTGGCGGCGGGCGAGAAGGACGGCGACCGCTCCGCTGAGCAGGCTGACGGCCAGAATCACGCTGGGCGAGCGCCAGTGGGCGACATCGCCGCCCAACTGCTCCATGGCGTAGACGGTTCCCGCCGAGGCGAAGCCGCCCAGCAGAAAGGTGGTCCAGTCGAAGGGGTGCAGCGCTTCGCCGCGCACGTTTTCGATCCACAGCAGCGTCAGCAACAGGGCCAGCGCGCCGATGGGCAGATTGAGAAAGAAGATCCAGTGCCAGCTTGCGTAGGTGGTGATGAAGCCGCCCAGCGGCGGGCCGATAACCAGCGCGGAGAGGCCCGGCCAGGTGATGTAGGCCAAGGCCTGGGTCAGCTTCTCTTTGGGCGCGGTGCGCAAAACGATCAGGCGGCCGACGGGAACCATCATGGCGCCGCCGACGCCCTGCAGAATCCGCATGAGGATGAACTGGGTGAGGGTGGCGGAGATGCCGCAGAGCCCCGAGGCGAGAGTGAAGATGGCGATGGCCGAGGCGAAGATGGTGCGCGCACCCATCCGGTCCGTCATCCAGCCACTGATGGGAATGAAGACGGCCAGGGTGAGCATATACGCCGTCATGCCGATGTTCAGGCTGACCGGGCCAACGTGAAAGCTGCGCGCCATCTGCGGCAGCGCCGTGGCGATGATGGTGCCGTCGAGCATCTCCATGAAGAAGGCGCCCGCAATCAGGGTGGTAATGTGCAGCGAGAGGCGATTCTTCTTCATTCTTCCATTTTACGAAAGGCTTTCCGCGGCCCTTCCCTTCCCCACGCTGCCGCCCGAGTCGCGTTTATAACGAGAGACCAGCGTGGACCGGGAGGTCCACGATCCAGCCAGGAGGCCAGCGCGACAATCTCATCTCCTGTGGGGCGGGGGATCCTGTGGACGACGATTCACTTGCCGGCAACTCCCGCACGATAAACTAGAAATACACCCGCTGGGAATGCCGCTCGATCCCCCGTTTTTTGCGCAGCTCTCCCGCCGGTGCAAACTCCCGATTGTGGACGGCCGCGTTACTTCTTCAGGGGGCAGACGCGCGCCGCGTGCGGCTTCAGGTTCCCACCGTACAAATCCCGCACAAACCTTGCACGGAAAGTGATAAACATCATCTATGGACATGAAAGTAGCTCCGGCAACGCATTCCGCTCCCCCCCCGCCGCCGCCGGAGGGCGAGGTGCGTTATATTGCACGCCAGCCGATCCTCAATTTGCACGGTACGGTGCACGGCTACGCGCTGCTTTTCGATACCGCGTCGAACGGCGTGATCGACGGCCGCAGCCGCGATGCCGCCCGCGCCATTCTCGACGATGCGGTGCTGATCGGCCTCGAACGCCTCACCGGCGGTATGCCGGCCTTTCTGCGCTGCACCTCCGAAGCCTTGATTGAGCAGTTGGTGACGGTGTTGCCGCCGGCGACCACCGTTCTCTGCGTCCCCGAGAGTGTCAAGGTCTCGCCCCACGTGATCGACGCCTGCCGCGACCTCAAGGAGGCCGGCTTCCGCCTCGCCCTGATGGATTTCACCGCCCCGGTCGAGACGCACCCGCTTCTGGATCTCGTCGATTACCTCAAGGTCGACCTGGCCCGGCTCGATGTGGCCGCCCGCCTGCGCCTGCGTCAGCACCACAAGAATTCAAGAGCCGCACTGGTGGCCCAGAAGGTCGAAACCCAGGAGGATTACCGCGACGCCGTCGCCGAGGGATTCACCTACTTCCAGGGCCTCTACTTCTGCTATCCCGAGCTGATCCAGAGCGCCAAGATCCCTCCCAACCGCGCCTTTCACCTTGAGATCCTGCGCCTGCTGCAAAGCGACCCGATGGACCTGAAGAAGGTGGTTCAGGCGGTGATGCGCGACGCCGCCCTGGTCCTGCGCCTGCTCCGCCTGGTCAATTCGCCTATCTGCGCCATTCGCCAGGAGGTCAACTCGGTCGAGACGGCCATCATCATCCTGGGCGAAAACACCTTCCGCCGCATTGCCAATCTGGCTATTCTGCGAGAACTGAACGGCAACCAGTCCGCCGAAGTTTTGCACACCGCGCTGGTCCGCGCCCGCTTCTGCGAACTCGCCGCCACCCAGTGCAAGCAGGACCCCAGCGAACAGTACCTGCTGGGTCTGCTCAGCCTTCTCCCCGCCATGCTGCGCTGCCCCATGGAGAAGCTGGCCCCCGATCTGCCCCTGCGCAGCGAGATTCGCGATGCCCTGCTCGGCGTCGACATCTCCGAGCGCTGCCTGCTCGCCTGGATCGAATTCCACGAACGCAATCAGCACTCCGGGTGTTTTTCCATCTCCCAAGCCTGGGGCCTCAACGAGCAGAGACTGAACCAGTTCTACGTCGACGCCCTGATGTGGGATGCGGCTACCCCGCGCACCCTCTAGTCCCAGCCCAGCCAAAGCGCGCAGCCTGCGCCGCCTGCCGCTATGATGATCTCCAGGGCAGAAACGGGCGGGGCGCGAGAAATGTCTTCCAGCATCTTCATTTCGGCCGGTGAGGCCAGCGGCGAGCACTACGGCGCTCTGCTGCTGGCCGCGCTGCGCCGCCGGTTGGCTGCAGAGGGCCGCGAGGCGGAGTTCTTCGGCATGGGTGGCGCGCGCATGGAGTCCGAGGGCCTGGTTCGCATCGTCCGCGCCGAAGAGATGGCGGTAATGGGCCTGACCGAGGTCCTGCTCCACCTGCCGCACATCTGGCGCGAGTTTCAGAAGCTGAAAAAGGCTCTGCGGCAAAAGCGCCCCGCCGTCGCCATCTTGATCGACTTTCCCGGCCTGCACTTCCGCCTGCTTCCCTACCTGCACCGGCTGGGCATTCCCGTCCTCTACTTCGTCAGTCCCCAGCTTTGGGCCTGGAAGAAGCACCGCATCCGGCTGGTCCAGAAGTATGTGGACCGCATGTTGGTGATCTTCCCCTTCGAGGAGCCCTATTACCGTCAGCGCGGCGTGCAGGCGGAGTTCGTCGGCCATCCGCTGGCGGAGTTGGCCCCGCCTTCGATCGACCGCGAAGCATTTGCCGCCGCCCACGGCCTCGATCCCGCCAAAACCTGGATCGGACTGCTCCCCGGCAGCCGCGCCAAGGAGATTGGCGATCTGCTGCCGGAGATGCTCCGCGCCGCGCAGGAATTGAATGCGCAACTGGGAAATTGGACCGCAGATAAAAACAGCGCTTTGGGAGAGCTCGCTTTGCGAGACAGCGCTTTGGGAGCCAGAGAATCGCAGGACAGCGCATTGAAGGACAGCGCTTTGAAGGGGCACGGCTTTAGCCGTGCCATTGAAGAATTCAATATGAACCCGGCTTTAGCCGCTGAGGGAAAGCCCGAGGTTGAACGCACATACCCTCAGGGGCTAAAGCCCGATCTTCTTTCTGGCGATTCGGCGGCACGGCTAAAGCCGTGCCCTTTCAAAACATCGGACGCTGACGAATCCGCCAAGCCAGAGGCTTCCGGATTCGAATTCCTGCTTCCGCTCGCCCCCACGCTCAACCCCGCCCAGCGCGTTGAAACTCGACGTCTGACCGAGCAATACGGCGGCGATCTCTCGATTCATCTGGTCGACGAAGCCCGCGCCGCGCTTCATCACGCCCGCGCCTCGATCGTCGCCAGCGGCACGGCCACGCTCGAAGCCGCGCTGATCGGCAATCCTTTTGTTGTGGTCTACCGCGTCTCCCGCCTCACCTACGCCATCGCCAAGCGGCTGGTGAAGGTGCCGCATGTGGCCATGGTCAACCTGATCGCCGATCAACGCATCGTTCCCGAGCTGATTCAGGATGACTTTACCGCCGCCAATATCGTCCAACAGATGGGCTTGCTTCTTTCCGATGGCCCAGCCCGTCCAACCATGATGGAAGAGCTGGCGCGCATCCGGGCTCTGCTGCACACCGGCAAGACGGATGGCAGCGCCATCGAGCGTGTCGCCGAAGTGGCGCTGGAATTGATTGCCAACCAGAGTATTTCGGCATCCTAGGGAAAAAAGGAAAATGGGTGCCCCACCTTCTCCGCGCCTTTGTTTTTGCGGCCAGGGTGGGCGATCCATCATCCTATCAACCATCCATCCGGCAGACGTGGTTTCACATGGGCAAGGATTATTTCAAAGAGGCTGCAAGCATGAACACGTTGCGAACGTTTCCCCTCATGGCCGCGCTGCTGCTCTGCGCCCTTCCTCTCTGCGCGCAGCGCCCCGAGCGCCCCGCGCTGGCGATTACCGGCTACCAGATCGATGCCGAGCTGGACCCCGCCACACACCACCTGACGGCCACCACGACGGTCGACTTCACCGCTCCAGAGAGCATTGAAGTGGTGAGTTTCGGCTTTCATCCCGCCCTGCGCATCGCCAAAATCAGCGATGAAGCCGGCCAGATCCTCACCGGCGAGCGCTCCGCCGACGGCACCGTCCGCGTCACCCCCACCGCGCCCTTTGTCCGCGGTCAGCTCTACCATTGGACCTTTGTCTACGACGGCCTGCTCACCGGCAACGAGGACGGCCCCATCGAGGGCCTTAAACTGGCCGCCATTCAGGAACCAATCAGCTACCTGCTCTACGCCGCCCGCTGGTTCCCCACCACTGGATTCATGACCAACCGCTTCACCGCCGAGATGCACATCCGCGTTCCCCTGGGCATGCGCGTCTTTGCCAGCGGCAGCCAGGGCGCGCCCAAGCTCGTTACCCTGGCCAACGGCAAGCCCGGCGACCAGTACAACTTCAACTGGGCCCGCCCCGGCTTTCCTGGAACCGTGATCGCCGGCCGCTTTCTCGATCCCGTCACCGCCGGCCCCGGCAACGTCAAGGTCTATCTGACCGTCGCCCATCAGGCCTCGGGCAACGATCTGGCTCTGACCGCGGCCAAGGAGTACGACTTCTTCACCGCCAGCTTCGGCGCGCTCGAAACCACCCATCTGAACGTCGTCGAACTGCCCGACGACACCCTGCCCGCCGTCTGGGCTCCCGAACTGGCGGCCATTCAGGGCTCGCGCACAGGCGATAAATCCGGCATTCGCCTGCTGGCCAACACCATCGCCCACCAATGGTGGGGCAGCGAAGTCAGTCCCCGCACCCTCAACGACACATGGATCACTAACGGCATGGCCCGCTACGCCGAGCTGATGTACGTCGAGGACGAGAACGGCAAGACCGCCCTCAAGAACGCACTGCAAGATGTCTCCGCCGGCGCGCTGGCCTACGACACCATCCCCTTGGCAACCGTCAGCCGCCTCAGCCCCTTTTCGCCCGAATTTCAGTCGATGACGCTGGAGAAGGGCGCGATGATCTTCCACATGCTGCGTTGGGAGGTGGGCGACAAGGCATTTCTCGATACGCTCAAGGGCGTTCTCAGCCAGTACTCCGACAGCGGCCTGCGCGCGCAGGACCTGGTCAAGGTCGCCGAGGCGCAAAGCCAGCAGCAGTTGACCGCATTCTTCGCGCAGTGGGTCGACGGCACCGGCGCGCCGCAGTTCAACAACAAATACGCCGTCTACCGCCTGGGCAACAACAAGGGCTTCCGGACAATTGGTGAAATTGGCCAGGACCTGGACCTCTTCCGTATGCCCGTCGAACTGCGCGTCGAAACCGACGGCAAGACCGAGATCAAGAAGATCGAGGTGGTCGGCACCAGCACGCAATTTGTCGTGGACACCTTTGGCCGCCCCCGCCGCATCAGCATCGATCCCGGCAACTGGGTGCTCAAGTCCACCCCCGACCTGCAAGTGCGCATCGCCATCCTCAAGGGCCAGCAACTGGTCGCCGAGGGCGATTTGACCGGCGCTTTGGCCCAGTATCAGAAGGCTCTCGAAGCCAATGCCCAGAGTTCGCTGGCCAGCTACCGCATCGGCGAAGTGCTCTTCAGCCAGCGCAACTACCAGGCCGCCGTCAACGCCTATCGCGACGCCCTGCGCGGCGACGGCGAACCCCGCTGGACCGAAGTCTGGAGCCACATTGCCATCGGCAAGATTTTTGATATTACCGGCCAGCGCGATCGCGCCGTCAACGAGTACCGCCTGGCCGTGCAGACCAACGACAACACCCAGGGCGCGGTGAACGAAGCTCGCATGTACCTGCAAAAGCCCTTCGTCCGCCCGGAAAACGATTAACCCCGCAGCCGCACGTTTTATCATGGACACTGGGGATCAAGATCAATGTCCAAACGCGAATTTCAGACCGAAGTCAATCAACTGCTGCAACTGATCGTCCACTCGCTCTACTCCCACCCGGAGATCTTCCTGCGCGAGCTGGTCTCCAACGCCTCCGATGCGTTGGACAAACTGCGCCACCTGACCCTAGTGGACGAGACCTACAAATCGCTGCCCTTCGATCCGCGCATCGATCTCGAACTGGACGAGGAGAAGCAGACCCTCACCATCGCCGACACCGGCATCGGCATGAACGAAGAGGATCTCATCTCGCAACTGGGCACCATCGCCCGCTCCGGGACCAAGAGCTTTTTGAACCAGCTCTCCGGCGACGCCAAGCGCGACTCCAATCTGATTGGCCAATTCGGCGTGGGCTTTTATAGCGTCTTCATGGTCAGTGACCGCGTCGAAGTCACCAGCCGCAAGGCCGGCGAAGAGAAGGCCTGGCGCTGGATCAGCGACGGCACCACCGGCTTCGAGATCGAGCCCGCCGAGCGCGCCGTGGCCGGAACCACCGTCCTCATCCACTTCAACGAAGAGGGCAAGCAGTACGCCAACGGCTGGCGCTTGCAAGAGGTGGTCAAGAAGTACTCCAACCACATCGCCTTCCCCATCTTCCTCACCCACGACAAGAGCGAGTGGAACGAGGCCGAGAAGAAGTCCATCAAGACCCGCGTCACCGAGCAGGTCAATGCCGCCAGCGCCCTCTGGCGCCGCCCCAAGAGCGAGTTGAAGGACGAGGACTACAAGGAACTCTACAAGTCCATCTCCGGCGATTGGGAAGACCCGCTCTTCTGGTTCCACACCAAGGCCGAGGGCACGCTGGAATACACCACCCTCTTCTTCATCCCGTCGAAGGCCCCGCTCGATCTCTATCAGGCCGAGTACAAGGTGGGCGTCAAGCTCTACGTCAAGCGCGTCTTCATCATGGACGACGCCAAGGAGCTGCTGCCCCAGTATCTGCGCTTCGTGCGCGGCATCATCGACAGCGAAGACCTGCCTCTCAACGTCAGCCGCGAGATCTTGCAGCAGAATCGCGTCTTGCAGAGCATCCGCACGGCCAGCGTGAAGAAGATTCTCACCGAACTGAAGAACGTTGCCGCCACGCAGCCCGAGCAGTACCTGAAGTTCATCACCGAGTTCAACCGCCCGCTCAAGGAGGGCCTCTACGGCGACTTCGCCAATCGCGAACTGCTGCTCGATCTGGTGCGCTTCAAGTCCACCAAGGTTGAAGGCCTCACCAGCCTGGCTGAAGTGATGACCCGCATGAAGGAAGGGCAAAAGAGCATCTACTACATCGCCGGCGGCGTTGAGTCACTGCTGCGCACTTCGCCTCTGCTGGAGATCTACAAGAAGAAAGAGATCGAGGTCCTGATCCTCGACGACGACATCGACGAGATCGTCTTTTCCATGGTCGCCAAGTACGGCGAGATCGATCTGAAGGCCATCAACAAGGCCGCCACCAGCGAGGACTTGAAGGACGAGGCCGAACCCGAAAAGACCGAAGACCTCCAGCCGCTGCTCGACAAGATCAAGGCCACGCTCGGCGACCGGGTCAAGGATGTGCGCGCCTCGGTGCGCCTGGCCGACAGCCCCTCGTGCATCGTAAGCGACGAAGAAGAGCCTTCATTGCAGATGCAGCAGATGCTCAAGGCCATGGGCCAGACCAACATTCCAGCGCCCAAGCCCACGCTGGAGATCAACCCCCATCACGAGATCGTGAAGAAGCTGCTGGCTCGCGCCGACGATGCGGTTTCAGCCGACGCTGCGTGGCTCCTGCTCGATCAGGCCCTGCTCATGGAAGGCGTGCCGCTTCAGGACCCCGCCACCTTCGTGCAGCGCCTCAACCGCATCCTCAACCTCTCCATCTAGTTTGGTGAGTTAGGAATTGATTCAACAAAAGCTCCGTCATCCTGAGCGAAGCGCAGCGAAGTCGAAGGACCTGCTTTTGATCCGTACCCCATTCTTCCCGCATTCTTTGTGGGAAGAATGGGAGACTAACATTCTTCTTTCACCGGCAATTCGTTTTGAAACTTCAGTTCTTGAGTGATTTTTGAGGCAATAGAGCTTTACGTATTTTGCAAATTTGACATATTTCCGAAGGCATCATGAGACGAATACATAGTTACCGACGGTTAGACAACAAACCAACCCGAGCCCAAAGAAGAAGCTCAACCGGAACTAGGCCTAGCTTAAAGTCGACAGGGCATCCACTGCTACAATCAATTCCGCTTCTCCCCGTCCCTACTTACGGAACTTGCGGCCCAGCGTGCTTGTCGTTGCGGTAGGCGCACACACCGCTGGCAATTGCGTACGGCAAGGGGAGCAGGCGCTCAATGCGATCGTGATGCATTTTATGCAGCCAGTACATGCCGGCAATTTCGCCCGAGTTGGTGAGCACCGCCAGGCCGATCTGTCCACTCCAACCGTGCTCCACAAAGGGCCGTGCCAGCGGGTCCCCCTCCTGCTGACCATGGGAGATGAAGCGCTGGGTGGTGATGGCGTCAGCCGTCTGGCCAAGAAGGCTCACGCCGATTACAACGAAATTGTCTCTGTCAAGAAACCGGTGAGTGGACTGGTTATGCCAGTTAAGCACCTGCCAATCCATGCGTTTTCCCAGACCGACGTAGACACCGGTAGCGGTCTGAAGGTTATTCAGCCAGGGATGCACACCGCCGCCGAAACCCCAATATGGCTGGTTGTATTTCACCAGTAGGTCGGCCACATCCAAACGAACATGGACACGCGAGTTGGGCGCATATTCCGCCCCGCCGCCCAGTTTCAAGGCGAACAGATTATCGCGGCCATAGGAGCTTACACCTGCCGTGTACGCGGTCAAAACCTGACTCCAACTGAGAACGCCTGGCGCTGCCTCGGCAAAGAGTCCGTAACGCCGGGCCCGCACCACGCCCCTGACGCCGATCAGAAACTCAGAACCGCGACCACCGGCGGGAACGCCAGAATCGAAGTTGTAGTGCGCTGTATCGAATTTCGTAAGCACGTTCAACGTGGCGTCGAAGGCAAGGTAGCGGTTGACGTTGAAGACCCCGCCTCCGCCCACGGCCATCTGCGGCACTGTACAGTTCAAGAAGCCGGAGCAGCCGCTAAGGTTCACATTTGTCGCTTGCCCGCCAACTTCGAACCGCCGGATGCTTCTCTCCTTCGGGGCAGATGCAATAGACGAGTCGAGCCCTATCGAATTCTGCCCCCGACCGGAAGCCGGGAAGAGAAGAACGATCAAGGCAAGAAGAGTGGAACAAGTCGTTTGCCGACCGGGCCCTGTTTTCACGAACCAGCCTCTATTCAAAACGAACAAAATCCCCTCGATCTATGGTTTCCTGGCAATAAGCGCCGATCGGCCATCTCCAAAACTATGAAAAGTAAGACGAAATTCCGTTGAAGATGAGACGCACTTCACGCCTAGGAGTTAGCGGTATCCACCATAATACAAAACATCGGGGCCTATGGATAATAGGGGCATGACACGGATGTGCCCCTCTGGCATTGCACCTGCTTCACCGGCCATCTGAAAGCGACCCTCCAGCCACTTTTTCGGGCGGGTTCCGACTTCCCCCAGTCCCGCCTCGGGAACCGGGGAAACTCTGCACAGCCTGCCGCCTACATCGCGTCCCTTTTCGCCTTCACCAGCGCGCGCACGAACTCCGGCGTGGAGCCGCAGCAGCCGCCCAAAAACGATGCTCCAGCATCGCGCAGAGCCGCGTAGTGCGAGGCGAAGAACTCCGCGGTCGTCTCGTAGTGAATCACTGACCCATTCAGCACCGGCAACCCCGCATTGGGCTTGATCCACAGGGGCAGATCGGTAACCGCGCGCAGCCGCTGGCAGATAGCGACGGATTGCGCCACGCCCACGCCGCAGTTGGCGCCCACCGCCGACGCGCCCGCCTCGATCATGGCTTTGGCCACAGCTTCCGGGGTCGCGCCCATCATGGTGCGGTCCTTGTTTTTGCCGGAGTCGAAGGCAAACGACGCGATCACCGGCAGGCCCGTCAGCAGCGCAGCAGTTACCGCCAGCCGCGCCTCTTCGATCTCGCTCATGGTCTCGATCAGCAGTGCATCCGCGCCCGCCTCGGCCAGCGACCGCGCCTGTGCGGCAAAGGCCGCGCTGGCAGCTTCCGCCGTCACCTCGCCCCCCACCAGCATCTTGCCCGTGGGGCCGATGGAAGCAAAGACGCGCGCCTGCCCCGCCCCGCGCCGCGAGAGTTCAACCCCGGCGCGGTTGATGGCGTGAAGATCCGCTGCAGAACACTCTTTCATCGCCACAGAGTTGGCGCGGAAGGTGTTGGTCAGAATCACCTGGCTGCCCGCCTCCGCATAGGCCCGCGCCACCCCTTCCACCTCGGCGGGATGGGTCAGGTTCCAGGTGTCGGGTGTGGTGCCGGGCAGCAGGCCGCGCCGTTGAAGCTCCGTTCCCCAGGCGCCATCGCTGATGAGCAACCCTCCAGCCAGCCATTCTTCCAAGCGATTCATAACTCTCCTTGTCGCGCCAAGCATACACGTTGGGACGTCCCCATGACCACGGCGATGTGCGGATTTGTTGCCGTCACAAACGAAGTCCGGTCAGTCGCAATGGAAATTCCGTTCGGAATGAGGAATACCGGCGCCATGAACACTCGGGAAATGCTTTGTAACAGGGCACGACTTCAGTCGTGCCGCCAGTTCCCCCAAAAAGGAGAGGGCTTTAGCCCCTGCGAAAAGCATTTTCAATCGATTCATGTCTCTTAGATGATGTGATCGGACGAAGCAAAGACCAACAAATGACTTCCAGCAGGGCCTAAAGGCCGGTATTTTTATTGGCCTATCGGCACGACTAAAGTCGTGCCCTGTTACAAAGCCCGTGGAAAGAAGCATTTCCCCTGAATTATTTCGTTATCTCCCAATTAAGTTCAAATGCAATTGCCCTGGCTAGCGAGCCGCTGCGAGCCCGCCGTGCTCTGCCCTCTGTGTGCTATCGTTTTAGGGTGATTTGCACCTTTTCGAAATCGCATTCGCTCTTTTTTCGACAGGCTTTTATTCCAAAGCCCTGATTCATTTTTGTCTGGATTCTCGCTTTGCCGGTCCGCCAGGGCGGATGGCCTTCAGTATTTTGTTTTTGTAGCAAATCAAGGGTGACCCGATGTTCGATTTATCCGCTTTGCGCACCGCCGTGATCGAGGGAGACGTATCCGCCTCGACCGTTGCGGCCCGTCAAGCTCTGGACAATGGCGTTCTGCCCCTCAATCTGATCGCCGAGGGCATCGGCCCCGCCATGGCCGAGGTGGGCCGGCTCTTCGAAGAGGACGAATACTTCGTCCCCGAGCTGTTGATGGCCGCCCGCGCCACCAAGGAGATCTTTCTCATCCTCCGCCCCCTGCTGGCCCAATCCGGCGCCAAGCCCGCGGCCCATGTGGTCATCGGAACGGTGCAGGGCGATCTGCACGACATCGGCAAGAATCTGGTAGCGGCCATGCTCGAGGGCGGCGGCTTCGAGGTAACCGACCTGGGCGTCGATGTTCCGCCGGAGAAGTTCATTGCCGCTCTGCAGCAGAAGCCCACGCAGATCGTCGGTCTCTCCGCGTTGTTGACAACGACCATGCCGGCGATGCGCTCTACGATTGAGGCCTTTCGCGCCGCCGGAGTCCGCGAGCAAATCAAGATCATGGTGGGCGGAGCGCCGGTCACAGAGAAATTCGCCGAGTCCATTGGCGCCGATGCCTACAGCGAAAGCGCCGCTGCCTCGGTCGGCCTGGCACGCCGCCTGGTCGGAGCAGCCTGACTCATCCTAAGATGATCGCATTCCCTAAGATGTGTCATCCTGAGCGAGCGCATCACGATTTGTAGCGAGGAAATATGAACGATCAACAATGGAACACGCTCGTCTCAGCCGTACGCGGCGAGGCGCAACGCCCTGTCCCCACCGCCTTCATCATCGACAGCCCCTGGCTGCCTAAGTGGGCCGGGCACTCGATCCTCGACTACTTCACCGACGAGCGCATCTTTCTCGATGACAACCTGAAGGCCATTCGCACCTTCCCAGACACCATGTTCTTGCCCGGCTTCTGGTCCGAATACGGTATGTGCACTGAGCCCTCCGCTTTTGGTTCGGTGTGCATGTGGGGCGAAGACGAATTTCCCTTCGCCAAGAAGGTGCTGCTCTCGCCCACCGAGGTCGATCGCCTGGAGAAGCCCAATGTGCGCAAGCACGGCTTGCTCCCCTTCACCGTCAAGCGCCTGCAGCACTTGCAGCCGGAGATCGAAGCGGCCGGCCACAAGATCCGCTTCGCCGTGGCCCGCGGACCGCTTAACATCGCCTCTTTCCTGATGGGCACGCCGGAGTTCCTCGAAGCCATCAAGACCCACCCCGAGCAGATGCATCAACTGCTCAACCTGGTCACCGATTTTCTGGTCGAATGGATCGCCTATCAGCGCGAGCTCTTCCCTTCCATCGACGGCATTTTTCTGCTCGACGACATCGTCGGCTTCGTCAGCCGCCGCGATTGCGAGAAGTTCGCCGTGCCCTACTTGCAGCGCGCCTTCGACGCCGATGTGACGGTGAAGTTCTTTCACAACGATGCGCCCTCGAAGGCCAGTGCGCCGCTGCTCGAGTCTACCGGGATTAATCTGCTCAACTTCGGCATTCAGCACACCCTCACCGACATGAGGACCTGGACCAACAATCGCATTACGCTGCTGGGCAATCTGCCCCCGCGCGATGTGCTGGCCGAGGGAACGCCGGCGGATGTAAAACGCACGACCACGGAGATGCTCAACGCCGTGGGCGACTGGTCGCGCCTGATCGTCTCCTGCGGCGGAGGCATGCCGCCCAACGCGCCCACCGAGAACATTCAGGCGCTGATCGACACCGTTGCCGAAGTCACGCGCTAGAGCATTTCTTCCATTGATGTAAAGATCGGGTGCCCCACCCTCGCCGCGTTCTTGTTTTTGCGGCTAGGGTGGGATGGCATCCATAGCGCGAGGGAAATCGGTGCCGGAAGCATTCCATCCAACCATTGCAGCAGCGCAGACCGCCGAGACCTGCCCAGCGCTCATCATCCCCGCGCCCAGCGCAGCGGAGATTCATCGCGCCCTCGGCTATCCCCGCGAAGCAGCGCCCGCGCCGGCCATGGCCGAGCGCATCGCACGCATCGTGGCCGAGGCAGTGCCCTGCCTTCAGCCGCGCGGAGGCTATACCCTTTACCCAATCTCCAGCCGCAGCGCACACCCTCTGCAACTCGAATCCGTCACCATCACGGGCAGTATCGGAGAATATTTGAGAGACGCCGAACGTGTAGCCGTCTTTGTGGCAACAGTCGGCGAGGAGATCTCGCTACACGCCGCGGCGGCAAGCAAGAACGGCGACGCCTTTGCAGCCTGGATTTTAGATGCCGTCGGCTCCTGGGCGGCCGAGGCTGCGGCTGAGGCGCTGATGCTGCGCTTGAAGCCTCATCTGCGCGAACAGCAAGCTCTCACCCTGCGCTACAGCCCCGGCTACTGCGGCATGGAGATGACCCAACAGCGCAAACTCTTTCAACTGCTGCAGGCCGATGCCGTCGGCGTGACGCTGTTGCCTTCCCTGCTCATGCACCCCTTGAAATCCATCTCTGGATTGGTGGGCCTTGCGCCGGAATCGGCGATCCAGCAATATCGTTCGCCCTGCGAGATCTGTCCCCGTACTTCTTGTCATATGCGGCGATAAATGGACAATTCAACTCCACCCACGCAAAAACGGCTCATCTGCAATGCAAATGAGCCGTCTGAAGATCTTCCGGCTTCCCAAAAAACTCTCAGGCTGGCCGTTCCTCGATGAATCGTTGACGTGGATTAGTTTTCGCTGCGCGGATGGCCCAGGGAAAGGACCTGCACATCCACATGGGCCAGACCAGCTTTGACCATCGACAGCCGCTCGGCAGCGGCAAAAGAGAGGTCGATGATGCGGCCTTCGTCCAGGTAGCCGCGGTCGGTGATGCGCACCACCACGGATTTCCGGTTGTCCAGATTCACCACCCGCACCAGGGAACCGAAGGGAAGTGTGGGGTGGCAGGCCGTCAGTGCGTACATATTGAAGCGCTCGCCGCTGGCCGTCTTGCGGCCGTGGAAGACCTTCCCGTACCAACTGGCGATGCCGTGGAGGGCGTCCCGTCGCTTTTCTGCGGGGGACTCTTGCGGCGCAAGCGAGGCAGGCGTCGCATTCGCTACCGGAGCCACAAGTGGCGCGGTTGCGTGGCTAAGAAGCGCATCGGCCTCGACCGTCCGGGCGGTGAAGGTCACCACCAGTGCGGCCAGACCAATCGATGAGGCTCCCGCCAACAACCAGATCCGGAGCGGAGGATTCGAGCTCGTGCTGCTTGAATTTCTTCGTATCTCCATCCGCCTATTTTACCAAATAGATACCTTAACCACCTAGCAATTTCTACAAATACGCTGCTCTTATCATGTAAAATCCCCAAATTCCATGCGCCTTTTCCTCATTTATTCGCCGCAGAAAAAGGCTTGCATTTTCACTAACAATTGTGCAGGCTTCGACGCGGCCCCCCGTAAATAGGAGTTATCGCGAGTTCTCCACAGTATCACTATGCGGTACGAGATAAAGAAGCGATGAAGAACCCCGGCCCGCGGCAATGCCTGACCGCAAAACAGAATCTGTCTCAAAAGAAGGCATTTCCCCAATGACGGCTTGCGAATGCATGGAATCCGAATCAATTGGAAGCACCCTCTATTGAGACGATCGTATGGACCACTCTCAAGATCGCGTCACTGTTCTGCCTTGCCTGAAACCTCGTCCTGGCGCTGCAACCCGCTCTTCTATTTTTTCAAAAGGATCGCCATCACCTGGCCGTCGACGCTCTTATCCGAACTCTCTACGAACTCGATGTGCGCCTTCATGCCCTCAAAATCCCTGCATGGGTTCATTTCTCCCTGCGGAGTGAAGCCCAGCACCGACAGGTCGATCTTGTACATATTGTTGTTATAGACTTTGATCGATTTTTTGGGATTGACCACGCTGAACTCGATTCCGGATGGATAGCTGCACGCAACATCGCGAATCACGCCGTCGGCAACATGCTTTGGTCCGGTTCCCGGTTCAGTGGGATGCTTGGGGGCGGCATCGATCACCGTTACCACCTCCGAAGTCTCCGTTTGTGCCGGCCGATTGGCCTCGGCGATGGCCTGTGCCCGCTGCTTCTGGGTCTCCACAACATCGTCGATCCTGCTTTCGAGCTGCGCAATGTCGCCGGGCTTGCGCGCCAGCTTCATTGCAGCACGCAACACCGCCTCGGCATCGGCGAATCGCTCCATCGTCATCAGGACGCTGGCAGCATTCATGCGATAGCCCATGTTCTCCGGCTCCAACTGAATGGCCTGAACATTCATCCGGTGCGCTTCATCCAGATGGATTCGCCGGCTCCTGTAAAACGCAGCCAACTGGTCATAAGCGGGCGCAAAGCGCGGATTCAGCCGAATGGCCGCCTGCAGGCTGCTTTCAATCTCGTCGTCCTGGTCCGGCTGGCCCATGCAGAACATGGCAAAGTAATAGTGCGCCAGATAACTTTGCGAGTCGAGTTGCACCGCCTGTCGATACCACTTGCGGGCCTCGACGATATTGCCCGCTTGAAACTCCAGAAAGCCCATCGTCTCATGGGCCAGCGCATTCTTCGGATCGGCGTTGATCACCGCTTCTGTCAGCGCCCTGGCCTCGGCCGTGCGGCGCACATAGGCCAGTACATCGGCACGATATGCATCCGCATCCGCCTGGCTCAGAATCCGGCTCTTGAAGGTGGATTGGTCGATCTTCGCCGCCGCGCTCGATAATACAAAGTACTTGTAACTCCCGATTTGAATGTAATGTTCCAGTTCCTTCTGCAACTGCTTCAAATCGCCAAAGGCCTTTTCGGCCGCCGTCAGCGCATCGACATCGTGGTTAACCAGCGTCTCGTAGTCGACCAGGCGGTGGGTTCCTTTCTCCCGATCGGTGATTTGCAGATAATGAGTCAGCGCCCAGGACTCCGCATAAAATACCGATCCTTTCTGCTCCTCGTGGTAGTACGGCGACTGCGCATCCACCTTGAACAGAACCGGCAGGGGAATCAGAGCGTGCGCGCGCAAATAGAGAATATCGTCGACGCTGGGCTCGCCCAGCAGCACATCCTTGTTGCGAATCTCGGTGTTCTGAATAAACTCCGCCATGCCTTCGTTCAGCCACAGCGGCAGCCACTCGCTGCCGCCCCGCAGATGAAAGTGCGTGTACTCGTGGTAGACACCGGCATAGGGATGCTCCTCTTCCGCATTGAGGCGCAGTAGGATATAGTTCTTATCCGCCGCGCTGAGAAAGAGGCCGCCCAGATGGATCTGGTTCTTGGCCAGATACGCTGCCGGCTCCAAGGCCGCGAAGGCCTTCTCGTTCTTGACTGCGAGTACGACAATCGGCTGTGGCGGATCGATCGTCGGATTGGTGAAGATAACGCCGAACAACCAGTGCATCCGCTCGAATTGATCCAAAAGCTGATCGGCTTGTTTCGCATCCGAGTCGGTGACCACAGTGAAGTGCTCGCTGCGCACCTCGACCCACTGATTTGTCGAGGCCATGGCCGGCTCGCACAATAGAACAGCTAGCGTTGAAAGATATGCAATTCGTTTAAACATAGGCGCGCCGCAAGTTTATCACAGAAAATCATGCAGTTCGCTGGAACGTTTTTACCCTCGCGCTGCGCGTTTGCTGTGGCGTTTGGGCCTTGCGACAGGTGCAGCGGGCGGAGCCGAAGCAACCGGAGCGGTCTGCGCACTGGCCACTGCTGGAGGCGGCGGATCAAGCCACTTGAGCAGCACCGGCGTCAGCAACCCCGCGCCCTCGTCGGAGAGATGAATCCCGTCGGCGGCGCGAATGCGCATCGAGCGGCCGTTGGCCAGAGTCAGATACTCCCGGTAACGGCCGGCCTCATCGCCGACGAAGGGCGTTGGATTCCACCACACCGCCTGCGGCGACTGGCTGACCACGGTGTAACAAATCCGATTCAGCGTGGCCATCTTCTCGTCGTAGACTGGAATGCGCATGGGCGGCAGACCCATCCACACCACCCGCGCCCCGCCCGCGCTGACCATCGCCAGGTAGCTGGCCACGCGCTGCTGATAGACCTTCTCCCAGGCATCGCTGGCGAAGGCCAGCACCTTGCCGTCGACCACAAAGCCCTGGGCGTCGTTGGCGCCGATGGCCACGATCACCACCTCGGGCTTCTCCGCGCCCAGCATGGCCGGGTATTCGTCCATCCAGTTGAAGACCTCGGGCCGCGCCAGACCCGTACCGGAGCGGAAGGTCTTCACGATGCGCAGATGGCCATTGCCGGCAACCTGCCGCATCAGCGTAGCGCTCAAGCCTACCGCCATCATCGAATCCCCGGCCAGGGCAACCACCCGCTGCTTGCCCGGCTCGATGGGCGGGAGCGGCGCCAGCACAGTCACGCGCGGAACTCCAGTCGCCAGTGGCGCCTGTGCACCGGCGGCGTTCAGAAATCCGTTGTGCTGGGCGGGCGATGGGAATGAAGCGCCCTTTGCGAGTGCTCCGGCAGCCGAGCCCAGGCCCGCCGGCGCAGCCTCGGTTGCACAACCAGATCTGTTCGGCATTGCAGACGGCGCGGAGACCATGGCCAGCAGCGCAGGATCGTCGCTCCAACCCACCCGCGCCAGGCTCTCCAGCGCCTCTTCGCGCAGCGCTGCCATCCCCAGCGGCCGCAGCGCGCGTTCCACTCTCTCCGTAACCGGAACCGCCACCGTGCGCAGTGGGCCCAACTCCAGATGGTGGGCCCAACTGGCCAATCCGCCCGACTCCAGCAGCAGCGTAGCAACCGCGCAGCCTGCCAGGGCCAGGAACATTTGCCGGATTGAGTGGGTCATCGTCTGCATGTCTCTCAGAATTGGAAGTAGATGAAGGGCGCCACACCCGTGGGTCCCAGAATTTCAATGACGGTCAAGGCCACGGCCAGCGCCGCGCCCCGCGCCAGGGCGGGCCAGCGGCCCATTTCTAGCTCCAAACCGTTGCGCCAGCGCGTGGGCGCAAATTGCCCTGCAAGCCCCAGGAACAGGACAATGCATACCGGAGTGGCAGCCAGCGTCGCCGGGCCCGCTGTGGCCAGTCTGGAGAAGACGGAGAAGGCAATCTCGAACGAGGACGCACGGAAAAACACCCATCCCGCGCAGACCGCATGGAAGAGCAGAATCCGCGCCGTCCACTTCCACGCGATGGTGGCGCGCCAGCGCAGCAGCGGCGTCCAGCCAATGCGCGACCAGAAGCGATGAATCACCAGCAGTGCGCCGTGCAATCCGCCCCAGGCCACAAAGGTCCAGGCGGCGCCGTGCCACAGTCCGCCCAGCAGCATGGTAATCATCAAATTGATCGCCGTGCGCGCCCCGCCCTTTCTTGACCCGCCCAAAGGGAAGTACAAGTAGTCGCGCAGCCAGGTGGAGAGCGAGATATGCCAGCGCCGCCAGAACTCCTGCGGGCTGGTGCTGGTGTAGGGCGCGTTGAAGTTGCGCGGGAAGCGGTAGCCCAGCAGCAGCGCGCAGCCCATCGCTATATCCGTATAGCCGGAAAAGTCGCAATAGATCTGCGCCGCGTAGCCGTAGACAGCCAGCAGCGTGTCTAGCCCGCCATAGGACTGGGGCACAGCGAAGACCGGCTCGACCAGCCGCGTGGCCAGCATATTCGAGATGACAACTTTTTTGAACAGCCCGCCCACAATCAGCAGAAACGCCCGGTTGACTCGCACTTTATTTGGATCGCGCGACTTGGCCAGTTGCGGCAAAAAGCGCGAGGCGCGCAGAATCGGCCCGGCGATCAGTTGCGGAAAGAAGGCCACATAGAGCAGCGCATCGCCCAGTTGCACCGGCTCCTTGACCTTGCCGCGATAGCAATCCATCAGCAGCGAGATGGCGTGGAAGACAAAGAACGAGACGCCCAGCGGCAGCAGCGGCGAATCGACCGGAATGGCCGGCGGCTTTGCAAAGCGCCCCCACAGCGCCAGCAGGTTGAGCAGCAGAAAGCCGGTGTATTTGTAGTAGCCCAGCGTGGCCAGGCAGGCCGTAGCGCCGCCGATCAGCCAGCGCTTGCGCTGCTTTCTATCGGTGCTGCGCTGAATCCGCTGGGCAACGAGCCCGCTGAAGAGCGAGATGCCGAAGAGCAGCGGTACATAGCTCCAGTTCCAGAAGCCGTAGAAGACGTAGCTCGCCAGCAGCAGAAAGCTCTTGTGATAGAGGGGAAACCGATAGAGGCTCCAGGCAATCGCCAGCACGATCAAAAAGAACAGCGCGTACTCGACGGTGGGAAAGAGCATGGGAGCGATCGGCCTCTGCTTTTAAGAATAAGGGAAAGAAATCGGGGCATTCACCAAGGCAAACCCATCTTAATCTGCGTGATTACGACCCACGGTTAGTCTTGTAACAGGGCACGACTTCAGTCGTGCCGCCACGAAAGCACAAGACAATAAGGGCTTTAGCCCCTGCTAACCTCTTCATGTCCCATTTGCCGATTGCCAGCCGATGCCGAATGCAGGGGCTAAAGCCCACCGCGTTTCCTTCGCCCATGTACGGCACGACTGAAGTCGTGCCCTGTTACAAAGCACATGCATTCAATATTTTGCGCGCAATTTTTTATTCTTGTATAGGAGCGAGTTTAGATGCGTTTGCCCCGGGGCATTCACGGCTTCTTGTCCGTCACCACCTTGACGTCTTTATTCTGTAACGCCTCGACGTGAAAGCGCTGGTAGTTCGAGTCATGCTCCACAATGTGCTGGCGAATCCCTTTGAAGACCATCAAGCGGGCGTCGAGCGTGCCCTCGGAGTCGATGGGCAGCCAGATCTCGCCGTTGATCTTGGCCTGGTCGAAGGTGAGATAGGTTCCCTTCTGAATATTGGCCAGCAATCCGCCGCCGATGCGGACGTTGTCGTAAAAGGTCGCCTCCAGCCGCGTGACCTCGCGGTCGGCTTCGTCGATCCACACCGTCCCGCGCAGTTTTTTGAAGAGATCCTCGCCCAGCCCGTGCGCCTTGGCGTCTTTGCGGCCCACAAAGTCGCAGACGATCGTCGCCCGCCCGCGGAAGTTCTCCCGCCGCGGCTGACTGGCGTCGACGATCTCCAGCAGCTTCACCAGGTGCAGCTCATTTTCCTCCTCTTTCTCTTCGCTTTTGGGATTCTCCGCCTTCTCCACGGCCTTGGTGACGCGCTCGGTCTCCTTCTGCTGCTCCTCGCCGTCGAGCGGCTTGCCGTCTTTTTTGATCCGTCGCCAGATCAGCCGGCCGTGAACGAAGAACTCCTCGAACTCGCCGGTCTCGGTCTTCTTCACCTGCCCCTTCGAATCCAGATCCTGGGTGACGGTCTGCGCGGTATAGGTGTAGTCTTCGCGCAGCTTTTCCACCTGCTTCTGGTGTTCCGCCACTTCGGTCATCAACTGCCGAATGTCGGGCAGAGGCTTATCGGCCGGCTTCTGGCCGTGCAGCAGCGATGCGGAAAAAAGCGAAAGCAGGAAACCGGCGCACCGCGCCGTGCGTATCCCTCTCATCGGGGCGAATCCTCGCTTGCAGTTTAACCCCTGCCGCCAAGTCCCCTGCGAGGATACGATAGGCACAGCAACGAAAAGGAGAAATCGATGGTGCGCCTCTTGCTGCAATGGCTGTTGAGCGCGGTAGCGCTGCTGGTCGCTTCGCAACTCATCTCCGGCTTTTACGTCGAGGGCCTGGGCGCGGCGCTGACGGCCTCCCTGGTGATCGGCCTGTTGAACGCGACCATTGGATTGGTGCTGAAGATTGTCGGTTTCCCGCTGACCATCCTCACCCTGGGCCTGTTTCTGCTGGTGGTCAATGCGCTGATGATCCTGCTGGCCTCGGCGCTGGTGCGCGGCTTCCATGTGCGCGGCATTGGCCCGGCCTTCTGGGGAGCTGTGGTGCTGGCGCTGCTGGGCATGGCGATCCGCGCCTTCACGCGGGGAGTCTAATGTCCAGAATCTAGCCGTGTATCTCAATCAGATGATCGTTTATCCGCGTTGAAAGGTACGGGCTACAGCTTTGAAGGGTACGGGCTTCAGCTTTGAAGGGTACGGGCTTCAGCCCGTACATAAAGCTCAAAGAATCAAAGGGCTTTAGCCACTGGGGGAATGCTGGTTTGGAGGATGACACTTGATCAGAGTTTCCCTAGTGGACCAAAATCGCGGATCTGTCACTTCTCCTGCGCAGCTTCCATCTTTACGACGCTCTTCTGGTGCTGCTTTGTCTTACCGGTCTTGCCAGGCTTAGCGGCGGGCGTTGCGGGCGTCTCCACCACCGGCCCGGTCAGCGTCTGCGGAGTGCGAATCGCCCCGGCGCTGGAAAATCCCGGTGTAGAGAGCGGCGCAGGCTGCACGCTGCCTTGCAGCGCCGCCGGTTGAATTCGTGCAGCCACGCCCCATCCTCCGCCCGCCACTATGGCGGCAATGGCCACAGCGGCCGCGGCGCGCAGCGCACTGCCATGCAGCCAGTCCAGATTCAAGTCATGGAACGAAAGCCACTCCCAGCGCCGCGGCTCCCGCAGCAGCGCGGCCTTCAGGTGCATGTACAACCGGTCTTCCAGCCCCTGGGGAGCGGGCAATCGGGCAATCTGCCGCAGCGTCTCTTCGGCGGCGGCGATTCCGACAGGGATAATACCCTCGGCAATGCGGTCATTGGCAGCGTACTTGGTTTGGGTACTCATCGCGAACTCCTCTTGCGGGAGGCCGAATCCTCGAGCAGTCCGGCCATCAGGTTGCGTGCTCGAAAGAGCCGCGAGCGCACGCTGGACTCGGTAATCTTCAGCACCGCGGCAATCTCCACGCTGCTCAGTTCGTCAAAGGCCGAGAGCAGCAGCACCTCGCGCTCCTTGGCTGGCAGTTGCTCAACGCAACCCAGCACATGGGCGCGATGTTGCGCGGCGGCGGCGCGCTCCTCGGCGCTAAGCCCTTCTGCGGGCAGGATACGCGCCATATCGGCCACGTCGTCGGTCTCGGGACGCGTCTTGGCCCGCCGTTTGCGGTCCAGCACCACGTTCCACACAATGCGGATCAACCACACCCGGTGGTCGCGAATCTCGCCCAGTTTGGCGCGGTGCCGCAACACCCGCAGAAACGCCTCCTGCACCGCGTCTTCCGCCTCGGCGGCATTGCGCAGCACCGAAAAGGCCACGCGATACAGCGTCGCCCCGTACTGGCTCACCAGCGCTGCCAGCGCCTCTTCTTCCGCGTGCTCACGGGCGCTCTCGGCCACGGCTCTCTCTCGTATCTCCATGCAACCTGAGAATACCGCCTGACTGGCGCTCATATCTCACCAGACGCAGCGCAGCTCCAAACTGCTCGCATACTTCGGTCGATTTCAAGCCAATTACACGATCATTCGACAGAAACGGAAGGAGAGCAATCTGGGGTCAGATCCAGGTTGGCCACCCTCGCCGCGCGCTGGTTTTTACGGCTGGAGAGAAACAAACGTGGACCGGGAGGTCTACGACACAGCCGGCCGGGAGGCCAGCGCTACGGTTTAATGTCCCGCGGGTCGGTAAAGGCCGGCGGGGGAATAGGGTGGGCTCGTCGATTCACTGCAAATGCCGGAATTCTTCACAGCAAAAGAAAACTCGCGGAGCCGGCGGCCCCGCGAGTCTTCGAGCAACACTCGATCCTACTGTTTGCCCAGCAATTTCTGTGCGGCGATTGAACCGGCCATGCCGTCCTTGTCCGCGTCCTTGACCTCCGCCCACAACTTGCGCGCAAGATCCTGTTTGCCCTGGGCCACGTAGAGGTCGGCCAGATCCAGTTTGGCAACCCCAGCCGAGACGGTCTCGGTGGGCTTGGCGGCTAGCGCCGTATAGATGTCAATCGCCTGGCTGTCGCGCGCAGTCTGGTGGTAGATGCCGGCCAACGCCAATTTGGCCAGGCTGGACAAATTCCGGTCCCAGGAGCCGGCGGCGGCCTTCAACTCGGTCTCTGCCGTGCCATACTGTCCCAACTCGGCCGCGGTAATACCGCTGAAGTAGTGCGCCTTGCTGCCTTCCGGCATCCAGCCATACTGCTGCGCGACGTCGGCAAACTGTTGGTGCGCGGCCTTGGAGCGCTCGCTCGCCGAGACGTAGACGCCCGGCTCGGGCGGTGCGCCGGGCTGGGCCAGAGGCGACGAATAGGTGTCCAGCGCCGCGCCCAGCGCCAGGTTGGCCGCGCTCGAGCGGAAACTCCAGAAAATCGCCGAGCCTACCAATAGAAGAAGAACCACGGCGGCGCTGATCACCCAGCGCACCACGCCGGAACGGTGCTCGCTCAGCCAGCCGACACTGTTGGCGGTGGCTTGGGCAAAACTGTCTTTCTTGAGGGCATGACGGGTTTGAGTATCCACGGGTCTCTTCTTGTCCTTCGTCTTTAAACTTGCTTCGTCGCTCGACGCGCGGCCGGCACGCTCTGAGAATTCCTCCGCGCCTGCGCAACCCATTTAGTCTATCAGCGCGCCGAGAGCAGCGTCCACCTGCTGCCTTTCTCTGTGCGCGCCCTTCCCCCGGAACCCCTGTAAGAAGACGCGGCGGAGAGACTGACACGACGGCGCAGCTCCCCCAGCGGCGCTGGAGAAGCTGCGTTTAAACTCATGCCTGGGATTCGGAATCAGTGCTCTCGCCTAACCTCTGCCGGAGAGCGCCGTGCCCCGCAGTGCGCGAATCCGGGAGATGGCGTCGTCCAGCACAGGGGGCTTGAACATCACCTGGTGACCCTGGTCGATCAGTTTTTCAACATATTCAATCACTGTCTGCCCGTGGTCTTGTGCTTCACGGATGTAGGCATCGGGAACGGTAATGGAGATCATCATGGCGGGTTGCCTTCCTGCTCCTTCTATCGGCAATTTGCGCCAGTCGTTGAGTGAGAATCCTATTTTGAGACAGCGGTGCAAAAACTTCGCCATTCTGCACCGCTTTCTCCGCATTTCCTTCTCCCTGAACTTGCTCTCCCGGCCCCGGAACGGTAGGCTAGTTCCATGTACGAGGAGTTTCACAGTACCGACCAGTGGAGCGGCGAAGCCCTCCATTGCCGCTGGAAAGGCACCATGGTGGCCATCGCCACCCGCCACGCCGACGCCGTCGATGTCCGCTTCGACGTCAATGGACGCCCCATGTGGATCGCCCTGCCCTGTCAGGCCTGGCTCGAGCAGAAGCTGCGCAGCGGCAAGGTCCTCACCGACCGTCTCGCCGTGCAGGTCGCCGGCCGCTACCTCAAACAGTTGATCGAAGAGGGCTTCGACGCCCAACGGGAGGTCTACACCATGACCGTCCCGCAGGTCCTCGAACATCTCGACGCCGTTATCGACGAAGCCAGAGCACTGGGCGAGTTGCCCTCGCTCCCCGTCCTCGCTTGATCGATCGAACTTTATATAACTCCAGGGCGCCCCACCCTCGCTGCCCTTTTGTTTTTGCGGTTTGGTCTTTGACCGCTTAATTTTGTACCTCTAAGGGTGCCCCCAGTCTCGTTTTTGAGACCAGATAAAGGTCGAGCTGAAATATCATTTCATGCAGTCAGAGACCTGGGGTGGGAAACTCAGGACCTTTTAGGTCTTGTTCAAGAAGAGCTGCCCGACGCGTCTGGTCGCGTTACGGTGGCGATCAACACACATACGCCGCCTTCATTGCGGCAACCAGCCCACTCCACGAAGCGGTGGCGTTCTGCTGGGCTTCTTTATAAAGCAGCGTCTCTATCCCCGCCTTTGGCCAAATATTTCTTCATTCGTACCCCAAATCACTTCCCACATCCCGGTATACATGGCAAAATGTTCAGTCCCTCACCATTCACTGTTTTTTGACCCGGAATCATCATTCATCTTTCATCACTCGGAAGGAGTCCTGTTCATGGCAATCTCTTCGACAGCGGAAGTGCTCAGCAACTTGGTGTCTGGGCCGCACGTCTATCGCAACCTGCCCGTGGAGCAACTGATCGAGACCGCCCTCGGTCGCGGAGAAGCAACCCGCGCCGCCAATGGCGCCTTGGTCGCTTATACCGGCGCCCGCACCGGACGCAGCCCCAAAGACAAGTTCACCGTAGACGACCAGCTTACCCACACCTCGGTCGACTGGGGTAAAGTGAACGCGCCCTTTGCTCCGCAGCGTTTCGAGGCTCTTCTCGAACGCGTCCTCGAGCATCTGCGCACCCGCAGCCTCTTCATCCAGGACCTCTATTGCGGCGCCGATCCCGCTTACCGCATGTCGATTCGCGTCATCGCCGAGTACGCCTGGCACGCCCTCTTCGTCCGCCAGCTCTTTGTCCGCCCTGAGAATGGCGATCTGGCCAGCCATTCCCCCGAGTTTACGGTCATTGCCGCCCCTGAATTCGAGGCCGTTCCCGAGCGCGATGGCACCCGTTCCGGCGCCTTCATCATCGCCGACTTCACCCGCAAGATCGTCTTGATCGGCGGAACTAAATACGCCGGCGAGATGAAGAAGTCCATCTTCGGCGTCATGAACTTCATCGTCCCCAACCGCGATGTGCTGCCCATGCACTGCTCGGCTAACGTCGGCGCTGACGGGACCTCGGCTCTGTTCTTCGGTCTCAGCGGCACCGGTAAGACCACCCTCTCCGCCGACCCGGCGCGCCGCCTCATCGGCGACGACGAGCACGGCTGGGGACCCGCCGGCATCTTCAACTTCGAAGGCGGCTGTTACGCCAAATGCGTCGATCTTACTGAAGAGCGCGAACCCCAGATCTACCGCGCCATCCGCTACGGCTCGGTGCTTGAGAACGTTGTCCTCGACCCCGCCACCAAACTCCCCAACTACGCCGACATCCACCTCACCGAGAACACCCGCGTCGCCTATCCCATCGAGTTTATCGATCAGGCCGTCATCCCCGGCATCGGGCCCCATCCCCGCAACGTGATGTTCCTGGCTGCTGACGCTTTCGGTGTCCTGCCCCCCATCGCCCGCCTCACCAACGAGCAGGCCATGTACCACTTCCTCTCCGGCTACACCGCCAAGCTCGCCGGCACCGAGGCCGGCATGGGCCGCGATCCCGAGCCCGAGTTCTCGGCCTGCTTCGGCTCGCCCTTTCTGCCCCTCGCCCCCCGCTTCTATGCCGAGATGCTGGGCAAGCGGCTGACGCAGCACAAGGCTTCTTGCTGGCTTGTAAACACCGGCTGGTCCGGCGGCAAATTCGGCGTCGGCAAGCGGATGAGCCTGCCCATCACCCGCGCTTTGGTCAACGCCGCCCTCGACGGCCAGCTCGACCATGTCGAGTTTGTCACCGAGTCAGCCTTCGGCCTGCACATTCCCGTCAGTTGCCCCGGCGTTCCTGCGGAAATCCTTAATCCCCGCAACGCCTGGGCCGACAAGCAAGCCTATGACGATACTGCTGCCCATCTGGCCTGCCGTTTCGAGGCCAACTTCAAGCAGTTCGATGCCTCGGAGGAGATCCGCAACGCCGGCCCTAAAGCCTGTGCTGTCTAACCCACCAGTGGGGTGCCCCGCCCATGAACAACGGGGTGCCCCACCTTCGCTGCTGTCATTTTGAGCAAAGCGTAGCAAAGTCGAAAAATATATTTTTGTCTGTTGCGGCTAGGGTGGGTAATAAAACCGCCTGGGTAGCCCAGAATAAAGTCTCTCTGTTCTTAATCCCAAACCAGAAACCTGACCGGAACTGGCCACGAACCTCGCCAACTCCGCAAACAGCCGCGCTGCGGCGCTAACTCCGCTAACTTGCTAACTCGCAAAATCACCCCAACGCAAAAAGACCATCCCGCGAGGGATGGTCTTTTTGTTCGAAATAATTGCCGGCGATCACCTAATCTCCCACACAGTCACCCGTGCAGTACCATCGGCCCAGCGAGGCTTAACTTCCGTGTTCGAGATGGGAACGGGTGATCCCTCGCAGTATGGTCACCGGCAAACTTGAATGGCGCTTGGCGGGTGGTTGCCCGCAGCCTGCCGCGGCATCTACTTTGTTCCGGATGGTTTCTCCCGGAGGCCCGTAGGAACGCGGACTGCAATCTGGCGCCAAAACTTTGCTCAGTCTGAGCTGGTAACAACGAAATTGATTGGGTTTTACTACAAGGCTTGCTTGAAGAATGCCTCCGTCGGTACTGCGCGGAGTTAATTCTATAGACAAGCCGAACGGGCGATTAGTACTGGTAAGCTACATGCATTGCTGCACTTCCACCTCCAGCCTATCAACCAGATGGTCTTTCTGGGCCCTTCAGGGAGATCTCATCTTGGGGCGTGCTTCCCGCTTATATGCATTCAGCGGTTATCACAACCGAACTTCGCTACCCAGCC
>Ga0181535_10000737_pt1 | contig 46946 bp, 37 predicted proteins | sample PEATcosm2014_Bin_44_FD_119774 | JGI IMG/M metagenome (GOLD analysis project Ga0181535, IMG submission 119774) | Peatland microbial communities from MTU Mesocosm Facility, Houghton, MI, USA - PEATcosm2014_Bin17_30_metaG | ecosystem: Environmental > Terrestrial > Soil > Wetlands > Peat | place... | reverse complement strand
TGGGGGGCTGATAAGAAACAAAAATGCAAGTTCAACAAAACGCGATGTCGTCATGAAGTTCTACGGACTCCCACCCATCGGACAAAAACAAAGACGTCCGATGGATGGGGCACAGTTTCATTTCCCGCAGGTCGGTGAAGCCGGTGGGAGACTGATAAGAAACAAAAATGCAAGTTCAACAAAACGGAATGTCGTCATGAAGTTCTACGGAGTCCCACCCATCGGACAAAAACAAAGACATCCGATGGATGGGGCACAGTTTCCCCGTAGGTCGGCGGAGACGGTGGGAGACTGAAAAGAAACAAAATTCCAGTTGGGCAGTGTATTGCAGAGTCCAAACGGATCGGTTGAAACAAAGGCAGCAAGTTAGCCTCCGCTACGCGGAGATGGCAAGTTGGCGAGTTGGCGGGTGAAATGCGACGGTGAGTTTTCATTGCTTCGCGGGTCGGCAACGCCGGTGGGAGACTGAAAAGCGCTTGGGGCCCCTTTCGCTCAGGATGACAACCGTAATTATGTTATGAAGTTCGGAGACAGGACACTAGCGTGAACTGGGGTAGGTTCGGTAGGCGATGATTTTGGCGTCGATGGGGGTGCCATTGAGATTGGACGTCCTCAGCACGACTTCGAAATAGGGGAGCGTGGTGAGGTGCAGCATCTTCTGGAAGTGGGATAGCTGGTCTTCCGATGTGAGGAAGTCTCCTCCGCCTTCGGTGGCAGCGGAATCGGTGCCGGCAATGAGGAGCACTTTGCCGGATTGCTGAGGGTTGGGCAGGTAGGCGACCACGCAGAAACCGCCAGTCGAGGGCGAAGGATCAGCGGAATAAGTCTTCTGCTCGCCAGGCGCGGGCGTCCTGTTTTCTATGTAATCGAGCGACCGGCTGGGATCGTACTCAGAGGAGAAGTTCATATTTCCAGCAAACAGATCGTCCCATGGGTTCGACTTCCTGGCGCCAATCAAGATGATGTTGTCCTCTTTGACCAAGGCAGGCGAGTAGTCCCGCGCTGAATACAAATGGAAGCTTTTGCCGCCCGGATTGAGCGCGAGGATATGCTGGGCAGCGCGAAAGTCGCCCAGGCTGCCGTTATTTCTTTGCATGATCATGGCGAGGTCGACGCGCCGGTCCGGGCTGAGATTTGCAATCTGAATCTTGCTTACGTAATCACGTCTCAGGTAGTCGCTGAGTGGAATTGATCTTTTTGTGATGTCTTCGATGAGGGCAAAAGAGGTATCGGCAAGAATAATGTCGGTATTGGGCCGACCGCCCAGAATCCCCGACCATAATGAAGCGACCGTGGGAGTGCTTTGCCACGGGGCAGCATTGAGCGACCGATAGATGGCACGATTCTGAGTCCACAAAACCCAGCAGCCCGCAGCAAGAACCACAATAAGAAGCCCTGCAAGGACCAATAGGCGGCGCTCCACCTTTGTAGTGGGGGACAGCGGAGTTTCCGCAGCCTCTTTCGCGTGCGGCACAGTGATGGGAGCTTCTTCTGCTATTCCCGTGTGGATAGGGGGTTCTACGGCGCGCCGACTAAATACCGGCTTGTAGCTGCCGCGTGGAATCTCCATGAGGAGGGTTTCGCCGGAGCCATCCGATGCGAAGTAGTCGTCAATGCGCTTGCGCAGTTCCGAGGCGTTGACGCGCACGATATTGTCGAGGCTGGTGTCGTAATCGGCCGAGCGGCCGAAGACGTTGGCGCCAATCTCCTGTTCGTGGATCTGGTCCAAACCATCTTTAATGGAGCGCTGTCCGACATAGAGCAGGAATTCCCGCAGCCGGGTGGCACGCCTCAGTTGCTGACTCGCAACGATGCGTTCAAGGAGAGCCCAGCACGCTTCGGAGTAGGAAAGTTCCGTTCCAGCCAAATGCGGCTCTGTGACAGGCTTGTTCATTTAGCCCCAGTGCTGGGTGAACTTTACCACGGGCGAGGATTGAGGGGCAAGTAACGGAAGGGGAGGGCTCGAATGGGTCTTCTTACTGTAAGGATTTTTATATCTTACAGATAAATCACTTGCAGAGACTTCCATGAAACCGAGACACTTAGCACCTTGTATGCGAGCCTATTCTCTTCTATTTCACGGGGTCATTTGTTTTGCCTCGATTTCAGCCTTTGCCCAGACCCCAGCGGTCGATTGGGTGAACGAGTCCATAGGAACCGCCAACGAAGGGCAGACATTTCCTTCTACGGCTCCTCCCTTTGCGATGACGCAGTGGACTCCGCAGACTCGTGCTGGGAATGTGAAGTGCGTCGCCCCCTACTACTTTGGGGACGCAAAGATTCAGGGATTTCGGGGCAGCCATTTTCTAAGTGGTTCTTGCACAAAGGACTACGGGAGTCTAACGCTGATGCCGGAAAGCGGGGCTCTGAAGCTGGGGCCGGACGAGCGTGGCTCGGCCTTCAGCCGGAGTCGTGAGAAGGCCCAACCGCAGCGGTACGCGGTGACGCTGAGCGATTACGGCATTGACGCTGAACTTACGGGTACGCTTCGCGCCGGAATCATGCGTTTTCGCTTTAATCGCGCCGATCAAGCGTGGATTCTGGTGGAGTCGAACTCGGAAAAGGGCGATGGGAACATCAGGATTGATGCGCAAAGCAATGAAATAACGGTGGTTAATCCAGTGCGCCGGTTGTATGCGGGTGCAGGGAAGCTGGCCGGTTTCAACGGGTATTTTGTGGTGCAGTTCGACCACAAGTTTCATGTTGGCGGCACATGGTCTGGAGAGCAGAAGCAGGCGGGAGCGGTGAGCCAGGAGGGGGTGAATGGCACTCCTGGGGCCTATGTTTCCTTCGATCTGAAGCCGGGCGAGACGGTTTCGGCCAAGGTCGGCAGTTCATTTACCAGCCTGGAGGAGGCCCGGCGGAACCTGCGGACAGAGATCCCGGGGTGGGACTTCGCGCAGGTCGTCGAACGGACAAAATCTGAATGGAATCAAGCTCTTAGCAAGGTTGAGATCGAGGCAGCAGCACCGCAGAAGCGCGTTTTTTACACGGCTTTGTATCACTCGATGCAGGTGCCGAGGGTGTTCAGCGACGTCGATGGTTCTTATCCCGGATTTGCCAACGAGGGGCGGATCGAGACGGCCAAGGGGTTCACTTACTACTGCGATTTTTCGCTGTGGGATACTTTTCGGGCGCTGCATCCACTGCTGACCATTCTTGAGCCAGAGCGCGAACTCGATATGGTCAAGTCGTTGATTGTAAAGGGGGAAGAAGGCGGATTTCTGCCGATTTATCCGGCGTGGAACAGCTACACCTCCGAGATGGTGGGCGATCATGCGGGAGCGGTGATCGCAGACGCCTATTTCAAGGGGATTCGCGGATTTGACATCGAAGAAGCCTATCGGCTGATGAAGCAGAATGCGACGGAGTTGCCGGCCACGCAGGAGCTTTACGTGGATGGGCGCGGACGGCGGGGGCTGACTTCCTACCTAAAATATGGGTTTATTCCGCTGGAAGATCACCTGTCCGACGCCTTTCACCAGAACGAACAGGTTTCGCGCACGCTGGAGTATGCGTACGACGACTCAGTCGCGGGCGAAGTTGCTGAGGCTCTTGGACATAGTGCTGATGCGGAGATGTTTCGAAAGAGGGCGCAGAACTACCGCAACGTGATTGACCCGACGACGGGCTTTGCGCGCGGACGGCATGCGGACGGCTCCTGGGATTCGCCTTTCGATCCAGCGAAACCGTACAAGTACATCACCGAAGGGCTTCCGTTTCAGTACACATTTTTTGTGCCGCAGGATCTGCCGGGTCTGATCGATCTGGTGGGTGGACGCAAAGCCTTTATTGCCAAGCTGGATGCGCTGTTTGCCGGGGGCTACTACGACCACGGCAATGAGCCGAGCCACCACATCGCCTATCTCTATGACAATGCGGGGGCGGCCTGGAAGACACAGCAGCACGTCCGCGATGTGATGGATAAGCAATACGTCGATACCCCTGAGGGGCTGGCGGGGAACGACGATGCAGGACAGATGTCGGCCTGGTACGTGCTGAGCGCGCTGGGATTTTATCCCGTTACTCCTGGAACGCCGGTTTATGAGATAGGCACGCCTCTGTTCGACGAGGCGGTAATCCGGCTCGACACGGGCAAGCAATTCCGAATACGCGCCGAGGGCGCCTCGGCGGGGAAGCAGTACATACGGTCGGTCAAGTTGAACGGAGTTGCGTTGAACCGGTACTGGCTGAAGCACTCGGAGATCGTAGCCGGAGGCGAACTTGTGTTCGAAATGTCGTCGGAACCGAGTCTGAAGTGGCCGGCGGAATAGTTCGCTGTAAAAGAGGACGGGCGGGTTTTGCTCGTTACAGTAAATTGACTTGTCACCTGTTGCGCGGCGCAAGCACTATGCGTGCGGACTGTTAAATTGCGGCGGTTGGGCCAAACGAGCGAACTAGAAGCGCCGAAGGGTACAACAGGACCAAGCAAATAACCCCATGTTAACCACAACAATGGAAATTGGAGAACGTATGAACACTGTTTTGAGGATGCCAGGAAAGCCCCGGAGGTTGGGGAGTCTTCAGACTGCGAGCAAAATTGGGTACTCTGCCCTGTTTGCCGGTCTGGTGCTTTTAATAGCTCTGATCGTGCCAGGCAGATTGAGTGCCCAGGGTATTACTGGTTCGGTCACGGGCACGGTCACCGATCCGAGCGGCGCCGTAATCGCCGGAGCTACGGTGACGGTGAAGCAGATTGAAACGAACGCGGTGAAGACGATCAGCACATCCGACGCCGGCACGTACATGGTTACGCAGTTGCAGCCTGGCCACTATAACGTGAAGGTGGAAAAAGCTGGGTTCAAGTCGAGTACGCAGAGCGGGATTACTCTGACGATCGATCAGACTGCTGTGATCAATGCGCAACTGACGGTGGGATCGCAAGCGGAAGTTGTGGAGGTGACGAGCACCGGTCCGGTGATTCAGACGGAAGACTCGTCGGTTGGCCAGCTGATCGATGCACAGTCCATCCAGAACACGCCGTTGAACGGCCGCCTCAGCGTTATGGGACTGATTGCCCTGGCGCCTGGAATGCAGGGCGTTGGCGCACAGGATCAGATGGCCACCCGCGGCCTGACGTTTGCAGCCGGAACCGGCAGCCGCAACGCCTACGGCGGCCTGGGCATCACCTTTGACGGAACCATCAACAAGGAAGTCACGCTGCAGCGCGGCGAGCCCGAGATTCCCTCGCTCGACGCACTCTCGCAGTTCAAGGTTTTATCGACAGGTGCGCCGGCAGAGTTCAACGAGCCGACGCAGATTATTGTTGTGAGTTCCAGCGGCACCAACGCCTTCCATGGGGAGTTGTTCGAGTTCAACCGCTCCAAGGGCACCGCGGCCAAGTCTTACTTCAATGGCAGCACGGTGCGTCCGCCCTATGAGCGCAACGAATACGGTGGCAACCTGGCCGGTCCGATCTGGATACCGAAGGTTTACAACGGCAAGGACCGCTCGTTCTTCTTCTTTGCCTACGAGGGCTTCCACCTGACACAGTCGTCTGCCAAGTCGACCCAGGAGCCCACGGCCCTGGAGCGCACGGGCGTGTTTACTGAGATCAGCACGACGATCAAGGATCCGACGACCGGATTGCCGTTCGCCAACAATACGATTCCGACCGCACGACTGAACTCGGTTTCCCTGGCCTTGATGAATAAGCTGATGCCAGTGCCGACGACTAGCGGAACCGGTACCAACACCTTCGAGAACGTGCCCTACACCAGCGACGTCGAGCGAATTTCGCTCCGCGCCGATCACCGCATCAACGACGCCAACAGCATCCGCTTTACCTGGCTTCGAGCCTTCTATGGTCCGAACGTGACCGTCGGCAACGACAGCCTGCAGGGCGGCAACTCGGGCGACGGCGAGCATAACTCGCAGTTCATTTTGGGTTATACGCACACCTTCTCTCCCACCCTGGTGCTGGATATGAACGGCGACTTCTTCCATTTGCCCATTTACCGCACACCGCAGAACGTGGGCACGAAGTGGGAGTCGATCATTCCCGGCCTGAGCCCGCAGCTGATCGAAGGCGCGCCGCAGATTACGATCACAAACGGTTTTCAATCGATCAGCGAATCCGGATCGAAGGATCTGGAGCAGGTGGGTCAGCTCAATGCCTCCATCACCAAGGTGCTGCCGCGGCATACGCTCAAGATTGGCGCTTCGTACCTTTACGACAACCACTGGAACATGTCGGCGCAGAGCCCGCAGAGAGGCTCCTACGCCTTCACCACGCAGTACACTGGCTTTGGATTATCGGACTTCCTGCTCGGACTTCCAACCACGACGGGGCAGGCGACTCCAGCCTTCCTGCCAACGCGCAACATATCCAACCAGTGGGCGGGCTACGTCCAGGATGACTGGAAGCCGCTGCCGAAGCTGACCATTAACGCGGGCATCCGCTACGATTTGCAGTGGTTTGAGCCCGGCCCTTACAATCAGAACGCTCTATGGGTTCCGTCGCTCAGCAAGGTCGTGGTTTTTGGAAGCTCGTATCCGTCGGCGGTCATCCCCCAGTACCAGACGCTGCTGACGAACAACAACCTGCTGACGCTTTCTTCCTCGGCCGGAATCTCGAATAATCCCTTTGCATTCCTGGGACGGCCCGACAAGAACTTTGCACCCCGTCTGGGTTTTGCCTATCAGTTGGCGCCGAATACCGTGTTGCGCGGCGCATTCGGCCTCTATTTCAACCTGTTGCCGGCCTCGTACATGGGCGAAATGTTCGGCAACCTGCCCTACACGGCCAGCCTGACCTATACCAACACGCCCACCTACTCGCCGACCTCAACCTTCACGATGAGCGCGCCTTTTACGGGCACTGGATCTGCAGGCGGCCGTCCTGGCGTCAATGCCGAGCATCCGCTGGTTACGCCGTACACCGAAGAGTACAACCTGGCCATCGAGCATCAATTTGGCAGGGGATTCGATGTGCGCGTTGGCTACGTGGGCCAGCACAACCTGAAACAGAACAACAACAACGGCAGCGGCAACTATGCGCCCAACCTCAATCTTGCGGATCCGTTCGACATTACCAAGACGGCGGCGGCCACGGCGCCTTACCCGGTGCTGGGTACCATCGCCTACAATAACGGTCCGCTCTTCCACAGCAACATGAACTCGCTTCAGGTGGGGGCGCACAAGCAGTACTCGAACGGCGTCGCCTTTGGCGCGGAGTACCAATGGACGCGCGTGCTTGGTACGGAGAACCTCGAGGATCCCTCGGGCAAGTATCCGCAAGACTCGTACGGACCGATCAGCGGCATCACGCCGCAGGTGCTGCAGCTCAACTACTCGTACGCGCTGCCATTGGGCCAGGGACAGTTGTTCTTCTCGCACGCCAACCCGATCGCCAACAAGATCGTCGGCGGGTGGGAGATCGCTGGCGTTGTGGATGCGCAGAGCGGCCAGCCCTTTTCGGTGACCTACACGGCAACAACCTCCAAGACGTACCCCGGCTTGGTCAGCGGTCGCGCCAACCAACTGGCAGATCCTTTTAAAAGCGGTTCCATTCTGCATAGCGATGGATCTACTTGTTCGCCGGTAGCGGGTGCTTCCGCACCGACCCGTACAAAGGCTCAATGGTTTAATCCGTGCGCCTTCGAAGGGCCGGGTTATTCAGCGAACGGCGTGTACGGCAGCGCGTATGGCACGAGCGGCTATGACATGCTGCGCGGACCGAAGTTCCAGGATTGGGATCTGAACCTGAAGAAGAACACGGGATTCGGCGATCACTACAAAGTCCAGCTTCGCGCCGATGCCTTCAACATCTTCAACCATCCGAACTTCGCCGTTCCCAATTCGAATATCTCCAACTCCAGCGCAGGCACGGTAACCGGAATCTCGGGAACGCCAAGCTACGAAGCGCGCACGATGGAGTTTGCCGTGAAGTTCAACTTCTAACTAACCATCCTTAACTCACTTCAGCCGGGCGGAACCCGTCCGGCTGAAGCGATTGCACAGAAAATTGAGAAAGGTTCTGGCTTGACGGGCCAAGAGCGGAAGGCTGCGCTTTTTCGACTATTTCCTTTCGAGCGGTTTAGAAATGGTGTGAGGAATGACCGTTCATTCAGGGGCTAAACAGGCTGTGGAAAAAGGCATTGATTTGAAAGAAGAGCCCGAAAAGCATTCCCTCAGGGGCTAGAGCAGATTCGGAAATGGTGTAGACCGATGGGCATTCCCTCAGGGGCTAAAGCCCGTTGATTTTATTGGTGTTTTGCGGCACGGCTAAAGCCGTGCCCTTTCAAAACAGGTCTACACCAAATGCAAAAATGCTCTAGTGTGGTGAGTCTGAAGTTCGTTGAAGAACAAAAGCAGATTCTTCGCTCACCAACCCCGAACTGAAAAGCGTTCGGGGCCCCGTTTGCTCAGAATGACAGCCGATGTTTTGTTAGGAATGTTGGACTCAGGACATTAGAACAATAGTGAGAATGCTTTAAGCCTGTCACTGCGGAAATCGATCCAACGGAGAACCGATGAAGAAACGGAATCTGGTCGGCCTTGTGCTGGTACTTGTTTTTGCCTTGAGAGTGAATGCCTCTGTAACTCCGCGCCACGTGAACCCGGCGGCGATGAACGAGAATACGCGCGCACTGTTTCAGGAGTCGATGGCGCTGAACGACCTTCTCTATGACGAGAAGGTAAAGCTGGTCCGAAGCCCTCATGAACGGCAGCATGCGCCTGCGAGCGAGGCGGCGTTATGGTCCAATTACCACATGGTGCGGGAGTCAAGCTGGTATGCGCTTGGGCTTCTGGTCCGCGATCAATCGGGCGACCGCAAGAGAGCAGCCGATATTCTCGATGCGGTTTTAAAGCAGCAATTTCTGACGCCAGGGACGCCGTGGTATGGCACATTCCGCAGGGCTCCGGAAGAGAAGGACCCTGTCCCCAACGCCACGATGTGGCGGAACTTCGATCCGAACTGGCGTGTATTTATCGGGACTACGTTCGAGATGATTCTGATCGAATATCCGGATCGGGTTTCGCCGGAGCTTGCGCAGCGGATGTATGCAGCGATCGATCGCGGGATTGAGGGCGAGATTGCCGAGAAGCGGCTTCTGCCGTTTTATAGCAACATTTCGCTGATGTATGGGGCGCTGTGGGATTTTGCCGCTGTACACGATGGGCGGGCCGACTGGAAGAAGCAGTCCAAAGAGTGGACCGAGGAAACCTACAGACTCTACAAGCAGTACGGAGCGTTCTTTGAGTACAACTCGCCGACGTATTGCGGCGTGGATCTGTACGGGCTGGCATTGTGGCGCAGCTACGGATCGACTGCGCGCATGCAGGCGATGGGCGGCGAGATGGAGGCTGGTTTGTGGCGCGATATCGCCAATCTTTATCAGCCGGAATTGCGCAATATCTCAGGTCCCTACGATCGCGCATACGGCATGGATATGGAGAGCTATGTGAGTGTTGACGGCGTGTGGATGCGGTCGGCGCTGGACGCGAAGAGCGCACCGCTGCCGACGCTGACGGTGACGACGGACCATGTGGCGGACGCGTGGTTTGCACCGCAGATTGCAGTGCTTGGCACGCGCATTCCGGCGGATGCGCTCAAGAAGATGACCGAGTTTGAAGGCGAGCACCTGGTGAACAGAAAGATCACCGACGAACGCACCGCAACCGCGTGGATTGGCAAGCAGGTGATCTTTGGCGGCGAGGCAACCGGCAAAACAAAGGACGTTGGGCCCGCGTCGCAGTTTCATCCGGCGACCATCCAGTGGCGTACGCCTTCGGGTGAGATTGGCTGGGTGCAACTGTATGAAGCACCCATGATCGATGCCGTTGCGGATGCGCATGGAATCACGATCTCGGCCACGGGAACGATTCGCATTCGCATTCACGCCAAGGGCGTGGACCAGGCAAAGGTCGGCGCAACAGGCTGGGAGCTTCCCGGATTGAAAGTTGCTGTTACCTCGGATAGCAAGAGCTTCTGCAAAGACAAGACGGGAGACAACGTCGATCTGGTCTATTCGGGGATCACAGGCACGCGGTGGGAGATCACGCCCGTTCAGTAATTGAGTTTTTCGATTGTTTTGCCGTACCTCTAGAACCGCCCGGCGAATCCAGTACCAGCTTGACGCAATTGAGCTGGTGTTGAAGGCGCCGGGCATTTTTTGTCTGGCGAGCTGGGATTGCGGCAACCGTTTTTCGTTGATAGCCATGCCGAAGCGCGCCTGGATCATGCGCGTTTGAAATCCGTGGCCCGGTAAATTATGGTCAAGTGGGCGTGGTTTCTTTCCGCCGGGAGTGGACTATGTTGCTTGGTCAATCGATTGTGAATGGCGAATCGCGCGAGGGAACTGGAGCGGCTTTTCAGGGGCTGGACCCGGCTGCTGGAACTTTCCTCGATCCTGTTTATCGTTCCGCTTCGGTGGACGATGTGGACCTTGCGGCTGGTTTGGCTTGCGACGCCTTCGCGACTTACAGCAAGCTGTCTGGTGCGGCCAGAGCGGGCTTTTTGCGCCATATAGCCGCGGGGATCGAAGCGATTTCGGCGGAGTTGGTGGAACGGGCGCATCGCGAAACAGCCCTGCCGAAACCGAGGCTGCAGGGAGAGGTTGGGCGGACAGTCACTCAGCTTCGACTTTTTGCGGAGGTGGTGGAAGAGGGCTCATGGGCGATGGCGCGGATCGATCCGGCGCTACCGGAGCGCAAGCCGCTGGCACGCGCTGATATTCGCTCGGTGCTTCGGCCTATCGGTCCGGTTGCGGTGTTTGGGTCGAGCAACTTTCCGCTGGCGTTTTCTGTGGCGGGCGGCGACACGGCTTCGGCTTTCGCAGCGGGCAATCCGGTGATTGCGAAGGCACACTCGGCGCATCCGGGAACGAGCGAGATGGTGGGGCAGGTGATCGCGAAGAGCGTGAAAGAGTGCGGTCTGCCTGCGGGCGTCTTTGCACTGATCTTCGGTTCGGGGTCTGTGGTGGGGTCGGCGCTGGTGGAGCATCCGAGCGTGAAGGCGGTCGGGTTTACGGGATCGTTGCATGCTGGAAGGGCGCTGATGCAATTGGCCGCGGCGCGGCCGGAGCCGATTCCCTGCTATATGGAGATGAGTAGCACGAATCCATTTATTGTGCTGCCGGAGGCGCTGCGTACACGCGCGGCGCAGATTGCCGAGGGGCTGTTCGGATCGTTCACGATGGGCGTGGGCCAGTTCTGCACCAAGCCGGGGCTGGTGTTTTTGCCTCGCGACGAGGATGCGGACGCGCTAGTTGCGGGGCTGGTGGCGCGGGTGGAGCAGGCTTCGGCCTCGCCGATGCTGACCAAGGGGATCTACAAGAGCTACAAATCGCTGACCGCGGAGCGGGAGCAGGTTGGCGGAGTGGAAGTGCTGGCATTGGCCTCGCCCGAGCCGGCGGGTTCGCTGCATGCGCCTCCGGCGCTGTTTGAGGTGAATGGACGCGATCTGCTGCGCGAGCCGGGCCTGACCGAGGAGATTTTTGGGCCTTGTGCGCTTGTGATTCGCTATGCCGATCGGGAGGAGTTGCTGGCGCTGGCGAATGCGCTGGAAGGGCAGCTTACGGCGACGTTGCATGGGACTGACGCTGACATTGCGGACTTTGGCGATTTGATTGCTGTTCTCGAACGGAAGGCGGGAAGGCTTGTCGTGAACGGCTATCCGACGGGCGTGGAAGTTTGCCATGCGATGGTGCATGGCGGGCCGTATCCGGCGACGAGCGACAGCCGGACGACTTCGGTGGGGACGCAGGCAATTTACCGGTTTGCGCGGCCGGTTTGCTACCAGGATTTTCCGCAGGCGGCGTTGCCGGAGGAGTTGAAGAACGAGAATCCGCTGGGGATTTTGCGGCTGGTGAACGGGGTTTATATGCGGGATGCGGTTTAGAAGGCTGGCCGTTCTGGTTGCGAATTTTTTGTTTGGCGGAGGATTTGTTTCAGGAATTTTGAGCGGGCTTTGCGGTGCGCAGGGCGAGGATGATTCCCGATGCGATCAGCAGGGACATGGACATGGAGAGGAATCCGGCGCGGGCGTTGCCGGTGAGGGCCTGGAGCCATCCGACGAGCCACGAGCCGACAAATCCGCCGAGCGCTCCGAAGGTGTTGATGAGGGCCATGACTTCTCCGGCGACGGAGTTGGGGAGCATCTCGGGGACGATGGCGAAGAAAGGGCCGTAGGGCGCGTACATGGCTCCTCCGGCGACGATGAGGGAGACGTACGCGAGCCAGAAGTGGCTGCCGGCGGTGGCGTAAGAGCAGAAGAGCGCAACACCGGAGAGCAGAAGGAAGGGCCATACGAAGACCTTGCGATGGAGAGCGCGGTCGGAAAAATGGGCGACGAGGAGCATGAGAACGACGGCGAGAAGAAACGGGGCAGCGCTGAGCAGGCCGATGGTTTCAATGCCGCGCGAGGAGCCGGAGCGGATCATCTCGGGAATCCAGAGGACGAGGCCGTAGACGCCGAAGCTCCAGAAGAAATACTGCACGCATAAGAGGATTACGCCGGGGACGCGGAGGGCGGAGGCGAGATTGCGTTGCGGGGGCAGTGCGATCTGCTCGCGTTCCAAGTCGGCTTCGAGATGGCTGCTTGCGGCTTGGCTGAGCCATTGCGCCTGGTGCGGGCGGTCGCGGGCGACAACGATCCATATGAAGGCCCAGAGGACGGAGGGAATGCCTTCGAGGATGAAGGTCATTTGCCATCCGGCGGCCTTGATGAGATAGCCGGTGACGGCGGCCATCCAGGTGACGGTGACGGGATTGCCGAGGATGAGAATCGCGTTGGCGCGGGAGCGCTCAGGCCGCGTGAACCAGTTGGTGAGCAGGATGAGCATGGAAGGGAAGATGAGACTCTCTGCGACGCCGAGCAGCGTGCGGTCGACGACGAGAAGCCAATAGCTGCGGATGACGCCGGTGAGCGCGGACAGGACGCCCCAACTGATGAGCGCGAAGAAGATGAGGCGCGTTGCGCTGCGGCGCCGCGCGTAGGAGGCGGCGGGGACCTGGAAGAGAAAGTAGCCGAGGAAGAAGACCGAGCCGAGAAAGGCGGCGCGCGCTTGGGTGATGTTGAGCGAGGCGGCGAGGCCGGCCGCCGCGCCAAAGCCGAAGTTGGAGCGGCCGAGGTAGGCGAGGCTGTAGGTGAAGAAGACGACCGGCATGAGGAACAGCCAGCGGCGGCGCAATTCTCTGTTTTGTGGGGGCGCGTTCTGAAGCTGTTCACTTGGCACACAAGCGTTATAGCATCTCTGAGAGCATCTGCGGCAAGCTGGAGTGCGTGGCTATACTGGGAGCGAAGTTCTGATTAAGTTCTATTCCGCGTCTTGCATTTCGTCCGGGGCGAAACAGGTTGCGGAAAAAGGGCGGATTTTGGTTTTTTGGGTGGAGAGGGATTTAGCAGGGGCTAAAGCCCACGGTTATTTTTGCCGTGTTTTCGGCACGACTAAAGAGGCTGCGGAAAAAGGCATTGATTTGAAAGAAGAGACCGAAAAGCATCCCTCGGGGGCTAAAGCCCAACTCATTCTGCAGGGTTTATGTACGGGCTAAAGCCCGTACCCTTCACCGGGAGGAGTTTTTCCGCAACCTGTAAAGTCGTGCCCTGTTACAAAGCCTTGAGGTTTTGCGCCAAGGAGAAGTTTTTTCCGCAGGCTGTAAAACTCGCGGAGAATTTGGGGCATTTACGGCACGGGACCCGGCCCGGAGGGCACCCCGGTACCTCGCCGTGCCCTTTCAAAACATTGAATTATGCAGTGATTTCTTAGAGCGAAGAGGTCGACTATCCAAACCATCTCACTTAATTCGGTGCTGGAGACTGGTGACGCTGGTCTTTACAGTGTGGCGACTCATGCGGCGGGTCCGGCGGGGGCGCTTCCGCTGACGGCGGAGATGCTGCTGACGGAACCGTCGGGGAACCTGTTCGGGCTGACGCAGAATGCGGGGATGGGGTGGGAGCCGAGCCGGCTGCTCGATCCGGAGTTTCTGATTCTGAGTACGCATGGGGGACTGCGCGCGGAGAGCGGCGAGGCGATCGCGCTTGGGTTCCATACCGGGCACTGGGAGGTTGGGCTGCTGGTGGCCGAGGCCGCGCGTGAGTTGAAGTCGTTGCGTGCCGTGCCGTTTGCCGGAGCCTGCACCGATCCATGCGACGGGCGCACGCAGGGGACGGCGGGGATGCTGGACTCTCTGCCGTTTCGCAACGATGCGGCGATTGTTCTGCGGCGGCTGATGCGGTCGCTACCGACGGGCAAGGGCGTGCTTGGCATTGCAACGTGCGACAAGGGACTGCCGGCGATGATGATGGCGCTGGCGTCGGCAGGGAGCAAGCCGGCGGTGCTTGTGCCGGGTGGCGTGACGCTGCTGCCGGAATCCGGAGAGGACGCCGGGAAGGTTCAGACGATTGGGGCGCGGTTTGCGCAGGAACAGATCACGCTGGAGTATGCGGCCGAGGTGGGCTGCCGCGCGTGCGCATCGCCGGGCGGTGGATGCCAATTTCTGGGCACTGCGGCAACGTCGCAGGTGGTGGGAGAGGCGCTGGGGTTGGCGCTGCCGCACACGGCGCTGGCTCCGTCGGGGCAGCCGATCTGGCTGGATGCGGCGAAGCGTTCGAGCCGTGCGCTGCTGCGGTTGCATGCGTTGGGCATCGGTACGGAAGACGTGCTGACGCAGGCGGCGCTTCGCAATGCGATGGTGGTTCATGCGGCATTTGGCGGGTCGACGAATTTGCTGCTGCACATTCCGGCGATTGCACACGCGGCGCGGCTCGAGAGGCCTACGGTTGCGGATTGGACGGAGGTGAATCGCGAAGTGCCGCGGATTGTGGATGCGCTGCCGAATGGGCCGCGGGGGTTTGCTACGGTGCAGGTGTTTCTGGCGGGGGGCGTGCCGGAGGTGATGCTTTATCTGCGTTCCGCGGGGCTGCTGGATACCAGCGTGAAGACGGTTAGCGGCGAATCGCTCGATGCCTGTCTCGATTGGTGGAAAGAAAGCGAGCGGCGGCGGGAGTTGCGGCGCGAACTTCTGGAGCGGGACGGAATCGATGCAGACGATGTGATTATGTCGCCGGATCGCGCGCGCGCGCATGGGCTGACTTCAACCATTTGCTTTCCGGTGGGGAATCTTGCGCCGGAGGGCTCGGTGATCAAAAGTACGGCGATCGATGCCTCACTTGTGGGCGAGGATGGAGTTTATCGGCACGTTGGGCCTGCTAAAGTTTTTGTCACGGAAGAGGCGGCGATCAAGGCGATCAAGAGTGGCGAGGTTACGCGGGGCGATGTGATTGTGCTGATCTGCGGCGGGCCGGCGGGCGCGGGGATGCAGGAGATTTATCAGATCACGGCGGCGCTCAAGCAACTCCCTCATTGCAAGCATGTGGCTGTGCTGACCGATGCGCGGTTTAGCGGCGTTTCAACGGGAGCGTGCATTGGACATATCTCGCCGGAGGCGCTGGCTGGGGGGCCGATCGGCAAGGTGCGGGAGGGCGACCAGATCGAAATTGTGATTGATCGCAGGACGCTTGCCGGATCTGTTCAACTTGTGGGCGATGCCGATGTGATTTTCGGCGCGGAAGAGGGCTCGCGGCGACTTGCCGAGCGGAAGCCTCGCGCGGATTTGCGGCCGCACCCGCAGTTGCCGGAAGATACGCGCTTGTGGGCGGCGCTGGTTGGGGCCAGTGGCGGCGTGTGGGGCGGCTGCATTTATGACGTGGACAAGATCGTTTCGAAACTGGAGAGACGCGAGTGAAACTGTATCGGACTGACAATGGAAACTTTGTGGAACACGCGGGCGGATATTATCGCGTTCCCGAACTTTGCTGGGATGCGCTGGTGATCCGCGACGATCTTCATGGCTATCTTCTTTCGATCATCAACGAGGGAGGAGCCGTGCAGGATTTTTCATCCGCGCGGATTCTGGCGCCTATCGGCAATCAGGAAGTGTGGGCGGCGGGGGTGACGTATTACCGCAGCCGCAGCGCGCGGATGGAGGAGTCGAAGTCGGCGGGCGGGGGCGACTTCTACGATCGTGTTTATTTGGCGGAGCGGCCGGAGCTTTTTTTCAAATCGACGGCAAGCCGCGTGGCAGGGCCGGGAAGCCACGTGCGCATTCGCAGCGACGCGAAGTGGAACGTGCCCGAGCCTGAGCTCACGCTGTTGATCAACGATCGCGGACAGATTATTGGCTACACGGTTGGGAACGATATGAGCTCGCGGGACATTGAGGGAGAGAATCCGCTGTATCTTCCGCAGGCGAAGGTGTACGACCGCAGTTGTGCGCTGGGGCCATGCGTACTGATCACGCCTGAGCCGCTGGCGACGACTACGCCGATTCGCCTTGAGATTGTGCGCGACGGCGCGGCTGCTTTTTCAGCGGCCACGACACTTGCGGAGCTGAAGCGAGCGCCGACATCGCTGGTTGAATATCTATTTCGCGACAACAGCTTTCCTTTCGGGACCTTTTTGATGACAGGCACCGGCATCGTTCCTCCGGATACCTTCACCCTGGCGAGCGGAGACCGGGTCCGTATTACTATTGACCCTATCGGTACACTCGAAAACGATGTCGTGCAAGGAAGCTGAAAAGAGGGAACTGTTGGAAGCTCAGGAGATTCACAGGACACACGTGCCCAGGCGCAGATGGCGCATTGCATGGCTGCTGGGCATTGGCGTTCTGGTGAACTACTTCGATCGGGTGAATCTTTCGGTCTCGCACGATTCGCTTGTTGCCGCCTTTGGAGTTTCGAATATTGCCTTCGGGTATCTTTCAAGCGCGTACAACTGGACCTACGCAGCGTTCCAGTTGCCGATTGGCGTGCTGCTGGACAAGTTTGGCGTGAAGCGCGTGGGAAGGGCCGGCGTTGTTTTGTGGAGCGTGGCTTCTTTCTGCGCGGCGGCGACCCCCAACCTTGGCGGATTGTTTGGAGCAAGGTTCTTGCTGGGAGTGGGCGAGGCTCCGACGTTCCCGGCGAACGCAAAGGCAATTGGATTGTGGTTTCCGCCGCAGGAACGCAGCCTGGCAACGGCGATGTTCGACGCGGCAGCGAAGTTCTCCTCGGCGATTGGCGTGCCTGTGATCGGCATTGCTTTGCTGTTGGCGGGCTGGCGGTGGAGCTTCGCACTGACGGGCGTGATCAGCGCGGCGTATCTGCTCTATTTTTGGCGCGTATACAAAGACCCGGACGACGATCCGGAGTTGACCGGCATTGAGCGCGGCTATATAGAAGGGGCGGATAGGCTAGAGCCGGCGGCGGAAAGCATTGATGCGAAGAGGCCTGTGGATACGGAGCAGACATCGCTGGGGCGGCTGCTGCTGCAGCGCAAGGTGCTTGGGCTTGCTATCGGGTTTGGCTCGTATAACTATGTTTTCTATTTGCTGCTCACGTGGCTGCCGAGCTATTTGTCTTTTGCGCTGCACATCGATCTGCTGCACTCATTCCTGTACACGAGTGTGCCGTGGATCTTTGCGACGGTTATGGACGTTGTGGTGGGCGGCTGGCTGGTGGATTTTCTGGTGCAGCGAGGGTGGAATGCGAGCCGGGTTCGCAGAGTGATCCTGATTGGAGGCACTGCGTTTGGGCTTGGCATTCTGGGCGCGGCGCAGGCGCACACGGCTACGCGTGCGCTGATCTGGATCAGCATTTCGATTGGCGGACTGGCGGCGGCCGCGCCGGTTGGCTGGTCGCTTCCGTCGCTGATTGCGCGGCGCAACGATGTGGGCAAGGTGGGCGGGATCGTCAATTTTTCTAACCAGATTTCGGGAATCTCCGCACCGATTATTACGGGATACCTGGTGACGGCGTTCCACTCCTACGCGTGGGCTTTTGGTGTGGCGGCGGCTTATTTGCTGGTAGGGATCGCGGCTTATGTCTTCATGTTGGGGAAGATTGAGGGTAGTCCAGAAACTCTGAAAGCACATCGGAGATGAGATAAATGGGCATCCCTCAGGCGCTAAAGCCCATGGTCATATTGCGACAATTACGGCACGGTTGAAGCCGTGCCCTTTCAAAACCTGAAGCATTTCAGAGGTCCCCTGCAATTCAGAGGGTTCCTGATGCGCATGGGGGCGAATTACCATGGGGTATGACCATTCTGGTGCATCTGGTGCGATCAATGTGGTGCATTGTCTGAATTTTGCCGTTCTGTAACACTGCATGATGCAGAATAGTTGATCAGGGAGAAAATGCCGTGCCGCGTATCCATTTTCATCAGCAACTGGCCGAACTGAAGGACAAGCTCATGGCCATGGCCGCTTTGGCGCAACAGGCGGTCGAGACTGCTGTGGATGCCTACCTGCAGCGCGACAAGGGTTTGTGCAAGTTCGTAAAGCAGAACGAGACCGCCATCAACACGGCGCAGCGCGAACTGGATGAGATGGCTTACGAGTTGCTCGCCAAGGAACAGCCGATGGCCATCGACCTGCGCTTTATTCTGGCGGTGATCAAGATCAATGGCGACCTGGAGCGGATTGGCGACCAGTCGATGGGCATTGCGCGCCGCACCAAGGAAATTCTGAACATGGAAGAGATCGATCTGCCGGTGGATTTCGCGGCGATGGGCGAGTTTGCCGGGCGCATGATTCGCTCGGCGGTGCAGGCTCTGCTGGAAGGCGATGCACGGCTTGCGGAGTCGGTACGCGAGATGGACGACGAGATCGATCGGATGAACCGCCGCGCCCACGCGGACCTGCTACAGCTGATCGAAGATAAACCGCAGTTTACGCAGCAGGCGATGAAGGGGATTCTGGTGTCGAAGAATCTGGAGAGGATAGCGGATCACGCATCGAATATTGCGACGGACGTGATCTTCTGGATTCGCGGGGCGGATGTGCGGCACCAGTTGAGTGTGGCGATGGATTGAGGGTGTGGATCCCAGGTCTCAAAATCGAGACCCCCACCTCAAGGACCAAGACCTGTCCTTGGGGACCTCGGACCTGGGCACCCGTATTTCTATTCCGCCATCTAGTGTCCTGTCTCTGAAGTTGTTGCCATGAATCTTTGGTTTTTGCGGAGGGAGGAGGTAAGGACAAAAGCAGATCCTTCACTCCGCTTACCCCACGTTCAAAAAGCGAACGCGGGGCCCCAGACGCGCTCCGTTCAGGATGACAGCCTCTCGGGGGAGCTCAGGATGACAACCTGTGTTTTGCTGCGAATATCGGAGACAGCACACTAGACGCCGATGACTTCGCAGAGTTCTTTGACGGCGGCGGCGCTTCTTTTCAGGGCCGCATCTTCTTCCGGTGTCAGCTTGATCTCAATGATCTGCTCAAGGCCGGCGGCGCCGAGTTTGCAGGGAACACCGACGAAGTAGCCGTCGATGCCGTATTCGCCTTGCAGGTAGGCGGCGCAGGGAAGAATCTTCTTCTTGTCCTTGAGGATGGACTCGGCCATCTCGACCGCGGCAGCAGAAGGAGCGTAGAAGGCGCTTCCTGTCTTGAGATGCTTGACGATTTCGGCACCGCCGTCGCGGGTGCGCTGCACAATGGCGTCGATTCGTTCCTGGGAAAGCAACTCGGTAATTGGAATGCCAGCCACAGTAGTGTGGCTGACAAGCGGAACCATGGTGTCGCCGTGGCCGCCTAGAACCATGCAGCTCATGTTGTTTACGCTGACGTTCAATTCGGTGGCAATAAAGCTCTTGAAGCGGCCGGAGTCGAGGATGCCAGCCATGCCCAGAACGCGCTCGCGGTTGAAGCCCGACTGACGATAGGCAGTCTGCACCATAGCGTCGAGGGGGTTGGAGACGACGATCAGAATCGATTCAGGCGAATAGGCGACTACCTTGGAGACCACGTCGGACATGATCTTGAAGTTGGCGTGCAAAAGGTCGTCGCGGCTCATGCCAGGCTTGCGAGGAAGGCCGGCAGTGATAATCACGATGTCGCTGTTGGCCGTATCGGCGTAATCGTTGGTGCCGGTTACGTGAATATCGGATCGTTCGATGGGCTGAGCCTGTTGCAGGTCGAGCGCCTTGCCCTGCGGCACGCCTTCGACCACGTCGATGAGGACCACATCGGCCAGTTCCTTGGCCATGATCCAATGAGCTGCCGTGGCGCCAACGTTGCCTGCGCCCACAATGCTTATTTTTCTTTTCACTTCGACTTCCTCCAGGGGATTAGAGTCCGTAAACGGACATTTCGTTACATGTTGGCGATGATGCGGGTGGCGAATTCGCTGGTGCCGACCTTGGTGGCGCCAGCGGTCTGGCGCTCAAAGTCGTAGGTGACAAATTTTTGCAGGATGGTTTTTTCGAGTGAATTTTCGATGAGTTTGGCGGCTTCTTTCCAGCCGATGAAGTCGAGCAGCATGACGCCGGAGAGGATGACGGATCCGGGATTGATGACGTCCTTGTCAGCATACTTGGGCGCGGTGCCGTGCGTGGCCTCGAAGACAGCGTAACCATCGCCGATGTTGGCTCCGGGAGCGATGCCGAGGCCGCCGACCTGCGCGGCTGCGGCGTCAGAAATGTAGTCGCCGTTGAGGTTGGTGGTGGCCAGCACACTGTAGTCGGCCGGGCGGATGATGATCTGCTGGAAGATGGAGTCGGCGATGCGGTCGTTGACGAGAATTTTCGACTTCCACGCGCCGTTGCCGTGGGACTTGCCGATGGCGCTGAGCACACCCTTAATTTCAGCGTAGACCTGGTCGCGGAAGGCCTGATTGCCGAATTCGAGGCCGGGCTCGATCAGGGCCGCGTTCTCTTCGACGGTGATGTTGGGGTTGGCGTCGACGTTGCCGAGGATCCAGCTTTCGCGCTCGGTGACGACGTGCTCGCGGAATTCTTCAGTGGCGACTTCATAGCCCCACTCGCGGAAGGCGCCCTCAGTGAACTTCTGGATGTTGCCTTTGTGAACGAGGGTGACGGTTTTACGGCCGGACTCCAGGGCGTGGCGGATGGCGTAGCGCACGAGGCGCTTGGTGCCGAAGATGGAGATGGGCTTGATGCCGACGCCGGAATCTTCGCGCACTTTTTTCTTGCCACCCTTGAGCAGGTCGTTGTTGAGGAAGTCGATGAGGCGGGCGGCGTCGGCTGAACCCTGCTTGAATTCGATGCCGGCGTAGACGTCCTCGGTGTTCTCGCGGAAGATGACGATGTCGACCTTCTCGGGGTGCTTCACGGGGCTGGGGACGCCCTGGTAGTAGCGGACGGGGCGGACGCAGGCGTAGAGGTCGAGAAGCTGGCGGAGGGCGACGTTGAGCGAGCGGATGCCGCCGCCGATGGGCGTGGTGAGCGGTCCTTTGATGGAGACGCGGAGGTCGCGGGCGGCGGCAACGGAGTCGTCGGGCAGCCAGGTGTAGAACTGGCGGAAGGCTTTTTCTCCGGCGAAGATCTCAAACCAGCGAATGGCGCGCTTGCCGCCGTAGGCTTTTTCGACGGCGGCGTCGAAGACACGCTGCGAGGCCTTCCAGATGTCGCGGCCCGTGCCGTCGCCTTCAATGAAGGGGATGATGGGGTTGTCGGGGACTTCGAACTTGCCGTTCGCGTAGGCGATAGGCTGGCCGTTTGAGGGGAGTGGCAGCCCGTTGTAGGTGGTTTGCATGATTTTTCCGGATGTCCTTCCGTGGGGATCTTCAAGGAAGAGGCTAACATCCGCAAATCAAGGGTGGCAATGGCGGGCGGGACAATGTTGCGAAGCTAGGAGCCCCTGCGCAGTGCTTCAGTCGATTTACACCTCAAAATTAGCTTGAGTGGCGAATCTGCGTAGAGCTGAGAGGAATCCGGAGCGGTCATCGGGATTGGCGATGACGCTTCCACGGTCGTATATTGGCGCAGGACGGGCGTAGTCGATCTCAAGATAGTCGGATGCGGGATGGTTGGGGTGCCAACTGCCGACGTGCACAACTTCTTGCCATGGGACGCTTTTGGTGCCCCACAGCCGGCGTTCACGGAGGCCTTCGGGGTCTACATCCCAGTAAATGAAAGCTTGAGAAAGGGCTCGAACTGAGGCCATCGAGACGAAGGACAGAGCAAGTTGGCGACGCTGGAGCGCAACCCGCTCAGCCACAGAACCGCAAGAAGGCAAGCAGAGCCGACCCAGCACCAGCCGAGCGCGCCGAATTTGGCCCGAAACCGCATATAGGCGGAAGTATAGCTCAGAAATCAGGCAAGTTCGACAGCGGCTTGCGGCCGGGAACTAGTGTGGTGAGTTTGAAGTTCGTCGAAGAACAAAAGCAGATTCTTCGCTCACCACCCCCGAACTGAAAAGCGTTCGGGGCCCCGTTCGCTCAGAATGACAGGCGCAATTATGGTATGAGCTTCGGAGACAGGACACTACTGAATCTGCGCGCCTTTCAGGTTGTCGCCCTCGAAGCGGGGAATGCCGAAGTGTCCGCGGAGGTGGAGCAAGTCGGCCGGGCTGAGGTTGCCGGCTACGGTGACCAGGGTGAGGCTTTTTGGGGTTTCGGCGAGCACGACCGCGCCGCGCAGATTTGCGCCGTCCATGACCAGCCAGACGTCGGTAACACCGTTATGCAGAGGGGTTCCGGAGTTGGTGGTGGTCACAACGTGCTTCCAGCCGCGGAGGTGGTAGGCCTCGCGGACGGCGGCAACCATTGCGGGGTCGGCCATGCCTTCAGCGCCGAAGCGCAGCAGGTGGACGCTGACGCCGTCGAGCTTGTTGATGGCATGGTTGAAGTCTGCATCGGAACCCTGCATGAGTCCCGCAGCGGCGGCCAGCATGGCGCGGTCCAGCGTAAAGCTTGATTTGACAGCGGCCTGCGTGCTCAGTTGCGCGAGAGCTGGAGGCACCCAGTCGAGGACAACCGGGCCGGGTTCAGGGATGGATGCGGAAGCGGCCGAGGGGCTGAGGCCGAGGGGGTCCGGTGGGTCCGCTGGTGCTTGACCGAGCGAGTACCCAGCGCCGAGAGCCGCGCACAAGACAGGGATTGCGACCAAAAATATCCTTTTCATGATTGATTAAACGCGGTAGAGGGTAAAAAGTTGTGGTGGGCGCCGCGCCGACCGGTGCGTTGTGAAGCGGCCCCTCAAGGGCGGTATGGGGGGCGATGGGAAACCGGCGCCGGACCGCGTGCGTACGCCAATCGTGTGAAGCTGGGATGAAATTGAGGAGAAATCCGCTAGAACCCGTTCAGATGCGATAAACTCATGCGGGAACCCTATACGGGGAGCACAATTTTCAACCTCATGGAGGCTACATAGAAATTGGGAAAAAGCATGGTCCCGAAGAAGATTTTCTTTACCAAAGGCGTTGGCAAACACAAGGAGCGGTTGACCTCGTTTGAGCTGGCCCTTCGGGATGCGGGAATCGCTTCGCAGAATCTAGTCCGCGTCTCTTCCATCTTTCCGCCGCAGTGCAAGGTGATTACGCGCAAGGAAGGGCTCACCTATCTGAATCCCGGCGAAGTGGTTTTTTCGGTAATCGCGGAGAACTCCACGCGTGAGCCTCACCGGCTGATCGTGTCGAGCATCGGCGTGGCTATTCCGGCCGACCGCAACACCTACGGCTACCTGAGCGAGCACCACAGTTTTGGCGAAACCGAAGACCAAGCCGGCGAATACGCCGAGGAACTTGCCGCCGAAATGCTGGCGACGACGCTCGATGTGGACTTTGATCCGGATACAAGCTGGGACGAGAAGAAGGAGATCTATCGCATCTCCAACAAGATTGTCCGGACCAGCAATATCACGCAGTCGGCGGTAGGCGACAAGCGCGGCAAATGGACGACGACGATTGCCGCCGCGGTGTTGATCCTGGCAGAGTAACGATTGAGCTAGAAGAACGATTGAGGCCAATCCCGGCTGCCGGGGTTGGCCTCGCTGCATGACCCCAAGAGTAGCCGGAGAGGGCTGGCCAGAGAACGATGACCGATACACGCAAATATCGTGTGGGACTGGTGCAGATGCGCATGGGCGCGGACCCGGCGGCGAACTTCGCCTCGGCCGTGAAGCACATTCGCGAAGCCGCGCGGCTGGGCGCAGAGATTGTTTGCCTGCCGGAGCTTTTTCAGACACAGTACTTTTGCCAGCGGGAGGATATGCGGCTGTTCGACCTGGCGGAGGCGATTCCGGGGCCATCGACGGAGAAGCTGGCCGAAGTCGCACGCGAGTTGCGGGTTGCCATTGTTGCTTCGCTGTTTGAGCGGCGCGCGCCGGGGCTTTATCACAACACGGCCGTTACGCTGAATAGCGATGGCGCGGTTGCCGGTGTGTATCGGAAGATGCATATTCCGGATGATCCGCTCTACTACGAGAAGTACTATTTCACGCCGGGCGATCTGGGTTTTCAGGCGGTGGACGTGGGCGTTGGCCGGGTAGGCACGCTGGTGTGCTGGGATCAGTGGTACCCGGAGGGCGCGCGGCTGACGGCGTTGCAGGGCGCAGAGGTGCTGTTCTATCCGACGGCGATAGGGTGGCATCCGGATGAGAAGGACGAATTCGGCGCCGCGCAATACGATGCGTGGCAGACCATCCAGCGTTCGCACGCGATTGCCAACGGCGTTTATGTGGCTGGAGTGAATCGCGTGGGGCATGAGAACGGCGACGTGCTGGGCAATCGCGCTCCGGGGAAGGGGATTGAGTTTTGGGGCGGGAGCTTTCTGGCCGATCCGTTTGGGCGCGTGATCGCGAGGGCCTCGCACGATAAGGAAGAGATTTTGATTGGGGAGATCGATCTGGCGTTGATTGAAGACACACGGCGCAACTGGCCCTTCCTGCGTGATCGCCGCATCGATGCTTACGCGCCGATTGTGAACCGCTTTCTCGATTCCGCAAGCAAGCTGTCAAAGACCGGAGAACCGAAGTAGAGATGTCCGCAACCACGCCGTACGCACTGGGATACCGCATGCCTGCCGAGTGGGAGCAGCACGAGGCCACCTGGCTTGCGTGGCCGCATAATCCGGAGGACTGGCCGGGGAAGTTTCAGCCGATTCCGTGGGTTTATGCGGAGATTGTGCGGCTGCTCTCGGCGCGGGAGCGCGTGTACATTCTCGCCGAGGACGAGAAGGCGAAGCAGCGGGCAGAGTCGATGCTGGAGCGGGCGGGCGCAAAGCTTGATCGCGTGACTTTTCTGCTGTGGCCGACGGATCGTAGTTGGACGCGCGACTCTGGTCCTATCTTTGTGCGCAATGGCGAGGGCCGCGTCGGTATTACGAATTGGCATTTCAATGCGTGGGCCAAGTATTCCAATTGCCGGCTCGACGACCAGATACCGGGCCGCGCGGCGGAACTGCTTGGTTTGCCGGAGTGGCAGCCTGCGATAGAGCTGCCGGGGGGCCTCGTGCATCGGCTGGTTCTTGAGGGCGGGTCGATCGACACCAATGGACAAGGGATTCTGCTGACCACAGAGGAGTGCCTGCTGAGTGAGGTGCAGCAGCGGAATCCCTGCGTCGGACGCGAGCAACTGGAGCGGGCCTTTCACGATTATCTTGGGATTGAGCGGGTGCTTTGGCTGAATCGCGGCATTGTGGGCGACGATACGCATGGGCACGTGGACGACATTACACGGTTTGTTGGGCCGGCGACGATTGTGACGGCTGTCGAGCCGAGCCTTGGTGACGCGAATCATGCGCCGCTGGCTGAGAATCTGGCGCGGCTCAAGGATGCGCGCACGCTGGACGGCAAGCAGTTCGACATTGTGGAACTGCCGATGCCGAGGGCGGTGATTTTTCGCGGGCAGCGGCTTCCGGCTAGTTATGCGAATTTCTACATTGCGAATGGGATGGTGCTGGCGCCGACATTTCACGATCCGAACGATCGCGTGGCGTTGAATATTCTGGCCGAGGTTTTTCCGGGTCGCGAAGTGATTGGGATTCATTGCGTCGATCTGGTGTGGGGGCTGGGGACGCTGCATTGCATGACGCAACAACAGCCGGCTGCCTTCCATCCCGGAGCCTTAGCATTGTGACCATGATTGCCGATCTCGAAGCCATGCAAGCAGCACTGGCCGAGGCGCGGCTGGCTGCTGAAGCCGGCGAGGTGCCGATTGGCGCGGTTGTGGTTCGTGAAGGGGCGATCGTTGCGACCGGTCAGAATCGCGTGCTGCGCGATGTGGACCCTACGGCACATGCGGAGATCGTGGTGATGCGCGCGGCTGCTGCGGCGATGGGGAATTACCGGCTGCCTGGCTGTACGCTGTACGTCACGCTGGAGCCTTGCGCCATGTGCGCTGGAGCCATGATTCATGCGCGGCTGGATAGGCTGGTGTTTGCGGCTGCCGATCCCAAGGCTGGAGCGGCGGGGTCGGTGCTTGCGGTGATCAACCATTCGCAACTGAACCACCAGATGCAGGTGGAGCAGGGGATTCTTGGCGAGGAAGCTGGGGAGTTGCTGCGGAGTTTTTTTCGGGAGCGGCGGTAGCTAGCTTCTGGTCAGTTTTCTAATTCGCTCTGTTTCTGATGGCCACTTCGCGGCTAACTCGGCGTAAGTGGCGCTACGGTAATCGGCGAAGTCGAAGCCGGGGGTTACGGTGCAGCCGAGGAGCGCGACCTTGCCATTGCCGATGAGGCTCGTGCCTTGCCAGACGCCGGCGGGGACTACGAGTTGCACATGTTGGCCCGCAGCCAGATCCGGTCCAAGAGTAAAAAGCGCGGAGCGCCCGTCGGGGTGGAGCTGGAGCATTTCGACCGGGTCGCCGAGATAGAAGTGGAAGATTTCGTCGGATGCGAGGCTGTGCATTTCCGAGAAGGTTCCAGGCTCAAGCAGGTAATAAATGGCCGTGCTTTGCGCGCGCTGGCCGTGCGGCAGGTCGACGGTTGCGGCCGAGGTGTAGGTGCGGCGAAAGAAGCCGCCTTCGACGGGATGCGGCTGGAGTTGGAGCAGCGCCTTGATCTCTTCGGTGGTCATTGTCACAGATATTACCAGTGCAAGCGCCGTAGAATGTCTGCATGAATGTGCAGGTTTATACGGCTTCGTGGTGCCGGGATTGCCGCGCCGCGAAGCAGTTTCTCGACTCCCACGGCATCGGGTATACGGAGATCAATGTGGACGCCGATCTGGCGGCATCGGACGAGGTTATGCGCCACGTGGGGAAGCGGGCGATTCCGCAGATGGTGATCGACGGGGAGTGGTTTCAACCGTACGCGCCGGGGCGGGGGCTTTTGTTCGACGAGCTGCACAAACGGCTCGGGATTCCTCGCGGCTGACGGCAGGTCCCTCGTACAATTGAAGAGTTGGCACGGGGCTTGTGCGCGCAAGGGAACTGGATACGTTTCAGGAATGGCATTCGAGGGATGAGTATTCCCTCAGGGGCTAAAGCCCGCGCTCTTTTTGCGGGATTTGACGTACGGGCTAAAGCCCGTACCCTTCAAAGTTGCTCTGCACCAAGTCAAAGCCGCTCTCCACCAAGGGTGAAAATGCACTAATAGTCCTGTTGCAAGGAGATTTCCGTTGATCGAACGCTACACACGCGCGGCGATGGGCCGCATCTGGACTGAAGAGACCAAGTATCGCTGCTGGCTGGAGGTGGAATCGGCGGCGAGCACGGTGCTGGCCGAGGACGGCGTGATTCCTGTCGCCGCCGCCGAGGCGATTGCGACCAAGGCCAGTGTTTCCGCCGAGCGCGTTGCCGAGATCGAGGCCGAGGTAAAGCACGACGTGATCGCGTTCACGACGGCCGTGGCGGAGAGCCTGAAAGCGCAGGGGCTGGATGCCGAGTCGCGATGGCTGCACTACGGGCTTACGTCGAACGACATTGTGGACACAGCTCAGGCGCTGCAGGTGAAAGAGGCTTCGGGGCTGATTCGCGCGGGGCTGCTGGCGTTTATGGACGTTCTCAAGCGGAGGGCGCTGGAGTTCAAGCACACGCCGACGATTGGGCGGACCCATGGGATTCACGCGGAGCCGACGACGTTTGGATTGAAGCTGCTGAACTGGTATGCCGAGATGGAGCGGAACCTGGCTCGCTTTGACGCGACCGCCGAAGACATGCGCGTGGGCAAGCTCTCGGGGGCGGTGGGCACCTTTGGTCACTTGAAGCCGGAGCATGAAGAGAGAATCTGTGCGCGGCTGGGGCTGAAGCCTGCACCGGTGGCGACGCAGGTGATCCAGCGCGACCGTCATGCTGCGTACATTTCTACGCTGGCGATTCTGGGAAGCACACTGGACAAGATTGCGGTTGAAGTGCGGCACCTGCAACGGACCGAGGTGCGTGAGGCGCAGGAGTACTTCAGCGAGAAACAGAAGGGCTCGTCGGCGATGCCGCACAAGAAAAATCCGATTACGAGCGAGCAGATCTGCGGGCTGGCGCGGGTGCTGCGCGGCAATGCGCAGGCTGCGTTCGAAAATATTCCGCTGTGGCACGAGCGGGACATTTCGCACTCGTCGGTGGAGCGGGTGATCTTTCCGGACTCGACGATTTTGGTGGATTATCTGCTGGCGAAGACGACCGACTTGATCGACCGGCTGCTGGTGTATCCGGAGCGGATGAAGAAGAATCTGGAGTCGACGGGCGGGCTGATTTTCAGCGGGCAACTGCTGCTGGACCTGGCCGAGGCGGGCATGATGCGCGAGGATGCTTACCGGCTGGTGCAGGCCCATGCGATGCGGTCGTGGAAAGAGGATTTGGTCTTTCGCGATGAGGTGGCGAAGGATGTTGCAATTACGAAGCTGCTGAGTCCGGAGAAGCTGGTGCGGACATTCGACTATATGCGGCAGTTGGGGAATGTGGACGCGATCTTTGAGAGGGTGTTGGGGGAGTAGCGGCTTACGTCATCCCAGGTCTCAAAGGCGAGACCTGGGGCACCCGGCGGGCAATCATGTGAGCGAATTTTGTTGATAGAACGGGTTCCAATTTTCCGCGCCGGAGGCGCAATGTTCGTTAGCCCCGCGCTTCAGCGTGGGGAAGGGGTTTGCGGTTGTATACCGGGAGTCCCGTAGGGACGGTGCAAATGTCTCACACGTACGCGAACAATTTCATCCATTGTGTTTTCAGCACCAAAGATCGCCGTCCGCTGATTCCTGCCGGACGCACAGACGAACTTTATGCCTACCTGGGCGGTATTGCGCGTGGCGAGGGCTTCTCGCTTATAGCCGCAGGCGGAACGGCGAATCACGTTCATTTGTTATTTGTCTTGCCAGCGGATTACACCCTTGCACATGCGGTTCAAAAGCTCAAGGGGAGTTCCTCCCGATGGATGGGGCACGAATTTTCCTGGCAGGAAGGATATGGAACATTCAGCGTCAGTTCTTCGCAGGTTGAGGTCGTGAAAGGATATATTCAAAACCAGGAGGAGCATCACCGCAAGCGGAGTTTTGAGGAGGAGTTTGTGGCGCTTCTACGCAATTGTGGAATTGAGTACGATGAGCGTTATGTTTTTGGATGATTGGGTGGGCATCGTCCCTACGGGACTCAATTCGATTTCTCGAAACTCCACCCCACGCTGAAGCGCGGGGCTAATAAACATTGCGCCTACGGCGCGATTGCACGAGCGTGACGTGAGATTGTGTAGCAAAGACATGATCGCCGCAAATTGGCGCGAATTGGGCTTTGATTACGAACGGGGCTTTGAATAACGGGAGCGGATGGAGCGCGAGGCTGGAGAGTGTCAAGTATTCTCTGGCATTGGCGCTAGAAAGCTGGAAGCTAGATTTATGAATCTGACTGTCGCACTTACGGGCGCATCGGGCGCGATCTTTGGGCGCGAGCTGCTGCTTGCGCTGGAGGCTGACAGCCGGGTGGCGCGGGTTCATTTTGTGGCTTCGGAGAATTCTCTGCGGGTGCTGGCCGAGGAGCTTGGACTGAGCGGACGTACTGGTCTGCTGGAGAAATTGCTGGGCGCAGAGCCGGTGAAGACGACGCAACATTCGGATGCGAATATCGGGGCGTCGATTGCGAGCGGCAGCTACCCGTCGAATGGGATGATTGTTTTGCCTTGCTCGATGGGGACGCTGGCGGCGATTGCCAATGGGCTGGCGAATTCGCTGATTGTGCGGGCGGCGGATGTGACGCTGAAAGAGCGGCGGCCGCTGGTGTTGTGCGTGCGGGAGACGCCGTTCAACAGGATTCATCTGCGCAATATGACGCTGGCCGCGGAGGCTGGAGCGACGATCTTTCCGTGCATTCCGGCGTTCTACTTTAAGCCGACCGATTCGACGGAGATGGCGCGGCAGTTTGTGGACCGGGTGCTGGCGCATATCGGGTTGCCGCAGCCGGGGGCTTATGTTTGGAAGGCGGAGGAGTAGAAGGGCATCCGCGGTTTGCGTTCAGAAGTCGAAGGAGAGGGGCTGGAACAAAGGCAGCAAGTCAGCCCCTGCTGCGCAGGGATAGCGAGTCAGCAAGTCGGCGGGTGATGCGCGAGGGTGAGGATTGTCCGCAACCGGCCGGCTATTCCGGTGGACGGCTGATTCGAAATCGATTTGACACGTGCGCCATCGCGCGTCGATACTTTTTAACAATGCTGAACTCGAGGAAATACGGAATTGCGGTCATGGCTATGTGTATGGTCAGGGGACCTGTCCGTATGGCTTGGGAACGGCGCATGCGTTAACGCAACCGATCTTGAAGTCGAGCGGCCCGGTCCCGAATAGGATGCGGGCCGTTTTCATTGTGGTACGGTTCGCACAACTTCCCCGCCGCCAGGCAACACCCAACCACACGAACCTGAAGGAGCCGATCATGTCTGAACCGAAGCATCATCTTGCCACACTCGCTGTTCATGCTGGCCAAGTGCCCGATCCGACGACGGGCGCATGCGCCGTGCCGATTTATCAAACCGCTTCCTATGTGTTTCAGGACGCAGCTCATGCCGGGCGGTTGTTCGCGCTGGAAGAGTTTGGCAACATCTACACCCGCATCATGAACCCCACGACGGATGTTTTTGAAAAGCGGGTGGCGGCTCTGGAAGGTGGAGCGGCAGGACTGGCGACGGCCTCGGGCATGGCGGCGGAGACGCTGGCGCTGACGACGCTGGCTTCGGCGGGAGACGAGATCGTTTCAACTACGTCGCTTTATGGAGGCACCTACACGCTGTTTCGCTACACGTTAGAGCGGCTGGGGATCACGGTGCGGTTTGTGGACGCGGACGATTTCGAGGGTCTGCGCGCGGCGATCAATAGCAAGACCCGCGCCGTCTATGCCGAGACGCTGGGCAACCCCAAGCTGGACGTCGTCGATCTGGAAAAGTTTGCTGCCATCGCGCACGAGCACGGCCTGCCTCTGGTGATTGACAACACCGCGGTCTCCGCAGCGCTGGTGCGGCCGATCGCGTGGGGCGCGGACATCGTAATCAACTCCGCCACAAAGTACCTGGGCGGGCATGGCACGACTATTGCCGGCGTGATTGTGGACGCGGGCAAGTTTGACTGGGTCGCTTCGGGCCGCTTCAAGAGCTTTACCGAGCCGGACCCCTCGTACCACGGGCTCTCGTTTACGCAGGCGTTTGGGCCGCTGGCGTTCATCTTCAAGGCGCGGGTACAGGGGTTGCGCGATACGGGCGCGGCGCTGTCGCCCTTCAGCTCGTTCCTGCTGCTGCAGGGCATTGAGACGCTGCATTTGCGCCTGGAGCGGCATTCGGAGAATGCGCTGGCGGTGGCGAAATATCTGGAGAAGCATCCGGGCGTGGAGTGGGTCAACTATCCGGGGCTTGAGTCGAGCAAATACCATGCGCGCGCGCTGAAGTATCTGTCCACGGGCCAGGGAGGGCTTGTTACGTTCGGCATCAAGGGCGGCTTCGATGCGGGGAAAAAACTGATTGATGCGCTCAAACTGTTTTCGTTGCTGGCGAACATTGGCGATGCCAAGTCGCTGGTGATCCACCCGGCCTCGACTACGCATCAGCAGCTTTCCCAAGAGGAGCAGGCGGCCAGCGGCGTTACGCCGGAACTGGTGCGGCTTTCTGTGGGGATAGAGGATATACGCGACCTGATTGCCGATCTGGACGGGGCGATTGAAGCTGCGAACGGCCAAGCCTTCAAGGGCACAACCGCGTGTAATGCTGCACAATAAGAAGTGAATATGACCGAAGCTCGTATCGGGACCGGCGCCGCGCCTGCCCAATCCGGAGGTAGTACGAAGGTTCTGGATCCGACCTACGAAGGCGACTTTGTGCTCGGTGAGCACCTGCCGCTGGAGTGTGGATGTACGCTTGCCAACCCGACGCTGCATTACGCTGTCTACGGGCGGCTGAATGCAGCGCGGGATAACGCCGTGCTGGTGTGTCACGCACTGACAGGGTCGGCGCTGGTTGGCTCCTGGTGGCCGGAGATTTTTGCTCCGGGGGCGGTGCTTTCGCTCGATCACGACTTCGTGATCTGTATCAACATGCTGGGCTCCTGTTACGGCTCGACGGGGCCAGGCTCGGTGAATCCGGCGACCGGGGAGGCATACGGGCCGGATTTTCCGCTGATTTCGATTCGGGATAATGTAAGGGCCCAGGCGCGGCTGCTGGATTCGCTGGGAATCCGAAAGCTGCGCATGGTGCTGGGCGGATCTATCGGCGGGATGCAGGCGCTGGATTGGACCATCCAGAACCCGGAGCGGGTGGAGCGGGCGCTTGTGATCGGCGTGGCACCGCTCTCGGCCATGGGGCTGGCGCTGAACCATCTTCAGAGGCAGGCAATCCTGCACGATCCGGATTGGGCGAACGGCCGCTACCTTCCGCAGTGTCCTCCGCGGCGCGGATTGGGGCTGGCTCGGCAGATCGGCATGATCAGCTACAAATCGGTACCCCTTTTTGAAGAGCGGTTTGGGCGCAAGCCGAACCGGAATGGGGAGGATCCGTGGGCGTTGGATGAGAGGGCCGGGGGGCTGGTCGGCGGGCGATTCGACATTGCCGGCTATCTGGACCACCAGGGCGAGCGGTTTATCGACCGATTCGACGCGAATTCCTATCTGGCAATCTTGCGGACGATGGACACGTGGGATCCGCTGCGCGGCTACTCCTCGCCCGAGGAGGCCTTTGGGCGCATCCGGGCCCAGTTGAGCTTTGTGGGGATCAGTACGGATTGGCTGTTTCCGGCCGAGACGGTGCGCGCGTTTGCCGAGGCCGTCCAGGCGGCCGGCGTCCGCGCCGACTATCGCGAGATGATCAGCGCCCACGGGCACGACGCGTTTCTTGCGGAGCAGGCAGATCTGGTGCGGTTGCTTCAATAGAGGAAAATTGGGAGTCCTGGAGGGCGGCCGAAGAGTCATTTTCTTTCCGATAGAGGGCTTTTTAAGGAGTACGGCAAGCCCCGTCAGGTGTCCGCGTTGCATGCGTGAACCCGGTGATTTTTCCATTACCTAACTTCTTGCAGACTTTGCTTGTCACCGGCGGCAGGGGCTTTCTATAATCCTTGCAACACCGCATTGGAAGCTGTGGTATCGTTAATCCGGCACCCCGGCAGCACAACCTTCATTCAGAACGGTTGCACATTCCGTAAGCGGGTGCGAGAATTTTGATCTCCATATCAGCATTTCCCAGGAGCACTGAATGAAGAAGTTAGTTTTTGCATCGGTGATGGCATTGGCGAGCCTTAGCCTTGTCTACACGCCCGCTCTGCGGGCGCAGGATTCGGGTCAGATCGAAATCAAGGATCCGGCCGAGTTCAATGCCTATCAACAAGCCACCACGCAGAGCGATCCGGCCGCCAAAGCAGCGGCTCTGGAGAGCTTTTTAACCAACTATCCGCAGAGCGTGGTCAAGAAGGGTGTTCTCGGCGATTTAATTGGCACCTACCAGGCCACGGGCGACGCCGACAAGACGCTCGGCGCCATCAATCGCCTGCTGCAGGTCGACCCGAGTAACGAGAGGGCCATCTATCTGGCAGTTTTTATCAAGAGAAGCCAGTGCCTGAAGACGAGTGACGCGCAAGTCTGCGACGACGCGGCGGCGCTTGCGCAAAAAGGCTTGGCCACCGCCAAGAGCGCCGACGTTACCGATGCCGATTGGAAGAAGCTGACCGACATGGCCTATCCGATCTTTCATTCTGCCATTGCGCTGGATTTCCTGGTGTCCAAGAAGGACTCGAAGAGCGCCCAGGCCGAGTACACCAAAGAGTTGATGCTGTTCCCGCTGGCCGCCACGACAAGTGGTACTGCGCTGGTGGATACGCTTCAGCTTGCCGAGGCGTACTCCAAGCCCGATGCCAGGGACATGGTGCAGGCGATCTGGTTCTATGCACGCGCCTGGAACTTTGCTCCGGCGGCCTACAAGGCACAGATCGAACCCAAGCTCGAGTACTGGTACAAGCGCTATCACGGAAATGGCGAGGGTCTGGACGCTGTGAAGACGGCGGCTGCGGCCACACTGTTTAAGCCGGATTCGTTTACGATTGTTCCCGCGCCGACGCCGGACAAGCTTGCCCACGATGCTTTGGTGGGTGGCGATCCGACAAAGTTGAATCTGGAAGACAAGGAATTCATTCTTGCCAACGGAGTCAAGGAAGACTCAGACAAGCTCTGGGCTCTGTTGAAAGATCAGGCGACCCCGGTCCCGGGAATTGTGATCGAAGCCACGGCTTCGGTGATCAAGGTCGCGGTGACTCAGGATGCGAAGGATGCCAAGGTTCCGGACTTCATCGTCAACCTGAAGAAGCCGTTGGACGACAAGGACATTCCTGTGGCAGGATTTGAGTTCAAGTTGCAGCCAGCTTCGGAGCTGGATGCCACCTACGACTCATTCACGCTGATTCCAGCCACGGCCACCAGGTCGGTCAGCACACAGATCGTGCTTCGGGATGGATTTGTCCAAGCGGAGAAGAAAGCGGCTCCGGTGCATCACCCCACGAAGCCGGCCGCCGGTCACCACCCGGCTCATTGAGCAGCGAATAACGGGCTGGGCCGAGGCGGCAGTTGCCGCCTCGGCCCGGTCGCATAATTCAAAGTTTCTGGGATAAGAAGAGGGCGGCCTGAATCAGGCTGCCTTTTTGTTTTCGCGGGGAGTCATCCGCGCTGGTTGGCCTGCTTACTCGCCGAGCATGATGCGCTGAATGCGCAGAGCGTACCCGGTTACCGGATCGCAGTTGATGAGCGCGGCGCACATCTTGGGGTTGCCCTTGGCGGCCTCGAACTTGCCGGGCATGCCGGTGAGGAAGCGGTGCAGGACCAGTTCCTTTTCAACGCCGATGATGCTGTCGTAGGGGCCGCTCATACCGACGTCGGTCTGGTAGGCGGTGCCACCCGGCAAGACGCGCTCGTCGGCGGTGGGAATATGGGTGTGGGTACCCAGAACCGCCGTCACGCGACCGTCCAAATACCAGCCCATGGCGACCTTCTCGCTGGTGGCCTCGGCGTGAAAATCGACCAGAATCACTTTGGCCTTGATGCCGGCCAGAGCAGTGTCAGCTGCGTGAAAGGGGTCGTTGGTCGTGTTCATGAAGACACAGCCCATCAGTTGCATCACCGCGTAGGAGACGCCCTTGCGGGTGATGCCTTCAAAGACGCCGTAGCCGGGAAGGCCGGGCTGGAGGTTTATGGGCCGCAGGACACGGCGGGGGCGCTCCTGGCTCTCCGCGGGCACCGATTTCATGTAGTCGATGAGTTCGCGCTTGTCCCAGACGTGGTTGCCGGTGGTGAGCACATCCGCGCCGAGTTCAAACAGGTCGTCGGCGATCTGCGGCGTCACGCCGAAGCCGCCCGCGGCGTTCTCGGCGTTGATGACAACCAGATCGACATCGTGCGCGGCGATTACGTGGCCGATGTGCTCGCGTACGATCCTGCGGCCTGCGCTTCCGAAGATGTCGCCAACAAAAAGAATGTTCAAAAAACAGCTCCTAGCTTTTAGCTTCTATCCACTTGAATCAGGTCTCTGAGCGCATAATTTCGTGCTTTGGGTTCATGCTATCCCAGGTCCCAAAATCGGGATCTCCACCCCAAGGACGAAGACCTGTCCTTGGGGACCCCGGACCTGGGGTACCCATCATTGGTAAAAGAACACGCGGCCGGAGCACTAGCTTCAACTCGCGGGTTCTTGTGTTTCATGAACCTTGTTTGCTGATCCCTGTTCTCTGTTGCGCATGAGAGGGAAGAGGATTACGTCGCGGATGGATTTGGAGCCGGTGAGCAGCATGACGAGGCGGTCGATGCCCATGCCTTCGCCACCGGTTGGGGGCAGGCCGTAGGCGAGGGCGCGGACGTAGTCCTCGTCCATCTGGTGGGCCTCGTCGTCGCCGCGGGCACGCTCGGCAAGCTGCTGGGCAAAGCGCTTGTGCTGCTCGACGGGATCGTTTAGCTCGCTGAAGGCGTTGCCCAGCTCGAAGCCGCCGGCGAAGAACTCGAAGCGCTCTACGTGCGCAGGGTCGTCGGGCTTGGCCTTCGAGAGCGGCGAAACTTCGACCGGGTAGTCGTAGATGATGGTCGGCTGGATCAGAAACGGCTCGGCGACTGCCTCGAACAAGTTGTAAACGGACTTGCCGACGGGTGCGCCCTTCATGGAGTCGTAATAAACGGCAGTGACTGCGCCGTGGATGGTCTTCAGCTCCGCGATGCGCTCGGGGGCGAGGCGCGTGGTTTCGCCAGCGGCCTTCTCGAGAGAGCTCATGGCGGCGTGGAGGCGCGCTTGCAGCACCTGGGCAGACTCAAAGGCCGTCATCGCGGGCTTGACGCCTGCCTCCTCGGGCCAGAATTCGCGGATCGCCTCGCGCATGCTGAGGCGGCGCCATTTGGCGAGGTCGATGGTGTTTCCGTTGAACTCGGTGACGGTGGTGCCGTTGACCTCGCGGGCCACGAACTCGATCAGCTCTTCGGTGATCTGCATCAGGTCGTGGTAGTTGGCGTAGGCCTGATAGAACTCGAGCATGGTGAATTCGGGGTTGTGCTGGGTGCTGACGCCCTCGTTGCGGAAGTTGCGGTTGACCTCGTAGACGCGATCGAGTCCGCCGACGACCAAGCGCTTGAGGTAGAGCTCCGGGGCGATGCGCAGGAATAGGTCCTGATCGAGCGCGTTGTGGTGCGTCTTGAAGGGCCGCGCCGCCGCGCCGCCGGCGATCTGCTGCATCATGGGCGTTTCGACTTCAAGGTATCCGCGCTCGTCAAAGAACCGGCGCAGCGCCTTGAGAGTTTTGGCGCGCTTGACGAAGACTTCGCGGCTTTCGAGGTTGGCGAACAGGTCGACATAGCGCTGGCGGTAGCGCAGCTCGACGTCGGCCAGGCCGTGGAATTTTTCAGGCAGGGCGAGCATGGCCTTGGAGAGGAAAGTGAGGCGCTCAACGTGGACCGTGAGCTCGCCGGTGCGGGTGCGGAAGAGGTAGCCGGAGACGCCGATGTGGTCTCCCAGATCGAGGAGCTTATAGAGGGCGAAGGCCTGCTCGCCGACGGCGTCGAGGCGCACATAAATCTGCAGCCGCTCGCCCTCCTGCTGGAGGGTGGCGAAGCCGGCCTTGCCTTGGGCGCGGATGGCCATGATGCGGCCGGCAATGGCTACGGTTACCCGCGTGGCTTCCAACTCCTCGGCTTGCGACGATCCCCACTTTGCCCGCACGGCGGGAATGGTGTGCGAGAAGGGAAACTGGTTTGGGTATGCGGCTTGGCCAAGCTTTTCAATCTCGGTGAGCTTGGTCTTGCGCAAATCGAAAAGATTACGTTCAAACTCTGAATCGAACACGGTGAGTCCTTCCATTAAAGTGCCGTAACAGGCTGCGAAAAAAGGCCTGATTTGGAGCGAAGAGCCCGAAGGGCGTACCTCAGGGGCTAAAGCCCTTTTTGATTTTATTGGCTTAACGTCAGGGCTAAAGCCCTGACCTACCAGTCCCGCCCAACCGCCCGAATTATTCTTACCGCAGCTTATTAAGCCCAAAAGGGAAGTATACCCGCACCGCGCTTCGGGCTGTATGCTAAACAGGAGCCGCCATGCCCTTCAACCGCTTCAATCCGCCGACCAAGCAGCGCGCCGGACTGTCGGGCGGGATCAGCGGACTGATTGAGGCGGAAAAGCTGATGCAGGTGGCGTTTGTGCTGCCGGCTTCGGTGTGTATCGGGTGGCTGGCCGGGTGGTGGCTGGGGAATGCGGTGCACCAGAAATGGATTGAGATCGCCGGGGTGGTGTTCGGGTGCGTGTCGGGGCTGGTTTACGTGATCCAGATGGCAGTGGCGGCGGAGAAGAAGACCACAATGGGAGACGAGGACCAGAAGGGGACTCCGGACAGCAGACCATGAGCCAGGAAAGCCATCCCATTGTCGACCTGACGAACGCAGACCTTGATGCAATGCTCAAGCGAGCGTTGCGCATAACGCTCATTCTTGGGACTGTAGCGTCCGCGGCGGTGCTGATCGGGGGCGGGTGGCGCAGTGGGGCCATGCTGCTGGTCGGGACGCTTATTTCGGCCGCCAGCATCCTTGAATGGCAGCGGCTGGTGCGCGTGATCAACGCCAGAATGGACCAGCAGAAGACTCCGGCGAGTGCTGGAGTCGTGGTTCTTTTCTTTGTGCTGAGGCTCACCGTATTTGCGGGGGTCATTTATGTTAGCCTGAAATGTTTCCACGGCTCGGTGACAGCGCTTCTGTGCGGCCTTTGTTTGGCGGTTCTGGCCATTGGCTGGGAGGCGATCCGGTTGCTGCGGGACTAGCTGGAACGAATCGAAACAGGGACAGCAGAATTGAAACGGGCCCCAAGGCGAAGACTGTGCATAGCGCTCTGCGGGCGGAAAGACTCAAGTTTTCATGTCTGAATCGTTTGTATTGACACGTTTGCTGGTGAAACTCTTTGGCGGCTTGCTGGCTACCGGTTTTCATGCGGTAGGTCTTCCGGCCGAACAGGCGACGGAGAAGGCATCGTCCGTACTGGGCGCCTTTTCGTTGGAGTTGCTGATTGTGGCCGGGCTGATCGCGTTTTTCGCGATCGTGCGGGCTACGCTGTCGGTCGAGAAGCCGGGGGCGGCGCAGCATATCGCCGAGATGATTCACGAGGCGATCGGCGATCAGGCAGAACAGGTGATCGGGCACGGATACCAGCGCTTTCAGGCGTACGTGACCTGCATTTTTCTGTTCGTGCTGATCAACAACCTGGTCGGGCTGATTCCAGGAGTCGCGGCGCCCACTACGTCGATCATGGTGACGCTGGGACTGGCCCTGCCGACGTTTCTTTATTACAACTTCTACGGCATCAAAGAGCAGGGCGTGGTCGGGTACCTGAAGCACATCGCCGGGCCGGTCTGGTGGATGGCGTGGCTGATCTTCCCGATTGAGACCGTCTCGCACCTTGCGCGCGTGATGTCGCTCAGCGTCCGTCTTTACGCCAACATGTTTGCCGGCGATCTGGTGACGCTGGTGTTCTTCTCGCTTTGCCCGGTGGGCATTCCAGTGATCTTTCTGGGATTGCACCTGGCGGTATCGCTGATTCAAGCTTTCGTTTTCATGCTGCTGACGATGATTTACCTGTCGCTGGCGGTTTCGCACGAGCACTAGAAAGGCTCGTCTGAAAAAAGATCCGCCGGAGAGCGCTTCCGCTCCGGGTTAACGGTCGGCTGCAAGCGTGAGGGGGCCAGCACGGTGAGCCTCAACCACCCACTGGCAGCCAATCCAAAGGAAGCTGGAGAACTATGAAGAAACTTCAGTATTTGTTTATGGCTCTGGCGGCGCTTTGCTTTGCCGTTCCGGTGTTTGCGGATGGCGGTTCGACCGCTATCAGTCTGGTGCCGATCGGCGCTGGTTTGGGCATGGGCCTTGCTGCCGGCCTTTGCGGTTTGGGACAGGGCAAGGCCGTCGGCTCTGCCGTCGAAGCTCTGGCTCGCAACCCCGGCGCGCGCGCTGGCATCTTCACCTTCCTGGTTCTCGGTCTGGCGCTGATCGAGTCCCTTACACTGTTCACGCTGGTCATCGTTTTCGCCAAGATGTAATTGGATTTTGCTTCAAGAAAACGGCCTCATCCGCGTGGATGAGGCCGTTTTTTTGTGTTTTTTCGCGTTTATTTACGAAAATTCGTCGTGGTCTGGAGGGCTTGTTTTGCGTGCAAGCCTTTTTGTTTGTGTTGATTAAGGGATTAAATCGGGGTGAAGGCTTGTAACTAAATGGTAATGGAGGTTCGGCGTATAAGTGGTTTATTTTCTGCTAGTTATTTTGAATCTCACAGTTTCACAGGATATAGGGGGGAGGGGGTAGGGCGGGAAACAAGGGGTAGGGAGTGGGGAATAGGAGGCTGCGCGGGCGGGGCTGGAAGGACTTGTCCATGTGTTTATCATGCGCTTTTTGGGGATAATTCTCGGCAACAGGCAGGGAATGGAAGAGCGGTCTGATTGAGTGTTTTGCTATCCCACCCTTTCGCAAAAAGCGCGAAAGGATGGGGCACCCTCAGTGTTGTGACAACTTAAGGGTGGGCCACCCGCCAGGGTTGCATTCAGGGCTTGAAGGCCGCTGTTCGCTCCGTGTGGCGGGCTGGGATAGCTGGCTATAAAAGCAAAAGCAGGTCCTTCGGCTCCGCTGAAAAGCGCTTCGCTCAGGATGACAATCTCATTATTTATCAGGTATTTACATGAGGCTGTCGTCGATACATCCTAGAAAATCACGTCGGTTGAGGTCTTGCTATCCCAGGTCCCAAAAGCGGGATCTCCACCCCAAGGACGAAGACCTGTCCTTGGGGACCCCGGACTGGGACACCCGCAGTTGTTACGACAGCGAGAGGTCAAAAAGCTACTTGATTGCGCGGCTGGGCTATCGGCCGGCTGGGTTGGCGGGGGAGGGGCGGAGCATCTGGATGGCTTGGCGGTAGTCCATTCCGGGGGGGATGGGGGTGTAGGCGGTCATTTGCTGGACGGAGTCGAAGACTTTTGTCTTGAAGAGGATGCGGAGGCTCATCTGCATCTGGACGTGGACGATGCGCCATTGACGGGCGCCTACGTCGGCTTGCTCGATGACGAGCCAACCGCCCTTGTTGAGGCGGCCGAGGATGCCCCAGGCATAGTCCGTATCCTGCTGCAAGTGGCCTTCAAGGTGGACGACGCGCTCCTGTGCGGGATCGATCCAGATTTCGCCGCTCAGGGCCGTGAGCGCCTGGGTTTCGTAGTCGGGCGGGGTGAAATGCGGATTCGGCTTGAAGGTGAACTTCTCGATTGTGATAGGAGGCCTGCAGGCGGGGGCAGGGGCGGGGCCTGCGTATTGGTAAAGGAAGGCGTTGGGCAACATGCGCAGCAGTTTGAGGACGATGCTCAGATCGCCGTTCTCGCTTTGCTTGCGGTGGCTCTGGAGGCTGGGATTGGCGGCCAGGGCATCGAGGCGTGCCTGCTCTTTTTGCTCGTCTTCGGGGCTGAGCGGCCTGTCGTTGATGGAGAGCAGGCGGGCTACGCCGCCATCGCGGGTTTCGACGATCTCTTTGGTCGAGGTAAGGCGGGGGCTGGATTTGCGCAGCAGATAGCGCATGGGGTGGTTGGGGTCCTGGGCGGTGCGCAGTTCGGTTGCAAGCGCGCGACCGACCAAGGCCTGGGCCTGGGAGGACGAGAGCGGGTCCGGTTTGCCGGCGGCAGGCAGGGCGAGGGAGAGAACGGCCCATGGCAGCAGGCAGACGAGCTGGAGGAGACTGCGCACTGAGCTTAGTTTAAAGGGTGGATCTATCCCAGGTCCCAAAATCGGAACTTGGGGCACCCTGTGCGGCGAGTCAGGAATTGGTGGAAGAACAAGAGCAGATTCTTCGCTCACCCCCCCGAACTGAAGAGCGTTCGGGGCCCCGTTCACTCAGAATGACAGCCCATGTTTTGTTAGTAATTTTGGACTCAGGACACCAGGTTCATGTTTTGGAAGGCACAAACAAGCAACTTGAGGAATGACGTGATTGAAGCGAAGCGGCCCTGTTGCGTATAGTTCGGGCAGGGCCTTGTGTGGGCCGACGGAAGGATTGAGACCATGGCAGTGGAGAATGCGGCTGCGCGCATCGGCAAGAGCATTGTGATTTGCGGAGAAGTAAAAGGTGGGGAAGACCTGATCGTGGATGGGCGCGTGGAGGGCACGGTGACACTTTTGGAAAACCGGCTGACCATTGGCCCCAATGCGAACGTGCAAGCGGATCTTTCCGCCAAGGACGTGCTGATAATGGGCCGTGTGAAGGGCAATGTTGTGGCCAGCGGGCGCGTGGAACTGCGCGCCGGATGCGCGGTGGAAGGCGACATTCGCGCGCTGCGGCTGGCAGTGGAGGACAATGCCGTATTCCGCGGCAAGGTGGATTTGACGCAGGCCGCGGCAAGGGGAACAGAGGCCGGGGCGGCTCCGTCCACCGGCGGGGTGCTCTGACGAGAACGCTTCGGAACGGCCGTCCGGATAACGATCTGCCTGGCGGCAGGGAGATTTGCGATTGCTGAGCCGATGGTTCGAAAAGAAGCAGGATGAAGTCCCCAAGGAGCCAGCCCAAGGGCTTGTCGGGGAGAGAATTCCGCGTCACTCGGGCGCGTGGGCGTTTTTGCGCAAGCGACTGCAGTCGGAGCCCGGCCTGCGCGTAATCGATAATGGGTACACCTCGCCGGCCAACATCAACTACCTGACCGGGCTGGGGCACAGCATCTTTTTGACGGATTTGGACCACGACGCCTGCACGGAAAACTGGCAGACGGGGACGGACGAAGATGGCAATCCGGTGTGGGATGTTGAGGGTTTTCTGGAGCGCACGCTGAAGTTTTCCGGGCGGACGTTCGATGCGGTGCTGCTGTGGACGGCGCTGGATTATCTGCCCGAGCCGTTTGTGGCGCCGGTGGTGGCGCGCCTGTTTGAGGGCATGAATCCCGGCGGGCAGGTGCTGGCGTTCTTCCACACGCGCATGCAGGGCGAGGAGACGGTGCGGTGCCGCTATCACCTGACGCCCGGCGACGATGTGGACGTGCAATTGACGCAGCCGTTTCCGATTCAGCGGGTCTTTACCAATCGGAGCATTGAGCGGCTGTTTGCGGGGTGGTCGGGGCATAAACAGTTTCTGGCCAAGGACAGCGTGTCGGAGGTTTTGATTACGCGGTAGGGGTGGCGGGATTTCGGCGCCACCGACGGAGGCCTGCCTTTGAGGACTCGGACCCTGTGGCGCGCGTAGTTCATGCGCCTTATCATCCCAGGTCCCAAAATCGGGACATGGGGCACCCGCAATGTCATGCGCACACGGCAGTTTACCTGTAATTCATGCGACCTCACCCGCAGTTTCTGTCCAGGAGGAGTTATGAGTACATCGAAGAAGACGCGCATTACCTGGCTTGGGCACGCAACAGTGCTGGTTGAGACGGCCGGGGGCACAAACATACTGATCGATCCGTTCATTGCGCAGAATCCGAAGTATCCGAAGGGATTCGAACTGCCTTCGGAGATCCATTACATTTTGCTGACGCACGGGCATGGGGACCACATTTCGGACGCTGTGCCGGTGGCGAAGAAGCACGGCTCGACCGTGGTGGCGGTGTATGAATTGGCTTCGTATGTCGGCGCCAAGGGAGCCGCAAACACCATCGGGATGAACCTGGGCGGGACTGTGCAACTGGGCGATGTGGCGGCGACGATGGTGGAGGCCAAACACTCGGCGGCGGCGCAGGACGAGCATGGGATGCACGAGGTGGGGGTGGCGGCAGGATTTGTGCTGACGGTTGCCGACGGGCCGGTTCTTTATCACTCCGGGGATACGGCGGTGTTCGGGGATATGCAACTGATCCGGGAGCTGTATGGGCCGAAGGTGGTGATGCTGCCGATTGGCGGGCACTACACGATGGGCCCGAAAGAGGCCGCGATGGCGGTGCGGTTCCTGGCGCCGGAGGTGGTGTTGCCGCTGCACTTCGGGACGTTTCCGCCGTTGACGGGCACGCCGCAGGATTTGGCCGCGCTGGTGGGCGATGGGGTGAAGATTGTGAGTTGGGCGCCGGGGGATGTGTACGAGGCGTGAGGGGGATTCAATTGGGAGTTGGTTGCATCCCACCCTGGCGTGGTGTCTCTAAAGTTCTTTGTAAGACACCCGAAAGAACAAAAGCAGATTCTTCGTTCACCACCCCCGAACTGAAAAACGTTCGGGGCCCCGTTCACTCAGAATGACAGTTTCTGTTTTGTTATGAACTTTAGAGACAAGACACTAGAGCAGAACCAGAGTCCCTGTGTCCTGTTGAGTGAATGCGAGGTCGCCGCTTCCTGATGGTCGCGTCGACTTGGATGCACTGCTTTCGGGATACACCAACTCTGGTTCTGCTATAGCGACAAAAACAAAGACGTCGCGAGGGTGGGCACCGGGAGTTTTTTTAGACAAGAAGTTTAGAGACAAGGACACTACGCTATTGGTCGCGGGTTTGGCGGATGGCGCGGGGGGGGGGGTGGATCTCGCCGTCGTCCGGAGGAGCCGTATAGGTGAGGCGGGGCGCGCCAGGAGCAGCAGCGGCGCGTATATTGCGAAGGTCGCGGAGGATGTCCATTTTTTCGCGGGCGTACTGACCGGCAAGGCGAGTGAGCGCGTAGGTGATGATGTCGCTGTGATGCAGGTCGGCGACGGAGGGATCACGGCGCATGTTGAGCCAGAGCCTGTGCACCAACTGCACATCGTCGGGGCTGAGGGCGGGGGCGTGGGGGCCGATGTAGAAGATCTTTGTATCGCCATCGGGACTGATGACGTAGAAGTTGAACTGGCGCTTGGGCTCGGGCAGAGCTTCCCAGGCCTGGCCCATGTGAAAGGCCTGATCCTCGGGCGTCATGGAACTGGAAGTTCCGGAAACCACCGAATCGACTTCGAGCGAACTTGAGGCCTGCGCGAGGGCGGCGAAGACGTCGCCGGCAGGAACGACGAGCAGAGAAATCTTCTTGCCGAAGCTCTCGGCGACTGAGACAGCCTTGGTGAAGAGCATCTGCTCATGCTCGCTGAAGCTCTGTTGCTCGGCGCTGAGGTATTCGGGTCCACCAACGCCCATCATGCGCACACTGATGACGACGACGTCGCGGTCGTCGGTGTTGGTCCGACCGAGGATCCACTTCAAGGCGACGGGGTTGGCGACGTCGCGCATGGTGACCATGATGCCGCCGGGACGGATTTGCGCGGACTCGCGGCTGACCGTGTCCTGGTGTTCGAGTTGGAAATGATCTTTCATCTGCCGTGCGGTGAGGGCATGCTTGCGCAGGTTCACGCGCTCGGAGACGTAGAAGATGACGAAGAAGGCAGCGGCGAAGATGATGCCGCTGACGGTAGCAATGGACTTGGTGAAGAGGTTGACAACGGCCACGGACAACAGCACCAGGAAGACAGAGAGCAGTCCGATGGGAATCTCAGTGTTGCCGATGCGGATGTTGGGCGGAACTTTCCAGCCGCGTTCGCCATGGTACTTCCAGCGCAATACCAAAATCGCGAGGCTGTTGAAGGTGAACGACCAGATGACGCCGAAGGCATAGGCCTCGCCCAGGGTGATGATATTGCCCCTGCTGACGATGATGGTGGTCATCTGGAGGATGAAGACCAGGTTGATGATGCGGTAGCTGGTGCCGAAGCGTGCGTGGGGCTTGCGGAACCAGTCAGTGAGAACGCCGTCTTCTGCGACGCGCATGAGCACGCCGGTGGAGCCGATCATGGAGGTGTTGATGGCGCCGGAGAGGATGAGGAAGCCGACGAGAACGACGAAGATGCGGAAGGCGATGCGCCAGAACATGGGGCCGACCATGTACATGGCGAGTCCGGCGATGAGATTGTCCTGGTAGATGTGCGTCCGCTCCCAGGTGGGAATCAGCATTGAGGCCAGCAGCGTGGCGCCGCCAGTAAAAATCAGACTATAGATGGCGATGATAATCGCCGCCCGCTTCAGGTTCTTCAGTTTGGGGTGTTGAATCTCTCGATTGACCTGCGCCAGGGTCTCTTCGCCGCTCATGGCGAGGACGGAGTGTCCGAAGGCCATCAGGATGCCGAAGAGACCAAGGATCGGGACGAGCCTGGTTCCCTTGAGAAAGCCCAGTGCATCGGTACTGAATTTGAGGTTGACGACGGTGGGCGGCGGCGGCATGTGAGCGCCGCGCACAAATACCGAGAAAACGCCCCAGATGAGGAGAATGATCACCATGACGGTGGTGATCTCCATGACGCGCAGGGCCTTGCCGCTGGACTCCTCGATGCCCATGATGTTCTGCCACCAGTAATAGATGGTGACAGCGGCCGCAAATACGGCCGAGGTGTAGTTCATGTCGAAGAGGAAGGAGGGAGCGTGGTGCGCGTTCATCAGGGCCGGGGGGAGCCAGTTACTGCTGGCCGCAACGTTCAGCAGCTCATTCATCAAGCCTGTGATGTATTGTCCTGCGGATACGCCAGAGATCGGGCCGGTGAGGATGTAATCGAACATCAGCGCGGAGACGCTGATTTTGGCGAAGGTGCCGCCGAGGGCCTCTTTGACGACGCGGTAGACGCCGCCGCGGGTGAACATGGAACAGCTTTCGACGTAGACAGCGCGCACGGCGAAGCTGAAGAGCATGATGGCGAGGATGAACCAGGGGGCAGCGGCGCCGACAGCCTGCTCGGCGATGCCGCCGGCATAAAAGGCGGAGGAGCCGAGATCGCAGAGAACGATGGCAGCCGCGCGCCAAAAAGAGATAAACGTGAGCATCACGGAGGATGCCACGATGAGCCGGACGCGGTTGGAGGGAGGAGCTAAGGTCGTTCTGGTAGATGCCATCGTGTGGTTGCCGTTACTGGAAGCGGAGGGGCTACTATCATCGTCTGCCCTGCTTGAGTCTATTTCCGAATTAAAGGAGTGTCAATGAAAATGGACTGAGGCCCGGCAACCTCCAGAAAAAGGAAGCCTTAGTCCTTTCCGAACAGCTCTTTTCCGTCTTCGACAAAGCTGATGAGGACCACGACGGCGGAACCGATAAGGCCGAGGAAGAACATCGTTTCCAGCAGCCGCATTCCAAAAATCGCCAAGCTCATAGGGCAATTGTAGCGTGAATGCGGTTTTGGCGGGGAGTGATTTTTGCGGAGAGAGGCGGGGTGGGTTGGGCGGTATCGACCTATACGGGAAGAGTAGAGTGCCGAGAACTGCGGCCCCAAATGAGTTGGTAAAGCTGGTGGGAGAAAAGCGGAAGCAGATCCTTCGACTCACCACCCCCAAGCTGACAAGAAACAAAAATGCAAGTTCAACAAAACGCGATGTCGTCATGAAGTTCTACGGACTCCCACCCATCGGACAAAAACAAAGACGTCCGATGGATGGGGCACAGTTTCATTCCCCGCG